>Ga0105092_10000669_pt1 | contig 17914 bp, 9 predicted proteins | sample PPLLak2March2015_FD_87021 | JGI IMG/M metagenome (GOLD analysis project Ga0105092, IMG submission 87021) | Freshwater sediment microbial communities from Prairie Pothole Lake near Jamestown, North Dakota, USA - PPLs Lake P7 Core (1) Depth... | ecosystem: Environmental > Aquatic > Freshwater >... | reverse complement strand
AGCAGGAAATATCCGGTTAGGGATTATCTGTCGGTAGAAAGCAGAGACGAGTGACGAGTGACAAGTGACGAGCAGGAAAAATCCCGTTAGGGATTATCTGTTGGTAGAAAAAAAGGGATATCCTGTCCACCCCCTACCCCCGCCAGCGGGGGACAATGTTCAGGAATAGGGAGTAGGGAGAGATGAGTTGGGAGTAAGGAGATGTGAGTAGGAACAATGAACGTTTCGCTGAGCGCATACCGTATTGTAGGACAATCATCCCGCCTTCGCTGAAGCTATGGCGGGCGAAGCAAATCAAATAATCATCAAATCAATAAATCAATAATTATTATGGGACAAATTGCACATGTTCATGCACGTGAAATACTCGATTCAAGGGGAAATCCCACCATCGAGGTAGAAGTTACCCTGGAAAGTGGTTTTGTTGGCCGTGCTGCGGTTCCCTCGGGAGCATCCACCGGCGAAAATGAAGCCCTGGAATTACGTGACGGCGACAAAAAAAGGTATCTTGGAAAAGGAGTGATGAAGGCGGTTGACAATGTGAACAAGATTATTGCCAAGGAAGTAATCGGAATGAGCGCTTTCGACCAGGTGGCCATCGACAAAAAAATGATTGACCTCGATGGTACCAAAACCAAAAGCAAACTTGGAGCAAATGCTATTTTGGGTGTGTCTCTGGCCGTAGCCAAGGCAGCATCCTTATTCCACGATTTACCACTTTACAGGTATATTGGCGGAACAAATGCAAAGGTTTTGCCTGTTCCTATGATGAATATTATTAATGGCGGATCCCACAGCGATTCTCCCATTTCTTTCCAGGAATTTATGATCCGGCCCATTGGTGCCGCCAGTTTCCGGGAAGGATTACGGATGGGCGCCGAGGTGTTCCATTCCCTCAAAAAAGTATTGAAAGAACGCGGTCTGAGCACCGCAGTGGGTGATGAAGGCGGTTTTGCCCCCACTTTAAAGGGAACTGAAGATGCACTGGAATCAATCATCAAGGCAATCAACGCAGCTGGTTACAAACCGGGACGTGCAGCAGAAGGTGGTGATGTTTCCATCGCACTCGACTGTGCTGCATCGGAATTTTATGTAAATGGAAAATACGATTATACAAAATTTGAAGGCAAAACCGGTGTCATCAGATCATCTGCAGAACAGGTAGCCTTTATTGAACAACTGGTCAGCAAATACCCGATTGATTCAGTAGAGGATGGTATGTCGGAAAACGACTGGAATGGCTGGAAATTACTTACCGACAAACTGGGCAGCAAGTGCCAGTTGGTTGGTGATGATGTATTTGTTACCAACGTCGACTTTCTCAAAAAAGGCATTGATATGGGTTGTGCCAACTCCATTCTGATAAAAGTAAACCAGATCGGCAGTCTGACCGAGACCCTGGATGCCATTGAAATGGCTCACCGGGCGGGATATACAACGGTTACTTCACACCGGTCAGGTGAAACCGAAGATGCTACGATTGCTGACATTGCAGTAGCTACCAATTCCGGTCAGATCAAAACAGGTTCATTGAGCCGTTCCGACCGCATGGCCAAATACAACCAGCTTCTTCGCATTGAAGAAGAACTGGGTCCCCTGGCTATTTACGGGTATAAAAAATAAGGATTAAACCTGTTCCATCGAATATCAAAACCCCTGAAATCCTCAGGGGTTTTTTTAGTGACCAGGGACGAGGCCCAAGTCCCTAATTTGGTGGTTCACTATTTTTTAACTAACTTATTCCTCAAAATTGTAAACAAGATTTCTGAAATGGTGTTAACTATGATGTGGTGCTATAGAATTCATAATTCATAATTCATAATTCATAATTCATAATTCTTTCCTATTTTCTCACTCATAATTTTCATTATGCCCGGACTAAAAGAAACGCTCTTTGAGAAGATTCAGGCCTGGCGGCCTAGGGTTAAAAATTTGCTTGAAGAACATGGTGACGTGGTAGTTGACACCGTTACGATCAGCAAGTTGATTGGCGGTATGCGTGATCTGAAATGTCTCGTCACAGACATGTCTTATCTTGATCCCAATGAAGGGATACGATATCGGGATTATACCCTTCCTGAACTGTTTGCCAAACTGCCCAAGCCAAAAGGTTCGGAAATGCCCTTTGTGGAAGGGGTCATTTATCTTTTGCTGACCGGCGATCTTCCCACGGATAGTAACATTACCGATGTACTGGATGAGTTTAAAAAAAGGCATATCGTACCCAAATATGTTTATGATGTCATTGATGCTTTCCCGGGTGGCAGTCACCCGATGACCATATTTTCCACCGCGATCCTCACGATGCACAGGGAATCCTTTTTCAACCGGAAGTACTTCAGCGGGCTTAACAAACAGGATTATTGGGAACCTACTTATGAAGATGCCATTGGCCTTCTTGCCAAGCTGCCTGAGATTGGGGCATACATTTATTCGAAAGTATACAAGGGCGTGAAAAAAATAATTTCTGATCCCAACCTCGACATGGGTGCTAATTTCGCCCAGATGATGGGCATTGGAAAACCCTATGATGATGTTTCACGCATGCATTTTATCCTGCACAGCGACCATGAAAGCGGTAACGTTAGTGCACATACAGGCCACCTTGTAGCCAGCACCTTATCGGATATTTACCTGTCCATTTCTTCCATGATCAACGGTTTGGCAGGACCACTGCACGGGCTTGCCAACCAGGAGGTATTACGCTGGCTTCATGAAATTATGGAAAAAATGGGTGGTAAAATACCAACAGAAAGTGAGATGCAGCAATTTGTCTGGGATATGCTCAATACAGGCCAGGTCATTCCTGGTTTCGGACATGCCGTTTTAAGGATCACGGATCCCCGCTACATGATACAGCGCGAATTTGCCCTGAAGTATATGTCCGATGACCTTATATTCAAATATGTGGACATGTTGTATAAGGTCGTGCCGCCCATCCTTCAGGAGCAGGGGAGGGCCAAGAATCCATGGCCAAACGTGGACGCTCATTCAGGTGTGATCCAATGGCATTACGGGGTGACGGAATACGATTTTTATACTGTTTTATTTGGTATTGGAAGGGCAATCGGTATTTGTGCCAATATTATCTGGGACAGGGCCCTTGGTTATCCGCTAGAAAGGCCGAAATCAGTTACCACCATCATGCTGGAAAAAATAGCACGCGGTGAAAGTCCCGGAGATGAATAATTATAATTTTTGCCAGCATTTTGTTAGTTCGGATTATGTTGATTAAATTAGGTTGTTTTAATCAATGTAATCTGCGCTGCGGATGCCGTACTACCGCTTTTATATCTTAATTTTCATACTACAGTTAATCAGGCCATTGGAAGGTCAGTCTTATCTTCCGCCTGAATTGCTTCCGGTAGCAAAGGGATTGTCGTCGCAGGAGATTACCTCCCTGTTATTCGATAATACAGGCTATCTGTGGACAGCCACTGAATCTGAACTGAGCCGTTATGACGGATATCAATTTGTTCAGTTCAACTTGTCGAAGAACAATCAGCGGTTACCCAACGATCAGCAAATTAAATCAATCAGGAAAGACAAGCAGGGGGACTTATGGATTTTGGCCGGGGATGTTTTGAACCGCATTGACCATAGAACAAGCGAGCTCAGTTTCTATCCTTTGTACCAATCTGACCAGATGAAATCTCAAAGGTTCAATCCCAGGGATATCTATCCGGGGAATGATGGTGAGGTTTGGGTACTCACGGATAGTGTGCTTATCTCTGTCATCCCGGGCCAGGCAAACCGCTATTATACGGTTTCAGGACTAGCCCTGCAGTCTGATTTTGTCACTACCTGCCTTATGGCCGATATCAACGGCAATTTATGGATCGGCACATCAAGAGGTATTTACTTTTTTAACTGTCAGGAGCGTACATTAACGGAGTTTATGGAACGGAATGCGCAGGGACTGTTAACGGATCAGCATGTGAGTTGTCTGTTTCTGGATTCGAAAAATTTCCTTTGGATTGGCACAAAAAATGGTCTTAACCGGTTTGACCAGGTAGATTATGATTTTGATGGTTATTTTCCGGGTGGTAAAACCTCCGTGCAACAGGCAAATGAAATTACCTCAATCAATCAGTCACCGGATGGTACTCTGATTGTTGCTACGGTAGCCGGCTTGTTTTCATTTGATGAGACAGAAGGGATTTTTAATAAAATCACCCAATCTACTGACCGAAGAATTACAACATTTGCCATCGATGAGTACGGTGTTATCTGGGGAGGTACCCCGGATGGAATAGTAAAAATCAGGATGTCCAGGCTTCCTTTGCGCAATTATTCCACCAGGAGTCAGGATCTTACCTTGCCTGCAGATAAGATCATTGCTATGTCAGGCGGATCTGGAAATGAAATATTTATCGGATATGCTGATAATTCCTTCGATGTTGCAGATCCTGTCAACTTAACCCGAAAAAACTTCAGGACGCTGGATAACAGGCGGATCATGGGCTTTTACCCTTTCAATAGGGAGGAATTCATTGCCCTTTCCGAGCATGAACTTGAAATAATCAGCCCCGGACAACAGGGCCGGACCACGATTGCTTCAAGGTATCCATTCATTAACAGGGATCTTCTGATTGGAAATTCGCTGAATTGTTTATTGAATGACGGACCTGTTCTCTGGCTGGGTACATCGGCCGGTTTGCAAAAGGTACGTTTGGATTCTGCAAAGCATACTGCTATTAACAGCCTTCGCTATGATAACCAGCGCATTGACATTGGGCCTGTTTTTGACATTGAAAAGGATGCAAATAACAAACTTTGGCTGGCTACAGCCCAGGGATTGCTATATTATGATCCGGATCACGGAAACTTTTACAGGTATACTCTCTATGATAAAATGCTGCTCAATACGGAGCATAAGCAGGTTTATACAATTGTTCCGCAGACAGCCAAAATTTTCTATATAGGAACCTCCATGGGGGCTTACCGTTTTGATGTTCCAACCCGTGAATTTATCGCGGCATTGAATGATCCCGCTTTGTTGCGGTCGACATTCAAAGCCCTGGCGTTTGATCCTTCGGGTAATATATGGATCTGCTCGGGGAATGGATTGTATGTTCTGATCAGCCAAACGGAGTCAGTTTTGTTCTTTGATCAGCGTGAGGGCCTTGTTAGTACTTCTTACACATCGGTTTGTTCCGGCGGAAATGGTAAAATGTACCTTGGCGGGGACATGGGATTATCAGAGATCAATCCCAATGAGATTCTATCCCCGGCAGGCAAATTCAAGGTAATGATAGCCAGTTTCAGGTTTATTGAAAATGAGCCGCAGAACGACCAGGTGTATTATAACCCGGTAGATACCCTGCTATTGCCCTTGAAAAGAAAACCTATCCGGATCGATGTTGCATCAGCCAACCTCTCAAGGCCTGAGATGAATAAGTTCAGGTATAGCCTTGTAAAATCAGGCGATGAACCGGTATGGCATTCGCTGGGATCACATAATTCAATTATTTTGGATCACCTTGATCCGGGAAAATATGTTTTTCTCGTAACCGGAACAGATGCCATTACCCTTGGAAATAGCACGGTAACCGATCTTGTGATTATTGTAGAAGCCCCTAAATGGAAGTCCCGGACAGCACTCATTCTCTATTTTGTTGTTGGTTTTTTGCTCATTTTACTTATTTTACGGCTGGTTACACGCCGTTTTTTCAAACTGAGCAGGGAAAACCAGGAACGCGATATGTTTGCCCGGCAGATCATGATGCAAAAGGAAGAGCTTACACTGAAAAACAAAAGCATTACCGACAGCATCAACTATGCGAAGCGCATACAAACCGCCATGTTGCCTCCTTACCGGCTATTCAAATCAGTTTTTCCTTCCTCCTTCGTATTATATATGCCAAAAGATATTGTTAGCGGTGACTTTTACTGGATCAACAAGCTCAGCGATAAAATATTTGTTGCGGCTGTGGATTGTACAGGACATGGCGTTCCGGGTGCCTTCATGTCAATCATCGGATTTGAATTATTCCGGAAAATCACCAATATTGAAGGTCTTTCAAGGCCGTCAGATAATCTGAACCGCCTGAATGAAGATTTTCATGTGATTTTTAAAGATGTGGATAATGTGGTTTTACGAGATGGCATGGACGTGGCATTCTGCTCCATTGACAAAAAAAACATGATCCTGGAGTTTGCCGGCGCATTTAATCCCCTGTACCTCATCAGGGATAATAAAATTACCGAAATAAAAGGAGACCGGTTCGCGATTGGCCTGGATGAGACCAATTTCAAAGACCAGACGTTTAAAAATCATCTGATCCCTATTCAGCAGGGTGATATCATATATATTTTCTCGGATGGTTTTGCCGACCAGTTTGGCGGCCCCGACGGAAAGAAATATAAATACCGCCGCTTCAGGCATCTCCTGCTGAATCTTCACCGCCTCTCCATGGAAAAGCAACATGAGATCCTTGAGAACAACGTTATGGAATGGAGAGGCATGCAGGAACAGGTGGATGATATACTGGTAATTGGGATTAAAATAGACTTTTAGGCTACTAGGCTACTAGGCTACTAGGCTACTAGGCTACTAGGCTTCTAGGGAAACGGTTTTCAGAATTGATGTATAGATAAATTGAAAGTACGTTAACCGCAAAAATTCTAAAATTATAAGAGATCATAGAAATTTAAGGGCGTTTTCGCTAGTTGATGAATTGGTTTTAATGATTTATAAATCAACCCAGCGTTTTCCTAAAGAAGAAATTTACGGATTATCCTCACAAATGCGACGAGCAGCAATTTCGGTTGTATCTAATATTGTTGAAGGAAGTGCACGAGAAAGTCAGTATGAGTATTGTCGATTTCTTGAGATAGCATATGGATCATTAAAAGAGTTACAATATCAATATAATCTTGCTATGAGACTAACTTATACTAAAGGAAATGAGATAACAGGAATTACAGAAAAACTAGCAGAAACTGAAAAAGTCTTATCTGCATTATTCCGTAAAATGCGCCAGCTACCAAATTCACGAAAGTAGCCTAGTAGCCCAGAAGCCTAATTTTCCAGCAGCGCTTTCATCTTATTTACCAGCACCTCCACCTGGAAGGGCTTGCTGATGTAATCATTCATACCGGCGGCAAGGCAGGTTTCCTTATCTCCCGACAAAGCATTGGCTGTTATGGCAATAATGGGTGTTTGTGTGTTGGAGGTAGCCTCCAGTTCGCGGATTTTCTTTGTGGCCACGATCCCGTTAATCACAGGCATTTGTATATCCATCAGGATCAGGTCGTATTTTGATGTGCCGAATTTATCAAGGGCATCCTTGCCATTATTGGCAATGTCGATGTTCTTGACCATATTCTTCAGGCTTAAAATAATGATCTTTTGATTAATGGCATTGTCCTCCACCAGCAATATATTCGCATTTTTTAATTCGATCCTCACCTTGGCCTGCAGCAGATGAGTGGCTTCCTTTTCCGATTCGGGTTTTTGTATTCCGACCGAACCTTTTTTCAACAAAAAACCAAATGTCAGTGTGGTTTGCACTTCATTGGAAACAATTTTAAACTCCCCGCCATAGTATTCAATTATTTTCTTAGCTATGGTGAAATCAATAAAATAATCCTCGGGCTGGTATGTTCCGTCCTTAATGAGATCGGTACCCGGACGGGTATAATAGTTCCCATAATCATCCGATTCCAGCTGAAGCTGGGGACAACGAATATTGAATAAGAGGGTTGAATCTGCGTCATGATCATCTGAAACATCTATTCCGATCTCGATGGAGAGCTTTCCGGCAGGATTTGCCTTGATGATGTTTTCGATAATATTCAGAAATATTTGTTTGATGCGTATCGGATCCCCCAGGTATGTTGTCCTGATCGCCCGTGATACATGCAGGTTTATTTCCAGTCTGTCCTTGTGTTGATCCCTGAATAATTTAAGCGTATTATCAATCGAAGAATGTAGGTCGAAGTTGACCTGGCTGCTTAATTCCTTTTCAATTTTTACTTCAGAAACCTTGACGATGTTGTTGACAACATTGATCAGGTTAATTGTGGAAGCCAGGATGGTATCAAACAGATCACGATGCTCAGAATCGAGTTTTGATTTATTTACGAGGTTCGAAACCACGGTAAGGTTATTGAGTGGAGTCCTGATCTGGTGTGAAAGTTTCGACAGGAAGTCATCCTTTTGTCGGGTTTCATTTTTTGATTCAATGATCGTTCTTTCCATAACATGGTAATTATGGAAACGGAGATATTCATTCAGGTATACCAGCAGGTGAATTACCGCATACGCACAGATCAACCGCACCGAATACGGGAAGGTATAAGGATGCAATACATCCAGTTTAGCCTGAAAAACAAGATAAAGAATCAAGGTCACAAAAAACAGGAATGAAACTACATTCCCGCGCCTGATGCCAAAAAGCGGAATCGAAAAAACCGGAAACAACAGGAGCCAGAAGTGACCGGATCCTTCTGTTCCGCCAGTATGCAATAAGTACAGGAATACAAAGGCGGTGATCAGGGTTATGAATAATTTGCTGAGATTCTGTTGCCGTGTATAATGAAAAAAGATAAGCGTGAGTACCAGTACTACAGAAGTGGAAAACAAAAAAATGGCCAATGAATTATTCCCCGACACCAGGGCAAGAATGGCAAAAAACAGGTTGACTATAATGCCGGTAAAGTTCACAAAATAAACAATGAGCAATTTGTTAACTACATCAAGATCCGCCTGAAGTTCAAGTTTTTTGGTCAATCGTTCAAGAAAAATGTATAAGGGATTCATCAGGTAAATTTTGATAGTTAAGTGACTCTCCGGAATATCTTGATACCGAAGTTAAATATACTAAATTTTTAATGAAATAGCGTCTATCAGTTCAACTCATATAAAATAGATACAGTCTTGGCTCGATTTTTGAAAACTGATTTGACATGGATGCATCGTATTTCTGAAAATGGTTTTACTTTTATCCGGCGATGACTGATTATCATTGGCTGGAATATGGGTTAATAAAAAACCATACTTTTGTACATACGTTTTACTAACGGTAAATGTTTCTTAAATGCTATATATACAAACAACCCGGTGTATTCAATGGGTTCATGCAATGAAGCCCGGCCCTGTGATTAAGCCGATTAGGCAGGAGTTCGGATTCTGGATATTCATGCTTTTTTTGAGCATGTGCAACCAGGGAAATGCACAAACTGACTCTGCCAGTCTGGTGAAATATACCCCGGGCTTTAAGTTTGAGGAAGGCCTGTTTCTGAATTTTGACCAGGTGAGGCAAAACACACCTATTTCCAAATCTCAAATCATAACCACCGTACCTTATGATGATCCTGATTTTTATGACCGTATTCTTCAGGAAAAGAAAATAGAATTATTTGATAACGTGGGTGCAAAGCTGGAAATAGGTACAAAAAATATATGGGGTTATTCCCGGAACGGGGTATTATATGTAAATGTTAATGATGACTATTACCGGATCACCATTGTCGGCAGCATTTGTCACTTTGTGGCCAGTCTGACCACGTATGACAATTATGGCAGTCCCTATTACAGCAGTTATGGCTATCCTTACGGGGCTTATCCTTATAATCCGTATAGTCCATATTCTTCACCCTATGCGACCACGGGAAATACGGAAATGAAACAATACCTGCTTGATTTCAAAACCGGCAATATCCTTGATTATGATGTGGAAAGCATTGAGCTTTTGCTCATGGCAGACCCGGCCCTTCATGATGAATTTACCGGTTTGAACAACAAGAAACAAAAGCAAATGAAGTTTTTATATCTCCGGAAGTTCAATGAAAAACACCCGTTATATTTCCCCAAAAACCGATAAAATGAAAATTCCACAAATCGCACTGTCTGTTTCCCTACTGTTCACGGTATTGACAAGTTATGCTCAAAGCGTAATTCCTTCACGGCAGGATATTGCCGCTTTTTTTACAACAAAAACACTGGTCGTGCTCGAAGACAATCCGCTTATGGAATACAATCCCATTATCAAAAAGGTGATGGAACAGGAATGGAAGATTACGGAGTATGATTTCATTTCAAATAAGGACTTTGACAAGAAAAGGCTCGATCCGCAATATTCCTTTATTTATATGTCGAGGGTCACGTTTGAAAACGACAAGACCGATGCAGAGTACCGGTTTCTTCAGTTATCGCTTGGGGGTGATTATTACAGGCTGAACGAAATGCCCGACATTGCCTCCGTACCGCTTGCTTTTTACGATGTTGAAGAAGACCGCTATGCTTATAAACTGGCCATAATTCTTCGATTTATGCAAAATCACGCCAAACTGATCAGGGAACATCCTGAAATCGTATCCACAAATGTATTCAAGCATTATAATGAGAACATCCAGGAAATCAAGGATAAAACTTTTTATGTTTTGAAGGAAGAGTTGGGGCCCGATGTAAATACAGAGGCCAAAATTAAAAAGGTTTATCCGTATAAATTCAAACTGGTAACGGCAGAGGACGTTGAACAGGCCATCAAGGACAATGATCCCAATGTGGTTTTTTTACATAAGGTGGGTCCGGAAGGTACTAAAATTGATGCGCGGTGTTATAATGTGATCATTGGAGCAGCCGATGCAAAATTCTATTATTTCGATTATCACAAGATCAGCGACAAGAATCCCGATGGATTTCTGTCAAGTGACTTTAAAAAACTGGTTAAATAGTAGACGGATTTAAATTCTTCACGTATAATAATTCATGTCAATACCCAGGTATTTAATTTATTGTTGTATTTTCATTTATTGTAAATTCATCCGTACAAATTAACTGATTAACATTGCGAAACGTAACCAGGTACACGCTGTTCTTGTTGCTCACGCTTTGGCCGGCTGTGATGCAGTCCCAGGATAATTCAAAAGTACAGTCTTTGCTTGCCGAAGCCGATGCCTGTATCAGTAAAAACGAATTGCCGGAGGCCCTGGGTAAAACCAGGGAAGCATTGCAGCTATCCCCGGAAAACTTACCTGTTCTGCAGAAGCAGATCAACATTCTTTTGCTTATGAAGGATGATAAGGAAGCGATGAAGCAGACTGATGACGCCATATCGCGATTCCCGGAGGAGGCGGATTTCTATTACCTGAAGGGAGCGATCTATAATTCCAGGGAAAAATATGAACGGGCTCTTGACAATTTTAACCGCGCCATTGAATTAAAGCCAACGGCCAATCGCTATAAATTTTATCTGGGCCGTGGTGTGTCTCATCTGAACCTGATGGAATACGATCTTGCCCTGAATGATTTTACTTCCACAATTGAGATGAACGATACTGTGGCAGGAGCTTATCATGGCCGCGCCATGGTAAATTATGAAATTCACGATTATTCAGCTGCTGTGTCCGATTTTCTTAAAACACTGGATTATTCAAAGGGTAATTCTGTCCTGTATTTTAATTTGGGAATGTCATATTACCGGCTAGAGGAGAAATCAAACGCGTGTCCCTATTTTCATAAGGCATGCACGCTCGGCAACACCAATGCCTGTCGCATGGCCCTCATGGAATGTGCCAAGGCGATACCTGCTCTTCCATAGTGCATCAGGCGTCTTCAAATTGTGCTATCTTTGATTTTTCAATATCAGGATGGATCTTTCTGTCATCATAGTCAGCTATAATGTTAAATACTTCCTGGAGCAATGTTTGCATTCTGTAGAAAAAGCGTCTGAACATATTGCTGCAGAAATTTACGTTGTAGACAATAATTCGGTCGATGGTTCTGTACAAATGGTTGCCGAGAAGTTTCCGGGGGTCAAACTTATTGCCAATACCGGGAACCTGGGATTTGCGAAAGCCAATAACCAGGCCATCCGCATAGCTTCCGGAAGGCACATTCTTTTGCTGAACCCGGATACCCTTGTGCAGGAGGATACCTTCAGCAAGTGTGTCGCGTACATGGATGAAAAAACCGATATTGGATGTCTTGGTGTTAAGATGATTGATGGAACGGGCAATTTTCTTCCGGAGTCGAAAAGAGCCTTGCCGACACCGGATGTTGCTTTTTACAAGATCTTTGGTTTTTCTGCACTTTTTCCCCGGTCTAAAACATTTGGCCGTTATCACCTTGGTTATCTGAGCAAGGATAAGATACACGACGTGGACGTCATTTCAGGGGCATTCATGTTCCTGAGAAAAAGTGCACTGGAGAAATCAGGCCTGCTGGATGAAGTCTTCTTTATGTATGGTGAGGATATAGATCTTTCCTACCGGATAAAACTGGCGGGTTATCGAAACGTATATTTCCCGCTGACAACAATTATCCATTACAAGGGGGAAAGCACAAAAAAAGGCAGCATCAATTATGTGATCGTGTTTTACAATGCCATGATCATTTTTGCGCAGAAGCATTTTGCGGGCAATACAGCCCGTTATTATGCCCTGTTCATTCATACAGCCATTTATTTCCGGGCCGGCCTGTCCATACTTCAGCGTTTTATGAAGGGAATTATCAATCCATTGCTTGATGCAGCCATGATCTATGCAGGATACCGTACCATTATGCCCATATGGGAGCAGCATCATTTCGGACAGGTTGGATCCTATCCCGCTTTGTATCTTAACGTAGTGGTTCCGTTTTATATCCTTGCATGGATACTCTCCCTGTTCCTGTCAACAGGGTACGAAAAATCAGTCAGGCTTAAGGATATGGTGAAAGGACTCATTTTCGGGTCGTTGTTCATCCTCCTTATTTATGCTTTGTTGCCGGAATCATTCAGGTTTTCACGCGCACTCATACTGTTTGGCGCTGCATGGACCCTGATTGCCACTGTATTTGACAGGTTTATTCTCAGCCTGCTTTTTCCGGCAAGTTTTGACCTGGAAGCGTGGACACGTAAAAAACGGATTATCATCATCGGAAGTAAGAATGAAGGCGACAGGGTATTTTCCATTGTGCGGCAGACCCAGGTTGTCCCTGAATTGATAGGATATGTTGATCCTTGTGAAGATCGTGTTTTGCCAGGATTTATCGGACATATTGGTCAGATCGGTGACATTGTACAGGTAAACCGGGCTGATGAGCTCATTTTTTGTGCAGGAGATATCAGTTCGCAAAAAATTATAACAACCATGCTGAAATTTACCGATGCCGGTGTAGATTTCAAAATAGCCCCCCCTGAGAGCTTATCTGTAATAGGCAGTAATTCAAGTGACTCCATTGGTGATTTGTATGTTTTGCATTTTAATACCCTGTCAAGAAAATTAAACCGGAGAAAAAAACGATTAATCGACATTGCACTTTCTTTGATTTTCGTTGTTATAAGTCCCATACTTTTGCTTTTTGTGAGAAACCGTACCGGATTGATCAAAAATATTTTTAGTGTGCTCACGGGAATTAGTTCCTGGGTAGGATATTTTCGTTCTACCGGGGGTAATCACCCCGGACTGCCGGTTATTCGTCCAGGGGTGCTGACGCCCATGGATGGTAACCGCTATATTTTGGCAGAGGAAGGAATGACGGAAAAAATGAACCTGAATTATGCCAAGGATTACCGGATTGTAAATGACCTGAATATTATCATGAAGAATATAAGAGAATTGGGCCGGAGATCAAATCATCCCGTGCGGAATTAGTATAAAAGTTATTAAAGGATATGGATAGATTCAAACTTACCCTGCCCGCCATGGGAGAAGGTATCATTGAAGCAACAATCACACGCTGGCTGGTTTCCCCGGGTGACCGGGTGATCATTGACCAACCGCTGCTTGAAGTCGCAACAGATAAGGTGGATTCAGAAATTCCGTCGCCTGTGGAAGGTACGCTTTCACGGCTGGTATATAATGAAGGCGAAATACCCAAGGTAGGAGAGGTCATTGCGATTATAGAAACGGGAAACGGCCAACCGAAACCGGAAGGAGATTTTGAGGATGAGCCCGCCGGATTGATGCCTGAAGAAACAGCTGATGAAACATTCATGAAACCAATAGCCATGGAAACCGAAAGCCTGACCCCCGTTTCCCCGCAAAATGAATTGTTTATTTCCCCCCTGGTTCGGATGCTGGCGCAACAACGCGGAATTGCATTACAGGAACTGAGGGAGATCAGGGGTACAGGAATGGATGGAAGGGTTACCCGCGAAGATATCAATGAATATCTGATTCACAGGAAGCCCCGTGAATCACAGAATAGAATTCTTCTTCCGCTTGAAAACCTGGATGAACAGCTTAAAACGGCATTGCCTGAGATCATGCCTGAACCGGAGGATGTTACAATTGAGATGGACCGCATGAGGAAGATCATCGCAGGCAACATGGTTAAATCCAAGCGGGTGTCACCCCATGTAACTTCATTTCTCGAAGCTGATATTACAGCTCTTGCAGCATGGCGTAACCGGCAAAAGAATCATTTTCTGCAAAAGGAACAGGTCAAACTGACCTTTACTCCCATCTTTGTAGAGGCTGTGGCCATGGCTTTAAAGGATTTTCCAAAGATCAATGTTTCGCTTTCCGGGGAGAACATTATCCTGCGAAAGAATATTAACATCGGCGTAGCCACCGCATTGCCCAACGGCAACCTCATTGTTCCCGTTATTAAAAACGCCGACAGGGAAAACCTGGGCGGGTTAGCCCGCAGGATTACCGATCTGGCTGAAAGAGCCCGGAATAATACCCTTTTATTGCATGAAATCAAAGGAGGCACATTTACAATCACCAACATCGGGCAATATAATAACCTTACAGGCACGCCTATTATTAACCAGCCTGAATCCGCCATACTGGCCATTGGCACCATGATTAAAAAACCTTGGGCCGTTGAAACCCCTGATGATTACGGAATAGCAGTAAGAGACATCAGTATGCTGTCATTAACTTATGATCACCGGGTAATTGACGGCGCCTTAGGCGGAGGCTTTCTAAGCCGCGTGGTGTGGTACCTGGAGCATTTCGATACACGAAGGGAAGTATAATTAACAATTGTGGTTAATAATTCAATGTGCATTACATGGGGAGCCTATTCGTAGATTGCATTTAATTGTTAAATTTGTTAAGTTACACGTATACCTATGAAACTCTCCAAAAAGATCCGATTATCCCCCTGGTTTTTAATTATCCTTGTTTTTCCCGCTGCATCTGCCTTTGGACAAGGTGAGGAAAAACTCAAAAACATGTTTGTTGAAGCTGAATCTTATTTTCTGTTTGAAGAATATAAGGATGCACTACCGCTATACCAGCGGATTCTACAGGCCGATCCAGAGAACTTCAACATCAATTATAAAATTGGTATTTGTTATCTCAACGACATTTACCAGGTACAAAAGTCTTTGTCCTATCTTGAAAAGGCGGTTACCGGCATCGATGCCAATTCAAAGACAAACAGCTTTAAAGAGAAACAGGCCCCGCCCGAAGCATTCTATTACCTGGGAAATGCATACAGGGCAAATAACATGCTTAAGGATGCAGTGCAGGCGTATGAACAGTTCAAGTTGGTGCTGGATCCGCTCGTATATGATGTTGAACTGGTGGATGCCCAGATCGAAGCCTGCAAAGTGGCTACCCGGCAGGTGGCTAAACCCATGTATTTTATTTCGGCCAACCTGGGTGAACCCATCAATGAACGTTATGAAGAATCAAATCCTGTTGTCTCCGGCGATGAATCAGTGATTGCATTTACCCGAAAGCTACAGTTTTATGATGCTGTTTTTTGCAGCCGGAAGGTAAACGGAAAATGGGGCGAACCGGTTAACCTTACGGAGGCGTTTGGTGTGGATGGAAATACTTATACTACCGGTTTATCCTATAATGGAGATGAGTTGTTCGTTTACCGGAGTGATAATTTCGACGGAAACCTGTATGTGAGTAAATACAGGAATAACACCTGGTCAAAGCTGCAGAAGCTGAATTCAAGTATCAACACCAAGTACTGGGAATCGCATGCCTCGGTTTCAAAAGATGGGAAAATCCTGTATTTTACAAGCAACAGGTCAGGTGGATATGGAGGGCTGGATATTTATAAATCTGAAAGAACCCGTTCCGGGGACTGGGGTCCAGCCATGAATCTGGGACCTGTCATCAATTCAAAATACAATGAGGAAACCCCGGTTATTACGTCTGACGGTAACACCCTGTATTTTAGTTCTATGGGCCATTATAACATGGGCGGTTATGATATTTTTTACAGTACCCGGCTCGACAACGGCCAATGGTCAAAGCCCATCAATGCAGGATATCCGCTCAATACAAGCAGTGATGACCTGTTCTTCACACCGGTGGGAGAGGGTGCGTTTGCATTCTATGCCAAATACAATAAGGAGGATACCTATGGCTTGATGGATATTTATAAACTGGAGGTATTTACTGATTTACATCCACGAAAATTCATCCTGAATGGGATCTCCCGTTTAGAGGGGAAAGTTGGAACTGATTTTTCAAAATACACAGCTGTTTTAATAAACAGCCAAAGCGGAAAGATCATTGACCAGACAAAACTAAATGCAGATGGCACCTATACCCTCAATGCCGTTTCCGGTGAAGTGGAACTTCAGATCAAGGGAAAGGGTATTCAGAATGCAAGTGAGAAGTTTACCATTCCGATCGATAATCCTTCCAATATCATATCGCACACTTCCATGCTGGTGGCAGCAACTTCAGAAGCAGCTCCTGCTACTGTGGTGGCCATGGATCAAAGTCCGGCAACCATCGGGCCTGAAATGACAATTGGCACATTACGCTATAATGTCACCACAAACCAATCCATTCCAATCCGGATTGACCTTGAAAAGGATACCAGGCTGAAAGTAGAAAATATCCTAAATGGCGATTTAAGCAATACCGAGTTATTCCAGATCAAACGGAAGAAATTTGTATACATGCTCACCCCCAAGCCCGGGACCAATCTCCTCCGATTCACTCTGACGGATAACAAGGGCAATACTACTGTTCGCGAAGTGACCGTAGTATACAACGCGCCGGTTCAGGCAGATGTTGAAACCCAATCTGAAGCCGGAAGCGCCCTGGCCGAATCCGATCGTTACCTGGGTATGGCAGCCATGGCAGGCGGTAACCTGGCCAAATATCTCGACAGCCTCAACAGGGCGGGTACGCAATTCAATTCGCTGGCCGACATGTATGATTTCCTGATAGCCCATGCTGCTGAAAACAACTTTACGATCGCTGAAGTGGACGAGTTAATGGCCCGATTCCTTTCTCAAAAAGATCTCAATTATTTCTATGATGAATTAAAGCAACAGGCTGACGACAGCCTGGCCAAATCACTGAATAATCTTGACCTCAGGGAAAATAATATTTATTCATCCGAAACCCTTCTTGATTATCTGTTCGACCATGCCAAAGACAGCAATTATGGAAACGAAGAATTGCGTGAAGCACTTTATAAAATAGCTTCTGACAATCATGACCCGAAGTCGCTGATTGAACTGCTGGAATCCTATTCAACAGGTCAGCTGGCCGATGTGCTTGGTGTGATGAAAAAGAATGCAGGATCTTATCCGAGCACGCGTGCAGTGGCAGACTATCTGATAGGCAGCCTGGCCAAAAGCAATTTTCCGGCCTCCGAACTGGAAGAAGCACTCAAAAAGGCAGCTGCAGATCTTAATATGAATTTCCTGTATCAAAGTCTTTTATTCATATCAGGAGACAGCCTCCGCCAAACCTTGCTTGATCTGAATCTGACGAAGGCAAACATCGTAAGTTCACTGCAGTTGATTACCTACCTGATGGAAAATTCCGCTTCACACGGATATACAAAAAGAGAGGTGATTGACAATATCGAAAAGATCAGGAAGGATCCTTATTTCTATGTGGATATGTTCAGGAAACTACTGGCAGAAAAAGCATCAGGTAGTTTGAAGGTATTCTTGCAGGAAATAGATATCCGTGGGTTGAAGATCAACACTTTCGAGGAACTGGTGGATTATCTGCTTAATCAGTCGAAATTTCACGACTT
>Ga0105092_10000668_pt1 | contig 17923 bp, 7 predicted proteins | sample PPLLak2March2015_FD_87021 | JGI IMG/M metagenome (GOLD analysis project Ga0105092, IMG submission 87021) | Freshwater sediment microbial communities from Prairie Pothole Lake near Jamestown, North Dakota, USA - PPLs Lake P7 Core (1) Depth... | ecosystem: Environmental > Aquatic > Freshwater >... | reverse complement strand
GGGTCCGGCTTCCAGCCGTAGGCCGCCATCATGATGGCAAAAAGATCACTGTTCTGAATGAATCCCTGGACCCGCTCCGCGCCTGGGCCTTTCGCCGCCACCAGCACCTGCTCCCCGGTGTGGCCGTCATCAACCCGAATGAAAGGCTTGGGCGGCGTACCCGCGCTGGCCGATTCCTCTCCCTGCAAGAGCGGCTCGCCTGGCTTTCCTCCCCGCATCCGAATGTCAAAAGAATGATCGGCGGTGAAGATCACAAGGGTATCATCGGCGACGCGCTCGACCACCTGCCGGACAATGCGGTCGAGGACGCCGACATGCTCAAGTCCGAGTTTCAGCTTGTCGGTATGAACGTCACATTCGACCATCAGGAAGTAGCCTTTAGGATTCTGGGAGAGCTTGTCGATCGCATGATGCACGAGCGGCGGCAGGTCGAAGTCCATGGTGTCAAATAGGGCGACGAAACGATCGCTGGACTGGAGCGCCTCTTCCGGCTTTGCGAAAAAGCCGTAACCGCGCTTTTGGAGCTCGGCGCCCAGGTCAATTCCTGCTGCGGTCGCTGCGTCCATGATCTTCTTGCGACCCGCGCCGATGAGCAGATTCACCCCGTCGCCCGACCGCGGCGCCAGCAACTGCTTGACTATCCCGGCGGTGTCGGCTCGATCATTGACATGGGCATAGCACCCGCCGGCGGTGGCGTCGGTCGCCGGTACATTGGTCATCACTCCACTCGAAAGCCCTCGCTCCTCGGCATACTCCAGAATGGTTTTCAGTATCGTCCCATCCTGAGATCCGCGCACCGCGTTGGCGGCCTGCGAGAGGACCCCGTTATTAGTCTTCTGCCCCGTGACGAGCGCCGTAATACCAGCCGCCGAATCGGTCACCCAGGCGTTGGCGGCGGAGGTGTCCATTAGCGCAATGTGCGGCAGGGTATAGATGAACAGCCCGTTCGGCTTGTTGTAGTGATAGAGGCTCCCGGCGTGAAGCGCCCCGATGCCGCCTGCATCGCCGATTATTAGAATTACGTTTTTGGCTCGGGCCAGCTGCTTGTCCTGAGCCGCCCAGACAGTGACAGGAGACAGGAGCAGGAGGACCACCACCCACCCGGTCACAAACATTCTCGTGTTTCGCAGTTTCAAAGTATGCATGCCTAAATCCTCGCTGAATAGTTGGCGGAAAGTGTATCAGGTTTTCGGCACGCTTTGGATTCGGATCGACAGCCGTGATTGCGCCGTGGTGAGGACAGCACGTGCTCACACGTGTCAAGATGCTGGCAAACCGGCGATAGCCCGGCTACAATCGAGCGCCAAAGATGCAGTTGAACCCCGTTCGGGCCAGCGCTTTCACGTACTCGTGGTCCTCATCAACTGCCTCGTCTATACCGGGATTGTGGCCGCCTGGTCATACCGCTACGCAGACCTCAACGTCGCCCACGCCGGGTTCTCGTCCGCCCAGCGAAGAATGAGGCTTTACCTGAATTTCTGGCTGGCTGCCTGTTCGGTTCAGATCATCTTCCTGATTCTGTTCTGGTAACCGAACAGGCAACCCGATCAGAACGTGCGCGAATAGCCGACCAGAATGAGGTAATCAGCGAAGGCCGCATCGCCATGCGTTCCCCGCTCGATATCGGAAACACTTCGCGTCCTGTTACGGTAGACGGCGATAGGAACGCCGAATGACCAGACGTCGTGTTCGCGTGAGAACATCACGCCCGGTCCGACTCCCACGGCGTAACCGGGGCGACGGAATCCGGTCTCACCGCCAATAATGTCGCGGGCAGGGACGCCCTCGATGCGCCCCGTTCCGGTAAGCGCCAGACCGTTGAGCTTCGGGACAGCGAAACCCAAGCCGGCCTGGACGAGGTACTGATCGGCCACGGAGTAAGCGGTGCCCGGTCGAGAGTAACCCGGGTAGCCGGGAGGCCGGGTTAGTTCATTCCAGCCGGTTGGTGTGTGGGTGTTCTTCGGATTGAAGAGGTAAACACCCGACGAGAAGAGAGTGAATCGTCCCATCGACTTATACGCCGTATAGTCCAATGAGAACCCGGTTCCCGAATCACCCAATTGGATCGACTGGTCGACGACAACGGTACTGTCCCCGACCTGGTCTGTCACGTTCGCATTACCGGTGGGCAGCTTGACAAAGAATCCCACCTGGATGTTCTGACGGGACTCCGTCGGCGGCCGGAAGACCCAGAATCTAGTTCCAACCGACATGTCCCCGATCCCGCTGCTCCCGGTCACGGTCCCCGGGCCGTGTGAAATGCGGTCGACTGTCATAAACGGGGCACTGACAGTGAAGCTCCACCGTGGCGAGGCCTGGTAGCTCACCGCAACATCAAACAGATGGAGTTTGTTTTCCACCTCGGTGCCTTCTGCTACTCGGTTGGCCTCCTCGTGGTCGCCCCGAAAATGGCGGAACGACCTCTGCCAGCGGTAACCTGTGGAAACCTGCCACCTGGCTTCGGGCGATAGGGGCCTCAGGACCGTATTCCCGAACCCGGTCTCCCCCGATATCTGTCCTGCGGTGCATATGGCGCCAATCACGGGCGCACCTTGACGTGCGGCCACTCAACCCTGGCCACGCACCCAATCGAAAGTCGATACCGAAGAGAGGACGATCAAGCAAGCCAACAAGTGGCGACGGCTGTCTATACTTCTCACGGCGTTCCTGCCTTTCCGGAGCGAAGCGCCCGGGCTAAGGTCCGATTACGGATCAGTTGCTTTGGTAGATGGGCCCAGCCGACGGCCGGGCAGTTGTTTGGGGAGTGCTTGCAAAGCGCATGCCGAAGCGGGCTCCCAGACGCGTCCTTCTTCAAGTGATGCGTTTAGAATGAGTTGGGAACCGGCGGCGCCGACCGATCACACGCGGTCTGCGGCGCTTGGTGAAGACCCGCGATCATAGATTTTCGCTCGCCCCATAAAATCCATGAAGAAAACGAGGCCGGTTTGCGTATTTTTTCACCCCGAGGGGTCAAGTAGCAAAGCCCAAGGTTGGTCGCAAAGAGCGCGACCAACCCTCTGAGCTTTGCTACTTGGACTTCGGGGTGAACAACGCGTAGAAAGTGCAGCCGACGCACTCCACAATGTCTGGGCACGACGGCCCAGAGGGTCTTAATCACCGCCGGACCGAGGCGGGGACAGCTGCCAGCAGCTTCTCGTTTGCGAATAGCTCCTGGGCGACGATCGGCTGGTTCGATTCCACGATCATGTAGCCGCCGACTTGCCCTGCCGTCGCGGGCACGATTTCAGTCAGCAGGCGCGAGACCCGGCCGCCGGGGGCCAACTTCAGGCTCGTTTCGCCGGTTCTCTTGCCTTCTGGTGTGAACACCTGAACCGTGACGTCCGCCGGCAGCTGCCCGGGATTAAACACGGCCAGGCCGCTGTAGTAACCCATCCCGTTGGCGACTTGGGCGAAAACCATGCGGCTCGAGAGCATGGTCTCCAGCAGGAGCGCCGAGGCGCGTTCTAAATGGACAAAGTCGCCAAAGAGGACGTCGCCCAAGAGGCCGGCGCCATCCGGTGTCAGCTTCAGCGATCCAACAGTAGGTTCGGTCCCGAACGCGAACAACTCGCTGACGTCGCGCTCGATTGAAGTACCGGCGGGAATGTCGAGAACAACCGGGGGAGCCAGCGGTCGCCCCTCGTCGTCCGTCGCCTCCAACCTTACCGTCCGGTTTTGATTGGTGACGTTGACAAGCTTGAGGTTCGTCATAGCGCCGGGGACGGCGGACAGCTGCGCGGAGTAAGCTGAATCGAGGATCAGGGAGGCGTGGGCGGTCAGAGCGACAGAAGTCTTTGCCTCGGGAAGCACGATCAATTCAAAACCTGAAATGCCTGGGAGCCCGTCGTGCGATCGAACGTCGACGCGGACAATACCGTTCTGAACGACCAAATCGGTGCCGAACATTGTTCCGATATTCGCCGAGAAAGCGCCTTGCGACTCGATCCTGTACGATCTGGCTGGCGCCAGATCATCTCCGCCAGACCCGATCAAACTGGCCTGCACATCGAGCGGGCGATCATTCGGATTCACAATATGGAGGGTCGTTACCGCCTCGGCACCCTTGAACGCCGATTTCCCCTGGTAGATTCGCGTGAAATAGAGCGTCCTGGAGAGGCGTGACACGGGACAAGAACCGTCCGCCTGATTATTGCCGACGAGGACAAAGACGGGCGCAAGATCCGCCGTCGTCTCCATCTGGAACCATCCGCCGCCCGACGCTGACGAACTGGGTGTGAGGTCGAAAAGCTCGCCGCCTGTGAGGGCAAGCTGTTCAAAGCCTTCCAGAGCGCGGTGGTCCGGGTCGGGAACAGAACGCCAAGCCGAGCCGTCCCAAGCATGGGCCGTCAGCTCGAAGGTGACCGGACTCCCCTGTGCGTTAGCCAGCGCCAGTCCCGTGCTGGTCTGGTCGCTTTCGGCGAGAACCGGGAAGGTAAACCGATCTTCGGGCTTGGAGACGAGTGAGTAAAGGCCGTTGGCGACGGTTCCCAAATAGACAGCCGCGGGTTTGTTACGATCGACCGCGAGCGCTGTTATGAGGGCCGGCTCCAGGCCCTCACTTGAGGGCTCCCAGGTCGCACCGGCGTCGTGGCTGATCAACACGCCGTTGATCGCTCCGGCGATCACCAGATCTCCGGAGACGGCAAGCGTGTTAAAGAAAGCAGCCCCAAGGCTTACCGGGTGCCACGTCTGGCCGCCGTCCGTCGTCTTAAAAACTGACTCGGACGCCGCGTAGGCCGTGCTCGGGTCTTGCGGATCGACCGCTATGGCCCGGACCAATCCGCTCCACACCTTGTTCCAGGATTTTCCCTCGTCGACGCTCTTATAGGCTCCGTCGTGCGAGCCGCCGATAACAGTGCTCCCCTTGACGAATGTCAGGTGTTCGAGGGCCAGGTCGGCGGTCTTGCTCCACGTCTCTCCTCGGTCCGTGCTCCGGTAAATGCCCTTTGGCGAAGCGATCAGCAGGTTCTTTGAAAAAGGATCGACGAGCAGGTCAACTATGGCCAGCCCGGCAATGCCGGTCTGAAGTTCTTTCCACGTCGTGCCCTCGTCCGTGCTACGCCACAACGTGTTTTCTGTGGAAGCGAGATACACGGATCTGGAATGGCCGGGATCGACCCGCAGGTGTGTGAAAGCCCTTCCTTCCGGACACGGGACCCTCGTCCACGATTTGCCATAGTCGTCAGACCTGAACAGCAGCGGGCCCCACCATCTGGGACCGGCCAGAGCGATTCTATTTGGCCAATCGGCGAGCGCGTAGACTCTGCCCGGATTGAGCGCGTCAACCGCCAGCTCGATAATCCGATGGGTGTTGATTCCCCGGTCGATAGTCCGCCACTGGGCCCCTTCATCATCGGTTCGTAAAATCCGGGCTTTCGACGTCGCGAGAATGACGCGCGGATCGTGCCGCGAGGGAAAGATTTCTCGGACCTCCTCCGGCTCGGCCGGCAAAGCGCACCATGATTCCCCTCTGTCGCTGCTTTTGTACAAACCGCCCGCCTGGGCAAGCAGGCTACCATCCCGACGAACATGGATTCCCGAGATGCTTCCGTTGCCCGGCTGATTCGCGGGCGGGCTCCAGATCACCCCTGTATTCTCACTGACGTAGAGACCAGCCGAGGAACCGAGGTAGAGGCGGTCGGGATCGGATTGGTCGAAAGCGACACCCGACACCGGAACTGGGAAACTCCGAATGGTCGCCCACTTCTCTCCCCCGTCGCGGGACCGTAACAGCCAGTCCGACGTCGCAGCGTGTTTCACCATGAAGAGAAGACCTGGTCGGCTCGGGTGCGGGTAGACGGTCAAAAGACCGGCCTCTGTCTCATAGATAGACTTCCAGGTTTCACCTCCATCGCCAGTCACATCAAGAGACGAGGCCGTACCCGGATAGAACCCGGAGGGCGTACGAGTGAGGTACAGCCGCAGGGAGTCGTGGGGATCCGGGGTCAGCGTCCCTCCTTGGGTCCCTCCTTCGGTCAATGGGTGCCAGGTGTTTCCAGAGTCCAGGCTGCGCCAAACTCTTACGGAGGGGACAGGCTTCCAGAGCGGGTAGGTTAGGACGGTGACAAAGACAGGGTACGGGCTTTTGGGGCCGATCGACAATTGCCCGTAGTAGTCTGAAAAGTCTCCTACCGGCAGGCCCCGGGTGCAGCTCACCCAGCTCTGTCCCCGGTCGGTGCTCTTAAAGACTCCGCCTTGCCAGGAGGACACCCAGAGGACGTTCGGGTCGACTGGATGCTCGGCGAGGGCAACCGGAACGACTCCGTCAGGCCCGAGGCTCTTCCAGGAGAGCGTGTTTCCCAAAAGAGAGGTATTCACGAACCAGAAGAGAACAGCAGAAGAGAACACGAAACGCAGGTGTGAAATACGCATGATGACCCAGTCCATCCCCCCTGTCTGCCTGGGATTCCGGGAACGGAGTTTTGGCCGAACGAAATGAACGAAATATTAGTGCGAAGTGGCCGTGTCTGGTTGGTAGGCTGTGTGGCGAGATTAGTGATCGGTGACTTTTGGCCGAAGGCCGGGGTGCTGCGAGGGGCGACAGCGCCCCCAAGGGACACAAGGACACAAAGGACACAAGGGACACAAGCGACAGAAGCGACTTAGGTTCCTGCTGTCCCTTGTGTCCCTTGTGTCCCTTGTGTCTCTTGTGTCTCTTGTGTCTCTTGTGTCCTTGTGGACACCGGGATTGGGATGGATGGGGCTTGCAATGGTCTACGGGATTGTCAAAAACCACCGGGCGCGCATCTTCTGCGACAGCAAGCCTGGTGCGGGAACCGCGTTTCGCATCTATTTCCCGCTGCCGGTCTCTGGTGACCACGAGAAAACGGCCCCGACTCCGCTCACGCTGCCGGGCCAAGCGTCTCACGGACCTTGCGGGCCAGGGCGGCGGCGGTAAATGGCTTCCCGATGAACTGCACCTGCGGATCGAGCACGCCATGGTGAACGATGACGTTCTCGGCATAGCCGGACGTGAAGAGAACCTTGATCTGGGGGCGCTCGGCGCCGATCGTTTTGGCGAGATCCCGGGCGTTGCCGTCCGGAAGAATCACGTCCGTCAGGAGCAGGTGAATTGGACCAACGAAGCTGCGGGACTGGTCAATTGCCGTCTTGACGGTGGAGCACGGGATGACCTCGTAACCTGCTTGCCTGAGGACATCCTCGGCAAACTCGCGAATGTACTCCCCGTCCTCGACCAGCAAGACTGTCTCGGAACCACGAACGAGATCCTCGACACCCATGGCGACAGGGGCGTCGTCCAGTTGGCCGCTGACGCTGGGCAGGTATATCTTGAAACTGGTTCCCCGCCCGGCTTCTGAATAAACCTCTATCGTTCCGCCATTCTGTTTGACGGCTCCGTAAACCATGGCCAGCCCCAGGCCGGTCCCCTTCCCCTTGGCCTTGGTTGTGAAAAACGGTTCGAAGATGTGCGCGAGCGCTTCCTTCGTCAACCCCCCGCCGGTGTCACTTACCGCCAGCCGGACATACTCCCCGGGAGTGGCGCCGGCATGAGTCAGACAATAGCGTTCATCCAGGGCCACGTTCGACGTTTCAATCGTGAGTTGGCCGCCATTTGGCATGGCGTCGCGCGCGTTCGCACAAAGGTTCACGACCAGCTGTTCAATTTGCGCCGGGTCGACCTTCACCCTTCCGATCGTTGGCGCCGCTACGACCAACAGTTGAACATCCTCCCCAACAAGACGAGCCAGCATTTCTCGCATATTTGCCAAGATCTCGTTCAGATCCAGGATTCTCGGCGCAATGAGCTGTTTCCGGGAGAAGGCGAGAAGCTGTTGGGTGAGGCTGGATGCCGACTGGGCCGCCTTCAGCGCCTGTTGCAGGCGTGACACCGGAAGACGCCCTTTTTCCGTATCCATGAGCGCTAACTGTATATTTCCCGAGATGGCGGTGAGCAGGTTATTGAAATCGTGAGCGACGCCACCGGCCAGCCTCCCGATCGACTCCATCTTCTGCAACTGCCAGAGTTGCTGTTCCAGCCGGTCCCTTTCTTGTTCGGCCTTTTTCTGTTCGCTGATGTCGCTCACGGTGAGAGTCAGACCGTTGTTAATGTCGGCGCTCTCAAGGGGAGCCGCGTTAAGGAGGACATCGATCTCCTCCCCGCCCTTGCGCTGCCAGCGGGTCTCGACGCTTCCCCAGCCCCGATGCTGAATCCCTGAATCCAGCTCAACTTCAGTAGACACGTAAGCGTCATCCGTGGTGTACAGGCGACGGAGGTCCTGCCCGATCAGATCTTCACGCGAATACCCGGTCAGTTCGCAAAACCGCTCGTTGACCTCCAGCAGCCGCCGCCCGGCAGCCAAGGCAATGCCGGTCGGGGACGCCTTGAAAATGCTCTCCAACTGAGCTTCACTGGCCCGCAGCGCTTCCTCGGCGCGCAGCCGCTCAGTCATATCCCGGCTCACACCAACCAGTCCGATGATGTTTCCCGTCTCGTCGCGCAGAGGAACTTTGGTGGTGAGGATCGATAGCCGGTTGCCCAACGAGTCATAGCGCGTCTCGTCCTTGTCGGCCAGCGGTTTCCCTGTCCGCATCAACTCGGTTTCGTCGGCCCGGTACTGGCTTGCGAGCACCGCGGGCCAAAAGTCGAAATCCGTCTTTCCTACAAGGTCATCCGGCCCCCCCGCTTCCATGAGCCGCGCGAGAACCGGGTTCGCGTATAGAAACCGGCTGTCGCGATCCTTAACATAGACAGCGTCGGGCAAGTGATTCATGAGGGTCGTCAACAAACCATGTTCGCGGGTCAACTGCTCGTCCGCGCGCTTGCGCTCGATTGCCATCACTACCTGTCGGGAAACAAACACGAGGATTTCTTTGTCACTTTCCTGCAGTCGAACGCCCTCGGCATATGTTTGAACGGCCATGACCCCGATGACGTCTCCGTGCTGGCTTTTCAACGGAACACCCAACCAGTCGACGGAGGGACTGCCCATCGCTTCCACTACGCCGGATTGCTCCAGCTCAAGGAAGCGATCTCGGGTTATGAGAAGGGCCTCCCCCGTCGCCTGCACATAACCGGTGAGGCTCTTGCCGGGGCGTATCGGCCCTGGCGCCTCGTCGAGCTCGTCTCGGAAGTAGGGGAATTGAATCAGATCTTGGGCGCGGTCGTAGAGCGCAATGTAGAAGTTGTCGGCCGGCATCAGTTCCCCGATGATGCCGTGGATCACGCTGAACAGTTCGTCGAGGTTCTGAGTACGATGAACCGCGTCCGAGATTCGGTAAATGGCTGCCCGCACCTCTTCACCGCGCGTATGAGCAGTAATGTCGGTCATCACTCCCATCACGCCTGTCACGTCGCCGGCATTCCTCAGAAGGCGGCTGAAGGTATGGACGTGATGGATGCGGCGGTCCTTGGCAAGGACCCTGAATTGGTGAGGTGCGTACCGGCCTTGGAGCGTCTCGGCGAAGCTCGCCTGCAAACCATTGATATCGTCAGGATGAACGAACTGAGAAAAAGGCTTCCCCACTATCTCGTCGGGCCTGTACCCCATAGTCCGCTCAATGGCTGGACTAACGTAGGTGAAGCAACCCTGAACGTTCACCACAAAAATTACTTCGTTCGATTGCTCGACTAAAGATCGATACTGCTCCTCGGTCGGACGCAGCTGGCCATTTGCAGACTCCGGTCGCTTCATACAGTCTCCCCGCGGCGATTTTACAGCCAGGAGATCAAAAGGCCTAAAGGCATTTTGACTGCGCAGCCCGTCTTATTACCAGGAACCTGTTGCCTTCTCGTGAGTTCTGGACAAAGATTATTGACTGTGAGCGTTCCAGGGGGCGTTACCAGCAACCGGAAGCCTCTCTACTGGATTATTTCCTTAATCATTGCAGGTCTGGCCCTGACCTTTTGGCTGACCCGTCGGTTTCCCGCACAGACAACGCCCTTTCTGATCGGTTTTGCCGACAGTTCTCCGTATCACTTCCCCGCTCCCGATGGGCGTCCGATCGGCGCCGCTTTCGAAGTCGTGTCTGAAGCGGCGAGACGCGCTCAGATTCCGTTGAAATGGGTTTACTGCCCTGAGGATTCGGAGGCGGCATTGCGCGCCGGGAAAGTGGATCTGTGGCCCATCGTAGCCGACTTTCCCGACAGGCGGAAGCTCTTCCACATATCCGCTCCCTGGATCGGCGCGGACTTCTTCATTCTGGCGCCGCCGGGGACGAGACAGTTGACAAGGGACTCTGTCGAAAAGATAGGGTACACCGACGGGGCGGTGAGGGCCCGGCTGATCAAAAGAGCCTTTCCCCGCGCGACTCCTGTTAAGCTCAACGATCTGTCCACCCTGGCAGCGGCGGTTTGCGACGGCGAGGTCGCCGCCGGGATTTTCGAAGCAGGGGAATCGAGGGACGCGCTCCAAACAGACTTGCCCGACTGCGCGGGAGGCCGACTAAGGGCTTATCCGATGTCCGGACTGCGCGTGGACTTTGGGGTGGGCGCCACCTACCGGGCACGCAGTGTCGCTGACCGCATTCAGAACGAGATTCAGACGCTGGCCCGTGAGGGTTTCCTCCTCTCGACGCTCGCCAAGCATTCGATTTTTGACGCTGGAGACATTGCCGCCACTTACAGCCTGATGCAGCTCCAGGAGCAGCAGCGCGTCCTTCACTGGGGCCTTGGGAGCCTCGGCCTCGGGTTTGGACTGACTCTTCTCCTTTGCTGGTTTCTTTACCGAGCGAAACGCGCCGCGGCAAGCGCCGACACGGAAAAGGCGGAACTGGTCGTCCGCTACACCCTCGCTACCCGCGCCACTAACGATGTGATATGGGATTGGAATCCGATCACGGGGCGCATGAGGTGGAGTGAACTTATCCAGTCCCTTTTCGGCTATTCGAGAGCCGAAACCGGCGAGAACATCGCGTGGAGAAACGAACGCATCCATCCCGAGGAGCGGACGGTCGTGGTGAGCGGTTTGAATCGGGCCCTGGCCGAAGGCCGCACAACATGGTCCGTCGAATACCGATTCCAGCGCAGCAACGGCAAATATGCCTGGGTCATCGACCGGATGTGCATCGTGTTCGGCGACGCCGGGCAGGCTCTGCGGGTGGTCGGGGCTATGAGTGATATCACCCGGCAACGACTTCTGGAGGAGCAGCTAACCCAATCCCAGAAAATGGAGGCGATCGGCCGACTGGCCGGCGGTGTGGCGCACGATTTTAACAACTTGCTCACGGTCATCGACGGGTATAGCCAGTTCTTGCTCAACGTAACGGCCGATGACAGCCCGGCCCGCGGTTACGCGGCGAAGATTCAGAAGGCCACCCAGAGCGCAGCCTCGCTGACGCAGCAACTGCTCGCCTTCAGCCGACGACAGATCATTGAACCGAAGCCGGTAGACTTCAACACCGTCCTGGCCGAGGCCGAGGGAATGATTCGGCGTCTCGTCGGCGAAGACGTCGAGATCGTGTTCATCTATAGCGATCAGAAAGCCACGGTGCTGGGGGAGGTCAACCAACTGCACCAGGTTCTGATGAACCTGACTGCGAACGCGCGCGATGCCATGCCTTCAGGTGGAAACCTCCTCTTCGAGCTTTCCAACGTCGAACTGGGCCCGGACTATGTCGAGGACCACCCGGGCGTTCAGCCGGGTGCCTACGTCCTTCTGGCCGTCAGCGACACTGGGACAGGGATGGATGAAGAAACCAGGTCCCATATCTTTGAGCCGTTCTACACCACCAAGCGAAAAGGCATGGGGACAGGCTTGGGCTTATCAACCGTCCACGGCATCGTGCAACAAAACGGCGGGTGGATCTGGGTGTACAGCGAGTCGGGTAAGGGAACAACGTTCAAGATCTACTTGCCTCACGTCGCGGCTCCGCCGACCGCCGGCATGACGGCCGACGCCCCCCCAGTCGACCACCGTGGAGTGGAGACGATCCTGGTCGTAGAGGATCACCCCGACGTCCGAAAACTGGCCTCCGATGTCCTCAAATTTCAGGGGTACAAGGTGATTGAGGCCGGTGCCGGGGAAGAGGCTCTGTCGATCAGCCGCAATCATGCGGGAACAATCGACCTCATGCTCACCGACGTCGTTTTGCCCGGCATCTCCGGACGCCAGCTCGCCGAGCAGATGGCATCAGACCGTCCCGGAATGAAGATTCTTTACATGTCCGGCTACACCGAGAACGCCATTGTCCACCGGGGAATTCTGCTCCCCGGCATTACCTTCTTGCCAAAGCCCTTCTCATCACAGGCTCTGCTTCAGAAGATCCACGAAATGCTCAGTCACACCGTGTCGCGGTGACGGCGGGGTCGCCGCCGGGCCAGCCGCGGGCGGTGCTGCGGTAGGGGGTTGCCAAAAAGACCTCAAGGACCGCAAAGACCTCAAGGCGACTGTTCTCTTTCTGTCTTTGAGGTCCTTGAGGTCCTTGGGGTCCTTTTAACGAGTCTGGCCACAACAAACGCTCTGCACTATCTGCGATTCATGGTCGTGCGCGCCCCCCCTTTCGCTTGCCACCACTTCCCCTCCCTACATATCATTGCCGGGTGAGGCTCCCCAGGACGGTTGTCGTTCTTGGCATCGCCAGTTTCTTCACCGATTTCTCGAGTGAGATGATCTATCCCTTGCTGCCGGTCTTTCTCTCAACCACCCTGGGAGCCGGGCCGATCGCTCTTGGCATGGTGGAAGGCGTGGCCGAAACGACCGCTGCTCTCGTCAAGATCATCTCAGGGTGGTGGACCGACCGGACCCGTCGTCGGAAGCCTTTTGTGCTGGCCGGCTACGCCCTGGCCGGATTGGTCCGGCCCCTCATCGGGCTGGCATCCTCCTGGCTATTTGTCCTGACCATGCGCTTTCTCGATCGCGTCGGCAAGGGTTTGCGCACTTCACCCCGAGACGCCCTGATCACCGATGTGACTCCCTCGGAAATACGTGCTCGGGCGTTTGGCTTGCACCGATCGCTCGATCACGCCGGCGCGGTTGCCGGCCCGGTCGTGGCCGCCGTGCTCATGTCCGCTGCCGGATTCCCGATGAGGACCGTCTTCTTCCTGGCCGCTGTCCCCGCGGCGGTCGTGATGCTCGTCATCGTCTACGGAATCCGGGAAAACACGGCAACGGAGGCCGATCGTGACGAGGCTCACGCGAGTACGGCAGGGAGGCCGGGGGAGCGCGCCCTGCGCCCTCTCCTCCTCGTCCTGCTCCTCTTCACGCTCGGGAATTCGACCGATGCCTTTCTCCTGCTGCGCTTGTCGTCTGGCGGAGTTTCCGCCGCCTGGATCGCGCTGCTCTGGTCTGCTCATCATGTCGTCAAAATGATTTGCACGTACTTCGGAGGCCGCTTGGCAGACAGGGTGGGCGACCGCCCGATGATTCAGGCGGGCTGGCTGCTTTACGGCGGCGTATATCTTGGTTTTGCCTATGCCGTAACGAGCGGGCAACTGATTGCCCTCTTTCTCGTATACGGTGTCTACTACGGTCTTACCGAGCCCGCCGAAAGAGCCTGGATATCCCGGCTGGCGTCGACCGGGCGGCGTGGTCGGGCCTTCGGCTACTACCACGCGGTCATCGGCCTTGCTGCCCTTCCGGCCAGCCTCATGTTCGGTGCTCTCTGGCAGGCCTGGGGAGTTGGAGCAGCCTTCAGCATGGGGGCTGTTCTCGCACTAGTCGCTGCTGTCGTCGTGAGTTTCGTCCCGGTCCGAAGACCGGTGTACAGTTCCTGAGGATTGAGGGTGACTTTATGCTTAAGCTCAGACTCGTTTCGGCTTGTATCCTCCTTGCTGGAATCACTCTGCCTCCTGCTTTCGCCGCGCAGACCCACATCTCGGTTACCGACGCGGAGAGCGGAAAGACGGTTGCTGCCAGGGCTTATCTCGAATGCGGGGGGAAAGCGTACTTTCCTGCCGGTGCCCGCGCCTACCGGCGGGGTGCCGAAGAGCACTTCCTGTTGTCTGGCGACGACACCTTCGACTTGCCGGCGGCGCCGTGCCAGATCACCGTTGCCAGGGGACTTGAGTATCAACCGGCCCGGATCACAGTCAAGCCGGGAGAGCCCGTTCGGGCGACGTTGAAACGGTGGACATCAATGAACCAGGCAGGCTGGTACTCCGCGGACATGCACGTTCACCGAGACCCGAAGGAACTGTCGCAGATACTCCTTGCCGAAGACCTGAATTTCGCACCGACAATTACCTACCACGTCTGGAGCAACGATGCGTCCCAGCCGTACCCCAACGCGCCTTCTTTTCCAGTCCAGGTTGACGCGGCCCATCTCTTTACAGCGAATTCCCAGGAAGTGGAGAGGATTCAGGGTGGCCCCGGCGCGGTCATCCTGATGGCTCGCCAACTTCCAATTCCCTTCGATGGATACGAGTACTACCCCCCATCGATCCGCTATACCCGCCTCGCACACGACCAGGGAGGGTATGTGGGAGGAGACAAATTGTTCTGGCTCGATACCTACGTAAACGTCGCCATGGGACAGCTGGATTTCATCGAGATCAACTGCAACCACTTCCTCCCGCACGACGTGGACACGGATTTACCGCCCTGGTCCCACTGGCCTGTCGAAATGGGGTACCACGGAGACCTCGAATTTGCTCACTGGATGATGGACTTCTATTACCAGATCCTCAACTGCGGCTTCGAGCTTCCCCTGTCAGGCGGTTCGGCCAGCGGGGTGAAGGCGACGCCGGTGGGGTACGATCGCGTCTACGTTTACCTTGGCGAACGGCCATTTACGTATGACAACTTCATGCAGGCGCTCAAGGCCGGGAAAAGCTTCTCGACCAATGGACCCGTTGTTGATTTCAAGATCAACGGGGAGGTCGGACCGGGCTCAAAGGCCGGGCTGAAGCGTGGCCAGGCGGCTCGAATCGAGGCTGTCATCCGCTCGAGCAAGGACCTCGACCAGGTTCAGGTCATCGTCAACGGGAAAGTGTGGCGCGACTACAACGCCGCCGGGCGCAATGAGTTTCGGCTGAGCGAGGAGTTGAAGCCGGAAGTCTCGTCCTGGGTGGCCGTACGGGCGTTTGAACGGGCGCAGGAAACCGTGGTTTTTGCTCACACCAGTGCCGGTTACCTGCTGCTGGACGGTCGGCCTGTCCGTTTAAAGGAGGATGCCCGTCTGCTCCTCAGCAAGATGGACCAGTTGATTCAATACACCGAAACGAAAGCGGTGTTCCGCAAACCCCAAGAGAAAGCGGAAACACTTGCCCTTTACAGGGAGGCACGCGCGATCTACGAGCAACGGGCGGCGGGACGGTGAGGTCCGGCGATCGCAGTCTAATAGGCTTTGCAGCAGATTGTGGGAGGCACGGATTGTCGTAAAGCCATGTAAGAACGGAAAGGGTTGAGATTGGTTCACGATCTTTGGAGGCCGTGGAACAATTTTCGGCATTTTTCCGTTTGGAAACGGCGAATGCTTAGCGATAGCGAGGAGGCCCGGACACACCATGTGGCAGCTCTTCAAATCGGTCGGCCAAGACGCTCGACTCGGCCTTAGGTTGCTCTTTAGAAACCCCGGCTTCACGGCAGCGGCGGTGCTTTCCCTGGCTCTCGGAATTGGAGCGAACTCGGCGGTCTTCAGCGTTGTCAACACGGTCCTCTTCACGCCAGTCCCTGGAGTTGACGACCCCTCGAGTCTGGTCGCCGTACGGGAGAGCCGCGAGGGGCAGCCGCAGACGAGGTTCAGAACGTCCTACCCGGCATACCTCGAGTTCGCGGGCATGTCGGATGTATTCTCAGGCCTGGCGGCCTTTTCGACGGACCTCTTTCCGATAGGCACAGTCTCGGGCGAGAGCGACAAAGTCTGGGCGTCCATGGTAACTCCCAACTATTTCTCTATCCTCGGAGTCAATCCGGTCAGGGGCCGCATCCTGGATCAGAAGGAGTCGCCCGCCGACTCCGCACGAGCCGCCGTCATCGGGGAAGCTCTGTGGAAGAGGGTTTACGGGGCCAGGGAATCCGTGATCGGTTCCCAGATATCCGTCAAGGGCCATGCCTTCACAGTCATCGGCGTCCTGCCTGAGGGTTTCCGAGGAACTCGCCTCGATATCCGTCCCGAAATCTGGATTCCGCTTTCCGCCAGGCAAATCATGGAACCCGGCTCAGATGTAAATACTCCCGGCACTCGATGGTTGTTCACCGTAGGCCGAACGAAGCCGGGCGTCAGCCTCGAGCAGGCGCGCGGGCGCGTTCAGGCCACCGCGCGGCAGTTCCGGGAGCGCTATCCCGATGAGCAGAGCAAGAACACGGCGGTCCTGATTTCGGTCGCCGAGGAGAAAATCGCACCGGCTCTGCGGAAAGTGATACTGAGCTTTGCGGGTCTGCTCGAGGCAGTCGTTCTGCTCGTGCTGCTGATCGCTTGTGCAAATGTGGCGAATCTCCTTCTGGCTCGCTGGGCCCGGCGACAGACTGAGATGAGCATCCGCTTGGGCCTTGGTGCATCCCGGGCCCGTATCTTGCGGCAACTCATCACAGAGAGTGTCCTGCTGGCCCTTCTCGGCGGCCTGGGCGGCCTTTTGATGGCCTACTGGACCGGCCGGCTCCTGTCGGGCTATCGGCTCTCTGGCGTTCTGCCCTTCGACATGGATCTGACGTTGGATAGCCATGTTTTCCTCTTCGCCCTGGTCTTCTCCCTTCTCACCGGTGTTGGCTTCGGCATAGCCCCTGCCCTGTATTCGGCCCGCTCGAGCCTGGTCCAGTCGCTGCGCTCCGGCGCCGGACAGGTCGTCGGTCTGGCCATACCGAGTCGACGGTTGCAGAGCCTGTTCGTGACCTCGCAGATCGCTTTTTCTGTCCTGCTTCTGGTCGTGGCTGGTCTCTTCATCCGGAGTCTCCAGAAGGCCCAGGAAGTCGACCTGGGATTCCGGGCGGAAAATCTGCTCTTGTTCACAGTCGATTTGGCGGCTCAGGATAAAGACGACCAGGTGCTTCGGATGAACCGAGAGATAGCTGAGAACCTGGCCGCTCTCCCCGGAGTTCAAGCGGTAGGACTCGCTGACTGCGTTCCCCTGGTCGGCGGCTTGAACCAGACGAGTGTCACGCCGGCGGAGAAAATCGGGACTCCCGAGGAAGGGACAAACCCGATTTTGTACAATACGATTTCGGCCGGTTACTTCAAGGCTATGGGCGCCGTGCTTCTGCAAGGGCGGGACTTCTCGACCTCCGATTCACCCCAGTCCCTCCCGGTCGTGATCATCAACCAGGCCACAGCCGCCAAGTTCTGGCCGGGAGAGAACCCAATCGGCAGACGGCTCCGTTTGGGAGGCAGCAAGAAGCCGCTGCGGGAGGTGATCGGCGTCGTTCGAAACTGGAAGTACCAGAGCGTCTGGGAAGCGCCGGAACCGGCGGCCTTCATCCCCCTTTTACAATCCCCGGAGAAGGTTGTCACGGTTCACCTCAGGGCGCAGAATCCGGCGGCGCTCCTGAGGCCAGCGCTCGACACGCTGCAGTCGATTGATCGCGAACTTCCGGTTTTCGACGTGCGGACTTTCCAGGATCAACTGGCCTCTGCTTTCGTGGGACAGCGAATCGGATCGTGGCTGGTTGGCCTCTTCGGGTTGCTCGGCCTGCTCCTCGCGACGGTCGGGATTGCGGGCGTCGTTTCTTATTCCGTGGCCATGCGGACTCGGGAAATCGGCGTTCGCATGGCCCTCGGCGCGCGTCCGGCTACGGTCCTCTGGGTGATCGTGAAGGAGAAACTCGTACTGGCTGGAGTCGGGGTGGGAATTGGCCTAATCCTGGCCATTTCTTTCACCCGATTCCTGACAAGCATGCTTCCGGGAATCAGCGCGACCGACCCGGTGGTTTTTGCCGGCATCGCGGCCGTTTCGGCGGTCGTGACGTTGGTTGCCTGCCTGGTACCCGCCCGCCGCGCGGTTCGCGTAACGCCGGTCGAGGCGCTCAGGTACGAGTAGAAGCCGAAAGGACCTCAAGGACCTCAAAGACCTCAAGGACAGTGACTGTTGCTT
>Ga0105092_10000667_pt1 | contig 17924 bp, 20 predicted proteins | sample PPLLak2March2015_FD_87021 | JGI IMG/M metagenome (GOLD analysis project Ga0105092, IMG submission 87021) | Freshwater sediment microbial communities from Prairie Pothole Lake near Jamestown, North Dakota, USA - PPLs Lake P7 Core (1) Depth... | ecosystem: Environmental > Aquatic > Freshwater >... | reverse complement strand
CGACCAGCATCCCGACATCGTGAAGAAGGCGACCGACCTCTTCCGCACGGCCCGAGCCGAATCGGAGTTCTGGCCGGTAAAAAGTACGTAGGAATCACGTCGGTTCGCGAGAATCATCCGAGGTCCATCAGGACTGCCACGTAGAAGGACCGGAAGGACCGGAAGGACCGGAAGGACCGGAAGGACCGGAAAGACCTGAAAGACGAATCTCGAGGACATCTCATTCAGGTCCCTCAGGTCCTTCCGGTCCTTTTTTCGTGGTCCTACGAACCTCGAGCACGAGAGCTGCTTTCGCTCCGGGCCAGCTGGATCTGAGCGGATCATTGCTATAATCTCCTCAGTCAGTTGGCGGACATGAAGAAGACCAGGACCCGGGACGAAGCCCGTGAGAACGAATTGGTGGCCGCGTCAAAAGCGATGAGCCCCCAGGCAAGGCTCGAGGCAGCCGCCCGCCTGTCCGCGATCGCCTTTCAGTTCCATAGGGCAGGTATCACCTATCGAGAGGGCCTTGGCGCTGCAAAAAGCGTTGAGGGCGAGTCCCAAGGCGAGGGCGTAGATGAAACCTGATGGCCCCGGTCAATCCGCTATCCTGCTGACGGAGGTCGCCACCAGACTGGACGGCCTCAGGATTCCTTACGCGGTCGTGGGCGGACTGGCGGCTTCGTTTCACGGCGTTGTGCGCTCGAGTCTTGACGCCGATGTCGTGATTTCTGCGGTTGACCGGAAAGCGGTTGTGCCCGGGCTGATCCGCGAGCTGAAGGAAGCGGGCTGGAATGTTGTCGAAAGAGAAGGCGGATTCGAGGACCCGGTTGCGTCGGTTATTGCTGTCTCCGATGGATACGCGAACCGCGTGGACATCCTCACCGGCATTCGGGGCATGGCACCCGGTTTTGTTTCCCGCACGATCCCCTCTTCGCTCTTCGGCGCGACCCTTCGCATGATTAGCCTCGAAGACTTCATCGCCATGAAGCTGTTCGCTGGCGGACCGAGAGACGTGGAAGACGCCCGTGCCGCCCTTCGCGTTTCGTCGTCCGCGCTCGACCTGCGTCTCCTTAAAGAGCTGGCTGCCGGGTACGGGCGCGTGGTTGTCCGTTCCCTGGTCCAACTGCTGCGCGACACAGGAGTGGAATAGCGGCGCGACACTGAAGACGCTCGCGACTACATGCTGCTAGCGAAATTCGGCTCGTGACGTCCCTGGACAAACGCCGACAAGTCCAACGTTTCAGACAGATGGTCGGGCTTGCCGTACAGCCGAAAGACCGTCCTGGCCGGTTCGTACTCCGCCGGCATGCGGTCGTAAAAGCCAAGGCGTCGCGGCGCCACAAGGGCGGCAGCCTCCGGCAGATCCAGATAGCGGAGGATTCCAAGGAAAACGGGCCCCTCGGCGTGGCTGGTCGGTGGACTCATGAGCGCAACCTGGTGGATCCCCGCGTCTAGAATGGCTGCGTACAGGCCGAGAACGCCCGAAACACCCGCGCCTGCCACCGTGATCTGATCCGGAGCCACCTGGTCGTCTGCACGCAAGAGCTCGACCGCGCGAAGGATGTCCAGGAGCCTGAGAGAGTCGACGGTATGCCCGACGTGCATGGCATTTCTGAGGGCAGATTTCCAGAAGCTTTTCTCCCACGTGACCGTTCCGATACCCCGAGGATAGACGACCAGCTGCACGGCTCTTTCTCCGCGGCGCGGCCGCAGCCAGTCTTCAATCGCGTGAGGATCCTCGCCCTCGGAGGCAATGTAAAGCAGGGCGGGGAGGCGCTTTTCGATCTTCTCCGGCTTCGAGAGCAGGCCGTGGATTTCGATTTCGGGCTCTGAGCGGAACACCAGTTCGGCGAATCCGTTCGCGGCTCCGCCTTGAGGCGGGCTTTTCGATTCAACCTCTCGCGATGGTTGCGCGCCACTCGCCAACCCGGCAAAAACCTTCTCCCTGAGCGCATTCAGGATCTCGGTCTTGCGCTTTTCCCACTCACCCAGGCTTGAATACGCACGAAATGGAGGCGTTTTGAGGAAGGTCTCGTGGATCCGGGGATTCGCGGCGTCGGCCGGAGGTCCGTCCGGGAAAACCGCCAGGCTCCGGTCAGGCGCGTTCGTGTACGACATGTCCAACTCGCGGTCGGGTATTTGCAACAGGTATCGGTCAAACCAGCGAATCGCCTGCTCCCGAAGGTAATCGGAGTCCTGATGGGCTGTGTCCACGACAATGTTCTTGAATTGTTCGGCGACCCCGTAGGACCGATAAAGAGCGCCCACCTTCCTCTCGAACTCCTCATACCCGGCGACCGGGAACAGGTTGTCCTTCCGGCCATGAGCCATGAGCAGCGGACGAGGGGCGATCAACGCCCCCTGGTGGAGCATGTCGTGCCGGCAGAAATTGATCGCGAACATGCAATCGCAATGGAGTTTCTGGGTGTCCGCGGCGACGTTGGCGGCGTACGTGCTGATTCCCATGACCGGGATCGCGACTTTGATCCGGGGGTCGACGGCTGCCGTGAACCAGGTCATGGCTGCGCCGCCCGAGCGGCCGGTCATCCCGATACGATCAGCGTCGATTTCAGGTCGACTCTCGAGGTAGTCGATGGCCCGGATTGCGTTCCAGACCTCGACTCCGGCCGGCGTGTAGGCGCGCGAGTACCAGTGATACATCTCCTGGTGCGAAACACCGTGATGAAGCGCGAAAGTCTCCGCGACCTGGATCGAGTCGAGGATCAGGGCCACGTAACCGTTCTTCGCCAGGGAGATGCCATGGCGCTGGTACTGCGTCTTGTTGCCGTAAGGCGAATAAGCGTGCCCGCAAACGTAGACAACGGCCGGCACCTTGCCGGAACGCTTCTTTGGCACGAAAAGATTGCCGGTCACGTAGGCCCGCGGCAGGCTCTCGTAGGCGATGTTCTCGACGGTGTAGCCCGGCTCGTCCAGCTTCCCGGTGATTCGGACATTGAGCGGAGACCGCTCGGGCCATGGCAAGAGGCCCAACATGTCTCTCATCTCCTCGCGCCGTTTCTCCTTGACCGCCTCCCAGGAGCGCCGTGAAGCGATTTCTTCGGACGCCGCGTCCGTGATCGCCCGCGCCTGCCGAACGAGCGCCTGCATCGTCTGCGTTTTGCCGGCTTCCATGCGGCGATACGGGGTGTCGTCCGTTTGCGCCAAGGCCGAAACACCGAGAGCGAGAATGACTAGGGCTGTCTTCGTCTTGATCACGAGCCGATTATGTCAGACTCGTCACCTGCCTGCGAGGGCCGGTGAGTCAATACATCCGTCTTCCCTTCACCCCCTTCGCCCCTCGCCTCTTCACCCCCCTCCTCCCGGCCATTGCCCGACGGGCACTGATCAGGAGACTATTGGCCGTCTCGTAGTCGGGACGTTCGGGCAGGCGAATCTTGCGGAAGGGGCGGTTGAAATTGCTCATGAAGCGCTGGAGTCAAGCGCCGAAGTCAGTGCTGAGTGGGGCGAAGGGATGCTCGACATCGCAGAGAATTGTACCGACCCAGCCACTGCCGATGTCATGGCTGACGCCAGGCTTGAAGCCGAGTCCACAATCAACGAAGGCATCGACGCCGTCGATGAATGGGTGGAGGACAGCTCCGATGACCTTGCCGAAAGTCTCGGATTGAATGATGCCATCGGAGGCGAGGAATCCGGGGAGTCGGAAAGCGCTGATTCCTCAGTCGAGACTTCCCGCTCCGAATCCGGAGGGGGCGAAGGCGGAGATTTCTAAAGTGAAATCGCGGAATCAACACAAACCTTTCAGGGGGAGAGGCCAGCCTCATGTCTCAATCTCAGAGCTAAGGCGGAATAGCCCGAGACGTCGCACTTAGACCCGACAATCGTGAAATCAGCTTCCGGATAGAGCGCTCCGATCCGAAAGGGGACATTTTGGATTACGTCGGTGTCCGCGCGGATTCCCTCCGGCTGGTTAGAGGCGTCAGCAATGGAGACGAGGTTGTCGTCACGGGGAAGCAGGAGCAAGGACTTGTCCGGGCTCGAACGATCCATAATGTGACTATCAACGCCGATGTCCTGCGAACCAATCCGGCCTCCTACTTTTTCCTCGTCCTCTTCATCTTGGTCGGGTTGGGTTGCCTTGTGATTTTTGGCATGGTCGCCATGGCTCTTTTTGAGCGAGGCTTTCGCTAGGCGCTGGAAGGAAGACGGCTATGCCACTATCTCCATTCGAAGGCCGGCTGAGTCGCGGGGAGGATCGGACGGCAGCGTTTGAGCTTGGCCTAGACAGATTCGCTCTGCTGTCCAGCAGGCTGCGAAGGCGTCAAGGAGGTCGTCCAGAGAGCAGCGGAGCTTGGGTCGCTCTCGAACGGCGCTCTGAACGTACTCGCCAAACCACGCCTCTAACAGCCCCAGTCGCTCTTCCTGGCCTTGCCTGGTTTTCTTCCCGTACTGCATGGGACGTCCTCCAGCAAGTAGCAGGAAGCAGATCTCCGGGTGAACCTCACGCACCCGCCGCGGCAGTGAAGGATCTTTGCGGAGGAGTGCATCGACGCTGTGAATCTTAGGCAGGATTCCCCAGGCTTGCCGGGAAATCTTCTTGCCGGCCTGTTGGAAGCTCAATGAACAGGCCTCCTGGTAAGTCCGGGCTTCAAGAAGGCATCGGATCGGGGCAGGGAAGACGCTGCTTCCCCGGCCCGGACCCAGGCGCCGGCGGGCGGCCAGGTCGCACAGCCGTGGGCCGGAGTCGGTGAGGCCGATAGGAATGTCGAGTCCAAGAATGTCCGGAATCCGGTCTCCGTAAAACAGATCTTCGGTTGAGGTGCACACTCTCCAGGTGATAACGCCTGAGCTCAGTTCTTTAGCTACGAGAACCCATCCCGGCCGGCAGCCGTCGGCTCCGCCTACTAATGTCATGAATCACACATGATAGCTCCCGACAGATTTTTTTTGCGTCTTTTTCACGATTGATGCATCTTCTTTCCTCCCGCAAGCGAGCTAACGCTTGCGGATGGCTGATCCGGCCTGGCCAGCGGCGCGCCTGTCCCCGATCTCGGTGCCGTCCGGCGCCGTTCTGCGGAATTCAGCGTGGAAGTGGTGTCCCTCGGCATCCGGGACATCATCCTGCCGGGTGATATGAAGGATCTGATGAACAAGGTGACCGAGGCCAAGAAGGCGGCCGAGGCCAACTTGATCACCCGGCGTGAGGAAACCGCGGCCATGCGGTCGCAAGCTAACACCGCCAAGCTCCTCGAGAGCAACCCGGTGCTGATGCGGCTGCGTGAGCTGGAGACCCTGGAGAAGATTTCGGGGAACTCCAAGCTGAGCGTGGTTCTCGGCGAGAAGGGTCTCGCCGATCGTATTGTGAATCTGCTGTAAAAGAGAGCCGGCCGCTATTCGGGCCGGCTTTCGATATCCTTCATGCTCATATTTGACACGGCGAGACCGACCATGAGGTCCGTCATGACGCCCACACCTGCTCGGACTGCTCGATTTTCGCCTGGTCCAGCTCGATTCCGAAACCGGGCCGGTCGGGCAAACGGATCTTTCCGCGTACGGGAATCAGCGGTTGCTTTTCAAAGAAAGCCTTGTGAGGCTTGAAGTTCACCAGGTACTCGACCAGCGGGCAGGTCATCGGAGACTGGCTCGCTACCACATGGAGCGCAGCGTGTATGTTGTGTCCATGCGGAACAACGTGGAGGTCATGAAGCGATGCGAGCGTGCAGATCTTGACCAGTTCGCTCACTCCGCCGCACCACTCAGGATCCGCCTGTATCACGTCGATAGCGCCGGCCCTCAGGAACTCATGGACTTCCCAGCGACCATAGAAATGCTCGCCTGTGGCCACGGGTATCGACGTTTGGCTCTTCAGTTGGCGGAACGCCTCGATCTTGTCCGACTGCACGATCTCCTCGATCCAGCCCGGGCGGTATTTTTCGACCTGCCTGGCCCACGCGATCGCATACTCGACGTTCCACCCGTTGTAAGCGTCGAACATGATTTCGTACTCCTCGCCCAAGGCCTCGCGAAGGTTACGGACCAGCGCCACGTTTCTCAGCAGGCCGGCGGTCCCTTGGGCCGGGCCTTCCGAGAAAAACCACTTTTGGTGTCGATATCCCTCGGCTTTGAGAGCAGCGGAACGCTTGTTCAACTCCTCGGAGGCCGACGGGAAACCCAGGCAGCTGGCATACGCCTCGATCTCCGGCGCTGACGGTCCTCCAAGCAACCGATAAACCGGGACGCCGAAGTATTTGCCACGCAGGTCCCACACCGCGTTGTCGACGGCGCTCAGGGCCATCATGTAATGGCCGCCCCGGGAATGACGGTTCCAGCGGTACATCTTGTCCCAGAGGATCTCGCCTGCCAACGCATCCTGCCCGATGATGAGCCTCTTCAACTGGCGCGCTATGACGATCGCAGCCTCTTCGTCCACCGCTCCATAGAACCCTTCCAGGCCGGGCTCCGTGATCAATTTGAGGTAAAGCGCCTGCTGGCGGACCCGACTGCCGGGTGCCGGGACAGGAGCAGAGGGGTTCGATTCAGCCCGTTGGTAGATACTGAAGGGAGACACTTGCCATTGCAGTGCGAAGTCTTCGGCCGCGCGCTGACCCGAATAACGCCAAATCTGGACATCGCGGATCGTCAGCTTTGCGGCACGAGACGCCGACTGCGCAAACGCCAGGCAGGGCGAGGCGCCCAAAGTCGCCAAGCTGCCCAAGAATAGCCTTCTTCTCATCTCGACCTCCGTTAGTCTCCGTAAGACCCTCGTTCAATTCCTCGCCTGGAAACGATATCGAGCGTCCGTCGATAAAGCAACAAACGTTTAAGCAGCCTTGATGCGGCGATAAGGAGACCCGGCGGTCGCCCCCTCCGGAGTTGTGAAAAATGCGGGCTAACTGAGCACCAGGACTCCCGGGAGTCTCGCTGATGCTTTTTCAAAGGTGACCAGTGCTGGAGCACCGGCCTCTACGTACTGTGCGTGGATGACTCGGTCGAGGAAGCCTGGTTTGGCACGGCTCAGGTTCGGCTGTTTCAGGATCTCTCCGCTCACTCCGAGACAAATCACTTCCCCGCCGTTTACGAAAGCTCCCAGGACTTTCAGAGCGTCGGATTTCGGCACCTGGTAGTGATAGCAAAGGGCAAAATAGACCTCGCTGACCACCTGATCAGAAACAAAGGGAGGCACGCCCTTTGCCACTTGCGTCTGGAAAAACCGCGCCGCCTGCTCAGCTTGATCCTCGGGCTCTCCCGTCAGAAGCCGGAGCACTACGCTGGTGTCAAACCCCGGTCCGAGGGGCCTCACGATCTACTCCCTTTGCGGCGGTCGGTTGCTGCTTTGCGGATGCTCTCCCGAATTGCGGCCAGCGAATGCTCACGTCCTTTGGCATATCGGCGAAGGGCGTGCATCCAGCTCCGATCTGGCCTTTTCGCCGATCGCAGGATCCAGACCGGCTCTCCGCGGCATTCCTGTGCATCGAGAATCACTTCGTCGCCGGGTGCCAGGTTTAGCGCTTCACAGACCTCCACCGGGAATGTAACCTGCCGCTTCGTCGTCAGCCTTAGCTTCTTCACATCGTCAATTATTGCCACCGGCCTCCTTACTTGTCAAAGAATGGGTAAGGAGGAATCAACTTCGAGGTCGGGGATGTAGTGCTGCTGAATGTGCCTGAGAAGCTCAAGGATCCGAACGTGCGCTTCCACTGGGCCATACTGTGTCTTGACGCAGCACCACCAAGACGCCTCGTCTCCAGCGTCCACCTGGTACGCGGGATGCAATCGTCCCTCGGAGTCGAAGAGGAAGAAAACGGGCTCACACTGTCCAGGCGGGTACAGGATGATTTCCAGGATCTGGGACTCGTCGGGTCCCGTAAGATCCAGGAACTCCCACTTCACCCGATCGGCAAATTGGAGTAGATCGTGGCGCAGCTCCTGAAAGCGGCCCGGATCGGCTAACCGCCCTCTGTAGTAAATTGAGGCACCCATCGGTCTTAATCCTCCTCGCCTGCCGACCTACCGTCTCGGTCCGTCCTGGGAGCTCACGCAACTGCAATCGGGCAGAAACCGATCCCGATCATACGGAGGGTCCTGATGTGCCGGGATTGGGTCGTCGGGCCATTCCCGAGACCAGAGGTCTCGATCTTCCTGGTCGGCATAGTACCGTAGCCAGGTCTCGATATCCTCCTCACTGCCCGATCCGATAACATCCAGGTGACATGAAGCGTCGGGCAACGTGCAGATGAAGGTCTCGTGGCGCAGCGAATTGTTCCAGAGATGAGCATAAAGCTCCCGATCGCTCAGATGGTTGGTCGAGCTAAGGAAGACGTGCAGCTTTTTGAGTCCTTCGGCCACTTCCCAAATCTTCGCGGTAATCTCCTCATCCTTGAGGAGCTGCGGCAGAGGAAGCTCGATCCCCATCTCCGTCAGCCGGTCAAAGCAGTTGCTGCTTGATTGTCCCGATGTGAACTCATCCAGCTGGCGGAAATACTCATCAAGGGAATCCTCTTCATCCATTTCCGGCCACGCCGGCGGCAACTTGGTGGTCGTGCCCCCCGTCGGCTCGGTTTCTCCTGGTGATCGCGTCTGTTTCTCCGTCATAGCGTCCCCTCCTCGTTCATCATTACCCTGCTATTACTAACGCTCGAGTTGGAAAATCTACGAAAGTATTTTTTTGAGGGAGGATTGCGAAGGACGCCCTTGGCTGGGACCCGGGGAAAGCCCTCCCAACGAAGTGCTGGCGAGAATGCGAGCTAACATGAGCATGACTAATGACTTATAGCCATGCGTCGACCGGCCTGAGGGCCTCGCGACGGTGGAGGCTTCCGCTGGGAGCGCAGGCGTCTCGCCCAATGCCATTTACTCCCCCAGTGCAGGCGAGACGCCTGCGCTCCCAGCGGAAGCTTCCACCTTCGAGGCCCTCAGGCCGGTCGACGCGGTGACACTTCCTTGGCCCGATTGGCGGACTTTTGGGTCCAGCCCATGCTCCCAAGGGTGAAAAATTCTTTCGTAGATTTTCCAAGTCGAGCGTTAGATATAGGGGAGGGAATTCAAACATGAAGAATCAGTCAATTGAGAATCAGGCGGACGCGTCATTGTTAAAAGGATTTTGTACGTTCTGCATGGGTTCGTACGAACCGCTTCGAATGGGCGCGCATGTCCGGCGATGCCGCGATCGCAAGGACGATGCGGACTGCATCCAGACAAACGGGCAGGAGCACCCGATGGCGTTTCTTCTGATGATCGGGATCCTGGGGTGGCCGGGAGCCTGGCTTTGCCTGGAAGCTCACTCTCAGGCCAGCCTCTCGGACCTTGAGTTTTTCATCCGTCACGTGTGGTTTCCCGAGACGAAAGAAGAAGGGATGTTCCTTTTTCAGAAAAGGGCAGTCCAGAAGAGATTCTCCGAGGGAGGGGGGGCAGACTCTTCTCTGGACGAAATCCTGAAGGTCAAAGACCACTTCTGTCTTGTCGAGATGGACGGCAAAACGCCCGTCCAGATAACCGTCGACGTCGCTGGCCACTTGCCGACCGCCATAATGCACCGCCCCATCGATGTGGTTGCTTTCCCGCTCGACAACAACGGAGGGCGAATGCCGGCGGGCGGCCAAAGATCGTAGGATTTGGAGCCACCCGGACGGAAGACAGAAAAGCAATCCCCGGGTATCCCGGTGCGTGGTATCCTCCGGCTGTGAGAAAACAAATTCGTTCCTTTCCCCTCGTGATGGTCTCCTGGCTGGCCCTCGGGTGGGCTGGTGCGCAGACGATTGGCGAACCGCTGCCGGCATGGACCGAGGGAACTCTCGATATTCATCAGATCAATACCGGGAGAGGCAATGCGGCTTTCCTCGTCTTCCCGGATGGCTCCACTCTCCTGGTCGATGCCGGAGCGCTCGGCAACCGCACCGAGAGACACGTTGCTCCCAAGCCCGACGACTCTCACAGCGCGGGTGAAGTGATTGCCCGCTACATCAGGCGTTTTCACCCGAAAGCAGAGAGTGCAGTTCTCGATTACGCGCTCCTCACGCACTTTCACGGGGACCACATGGGTGACGTCACGGCTGCCTCAAAACCGTCCTCGCTCGGCCCGTACAAGCTGGCGGGCATTACGGAAGTGGCTGAGCACGTCGCTATCAGGACGATGCTGGATAGGGGATGGCCGACCTACGACTACCCGGCCCCGTTGCAGGGAGCCATGATGGACAACTATCGGGCCTTCCTGAAATGGCAGACGGAGAATCGGGGAATGAAGGTGGAGCGGCTCAAACCTGGGAGAAACGATCAAATCCGGTTGGTCAACTCACCTGCGAAATATGCCGATTTTGAAGTCCGAATCGTAATGGCGAACGGCGAGGTCTGGACGGGCGTCGCGAGCGATACCCGTCATCACTTCCCCCCATTGTCCGAAATGAGGCCGGACGACCGCCCGAGTGAGAACCCCTGCAGCGCCGGTTTCAGGCTCAGTTACGGAGGCTTCGATTACTTCAGCGGGGGCGATATTACCGGGATTCCCGAGCCGGGTGCGCCCGCGTGGCACGACGTCGAGACGCCGGTTGCGAAGGCGGTCGGGCCTGTCGAAGTCAGCCTGCTGAATCATCACGGTTACATTGACTCTCAGAATGTCTTTTTCCTGGCCGCCCTTCGGCCGCGCACCTGGATTCTGCCGGTCTGGGATTCGGCCCATCCCACGCCCTCCGTCTATAACCGTCTGCGTTCCACCCGGACTTATCCGGGCCCTCGGGACCTTTTCATGACCAACATGCACCCCGCCAACAGGATCGTGACCCCCGGGTTGGACCAGGTTGCGAGTCAGCAGGGCCACATCCTGGTCCGGGTCAGTCCCGGCGGAGGGGATTATCGGGTGATCATCCTCGATGACAGCGCGGAGATCAACAAGGTCAAAGCGGTTCAAGGGCCGTTTGAGACGAGGTGAGGGTGTGAAAAAATCAAGGTTGCGGGCAACTTTGATCTTTTCACACCCTTTCAGCCCGTGGTCGTCAGCAGTCAGTCGGTCAGTCGGTCAGCTACTTGGCCGTCTGCTCCTTGTAGAATCTAAGAACCTGCTGCTTCAGAGTCCCGTCCGGAGCCACGTCGCAGATGATGTAATGATGCACATTCCCCTGCGGGCCGTACCGGTCGTGAAGCCCGGCGCCCCCTCCCCCCGTGATCGTATAGGGAACTCCGTCGAAAGTAGCGGTCGAATAAGCGTGGATGTGTCCGACGAAGACCTGCTTGACCTTGTGACGCGTCATCAGCTGCGCAAATCGGGCGGAAGGCTCGGGTTCCCAGGCATGGTAAGCCCACTTTTCGATGTTCGCGATCGGTTTGTGGGTCGAAACCAGGATTGAATAGTCCTTGGGAGTGCCCGCCAGGGTTTGCTCGAGCCAGTCGAGAGTCTTCTCCGGCGGCTGCACGGAGGAACTGGTGTCGACAAAGACGAAACGCCACTTCCCATAGTCAAAGAAGTAATTGAGGCTCTGGTCTCCAAAAAGGGAGCGGTACTCGAGAGCAAGCCCGTTATCACCATCGTCATGATTCCCTGGCGTTACAAACAGCGGGATGTCCATCTTTTCCAGAGGGGGGAGGAAATACTCGAGGTACTCCTGAGTATACCCGCGCAGAACAACATCGCCTGTGTTAATGACGAACGCGGGTTTCGGATCAAGTGAACCGATATGCTTGATGATCGCCGCCCACACTTGGGGGTTCGATCGGGAATCCCCCATGGCAACAAATCGGAAAGAGGAGCCAGGTTCGGGAAGGCGCGCTATCTGCTTTTGAAAATCGAACTTATCTCGGTATGGCCCCAGTTTCCTCTTGGCCTCCGCAGTTATCTGTTCCGGCGTCGGGGGAACCAGATCCTTGAGCTCGATTTCGTCCAAGGCTCCTGAAGTCACTCCACCAGCTGCCTGGATCTGTCCATCGGGCCGGGTAAAAAAGGCGAGACCGTCCACAAGGATGACAAAACGGGGACCGGCGGGGCTTTCGGCCTTCCAGGCGCTGGCGATGGGAAGGCTGGGAAACAGCTCTTTAAGTGTCTTCCGCGTTGTTGCCGGCAATTTCGAAACCGTAATCTGCTTCTTGGTTCCACGCAGAACCATCTTGCCCGGTCTCTCGAAAACGTTGGTCTGGTCGTTTTCGTAGTCGAAACTCACCAGGCGGCCTTCCGGCGTTATCAGGAAATCGTACTCCTCGGGGCCAGCTTCGGCCCTGATGAAGTAACGGTCGGCTCTCTGCAACTCCCAGCGCTTGATCTCAGTGTGCGCCGGAGCAATCCGGCGAACGATGTCGAATAGTTTCGGGCTCGGCGCCTTCGGTTCCTCCGGAGGAGGCGGCGGCTGATAGAACTCGTTTCCCGGAGGCCCGACTTCCACACGAAAACCGTCGATCTTCGGAGGGATCACTTCTGAGGCGCAGCTCACCGGCAGACAAACTGCGAGCCCAATAAGAAAAAGAAAACTTCGCTTCATTGTTACCCTTTCAAAACAGGCGTTCTTAGACGCAGGATCATATCATGTGCGGGTCCGCTTCAAGCAGATCCACGTAGGCGACATCGAGTAGATCTTCGGGCCGGATTTCGAGGATGGTCATCAGCTCCGCAACGGTGCGTTCCCCGTCGGCTTCGGTGTCGCCAGGCCGCATCACGAACTCGATCTCCAGGAAGTCTCCAAGGCCCTCGACCGAATCAAGATGAATGCGGTTCTGGCCGACCAGGTAGAGCTCGCGCTTCTTGCGGACCACAGCGCGTCGACCGAGGGCGAGGGACAGGACCTCCGAGAGGCGCCCCGGCTCTCGAGTCGTTGAGATGGAGTAGCTCGAGAGCCGGGCGGACTTTTGATCAGCGCGCCTGTAGAAGATCAGCTCTCCATGATCGGGGTGCAAGATCCGGAGCTTCAGGCGACCTTCGGGCACCCGGAAGAAAATATCCTCCTGCTCGAGGATTTCGCCATCCCCGCCGGCCAGGCGGCGAGCTGTTTCGCGCGCATGCCCCGGGTTGCGCAGGCATGCCTTGATCTCGACATTTCGTTCGAGCGCCATGATCCGGAGACGATCTCGAGCTTCGAAAGGTTACATATCCATGTAAGGCATGGGAGGCGTAAGACCGAGCAGGCGCTGATAGACAGTCAGAGCGCCACGGTGGTGCGCCGTATGGTCCAGGACCGCGCCGATCACCGAAGCGCGCGGAGCCTCGCCCATAATGGGATTCGGAGGAAAAAGCGATGCCCATTCCTCGGCGGTGTGGGCTTGTGCCACGCAGATCGCTTGGTCAACGGCTCGATCGAACCAAGCCCGCGCTTCCTGCAGACTCGTCACCGAGCGAACTTCCTTTTCCATGGCCTCGAATTCCATGCGCCAGTCGCCGAAGGCGGAGTTGGCGAACCACTCGACGGTCTGAGCAACATGGGCCACCAGGCCGGCGACGGTAAACAGCCCTTCCTTGGGCGCGAATCCGGAATGTTCTTCGGCGAGTGGTCTGGTAGAACGAGCGAAATACTCCCGCATTTTCACGAGCGCTTCTTTGATCTCTTCTGGTGTCATGGGTACCCTCCTCAGTGTTTGTCGATCGAATCCAATTCTCTATCTGCGGAGGGGGTGCTGTCCAATGATCGACGGAGTGCAAACTGACTATCCCCACCGAAACCACTTCAGAGCGAGGGCGAAGGAGACGGCGGCCCAGGCGAAGAGTATCCCGATCGGCATGGCCTGCGAGAACAGGGAATGGCCTTCCAGAATGACAGCGCGCAACGCATTGATCAGCTGCGTTAACGGCAAGGCTTGAATGAGCGGCTGCAGGAATTCCGGGAATCTTTCCGACGAAAAGAATATCCCGGAGCACAACCACATCGGGAGCATCACGACGTTCATGATCCCGGAAATCGTCTCAATCCGTTGAGCGCGGGAAGCGGATAACAGCCCCAGGCCGGCAAAGGCCAGCGAGCCCATGAACGCGACGGCCATAATGGCCGCGACGCTTCCTCGAATCGGCACGCCGAAGATCAAGTAAGCGCAGATGAGAAGGAAGAAAGCCTCCGGAATGAAGAAAACAAGCCGTGTCCCCACGACCGAAAGCAAGAAATGCGGCCTGCGCAGGGGGGTTGCCAGCAGTCTTTTGAGCAGCTTCTTGATACGCATGTCGACCAGGACGAACCCGATGCCCCACATTCCTCCGCCCATCAGGTTCATGCCGATCAGTCCGGGGACCAGGAAATCAACATAGCGAGACCCCGGAGCCTCAACAATAACTTCTTTCGATTCAAAGGCATCCTTGCGCCCGGCGGCTCGCTGCAGGCCGTCGTCGATCACCCCTTTCGCCGCTCGTGACTCGGGGTTGGAAGGATCGAAATGATACTCGTATCCGCCGGATTCGGACCCCGACACCACCACCAGCGTCCGATTGGTCCTTAGGCGTGCGAGAGCTGTCTCCGGTGGGTTGACAGTCACCTTGAAGGCCGAGTTCTTGCCGAGCAGGCTCATCACCCGGTCCGCGGTTTCTCCCTTCACCACGTCAAATTGTACGGACTGGGCACGAGAGCTTGAGAAGGCGATTCCCAGTCCGACGACCATTAGAAGCGGAAAGCCATAGGTCCAGAAAATAGCTTCCGGTTCCCGCAAAAAGGCCTTGAGGTTGCAGACGACCAATTGGAGCATGGGCCTGAAGCTAGTCATCGCGGAGAAACCTCCCGGTCAGGTTGACAAAGACGTCCTCCAGGTTGGCATGCCGAGTAGTAAGACTGTTCAGCCGGCCCTTTCGTTGATCCACAAACTCGAGGAGGGCGGGGATGGCGATGTGAGGCTGCGAAACCGTCAGGAGGATTCCCTCCGCTTCCCGCACGGCGCGGATGACGGGCGGAAGTTTCATGAAATCGTCCGGTTCAATTCCGTCACCCGCTCCCTTTTCGAGACTGAACTCGATAACATGCTCGCCGCCCAGCTGGGATATCAATTGATTCGGAGATCCTTCCGCGATCACCTTGCCATGGTCGACGACCGCGACCCGGTCACACAGCTTTTCCGCTTCGTCCATGTAATGCGTGGTGATCAGGACAGTTCGGCCTCGTTCCCTCAGGTCCCGGACAACGTCCCAAAGGCGGCGTCGTGCTTGCGGGTCCAGGCCGGTTGTCGGTTCGTCGAGGAACAGGAGCTCAGGCTCTCCAACCAGGGCGGTAGCTACCGCGAGCCGCTGGCGCTGGCCGCCGGAGAGATCCCGAACCCAAGCCTGCGCCTTTTCTTCTAACGCGACCGTCGCAATAGCCTGCTCGGTGGTCATGCCGTGCGTGTAGAAGCTCCTGAAAAGCTCCAGGACCTCCCGAACCTTTAGCTTCTCCTGAAACCGGGTTTCCTGCAGTGTTATCCCGATCCGCTCGCGCAGTTGCTGATCCTGCCCCGTCCCCCAGCGGATCCCCAGCACCTCGACTTCACCGGATGTTGCTGGGATGAGACCCTCCAGGATCTCAACTGTTGTGGTTTTGCCGGCGCCGTTCGGCCCAAGCAGCCCAAAGCACTCACCGGCCTTCACGGCGAGGTTCAGCCCGTTCAGGGCGTCAACAATCTTCTTGCCGTCCTGGTATCGCTTGTACAGGTCTTTACAGAGAATCGCGTGATCCATGTCTCAATCAAAGCTCTATTCTAGCCGGAGGCCGGGTCATCGAACCACCCACAAAAGAAACCGCGCTTGCTGGCCGACCCGAAAATATTCTTTCGTAGATTTTCGAACTCGAGCGTTTTTTATACAGGGGGAAAACAGAACCGCCCCCGAGGAGGACGCCATGGGACGAAAGTCGAGAGAAAAGAAGGAGAGGAGAGAGGGAGGCTTCGTGACAAAGGATCAGAAGAGGGAAGCCCGGATCGAGGAAATCGAGCAGGAGTTGACCAGACTGGCCGACGGGGATCACGAATCATGGATCGCGCCCGATTATCCGCTCGCTGACCGGCACGCCTACATGGAGGATGTTCTGGCTTTCGAGTCGGTCGGATCGGGCCCGAGCCTCTTCGAAGGACTCGAGGCCCACGGCGTCAGCCTGCCAAGACCGGAAGATCTCGATGAGGACGAAAGCCTGGACAAACTGAGGGAGGTGGTGTTGGCGCTGATCGACCAAGGGGTCTTCCTGATCGGTTTTGAGCATCTGTCGCCGCGCGACTTCTACTCCACGCTTTGGAACGAGACGTTGTGGGAAGGTTGCTGGGTCAAAAGGAGGAACCGGAAGGCGATCACTTTTATGGACGTCTCTCACCAGTTGCCGCGCTCGGAGGTGATGCGGTACATGGCGGACTTCCAGCGGCTCAGCCGGGTGCAGTAGAGAGCAACGGTCGGGGGGGTATTGCCCGAATCCGACGAGGCTACAGACCGATGTGGAGCGCGGCGGCAGGGCTTTCACAGTTTTCACCCCGAAGGGGTCATGTAGCAAAGCCCGGAGTTGGCCGCCTTTTGTGCGGCCTACCCTGGGCCGGAGGCTTTTTTTGGAGTGCGGCAGCAACGAGAGGCCGACGTTTTATCAGGCCTCGAGGCGACGCCGCTTTGGCCTGTAGGATGTCGTGCAGGTTCGATCCTGCACAGGCCAAAGCGGCGTCGCCTCGAGGCCTGATAAAACGTCGGCCTCTCGTTGCCGCCGCACTCCAAAAAAAGCCCGCCTCGCGCAAAATCCGGCAAGGACCTGAAGGACCCGAAGGACGTGAAAGACCGGAACGACGGAAATAGTTCTTCAGGTCCTTCAGGTCCTTCGGGTCTTTTGAACCATGACCGCCTCTGCCGCCGGCAAGTTCGATTTTGAAATTCTTCACCGATTTATCACCCCGGCGGGGTAGGATTTGATCATGACCATCCTGGAGACGTGCCGCGAATACCTGGAGAGGGCTTATCGCGAGAGGCTCGGCATCCAGTTTTCAGACTCGATCTGCCAAGTCCAGAGCGGGCGGCAGCCGGTTTGGCGATTCGTTGCGGCCGACGACCTGATCACCGAAGTCGAGCCGCGCGACGGCGCGGTCGGGACTCTGCTTGATCCCGAAATCGGGCTTGTTTTCTATCTCGTGCCCTTTCAGCGCTGGACGGATGTCCGCAAGCAGATCGTCTGCGCACTGGCCTTGCGTTCGAGGCTCTCGATCGAAGCTCAGTCGGCCAATCAGGAACCCCGGGGAGGGGATCCGCGCGGCGCTTGGCGCGTGGGCGTCAACTGGCTGGTGGATTTGAGCGACAGGGAGAGTTGGATTCGCGCCGTTTCCGATGTTCGCCGGGAAACGCCGATTGCAGTGGATATTTCCCTCGATGCCATCTTCCTCACTGATCAGGAGGATGTCGAAAGCCAACTGGCGCGACATGGCTTTCCGCGCCTGCTCCTGACAACTCGACAGGTATTCCGAAAAGACAATGCCGAAGACGTGACACGCTGGATGAGCGCTGACGACCTGGTGAGACGCACCCTTGCCGGTTTTCATCTCCGTTTCGAGAAGCCCGAGCAGCGTGAGCTGGCCGAAGGCGTCATTCAGGCGATGGAGGAATTCACCGCTCCATCGGTTGACTCGGGGATGACGGGCAAGCCCGAGGCGGGGGCCGGTGGCCGGCGTACCTTCCGCCGCATCGAGGTAGAGAACTTTCGAAACCTGCGCAACATAGTCTTCGATCTCGGTCCCGACCCAGTCGGCATCAACATCGTCCAGGGAGCGAACGGCACCGGCAAAAGCAGCCTGTGCGAGGCGATCTCGTTCGCGCTCTTCGGCTCTTCCTCCACCTACAAGGCGTTCGCAGACCGGACGCGCGAAAAGGACGTTTCGGCCACCGACCGGGCGCGGGAGTATCTGACCCGATACCTGGCTCCGTTGGCCGAGACGGCCGATGCGAGGGCAGAAACGGGACCAAAGATCGCGCTCAATGGGCATCCCCTGTTGCCTGCGCAGCTCGTCACGCCGGCGGAAACAGGCGAGGCAGAAATCGCGATGTCAGGCACCATCCTGCCGCAGGATATGAGCCTGGAATTTACCAGAATGTCCGCCCAGGAGCT
>Ga0105092_10000666_pt1 | contig 17931 bp, 30 predicted proteins | sample PPLLak2March2015_FD_87021 | JGI IMG/M metagenome (GOLD analysis project Ga0105092, IMG submission 87021) | Freshwater sediment microbial communities from Prairie Pothole Lake near Jamestown, North Dakota, USA - PPLs Lake P7 Core (1) Depth... | ecosystem: Environmental > Aquatic > Freshwater >... | reverse complement strand
GAAGCCGGTAGTACTCAGCGATGAGGTTTATTGGTATCTCGTAAAACGAAAATTCGAGTTACGAGCTCATTCAATAGACGAGGTACTGAGGATTGAAATGCCCGAAATGTCTGATAGCTTTTCCCACGAACATTCCTTTAACCAGGTGAAACTCTACAGTTTCGAAGGATATGAAAGGAATGGAATTAAAGAGATGTCGAAAAAATGAGAATGCCTGCCAGTGTGAAACCCAACAGGCATCCTCAGAGAACAAGAAACGTTTTGAGAATATAATATCTTCTGACAAGTCAATCCATCGGATAACTCATCCCTCTTGTTATTCGTGCGGATCTCTTATGATACTTTTGCATGATGGAAAGCTCTGTCCGTCATGTGGTCGGTTCGTTTCTGCATCAGAAGGATGGATCAAGGACCATCCAAAGTACTCAGGAGTGGTCTGAATGTCAGAACGCAAAAAAGAGCTGGCTGAGATAGGCCAGGCATTCAGTTTCGAGAATACAGCTACTCGGATCATTTGCCCGTATTACCGGAGAGCTCCGTTTGGTATGCTTCGGTGCATGGGATCTACAATTACCGGGAAGTGTGGGCATCAGACAATGATCTGCCCGATACCTCCACAACCATCAGTGAAAGCAGTAAGACTTTCTGATATAATTGAGGTGGACTGATGTGCGGAGATGGAAAGGAAGCATACGGCCCGGTCTTACCGGAGTGTTTCTCTCATTGGATGTGTAAGGGCAAGAACTGCCGGGAATGCCATGCACAATTTGCATGTTTCATGTCATACATCCCGGGAGCTGATGATTAATGACATGCTCATACCTCTATCCAAATCCAAAATCACGGATCGGGTATTATTGCATGAACATATCACCGTGTCCCAATCTGCACCTAGCATCATTTGATTGTCCGTGCATTGAATCAGCTAGGGAATTTGAGAACATGATAAACTCATACAAATACAAAGAGTTCCGCATGAAAACCGTGGCCGCTGCGTGTAATGATGTGAGCGTGACAAGATGAAAACATTTATATACGGTTTTTTCTCTCTCTCTCTCTCTCTCTCTCTCTCTCGTACTCGGTACTCTGAGTGTACTCTGAGTACGGTTCTAAAAGGAGGTGTTGATTGATGCAAAAAAGGCGATATAAACGGACATCAGTCAACATTGATAATAACCTGTATCTGATGTCCGTTTCCGAAGGTCTCGAATTAACACCGTTTGTTAATCGGTGCTTGGCTTTGTTTTTTGAAGTACCGGAAGACCCACACGATAAACTCATCCGAGAAAAGTCTGAGTACTTTGTACTCAGATTAAAGCAAAATTACGAACATGAAGTCCGGGAAATAATCAAAGATCATGCAGCCCAAATTGGCCTGGATGATGTTGTCAAAAACCGTGAACAGGATTTGATAAATTTTGGAGAGCTCCTGCAAAAGACATCAGCATATCCAGTGTTCAAAATTTGTTTATCCCGCCATGACTTCGATGATGATACTTTGCAGATCGTCACATCAGAGGTCAATAAAATGAATGGCCGGAAATTTGAGACTATGGAACTCTGGAACAAAGCTGTCGATTGGTTCAGAAAATATGGGGAGGTGTCTGGATAATGTGCGGAGATGGAAAAGAAGCATTCCGTTTTATTTGCTTCGATGAATCATGCAACGACTGTGAGTATTTCAAATCAAACAAATGCGATCTGGACCGCCCTCGTCCCACCCCAATGCCAGCATACGGAAGGGATTAAGTATGGTTGGATTTTATTGTCCTTTCAGAGTATTTGGAAATGGGACAAAATGCCACAATGGCAGACCATTTCGAGAGTTTGATATTAAAGAGGGTGATGATTGTTCAGCTTGGGAAGAGATAGATGATGGGTTAGGATTTTGCATTTTAATTTGGGGCAAGGAGGGACCATGATCCACTTCTTCCTCAGCTACACCCGCACAGAGAAGCGAATCTTTTTCGCCATTCGGGATAAGTTACTGTTCGAGCACAGGATGAACCAGTGGGTTCGGGATGATGGTGGGGTATGACATTAACAGGTCCAGATCGAGATGAGGTATTCCAGTGGGATCCGAGTGAACCAGAATTAATGAAGGCAATGATTTTGGCAGGAGTTCAGATTCAGATGCCCGTCTTCCGAGAAGAAAAGGCAGATGAGGGTTCACATTGCGACAAGTGCGATCATTGGGATATCTGCGAAGGTTGCCCATATACGGATGAGCGTAATGGTGTCCCCATGACCCCACAGCAGGACGGTGAGCCGCGATGAGAGAATGTTGGACTTATAATTTGACTTCCAATGTCCAAGCATGTTACATTGAAAATCCGCAACAATTCATTTTAGAGCAGTATCCAACAGTAATTTTTATCATAATAATTTTTGTGATTATTGGAATTTATTTACATAAATGCGGGGTATCTTCATGACCGCCCCCCATCCGCAACAATATATTATTACAGAAAAACACTTCTGTGAGTTTGAAGGCACAATTAATCTTTTAAGGCTAATGGATTATCCCAAGTCTGCTGATATACTTGAAAAGATGATAAGTGAAATCCGTTCATCCCACGACATTGCCACCAATGAGCGTGAGGAAGTTCTCGATAAAATATTAAATTATATTCTTAATGATATGTGTGTTGAAATTTACGAAAATGGTAAAAAACATCTTGCCATTTCTGGTACATTTTCCATTGTAAAATTAATAAATTATATACAATCACTCCGCACCCGCACCCAGGAGCAGGACGGTGAGCAGTGATGACAAATATCATAAAATGGAGAGAACCAAATTGTGGGAATTGCAAGTGGCATATCCAGGCAAGAAGGACAACCGAAAATAACAAACTTTGTGTTTATGAACCTCCAAAGCTTGCAATTCACGGAGAATCGTTTCCAATTGTTCAGGATTGGATGAGATGTCGATTTCACGAATTTGAAATTCCCCATGACCCGGAGGCGAGCGTGAAATGACATTTGGTGATATTTCTGATGTTTGGCAAGATCAGGCAGACGCAAGTTTAGAGAATGAAATTGACTGTAATGAAGAGGGGTGTATCAGTTGCGATAATTTTGATTGCTGTTATTTGCGGAGGTGTCAAACTTCATGACCGCCCCCCACCCGCAGCGATGCGAAACATGCGATTTCCATACCGAAAATCAATATATGGATTTCTGTCACGGATATTCAATGTCAAGCGACGATTCAACGGAAATAATAATTCATATTCAAAAGTATGGTTGCGCCTCCCACAGCACCGCCAGCAATGCCGATGATGTGCTGGATAAATTTTACAAACAATTGAAAAAAGAGCGCGATGAGATTTTTGATGGTGTTGGGATGGACGATATTGATTACATCTATTGGAAACTCAAACAAAACTACAAGGACACGGAATATACGGAGGTACAGAAATAATGCAGTCTCATGAAGATCTATTTTATTCATCATCAAAAACTCCAGAATACTATACCCCAGAAGATATTCTTTGCTCCGTTCAATTTACTATGGGGGCTATTGATTTGGATCCGGCGATGCCCGGCAAAACTGATGGGTTGGATATAAAATGGGAAGGTAGAATCTTTTTAAATCCGCCTTATGGTCGCGGCGTAATAAAATGGTTTGAGAAACTTCGAGAATCAGTCGGGCTTGGAACAGTTACCGAATATATCGTTCTTTGGAAATGTGCACCCGAAACCCGGGCGTGGCGTATCCTTATGCAATATACCGAACTTGTTGCATTTCCCAGAGCAAGAATCCAATTTAAAACGCCATCGGGAAAAATAATGAACCGAGCGACATTCCCATCTGCATTATTCTATTATGGTCCTGATAAGTGTCGATTTATGAGTGCATTTTCCGAATGTTCAATCTGGCAGGAATTGCAGGCAGGGCGTTCATGATTAGAAAAATATTACAAATAATCGTTTGTTCTTTCTCTGAAAAGCGATGTGTGTTTTGTGATAGGGAAATTTGTGCAGTTCATCCAAATGGCAATCCATATATTGATTCCGATTATCGAAAAGCAATGGAGCATGTTGAACAACTCCGCACCCGCACCCAGGAGCAGCGATAATGACAGAATTGGAATTTTGGGTATCAACTTTTTTAAGTGTAATGGGTGCGGAGTTGCTTGTGTTTGGTTATTATTTTCTCCGCACCCGCACCCAGGAGCAGCCATGAGTAGATTATACAGAAATATACTTTTGATAATCCTTGTTGGTGTTGTATCAACACTGATTATACTTGGTCCGTTAATTTTTGCTATGCTGGTGCAGCCATGATCCCACACTCGCAGCGAGCAATATTTGACAATGATGTAACTGCTACGGGAGTTGCGATACTCTTTTGTGGGGTGTTTGTTGGGGGGTATATTTTGAAATTATTATTAGAATACCTCGGATTTAAGAATGATGGTGATATGGCAATTCCGGTTATTATTTATGTAATTTGTCTGATGGTTCTATTAGTGGTTGTAGGACAACTCCACCAGCAGCAAGATGCGGAGGAGATGAGGAGATGATGATTTATATTGATACTTCATTTTGGATGGGTGTAATTTGTGGAGCAATAGCTATGGCATTTGCATGGTGGATGTTTGGCGATATAAGAGGTGCATCCCCATGACCGTCCCCCACCCGCAGCGATTGATTACAATTGATGCAAAAAAAGTGCAAAATTGGTTATTTGAACGTGCAGAAATGCACCAAAATAGGGATGAATGGGATTGTTCATTTGAAGATTTATATCTTGTTACTGCTATATTCAGGGGAGATTTCAACCCCCACAGCACCGCCAGCAATGCCGATGATGTGCAATTACCTTCATCAACAAATTTACTTCTCATAGCACACGACGAATGGAAACGGAGAGAAGAACGAAGACACATTCACGAAGAAATGCCTTGGGTACATGGGTGGATCTCAGGATTTCTCACATCAAGGCAATTTGTACAGGATAGACTTGAACAACTCCGCCAGCAGCACCAGGAGCAGCCATGAGTCTATCTGACAAAGTGGAGATTCCATTAATCTTTATTTTGATAGTAGCGTATTGTTTTGGATTATTTACTGCATTTATTTTATTGTAGTATAGATCCTGCCGCACCTCCCCCTTTTTGCACTATCTAATTAGGACAAAACAGTAATTTCTTTGCGCTCCCGTTGTTTTTGATAGTGTGGTAATGCTTATCGGGGTCTTTCTAGTGTATATAAATTGCACATGCAGATGTTCTGATCTTTGTTCGCGGTTGTCAGAATATTAAAAAATTGGCTGAATATTGCTTAATAGTAATGCTTGACTAACAACAACAACCGCGCACAAACTTTCAAGTTCGTTCTGGTTTTTATCACAAGAGTAGAATGAGCACCCGCAATTTTTTGTGATGTCCCGTCGTAGCACCGTCGTAGAAAAACCAATGCTTTATATAGGACAAAAGGAGATTTCCTTTTATGACTACTGAAGTAGTTAAGGAAAAGGCGAAGGGGTTCCTCTTTGCCTCAAAGGTAAAGCTTGCAGGACTCGCAGCAACGGGAATGGGTCTCGTTGCGTCAGCATCAGCAGCCATTGACATCAATGGGACGATTGGTCCCGTTCTTGATTCCATGATTGAGCTGATCCCGACAATCATCGCCTTAATTGTTGCGATCATCCCGGCGATACTGATCATGAGTGTGATCGGGTTCATCGTCGCATTCCTGGACAAAATTCTGTCGATGATGAAACTCTAAACTTTTTTTCTTTTCTATTCTTGGGATAGTTTTTTGTACTTTTGGGTTAATCAATCATTGTGCTTTAATATGTTTTCCGAAAAGCGATTGTATATTTCGGATCTCTTTTTAATTCCCGTTCTGGTCGTTCTTGGTGCTGTTGTTGGTCTGGTAATCTTATTCGGCGGTACAGAATGAGAACCCGCTGGCTGCTGGTTGCCATGCTGGTGATGCTGCTGGTGGGGGTGCAACGCAGATGATGACACATACAGAATTTCTTACCGGAATGTCAAAAGAGTCTGTATTCTGTGTGATGTGCTGTGGAGCATTTGCGTTGGTGGCGATTCTTGCGTTGGTGGTGTGTACAACAAGCGCAGCCACGTATGCGGATCACGTTGCTACATACTATCCCGAAAATCTCCTCTCATACCCGCTTCAGGATACTGGGGACGGATTGGTTATCAACGAATCCACAGGTAAAGTATCTCTTTACAATATATTAGGAAATCCCGGATTTGAAACACAGGGAGATCCGTTTTCGTGGACTCTCTCTGTCGGGAATGGTGTGCTTACCAATGAAACGGCTATTGTTCATTCGGGAACGTATGCGATGAACGTGACATCTGGAGGTGCAGGTACAACGTTAATCAGCCAACTTGTGACGGTAGTCCCCAACGTGACCTATAATTTCTCATTTTGGTATAGGGGCGGGGGAGTGAAATACCCCCGGATAGCGGTTTACGATCTTACCCATTCGTCATATAATATTGCTCTCCAAAATCTCCCTTCGAACGCAACATCGTTTGTATTTAATTCAACGATAATCAAGACAAACGCGGGGCAGACACAGATGCGGGTGTATCTGGAGGGGCCGTCATCTCTTGGGGTATCATATTTCGATGATGCCTCGCTTGTCTCTGAAAGGATTTATGCCACTTTGCCGGGGTCTGGGATTGCATACGAGCAACCCGGACCAGTATGGAACGCATCGGCTACTGATAACAAATCCATGAATTTCTCGTTCAGCAATACCTACGTTCAGATAGGGAATACCGCTTTCAATTCGACATGGAATGGCGATGTCGGGACGGCTCTCGGTTGGGGGATGATCCATAACGCCAGCTTGTGGAATGATCCGACGTATCGATACATCTGGCACATGAAGGCAAGCAATAACGATACATGGTATAACGTCTTTGGGATATCGGGGAACGAAAGTTCCGGTAGTGGGGGTATAGCAAATTCTCTCTCTTGGAGGTTCCGGCAAGGAGGGGCATCAAATAATAAAAACTATACCTTTGTCACCCCGCCAACGGGTCAATGGCTGTGTATGGCGATGACATGGAATACCTCTTCCGAACGAATGAGGGGGTATCTCTTCATCCCGGGAACGCTGGACTTTACAGAGGTTTTCAACTCGACCATTGAAGATAGTCAGTCTTGGGGATTACATCCGGCAACCAGTTCGGATACGATGTTGTTTGCTGGGGGGCCTACTGCTCAACAGTGGGCTGGCTCTGGCACACAGTTTCATCTTTGGAATGGTATTGATCTGTCCTCCACAGAAATACAGGATATAATGGAATATGGTACTGATACAGAACCTGCTCCCGTTGCTTCCTTCACCGCCAACACCACTGCCGGAGTCGCCCCGCTTGCAGTAGCCTTCACGGACACCAGCACCAATACGTCGATAGATTGGGATTGGTATATCGATGATGTAAAATTCAGTGATTTGCAAAATCCCGAATACACATTCAATACGTCTGGTGTCTATGATGTGTCCCTGTACGCAGCAAACGGAGCATCAGGAGATTGGGAAAATAAGACGGGATATATCACGGTAAATGCTACGATTCCCAGTACTGCTTTACAGTGTGAGAATGTCACCGGCAATCTCACTCCTATTCTTTCCCAGGTATCCGATACCACATTGGGCTATTCTCTCAGCCTTGCAGATAATCTCACAGCAATCAGCTTTGATGGACTCTTTGAGCTCGCTTTCGATAATACCACAGATTCCATAGTGTTCAGCAACCTCCAGCCGTCCACGTGGCACAGGTTCAAGATCTACAATGAGACCGAATGGGGCATGTTGAACTGTACCACCAATACTACCCCGGTCACACTAACACCCCTGCCGGTCATGCCCAGTACAGACAGCATGGGCGGTGTCAATTTTGCAGCGTATTGGTGGACACTGCCCGTATTGGGTGCAGTCGTATTATTATTCAAGAGGTTTTGAAAAATGACAGGAGATTTGATTTTGGATTTGATGTTTTTAACAGCGTGTGTATTGTTGATCTACGGAGCATTTACAAAAAAGGGGATTCCTTCATGAACAAGCGATTTCTCGTAATCATGATTATCGCGTTGATTGCACTTACAAGTTCTGTATCTGCACAGTACGTCAGCTTTGCAGATCCCGATAGCACTGTTCACAAGGATATCTATGTCTATAATTCCACAGGGTCCCTTCTGGGAGTCTATAACACCACATCAGCTGGGATAAGCATCCCCACATCAGACATAGTTTTCGTTCTCAAACCTCAGTATTCTAATCCTCTGGATGATCCCAGTACCTTTCTCGCAAATGCAATTGGCTTCATCCAGACCAATGTCCTTACATTGGTGATTATCGGAATGCTCGGCGGCCTGCTCTTCAAGAGGTTCTGACCATGAACAAGAGCATTCTGGTTATCCTTGCGCTGGTGCTCCTGCTTGCAACCCCCGCGAGTGCATGGAATGAGTTATGGACTCAGACATTAACGGATAATTATGATACGGGTGGATTTACAGGATTTTATTTTGCTAATCCACAGGCATTTTGTAATAATGTAACACGGTTTACGGGATCGGGTATTGGAGATTATTATGCCTCGAATAATCCGTCTGCTGATTCAGGAACAGATAGCTGGGTATTTAGGAATCCGTCGAATACATCCCAATATATAGCGTTTGATTTTACGTGGTATTCTTCTGATGATGATAATTGGACTGCTGCGTTTACGTATGATGCGGTAATTACGGGTTATGAAGTAACGGGTCGGACGACAAGAACACGGTTCACCAATGCAACTTTTCAAAACACCGCTCATGCTTTTGCATCTACTCGGGTAGATACAACTTATCCAACAGATCCGAATGCAGCTTGTATGGCTATGGGTGCGTATAATTATGCTTGGGGTGCTGAGTACTATTCTTATGGTGGTTCTGCGGTCACAACTCCGGTATCATCTTTCTCTTGTACCCCCACAAGCCAGTTCCCGGATACCGATGTGGTTTGTACAGATCTGTCAACAAATAACCCGACAGATTGGTTATGGACTATTGATGCAGAAGGGATGGGAATTGAGGGCTGGCAGACAAGTACAAGTCAGAACTTCACATGGCAATCCCATTATCCCGGTTTATATTCCGTGAACTTGCGAGCCAACAACAGCGCAGGAAGCGATTGGGAAAATAAGAGCTCGTATGTCAGTATCAGCGTCAACGCGTCTCCGAATAACTGCAATATTCCTCCGCTTGCAGGGTATTCGAGAACCTCATTCCAATGCACCGATGCCATGAGTAGCGGTAAGATAAACGGCGGCAATATCCAGCTGCATGATCTTGAGGGTGGAGCATGGAGCAATGGAACGAATACCGATGGGGCATGGTGTATTGACACCCTGCCAGCTCATCACATCAACGGCTATGGTCAGTCAACCGGATACACAGATGGTTCGAGGCTTAATGTCCAAGAGTGGAACGGGCAGACATATACCATTTTGATGATACCCGGGTATGTTCCCCCAGCCGCAACGGGTTACGTTTGGGTGTACGTCCACGTCACTGATTGGAGCGGTTCAAATGATATTGCCGATGCTCGTGTTAGTCTCTCCGGATTAGGTCTCACAACCAGATCGGATTATACCGATAGTTCTGGTATAGTCCATATTCAATGGCCGAATGCTACGGAGGCATACATCAATACGGGGAAGGCGGGTTATACAACCGACATGACAATCATAACGACATCGGATTTTGGTCCTGATACCGTCAATGTGAGACTGCATGCAGGTACGCAGACAATGACCATAGTACCAACAACCGGCCCGGGTGGTACAGTACCCACAACATTAGGACCATATGGCAGCCAGACACCCGGCCCGGGCAGTACGATGCCATCAGGCTACACAAACACCCAGGGACAGGCCATGATGGACCTGCTGGCGTTCTACGGATATGATCTTGCCATGCTGTGTATCTTGGTAACCATTTTGGCAATGTTGGGAGTCAAACTGGGGGCAAAGTGATATGATGCCAAAAACAAAGGGTCATATCTTCGTTCTGTTGGCAGTTCTCGTACTGCTTGGTATGATTGTATCCCCCGTTTGCGCTAAGTATGTCCATATCGAAATACAGCCGGATGATGAGACTTTACAGATCAACCAGACAAAGTTCAACGATGTTGTAAGCGTGGATTTTTCCCCAACAAATACGGTGATCCATGGTTTTAGTATGCGGTGTGGACTTGGTGCGATCACCAATTTCACATTGACGTATGGGAATGGTTCAACAGTAACGGGTTCGACATCGTACATCTATCTGTATCCGGGTTGGTCATATCGAAGTGTCGAATTAAACAGTGTCGTAGATTATGAGGCGTTTTTTGATGCCACACAATATGATACCGAGATGTTCTCATTCACGTATGCCTCGTATGTGGACGATGATAACGAAACGGTATATTCGGAAGGATTCCTACTGTATGATCCTTTCTTCACTACAAATGCGATTGAGACCTATTTCGCAACACCGGGATTCAGTCAAAGTCTTATAACTGGCATTACATTCCAGAGCAGCGAGCCGGTTGATCTGACAATCTTATCAGCACCGGGTGATGTCGTCTTAAAAGATGCAAAGGCAACGGGTATAATTGATTGGGCATTCCAGTTTATCGAGTTCGCAAAGAAGATATTTGGTTTTGTTCTCGCGTTCGCTTGGATGCTTTTCGGGATAATCGATTTCTTCTTTATCAAGAATCTTCTCCTCACCATTGCCCTTTACATTGGCGTTACGATGGCATACTCAGCTATAAGCTCAGTAACGAGCAGAGGCTTCGATGTGTTCCGGTTCTATAAAAAGTTCATCGGATTACAAAGAGCATTGCTCAATTTCATGATGGAAATATGGAACTATCTCATTCAGATTATATCCAGTTTCAGAGGAATATTCAGGATCTGATACCATGCGGAAACCAAAGAAATTTGATTGCACGAAATGTGAGAACAGAGACGAGTATTTCAAATGCCGGTACGAGGACGATCCAAAATGTGACTACTACAAACCAATTCCCGTGAGTGATACGAATGCGGATTAAGTTCATAGAACAGTGGAAATTCAGATTAATGGGACGTTCAATCCCGGTAATCAAGGTAATGGATGTCGATGAAGCAGGGATGGTCAAATCATTACAGCTAATAGATTCCTGCAAAGATCGCGGTAATACTATTCTGTGTACGTGGAATGCCAAACTGTGGGAAAAGAACAAAGAATACGGTCCGATTGATGTCATTGACGATAAAGGCCTGACAACAAAACGATGGATCGTATCAGAGTCCGGAGAGACCGCACCCCTGTTCACAAGAATGACAGCCTTTCCCAATCGTGAGAACGTACTGGGAGCAAAGGCGATCATGGACGATGCCAGCGAAGCCATGCTGTTGCGTCCGGCAATGCGGGATAAGATGATCTTCCTGTTTGTCGGCTTGGGTATCGGCACATTCTTCTTGGGTCCCATTGTCGGAGCAATGATGTCATGAGTAAGGAGCAATCGCCACAGGTCGCACTTCGCCCGCAGTCCCCGGGAATATCCGAGCGCGGCAATGCCGGTGTCCAGCCCTGGCAATTAGATCCCGAGCTGGCAACCATTGAGATTGCCCGGATCATGATTCAGAAGATGGGGCGGCCTTCAAGGGTAAATAAAGAGTTCATTGCAAGGAAGGCACTCTTCAAGGCATTGAACCATCGCGATCGGGTTATCGACCAGAAGAAAGTTGATTTCGTCAGGATAATGTTGGAGTCCGAGGGTATCAAGGGTCTGGCAAAGGATTTTGATAGTGTCCAGTCTGCTTTGGATTCTGCCGATATAACCATACGGGGAAAGTACCGGCAGATGCTTGATGATGCAATCGTAGATCCGGGCAATCCAACAGGTCTTGACTTTTCCCTGTGGATTGATTTCTATGAAAGATATGAAGAGGGTTCCATCAATGAGGACGGAGTGTACTTCAATAATTTCTGGACGTTCCTGAACAAGCCCCGGCTTAATATCGTGCAGGGCGGGATAGGCATTCCCCAGTTCCAGGAAGAGCAGAAGGAGAGCATAATTGGAAGAGTAATTAATTGGTTCAGAGGAGGAAAAAAGAATGAGCAGCCAAATGATAATAGATGAAGCGGTTGTTGTGGCAACACAGACAATTGATCCGGTACAGCTTGCAGCACTCAACAAAGCGTGGATGGATAACGCTTATCAGTTGGGAATATTCTGTTTCGTTGTTGGTGTGATTGTTGGCGTAGCGATCATGTACGCAAGAATCCGCTATGGTCGCAGCCAGTAGAGCAGCCGCTGGGATGGGGTACATTGGGTACCCCGCTCAGATTTTCTATGAGAAGATTAACTTCAATCGAGGTCCCCAGCTCCATATCGAGCGTCTTTTCATTCTTGATAAATGGTATAGTAACCTGAGTGCATACCTCCCGATTTACTATGAGGAAAACAAGAAAGCCGATTGGTACAATACCGAGTTATTCCCGAAGGTGGAAGCGGCCGGTAAACACATCGACGCCACATGGGATTTATACAAAGCATCCTATGAGGACCAATACACCTGTGACCCCGATGAAATATCTTTCATAAAAAATCTCCGCGTTATTCTCCGTGAGCTGGATGAGATCACCGCTATCTCAAAAGTAATCGATAAACAGAAGATGACCGATGATATGGATGTGATTGGATGAAGGGTATAAGTCCGGGGTATCTCGCAAAACTTGATGAAGTGCAACAGAAATGGGCTATCACCGGCCCGGGCAAAATGTTTCTTGATGATTTTGTCTGGAAGCACGGAAACCACTGTTTTATTATTGGGATTACCGGAGCAGGTGGAAAAACCAATAAAGGCTATTGGATGGTCAACTGGTTGAAACATACTGAGACACAGATCTGGATGGACTCGGGGAAGTCGGATGAGATCGTCCCATTGTTATGTCAGGATATACCGGTTCAGATCATCGTGCCAAAGTATTCCGAGGTATTTATCGAGGAAAGGATAAACGGGAAGTGGCAACCCATCGAGGACCACCCGATAGTTACCCACATCCCGGACGCGGGAGATGCTTGGTGGGCAATAAAGAAAAAACACATCAATATCCTTGCGTTCCGAAATGCTTTCTGGACAAAGGAAGCACGTGCATTGTGGATGGTAGAGTTCTTTCAGACGTTGGCAGATTGGTCGCGTCTAAGAACAATGCCAAGAATATTCCCGTTTTCGCTTCACATTGATGAAACACAGTGGACCGTATCCGGGCAGAGGATAACAACAGATCCAACGAGAACCAAAGCGTCCGAGGCAATCACCGAGAACGTGTTGGAGATCAGGAGCTCTGGGGGGAGGATAATTGCATACGCCCAGGGATTTCTAAACCTCCCTCCGGCAATGCGTGACAACCTGGTCTGTACTCTCCTGTGCTGTGGTGCGAATATAGACAGCTCCGAGAGTAAGAAATTATCACCCCATTGTAACCCACCGCCGTGGGTAAAGCGTCCGGCCAACTTCCGGAGAAACGAAGGAAAATTCATAACGGAGGATGGGAGAGCAAGCCCGACAGATCGCCCATGGCCTTTTCCGTTAATGCCAAAGAAGGAAGAAGATCGGGCATGGTTGAAAAGGTGCAGGGTTCGATATGTCGGATTTAACGATCAGCGACCAAAAGAAGCCGAAACCCAGGAAGAATGCTTCCCCGAACTGGGACGGTTTTCGGTTCTGGCAATCAAGCCGGAGATTTCTGAAGTGGTTGAAAGCAGATGGCAGGCTCCTAGGGAAGTGGAAGAATGAGTAAGGAGATATTGTTGACTCAGGGAAGGGTGACTATTGTCGATGATGAAGATTTCTTATTTTTGAATAAATTTAAATGGCATATATCCGGGCATAAAAAATATTCTAGGTATGCCGTTAGGAATTATAAAATTGGTGAAAAATGGTTTGAACAAAAAATGCATCGTATCATACTAGATGCCCCCATTGGTTTTCAAATAGATCATGTTGATGGCGATGGGTTGAACAACCAAAAAGAAAATCTGCGAGTGGTTACAAGTCGTCAAAATCAGCAAAATTGGGTAAATTTTAAAAAGAAATCTTCATCACACCCCGGCGTAAGTTGGGATAATAAAGATAAAAGATGGAAAGCGCAAATTAGGATATCTGGAGTTTTAAATCGACTTGGTGCTTTTGTAAAAGAGGAGGATGCTTTCTTAGCATACCAATTCGCGTGTAATCTTATTGGGGAGCCGTTGGAATATGCCAGCCGGAGGAATAGAGGATGATTGAAGAATGTGTTTATGATGCATGTTCTTTCACTGTAAAAGGGGAAATATTCCTGACGTTGATACCGATTGGCTTTGTGTGTGGTCTTTTGTGTGGTTTCGCATTGTGGTGGAGGAATAGAGGGTGACAATCGATTTGTATTCGCTTATTTTGGGCGTTTTTGGTGGTTCGCTTGCCACGTATCTTACAATGAAATTTTCGGAGAGATTATGACTGAGTTCAATTACAAAGGAGTTGTCGAAGTTCTTTTAATCGCAGTAATGCTCATCGGCCTGCTTGCGATATTCGTGCTGTCCTCCGGTTGCATCACAGCCGCCAAGAATACCGCCACAGATATAATGAAAACACCCACACCAACACCCACCCCAAGCCCTACACCAACACCTTCCCCCACTCCCACTCCAATACCCACACCCAAAGCCATACCAACATTGGCGCCTCATTACGTTGATCCGCTGATGCACGGCGAGCGATGGGAGGGTCAATGGTTCAAGTGGCACAGGTATGATGTCCAGGGCGAGAAAGAGCTGAATGCCGGCATAATCGTGTACCGCCATGCGTTCGCGGATAAGCTGACGTACTTCAATCAACTATGGGGGCAGTACTATCCAATCGAACCATCGGCCGGCAATAGATACCTGATTGTCTGGATTCATGAAGAAGTGTTCGGGACCAATGGCACATCTGATCCGTCCATGTGGGCGTTTGATGCTGATGATTTCAGGCTGCAGCTTGGTGGAGCCCTCCAGGTTAATGTCATGCCGGTGCTCCCTCAGTACACGATTCTCGAGCTCGACAATTACTATACTTACTCAAAGAATGGTGATGGTCCTATTATCGCACCGCCCTTTGGGTATGTCAGGAGATACTCAGGACATGATCCGGAGACAGGAGGCTGGATTGCAGAGAAGCCGGGGATCCTCAGGATGGGTGAGGGCAACAGCTTGGACGGATACCTTATCTACGAAGTACCGGTCGAGACAATGGAAAGCGATTTCCTGCTTACGGGCAATTTCGCCACGTTTGGGAGTGCATATTGGCGATTCTCAACATAATAAATAATTTATTCCCCAATTGGCGATGGTGGGATTTATCGGTAAGTGATTTTTCCAGAATGGTTGTCGGATTTCACAAGGGTTCGTTTGTAGTTTGTCTGGTTCTGGTAATGATTCTTGAAAGCGCATTCATGAAAGGTGCAGCACCGTTATTTTGATATAGCATCATGAGGTTTATACATGGACGAAAATCCGCCGTGGGAACTCGCTTTGATATTTCTCGGACTTATATTGTTATTTCTTTATCTTTTCCCACTTTGGGGACCTATTGACTGTGGATGTCCGGTGAATACAACTTGTTTTTGTTAGGAGGTTTATATGTTCGATTGGGATAATATGAGAATCAAGGTTCGCAGTCCTGATGATTGGCACGCATCACCCGTACCAAAACCGAGGAGCGCAGAGGAGTTGAGGAGAGCGGCAAGAGAATTGCAGGAAAAGCGCGATACTGTTTTGGGTGTTGTGGTGAAAAAGAAGTACACCAAAAACGAACGATAAAGAGAATCAAAAGTAATATACCTTTTTGAGTATTATTGTTTATCATAAACGGTGAGTTATGGTGATTTCTTGCTTACTGCGTTAAAAGAGGGGACAACAGAACTTATTTTCCCAACAAAAGGTATTAAGGCGACATGCCCGGATTGTGGAAAACCATTGATTACAAAAATGGGAACTTATATAGTACATCATTTTGCCCATTATCCCGATGCAGATTGTGATTCAATGCGATATTCAGATGGTATGACACCTTGGCATCGTGCTTGGCAAAATAAGATATTGAATCCCATTGCTGGTATAAATATCGAGGTTCCTTATCCTTTTGGTGATTATCATAAAAGAGCAGATCTAAAAACTCCATCAGGGTTAATTGTTGAATTCCAACATTCTTCTCTTCCAGTAAATGAAAGATTTCTACGTGAAAAATGTTATAAAAATATGATTTGGATTATTCATCCCGATATAGAGTTTTCAAGGACGTGGGAGACTTATTCTAATTGTCTTATATTGATTGATAGAGAGAATTATCTTGAAAGATATAATGATACAAATCACATTAAACTTGATGTTAATTTTTTCATTAAAAAAATAATTAACGGATTACTTCATCCATCAATAATTTTCAAAAAAAGAGAGAGAGAATTTAATAATCCGGATCTTGGATTGTTTTTTTGGTTTTATAATTCTATGATAGATCCAAGACCATTTCCAGTCTTTTTTTCGGTTAATATAAAATCTAATATTTTTCATAATGAGAATCAATTGCAACATTCAAAAGATAAGACGATATGTAGATACATTTGTAGTACTCCCGGATCCTGCTTGAGATTCGATCCTAATAATTGTCAATTATTTTGTACCATTTCACAAAATTTCAATAGGAGGAAATTTCATTGTTAAAATTCGGTTACGTCCGGGTAAGCCGGGAAGATCAGAATGCAGACAACCAGGTGCAGCTCATTCTGAAAGAAGGTGTCAAGCGTTCCAATATTTACATAGATCATCTGTCCGGTATTACCGTCAATAAAGATAGACCGGGATTCGCTGAATTACTGCATGGCTTAAAAGGGAAAGAGGCAACGCTTTATGTTTTTGAAATATCCCGGATCGGTAGATCGTTCCTTGACACGCTCAGCACAATACAGGATCTCGAAAGCAGAGGTATCCGGATCTGGTCCTTATCACCTGCTGAATCATGGAGCAGGATTGAAGATCGCAAACTCCGTGATCTGATGCTCTCAATCTTCTCATGGGTTGCGGACCGGGAACGTGAAAGCCTCATTGAACGTACTAAGCTGGGAATAGCCAGGGCAAAAAGTGAGGGTAAAATACTTGGACGGCCTGAACGCAAGCTACCGATCGCAAAAATAAAAGAGTACCGGGAAAAGGGGATCTCGATTGCTGCGATTAGTCGCATTTTGGACATCCCATACAGCACTTTGATAAGAAAATGGAAAGACACAGACGGTGGAGGCTCATAGACGCGTTCTGTTGGCAGATCTCAATGGTCTTGGTATGATTCTATCCCCCCAAACATGAAAAAATACTCATCTTATTTGTTTGAGTAATCCGGATCAGAACTTTTTTTTCGGCAATTGTCGAAAATGAACAAATCGCAAGATTGATAATATATTACGCTGATTACAAATTACGCAGTCACCACACAGCCCCGGAGTAATTACCCGAAGCTGTTTTGACCAGGCATGGTCATGTAAAGTGGTTGCGTGGTGAGACACTGCCTAAAGGTGTGTGGAAGAGTAGCCTAACTGCGAAACTTCGCAGAATGTCTATATACGCCAACCTGAATAATTCGAGAACTATAGTAGTATAATTTGACAACCTTTAACGGGTCGTAAAAGATACACGCAAAAATTGATACTCGAATGTGTTGGCTTTCTTCCGAACGCGGACTCCCTGATTGGGGTGATCGTGGTGATCAGTCTCTGTAAGAAGCCGGTAGTACTCAGCGATGAGGTTTATTGGTATCTCGTAAAACGAAAATTCGAGTTACGAGCTCATTCAATAGACGAGGTACTGAGGATTGAAATGCCCGAAATGTCTGATAGCTTTTC
>Ga0105092_10000664_pt1 | contig 17948 bp, 10 predicted proteins | sample PPLLak2March2015_FD_87021 | JGI IMG/M metagenome (GOLD analysis project Ga0105092, IMG submission 87021) | Freshwater sediment microbial communities from Prairie Pothole Lake near Jamestown, North Dakota, USA - PPLs Lake P7 Core (1) Depth... | ecosystem: Environmental > Aquatic > Freshwater >... | reverse complement strand
TTGAAGATCACGGGGCCGCCTTGAACGGTCGCCGGGTTGGGACCATATCCCCACACCGTGGTCGGGGGCAAGCCAGGCGGCAGGATCTGCTGCTGGAACTGCCTCGTGACGATCTCGTAATAGTCAACGTTCCGCGCGGCCTGCTGGTCGAACTCGGCTCGAGGCATCGCCGGAGGGATAAGCAAAGGCAAGATGTATTTATCCACGCCAAGCGGATCGAGCGTTCCGCCAGGGATTGCAGCGAGCGCCTGATGAATGAACTTGCCGTGTGAGCCCGCGAACAGCGCGAGCGTACCGGCACCGGTCAGCTTGAGAAACTGTCTTCGGTCGAACATTTTTCCTCCCCTCTTACAGGTGATTGATAATTAGTCGGTCTGTATCTGGCCCCTATTGTGTGCCAGCCACGTGGGCACATCCCGATTACGAACCGGTTGCTCCGGTGATATCCCACAGCCCCAGCATTCCAATGTCTTCGTGCTCAAGGATGTGGCAATGAAACATGGCCATTCCGTCATAGTCCGTCACTGGAACCAGAAGCCGGATGGTCCCCCACTTTGGAACCAGGACCACATCCTTCCAGGCTGGCGTCTGGCTGTAGAAGGACGCGTAGCCGGAATCACCGCCGGTGATGGAGAGCACCTGGGCAGGATTCACATGCTGGTGAAACGGATGGTCCATTCCGCTGTCGTTCGTGATCTGCCACACTTCGTATGCTCCGAGCGGCGAGTGAATCTGAAAGGCGCTCGTTTCGCTGAAAGAAATGCCGTTGATGTACCCGCGGCCTTGCCCCATGCTCAGGTTCATGGTCCTCGTGACCGCATTGGCAGGCACCGGCACGCGGACCGCCGCCGGATCGACTGTCGAGGGGAGGGCATCGGTGGCCTTGGTACCCTGGTAGGTGACAGTCATGAGAGTGATCTGCGCGCTTCCCATGTTTCCCTGACGGCTGTAGGGAAGCGAAAGGAACTTGAAGCTGCCCGACTTCTGGGTAGCCTTCACGAGCACGTCGAGACGCTCCCCCGGCGAGAGAACCATCGAGGACACAGGGTAGGGCTTGTCGAGCAGCCCGCTATCCGTCCCGACAACGTATAAGTTGTGGTTCTGGAGATTCAACTTGTAGTGCCGGGAGTTGCTGGCGTTGAGAATCCTCCAGCGCTGCACCTGTCCAGGGCGGATCTTCAACACCGGGTTGACTCGCCCGTTGACCATGACAGTGCCGCCTTCCTTCCCGTGCATGTAGTCCATCATCGAGCTGTGGGGCTCCGGAACTCCTCCGGACAAAGCGATGTCCTTGAGAACGAGGAGGTGGGTCTCGAATCCGGCGAGGACGTCGCTTTCGTCTTCCACGACCAATGCCCCGCACATACCCGCCCAGAACTGCTCAGCGACGGTCCCGTGGACATGCGGGTGATAAAAATTCAGGCTGCCCGGGTGCTGCTGCCTCAAGTCGTACTCGTAAACATCCGACTCTCCCGGCATGAACGTGATCATCACGTTGTCCGAATTCCCCATGGGAGAGACGTGAAAACCGTGCGTATGAAGGTTGGTAAGCTCGCGATGGTGCCCCAGTATGTTCACCCCCGCCATCGGGAGCGAGTTGGTGAAGTTGATTCGGAGCAGATCCCCTTTGTGGACCCTAATGGTCGGCGCTGGAAAAGAGCCGTTATAGGTCAGGAGGTTAGCAGTCAACCCGTTGACGGCAATCGGGGACTCCATGGCCTCCAGGTTTACTTCCACAATCCCGGGGGTAGAGCTCATGTTCTGCATCTGCACTGGGTCAATAAAAGGTCCCCCGGGAGGCGGGTCGATCACGGTGGTTCCCGCGCCCCCGCCTCCACCCATGCCACCTCCACCGCCCATTCCGCCGCCGCCCCCGCGCATCTGCGCAAGCGCGTGAGCCTGACCGCCGGCCAAACCGGCCGCAACGGCCGCGGACAATTTCAGAAAATCGCGTTTGTTAATCTTCATGATCAGAGCGCCTCCGAGCGAATTCAGGTTCCTGATTGCCAGACCGAAAAGTTGAAATTCCCTCGGCCAGCCACGGGCAGAGCTTGCAGCTCGTTCTTCTCCAGGTCAGCGTCGTTCCCTGCAGCTGGTATTGCAGTTTTAAAATCGTCGACAGGTGAACCACTTCGGGCAGAGCCGACAGTTCGGGTTTACCAGCCCTCGCGATGGCTTCGATCAGGTGCCGCGCGTCGGAGCCGAGCGCCACGGCGCAGACCTCCTGGTCGCCGGCACAGATGGACTCCAATTCCCTTGCCCCCCGCCCTTGGTATCGGTGGTACCAGTGGGGCTGGGCCAACGAGCGTAGAGTGTCCGGCTGGTGACACGCCAAAGCGCCGATGGCTTGTGACAGGGCCTCGTGCATGCGTTCCAGCTGGTTCAGACGGCAAACAAATTCCACCACTTCGCCCGCCTGTGTGTCGCGCTTTCCCCGCCCAAGCAGACCAGCTGCCGTGCACCGGTCGAGCAGACACTGAAATTCCTGTAACCGGTTCGAATGACCGACCAGAAGTTGTCTGAAGGAACACAACCAGCCCGGGTCGAATGAAGCAGACTGATGCGGCAGGCGCAAAGCATGACGCCAATCGGTTCGTCGAGTCAGCGCGGCGCACATCGGCCGGTCTGCCAGGTTTTCCGCGAACTGGAAGACAGTCACCAGGGCGAGCAGGGTCATACTTTCGCCCTTTTCCGCTTCACTGGAAAAAGTGAGACCCTTAAGAAGAGTGTCCTGCTGATCAACAACTGCCAGGTAAAAGTCTTCAATATTGAACACTTCGCTCGTTTTTGGTGCTGTCCACTCCGGCAAGGTGGGGAGAATCCTGGAATCGCCCTCATTACTCTTGTCCACGATTGTCCCCTCGGTTCTTTGGCGCGCGTCGCGGTTCCGATCGATCCAGCAGATCGCGGGTCTCGAGCGAGGACTGCCGAAGCGAAACCGGCCAGATAAGTGGCCGGTTTTGCTCTTTGGCTCGCCGGGACGCGTCCTTCAGCGTGAGAAGGTGCGACCAAATAAAGTCCCGGGTTAACGCCCCCACTACACCAATTGCGCACCAAATTACAGAAGTTGCAGGTAGTTTTGAAGCGTAGTAAAAACGGGTTTTTCGTCTTTTTTTTGTGAGGGTTTTTTACTCGTAGAAGGTCGCCTCCCACGGGTTTTACCGACAAGGGTCCGTAGTAAATACGGACTTGGCGCTTCAAGGCGACAATCTTTGCCAACAGGCTTGATGATGCCGACCCGTTCGACCGGCTGAAAGCCGGGACTACGAACCTACCCGCCCTGTTGAGCCGCTCAATCTGTTACCGACCCGCAAATATCCGAACGATTGTTCGCCGATTTGGACCTTCTTCGACACCCCGGCTACGAGCATGTTGAAAATGTCTACGTGTCTGTGAACAGCCTATGGGACTGGGCGGGCCTCGCGTGGATGCGAGATCGAATGGAGCCGCGCACGACATCAGGCCCATAACAAGTCCGTCAATACGTGTGGGCCGAACGCACTTCTCCGACCCTTATGCAACACCCTCGCCGCGTGCGCGGCTCTGACGGCGGTTGTCCGAGCACGGCGTGAGAATCGATTCACAGGCCGTTTTCGGTCGCCCATCTGACCAGATCCACCCGGGTTCGCAGCCCTAACTTGTCCATCAGGTTTGCCCGGTGGCTTTCGACAGTGCGGACACTTAGATTCAGTCGGTCAGCCATCTGTCGATTGGTGCAGCCCTTAACGATGAGGCGCAAGACCTCCAGTTCTCGATGCGTCAGGGGTTCGACCAAGCCCGCAGCGGCCGGTTGCTTCGCGGTCTGCTCGGTTAATAGCGCGCGGGTCATGGCCGGATGGACGTAAAGCTCACCACGCATGACTGCGTGGATGGCGGTGAGCAACTCGGATTCGACCGCCCGTTTGAGGATGTAACCATCCGCACCGGCCTGAATAGCCTCCCGCAGGAGAGCCTTGTCTTCGTGGATCGTGAGGATGAGCACGCGGGCCGAAGGCACTCGCTCCTTCAGCTTGCGGGTAGTCTCAATGCCGCCCGCGCCGGGCATGCTGATGTCCATCAGGACCACATCGGGCTGGAGTCGAACGCTCTCGTCCAGCACTTCGACGCTGTCTCGGGCTTCGGCAAGAACAGCCAGTCCCTCTTCGGCGTTCAACAAGGCGCGCAGGCCAGCCCGCATTAGCCCGTGGTCGTCAGCTATGACGATGCGAATCGCCACAAGGCACCTCCACTGACACGGTTGTTCCGCCTGATCTCCCGCACTCCACCAGCAGGTGCCCTCCCAGCATCTCTGCCCGTTCCCGCATGCCGAACAACCCGAGACGGCCGGAATTCGAAGCAACTTCCTCTGAAAAGCCGACGCCGTTATCTTCTACCACAGCCACGACTTTCCCGTCATCCCGTTTCAGGAGAAGATCGACTCGGGTTGCGTGAGAATGTCGGACTACGTTCGCCAAAGCCTCCTGGACGATTCGATATAGCGCCACTTCGATGTCCTTCGGGAGGCGGAGGTCCATCCCCACGGTTTCCATCTGAGCCGTGAGGTCGTTGCGGTCAGCGATGGTTTCCAGGTGCTGTCTCAAGGCCACTTCGAGACCGAGGTGATCCAGGCTGGCGGGGCGCAGATTCATGGCCAGGCGGTGCAAATTCTCCAGGACGCCATCCACCATGCCTTTCAGCTCGTCGATGCCCGACATGATCGCTTCCGGTTCATGGGCATGACGGCCCAACAAGCGCAACCCGAGCATCAACGAAGCCAGTACCTGGCCCGCTTCATCATGCAGTTCGCGGGCGACGTAGCCGCGTTCGTTCTCCTGAACTTCCACCAGCCGGTGGGAAAGAGTTTGCAGCCGCTCCCGACTGTCACGGAGCTGCGCGAACAGCCAGGCATTCTGTACAGCCACGGCCGCCTGACCGGCCAGTGCCTGAGCGAGCTGCATATGCTCGGGGGTGTAGAATCCGGCGTGCACCTTGCCCAGGCCGCACAGACCGATCACGTGCTCCCCGGCCACAAAGGGCACCCCTAACCAGCTTCGGGTGGTAATGTTGCACGGTGTCAGCTTTCGCGCGAGCTCGGGACTTAAATCGGTAAAGACCTTGGCTTCTTTGCCAGAAATCAGCTGCTCAAGAGGTTCGTTGTCTTCCCGGTCGATGAGAATGCGACAACCGATTCGTTCTGTGCAATCGCAGCCGCGGGCGGCGTGGACTACCAGGTGATCGTCGTCCTCCACCAGGATGATGCTCGCGCAGTCGTAAGGGACCAGGCGACCAATGACGTCGAGCATGGCATCCATGACGACCGCCATATCAAGGCTTTGTGTGAGCGCCAGGCCGGCTTGGCGCAAGACCTCTGCGGTTTGCCGGGCTTTCTGTTCCCCGGCAAACAACCGTGCGTTGTATATGGCGATGCCCATCATCTGGCCGATCGCTTCGAAATACCGGAAAAGCTCGTGATCGGCCTCGGCCGCCCGGGTGACGTCGCAGAGCTCCATTAACCCCTGGACATCCCCGTGAGCAACCAGGGGAATGCATACTCGCCCGCGACAGACGGGAGGAAAAGTGACCTCAACTCCAGCGTTGCGATTCGCGATGTTCGTCTGCTCGGTAGTCAGCACCTTCCTGCTCTGGAGAGCCTGACGAAATGGGTACGACTCCACGGGAAGGCGGCTGCCCGGACTTGGAGTCGGATTGAGCCCCCACGAAAGCTGGAGCTCGAGCTGCTGGGCGGCCGCGTCGTACGAGTAGATCGTCCCGGCAGGAAACTTTGCCTGCGCGGTCATCGAATCCTTGAGGGAATGCAGGACCTGTGACATGTCCAGAGAACTGCTCAAAACCGTGCTGACGGCATTCAGGGCTGCGAGCTCTCGGTTACTCCTCTGCACTTGCTGCTCGGCTTGTTTTCGTTGGGTGATATCGCGACTGACCACGATCGCGCCGATGACCGTTCCGTCTGCCTTGAACAAGGGGGCTGCGGAGTTCTGGATGATCTTGCGCTCTCCGTCAAAGGCCTCTATCTCTATCTCCTCACCAGATGAAGATTCCCCCTTCAGGATCGCGCGAGCGGCCGACCATTCCAGCGGCTCGATGAGCTTGCCGGTGTCGAGCCACCAGCCCTTGTACTGTCCGAAATCCTCTATTCCGACGAAGCGGACACCGCCCCATATTTCAACGCTGGCCGGGTTCGCCTGAACGATCACGCCGTCTTTGTTGAGAATCCAGACCCCGACCGGCAGGGCTTCGAGCACCTTCCTGAGCAGCGCTTCATTCTCAACCAGCGCCGCCTCGGCCTTCTTCCGCTCGGTCACATTCAGCAGACTGAGGATCAGGGCCTCCGCTCGACCGTCGCTGTCTTTTATCGGGACCAGGCTCCAGTCCCAGTAAGACACACTTCGCCCAGGTGCGAGGGCATACTCGAACGGCTTTGCGAAGGCAAAATGAGGCTCTCCTGTCTCAACCACCCTGCGGAAGATTGCCTCGTTCTCGGAGTTCGGGAACATCTCGAAGTGATTCCGGTCAATGAACTCGTCGGGAGTCTTCTCATCCGCTTCCGCATATGCGCGGTTGACACGGATGAAATTGAACTGAGGGTCCATGTAGGCGAGCATGAGGTGGGTGATGGAGAACAGCCGGTCGAGCAGCTCGGTCGATTTTGCCAACCTGGCTTCCGCCTTGTTGCGTTCAGCAAGGTACCGCTGTAAGGGCAGAAGCAAAAAGAAGTAAAGGGCAGGGAACACGAGCACTGAATCCAGCAGAGCGGCGAGCAGGGAAGTGATCGGATGGCGGTCGGAAAGCACCGCCATGACAGTCGCTTCGACAAGAAAGACCGTGGCGATCACTATCAGCAGCAGGCGGACCGGAGAAGCATGGTTCATCGACGGTACGGGTATCTCCGCGATCAGAATAGCCGACCAAGCCAGCCTGCTTCAAGAAACGCTGTCTCCTGCCTAGTCCTTCTCGAAGCCGATTGCCTTGAGCGCCGGTTCGATCTCGGGGTTCGACATCAAGAGATTCCACACCAACCCGGTCCTATGTGGTTCTCGATCATCCTATTAATAGAAGAGTTAACATTTTCAGCGATCCACCGGAAATCGCAGACGTGCCTGTAATCACTCGCCACGGAAGGCAATCCTCTCTATACTCCCACCGTGAGGAAGTTTCGGCTCTTGCACACCTCGGACTGGCATCTCGGCGGGGTGCTTCACGAGCAGCCTCGTGACCACGAGCACCGGGCCTTTCTCGACTGGCTGCTCGGGATCCTGCACGACGAGGAAATCGACGCCCTTTTGGTCGCCGGCGATCTTTTTGACAGGCCGAATCCGAGTGCACGGACCCAGTCGCTCTTCTTCAATTTCGTCGCGGCTGCCAAGAGCCGTTTGCCATCACTTCAGCTGGTCGTCCTCCCGGGCGACCACGATTCGGGCACCCGACTGGGGGCGAGCCTCCCGCTCCTCGCGACCCAGGGTGTCTACCTGCTCGGGCGCATGGATGCAACCGAGGAGGGCAAGCCCAATCTCGATCGCTGCCTGATAACCCTGCATGGTGCCGACGGTGCCCCAGTCGCTCATCTGGCCGCCCTTCCTTGCCTCCGTTCGCGGGGTGTCTCACCACTCGACGAGAACCCGGGCCAAAAACTGGTTGAGTCGGCCCGTTCCGTCTATGGGTCGATCTGCGAGGAAGCGATTCGCCGGGCAGGGGAAGACGGGTGCGCCTCACTGGCTGCCGGCCACGTCTACGTCGCCGGATCGCAAGTTGTGGAAACCCCCGATTCCAGAATCTCAAGCAGGCGCCTGCCAGCTTTGCCTGCCGATGTTTTCTCGCCGCAACTCGGCTACGTGGCTCTCGGCCACCTGCATGTCGGACAATCCATCTCTGACAACGTTTTCTATTCCGGTTCTCCCCTGGCTCTGTCGTTCGCGGACAGCCGCCACTGCCAGCAAGTGCTGATTGCAGACTTCGATGGCCACCGACTGGCTGAGACACGAGGAGTGCCGGCTCCCCGACCTGTCGACCTGCTGCGGGTTCCGTGCGACGAACCCCAACCGCCCGAGCAGGTCATCGACATGCTCCGCCAGCTGGAAAGACTCGAGGGGCGCGATTCTTCGTCTCCGACGCGTCCGTACCTGGAAGTGCGAGTCCGGTTGAATGCACCTCGTCCGGGTCTGCGCGATGAAATAACCAGGGAGGTCGATGACAAATGGCCTCGCCTGCTGAGGATTTCGTTGGAGCGCCAACGGACCTCGGAATTTCCCGCACGGGAGGACTCACAGCGTCAGTGGCTGGACGAGCTGAACCCCGAAGAAATTTTCCGCAACCGTTACCAGCGCAAGCATTCCTCCCCTTACACCATTCTCAACGAGCCCAGTGATCGACTAATGCAAGCTTTCCGGCTCCTCTGTCAAGAGCAGGAGAAGGGGGGCGGTCAATGAGGATCCTGGCTATCCGCGGCTGCGATCTAGCCAGCCTGGCCGGTCCTTTCGAGCTCGATCTGAAGGACGGTCGCCTGGGCGAGAGTCGAATCTTCCTGATAACCGGCCCCGTTGGAGCAGGCAAATCGACCCTGCTCGACGCTCTGTCGGTGGCCCTTTTTCATCGAACTCCCCGACTGGCAGCGACCCGCCAGGCGAAATTCGATGAGGTGACCGCGGACGAGGCCCGGAACCTCCTGAGACGAGGCGCCACACATGGATACGCGGAAGTCGATTTCCAGGTGGATGACGGGCGCCGCTTCAGGGCTCGTTGGGAGGTGCGACGCGCTCAACGGCATCCGGACGGCGTCATCCTCAAACCGTCTTGCAGCCTTGTTGCTCTCGAGACCGGTAAAACGCGAAAAAAGGGGCTCAAGGAAACGAGCTCTGAAATTCGCCGGCTTCTGGGACTCGATTTCGACCAGTTCCGGCGATCGGTGCTGCTGGCCCAGGGCGACTTCGCCCTGTTCCTGAATGCAAATTCAAACGAACGCGCCGCCTTGCTCGAACGGATGACGCAAACTGAGCTGTACCGCCGGCTATCGAAAGCCGCTTTCCAACGCGCCAAGAAAGAGGTCAGCAAAGCAGATTCCCTCCAACAGGAGCTGCATGCGGTGGAGCGCGTACCCTCCGAGGAGACAGCCGACCTTCAGCGCAAACTGGAGGACACCGACAAACAGCGAGACGAACTGGAAGAGTTGCTCCGGACCCTGCACCGACAGAAGGACTGGTTTGCGCACGAGAGACAACTGCGCCTGGGGATCGGGCACGCAGAGACCGAACTGGCGGAAATCCTCGAGCGCGAGCCAGAATTCGACGAGCTGAAAAAGGAGCTTCTTCTGACCGAGACCGCGCTGTCTCTGGCCCCATGGTTCTCCGCCGTCGACGAATTGCAGGGACAGGCCGAGGTTCTGACCGCCGGATTGGAAACACAGAAGGAAGCGGCTGAGCAGGCGCGCGAAAAGTGGGAGGAAGCAGAACAGGCTGTCGAGCAGGCCGGACAGGCTCTCCAAGCGGCCGAACTGTCGCGCAAAGCCAACGAGCCAGCCATTGAAGAAGCTCTCAGGCTCGACGAGCAGCTGCGGTTTGCCAACCAAGCCGTGCAGGATGCGGATGATCGATGCCGGCAAGCCAGCGAGAAAAGAACGGCCGCAGAGGCAAGCCTTTTGTCTGCCCGGGAACGAACCTCGCAGCTCCAGCAGCGAATCGAGGCGTTGGAAGAGTTTCAGAATTCCAGCGGCGATCGCGCCGGTCTTTTTACCGAAAAGGGCTACTGGCTGGAGCAGATCTCGCAGTACGAAAAGACGAGACAGGACGAGGCGACGAAGCGTCAATACCTCGACAGCCTCTCCGCCGTAATTGAAGACCTTCGGAAGAAGGAAAGCGGCGTGGCAGGCGAGCTGGCCACTGAGAGTAGCGAAATCGAGCGCCTGGAGGCAGCCTCGGTGGCCCTCGAAGCCGAGATCGGGGCACTCGGCCCCGACAGGTTGGTTCGTCAGCAGGAGGAGTTGCAGAAGCGCCAGGAGGCAGCTGCTGCCCTGGAAAGGAGCAATGTCGAGCTTCGTGCGCTGCTGGCTGAGGTCCAGCGCAATCAGTCGGAAAGAGAGGAGGCCGTTCAAGATTCGGCGACTGCACGAAACCTGGCAGCGGAAACAGGCAGCCGGCTCCCTGCGCTGGAGGCTGCGGCAGCCGAAGCGGAACGGGCCTGGAAGACTTCCCTCGCTTCCAGGCAAGCAGACATCGACCAACTCCGCTCCGAGCTGCGTCGCGGGACTCCCTGCCCCGTGTGCGGAGCGCTAGACCATCCCTGGGCATCCATCCAGGAGGCCTCGCTGGATAACCTTGTCGATACCAGCAGCAAGCGTCACGCCGCTCTCGCCCAGGAGCTTGCTGTTCTGCGAGGCCGTCGCGCCCAGCAGGAGGCTCACCTGGCACAGCTCCAAGCCGTGATCCGTCGGACTGACCAACGGCTCAGCTCGCTGAAAGTCGGGCGGGACAAACTGCGTGCCACCATTGATGAAGGTGCTCGCCAGCTGGGTCTGTCCGATTCCGATTCGGCTTCCCAGGCACTGGCAGCTGCCAAATCGCGACTCGAATCCATCGCCAGGGAGCTTCGATTGGCGCAGGACAAAGAAGCGGTTCTGAGAAGTACCGTCGAACAGTTGCGATCGCGGCGAAGGGTGTATGAGAAGCACAGAGCATTGCACGGGAAGGTCCAGACCGATCTGAGCGTGGCAATGGCGCGCGAAACGTCTGTGACCGCCCTGTTAGCTGGGCTGGCGCAGGCAAGAGAGAAACTCGGAATCAAGCTCTCGATCGCCTTCGCCTGCATGCCGGACCTCACCTCGCAGAGCGCTGACCCGGGGGCAGAAGAACTCGGGCACAATTTGCCCCTGCTTGATGAAGATTGTAAAACTTTCCGCCGTGTCTTCGAAACCCAGGCCGAGGACTGGAAAGAGAGGATGAAGCTCCTCGACGAAACGAGGCAGCAGGCGGCTGGAGCGGAGGCGGAGGTGGAATTCCGCGAGAGAGAAATCGCACAGGCCGCCGCCGCGTGTACTGAGACTCAGGCAGATCTCGCGGCAAGACAACGGCAGGTGATCGAGCTGGCGGACAAACGGGGTCAGCTTTTCGAAGGGAGATCGGTCGCCGACGTGCGGCTGACTCTGGATCAGCAGGTCGAGCTCGCCCGGCAAAGCCGGCGATCGGCCGAGCTCAATCTGGAAGCAGCAAACGTCGAGGTAATGCGGCTGGAGACGACGATCGGATCGAACGCGGATCACGCGCAGACAAACACCGAGAGGCTTGCCGCCCGACAGGCTGCCCTTGACCGAAAACTAAAAAAACGCGATCTCACCGAGCAAAACGCGCGCCAACTGGCCTTGAGAGGCGAGGAATGGTGCCGACAAACGAGTGACGCTATAAGCGAATTCGAGAACCAACGTGCTCGAGCGAGCGAGAGGCTGAAGGAAAGAACCCGACAGCTCTCGACATACGAACGGACCCGGCCCGAACGAGACTGTGAAGCTGTTGAACGCCTGTTTCAGGAAATCGCTGGGCAGCGAAAAGAGCTCGACTTTCTCTATGACGACATCAAGGGGCGATTGGCCGACGCGCAGTCAGCCGAGGACCGAATCAACGCCCTGACCGAGAAACTCGTGGCCCAGGAAGAGGAGGGCCGCGTCTGGATCGAGCTCGGCGAGCTCATCGGATCAGCGGACGGCAAGGCGTTTCGGAATTTCGCCCAGAGGTACACTCTGCAACTGCTGATCGAGCACGCCAACGAGCACCTGGGCGATCTGAAGCCTCGTTACCGGCTGGAGAAGTGTCCGGACGGCTCCGGTGATCCGTTAGGCATAATGGTTGTTGACCAGGATATGGGCGACGAGCGCCGGCCGGTCACGACGCTTTCCGAAGGAGAGAGTTTCCTCGTTTCACTGGCGCTGGCGCTTGGCCTGGCTTCGCTGCAAGCCCGTAACGTGCGCCTGGAGTCGCTTTTCATCGACGAGGGACTGGGGACACTCGATTCCGCGAGCTTGCATACCGTGCTGTCTGCTCTCGAGGCCGTGCAACTCCAGGATCGCCAGATCGGCGTGATATCGCACGTCGACGGCCTGGCTGAGTACTTCCCGGCCGAAGTTCGCGTCGTTCCGGTCGGTATGGGCGCCAGCCGAGTGGAAATCGCGGGATAAATCGAATCGTTTCCAGGGCGTGTTGCCCAAATCGGAAAACAGTTCTGGAGCGCGGACGTCCCGTCCGCACTGGGTTCGCGGGCATTCTGCCCGCCCGCCGGGCATCTTGCCCGGCGTTCTCCCCAGGATCACAGCAGACCGAACAACGTCAACGGCGGGCAAGATGCCCGCCGCGCGGACGGGACGCCCGCGATCCCAGTGCGGACAAGATGTCCGCGCTCCAGAAGGCCGGATGCCGTGCTCGATGGGCGACGAGCATGCGCCGGTCCGGAACACCGCTCAGCTCGTTGGGGCCCACTTGGTGAGAAATTCCAGGAAGACCTTCGGCTTGTATGACTTCCCTTCCTCGAGAACCGCCGTGTCTTGCGAATGCAGGAGCTTCCCATCGGAATCGAGCACGAAAATGTGCGGATATCCCTTGATCTGCGGGAACCGACCCAGGAATGCCTCGTTACGGTTCTCCTCGCTCATGTTGACTTTCATGATGACATAGTCGTCCCGAAGCGCGGCCGCGACCTCAGGCGTGTCATGGACGAATTTGTCGAGGGCCCGACACCAACCGCACCAGTTTCCGCCCACCTGAAGGAGAATCCGCTTCCCCGTCTGCTTTGCCAGCCTGGTGGTGTCGGCAAGGTCTGCCGCAGCGTCCCGCGCCGGATCATACTTGTCTACCGAATAAACCGCTGCGGCCGGTTCTGCCGGCCGGGGAGAAGCCTGTTCTGATTGACAGCCGACAGCGCACAATAAGGCCGAAAAGGGAATGAGAAACAGAAATCGGTTTCGCATACCAAACATCATAACCCGAGGGGCAGGCTGGCACCCGCTAGCTTGTTTCGCAAGGTCCGTCTGGTGGTACACTCCCCTGCATGAAAAAGGCTGGGATCCTCCCAATCGCTTGCATGGGTGCAGCTTGCCTTGTCCTTGTCAGCAGCTTGGCACAACAGAGCCAGGCGCCGGCCAAACCGCGGTATGACGAACCAAACGTCGTCTCCTACCCGCTCCCTGATGTTCTGGCGGTGCCGAACGGAGCGAAAGTCAAAAATGCGAAGGAATGGCGGAACCGACAGCGCGGGCGAATTCTGGGACTGTTCGAGACGGAGGTCTATGGGCGGCGAATCGGCTCCCCGGACAGCGTTCGCTTCCAGCTCACCAGAACCGATCCGGGGGCAATGGATGGCAAGGCGACCTTCAAGCAGGTGACGGTCACGATCGCGAAAGGCGAAAAGACACTCCAGTTTCCGCTGGTCATGTTCTTGCCCAACGCTCCGCGGAAACCGGTACCTCTGTTTCTTCTCGCGAACAATCGGGGGCCCGAGAACACGGATGTGACGCGAGCAGTGAAAAGTGAGTTCTGGCCGGCCGAGCAGGTCATCGCCCGCGGGTACGGTATCGCGGCATTCCAGGTGGGCGACATCGACCCGGACAAACATGACGGTTTCAAGGATGGAATACACGGGCTCTTGGAGACCGGCGAACGCCGGGACGACGCCTGGGCAACCATCGCGGCGTGGGGTTGGGGGGCAAGCTGGGCGATGGACTACTTTCAAACCGACCCGGACATCGATCGTTACCGGGTGGCTCTGGTGGGACATTCGCGGGGCGGAAAAACCGCCCTGTGGGCCGGCGCCCGCGACGAGCGCTTTGCAATCGTGGGCTCGAACTGCTCAGGGTGTGCCGGTGCTGCACTGAGCAAGCGGATCTTCGGCGAAACCATCGAAGCCATTAACCGTGCATTTCCGCACTGGTTTTGCAGGAACTTTACCAAGTACAACAACCGGGAGGAGCAGTTGCCCTTCGATCAGCACATGCTGCTGGCGCTGATCGCGCCCAGGGCTCTGTACGTCGTGAGCGCCGAGGAGGATACGTGGGCAGATCCAAAGGGCGAATACCTCTCTCTCTACCACGCAGGACCGGTCTACCGGCTCTTCGACCTTCCGTCGGTTCCTGAGCAGATGCCGCCGCTCGACTCACCGGTGATTGCCGGCCGCGTCGGTTACCACATCCGGACCGGCAAGCATAACCTGACGCTTTACGATTGGATGCGCTACGTGGATTTCGCCGACTCCGTCTACAAAAAGTGGCGAGGAACCGAGGTCGGCCGCTGAACTTTCAATTCGTGCCGGTGTCAAAGGTGAAGACAACCAGCAGGGGGAGACATGACACTTCACCGACCGTTCCTTTTTCTGATCGCCTGGACCATCGTGACCGCTTTCGCGGGTGCCGCAGATCCCCGGCCGATTCTCGTGCTGCCTTTTGACCTGTACGACCGTCGCATCTGGCTGACCGTCCAGGTGAACGGAAACACGTCGGCCGACTTCCAGTTCGATTCCGCGGCGGGCGCTTCCTGCGTGAACGAGCGTATGGCCGAGAGGATCGGGTTGAAGCCCGCGTTTATCGCCACGGCCAACGGAGCTGGGGATGGTTCGCAAACCATCGGCGTCGCTCAAAACGTCGATTTCGGGATCGGGTCCGTCACGTTTCGACCTGAACGCACCCCATTGATCGATTTTGACCTCATCACAAAAGCGACGGGACGGCAAACCGACGGGCTCATCGGACGGGAGTTCCTGGAACGGTATGTTGTTGCCTTTGACTATGATTCCCGCACGATGTCGGTCTACGAGCCGCAGACATTCGAGTACCGCGGTGGAGGCAAGGCATTCCCAATTGAGGTGATCGCGGGCGGACCGGTTTTGCGCGCCGCAGTTCACATGCCTGGCCGACCGCCAATACCGGCCAGGCTTCTGCTCGATGCGCCTCACACCGGCGCAGTCGTCCTGACCACCCCGTTCGTCGATCGGCATAACCTGCTCGAGGCAGCCGCTCAACTGACGCCGAAGCTGCTCTCGGGCGTGATAGGAGGCGTGGGCGGGGAATCTTCGGAGCTCTTCGGTCGAATACGATCACTGGAGATCGGACCCTACTCGTTCGACTTACCGGTTACCGGATTTTCAAGAGCAAAAGGCGGGACTCTGGCATCCAGCGAGATCGATGGACTCGTCGGTGCCCAGATCATCGGCCGGTTTCGAATAATCTACGACTACACGCGCCGGCGTGTAATTCTCGAACCTGGCAAGTCCTTGGCGGGCGGTTTTGAGCACGACATGAGCGGGATGCAGATTTACGCCCGGACCGTTGAACTGAAAGCCACCGAGGTAGTCCGGGTAACGGACGGAACACCGGCGGCGGAGGCGGGTATCCGCAAGGGAGACATCCTATTGACCGTGAATGGCCGGCCAGTACAGGAGCTCAAGATCCCCGATCTGCGTAACCTGCTGAAAAAAGACGGCGAGGTGATTCACCTGAAGCTCAGACGCGGAGAGGTCGAGAAGACGGTGACATTGAAGCTACGCCGGCTGGTTTGAGACCCGGCGTAATGGGCAGCAAGAGGCGCTAATCTCTCACGCCCTACGGTCCGACCTTGGAAGACGAACATACGCCATGCCATCATGTCTGCCATGCGAATCCCGCTGGCTGTTGTTCTCTTCTCGTTGATCACCGCCGCGGCCCGAGCCGAGGACGGCTATGAGCTTTGGCTACGCTACCACCAGGTTTCCGACCCGGCCCTGCTGGCCCATTACCGTACAACGCTCCCGGCCATCCTCGTTGAAGGGGAATCACCGACCCTGACAGCCGCAAAGAAGGAGCTTATCACCGGACTTCGCGGTCTGCTCGGCCAGGAAACGCCGCTGGTGCGAGAGGCGAAGCTCGATGATCTACTGCTCGCCGGCACTCCAAAGGCGTCGAAGTTGATCGCCTCCCTCGACATCGCACAGGAACTGAAAACAGCCGGGGAGGAGGGCTTCGTCATACGGTCGGCGCGAATTGCCGGTAAGCGGCGGACCGTGATTGCGGCCAACTCGGATGTCGGCGTTTTGCACGGTGGGTTCCGTCTCCTCCAACTCCTCCAGACCCATCAGCGGATCGACAATTTATCGATAACCGCGGCGCCGCGCATCAAACATCGAATCCTCAACCACTGGGACAACCTCGACGGAACCGTCGAACGCGGATACGCTGGATTCTCGATCTGGGACTGGCACAAGCTGCCCGACTACCTGCCGCCGCGTTACACGGACTATGCCCGTGCGAACGCCTCCATCGGAATCAACGGCACAGTTCTCACCAACGTGAACGCGAATGCGATCAGCCTGACCCCTGAATACTTGAAGAAGGCGGCCGCCCTGGCCGGGGCGCTTCGACCCTACGGGATACGGGTCTACCTCACTGCCCGGTTCAGCGCACCGATCGAAATCGGCGGCTTGAAGACGGCGGATCCACTTGATCCAGCAGTCGTCTCCTGGTGGAAAGCGAAGGCCGACGAGATCTACCGATACATCCCCGACTTCGGGGGGTTCCTCGTCAAAGCGAACTCCGAGGGGCAGCCCGGTCCGCAGCAGTACAAGCGGACTCACGCCGACGGCGCAAACGTGTTGGCTGATGCCGTTGCCCCGCACGGCGGCATCGTCATGTGGCGCGCGTTCGTCTACGACGACAAGGTGCCGGACGACCGCACCAAGCAGGCATACAACGAGTTCAAACCTCTCGATGGCAGTTTCCGCCCGAACGTCCTCGTCCAGGTCAAAAACGGCCCGATCGATTTCCAGCCACGCGAACCTTTTCATCCGTTGTTCGGTGCGATGCCCGGCACCCCTCTCATGATGGAATTCCAGATCACGCAGGAATACCTCGGCCTGGCTACGAACCTGGTTTACCTGGCCCCGCTCTTCAAGGAGACACTCGATTCGGACACCTTCGCCAAAGGAACCGGATCGCAGGTGACACGTGTCATCGACGGGACTCTCGAAAACCACTCTCTGACCGCGATGGCAGGCGTCGCGAACATCGGCTCCGACCGAAACTGGTGCGGCTCGGTCTTCGCACAGTCGAACTGGTTCGCCTTTGGACGCCTCGCCTGGGACCACACACTGTCTGCCGAGGCGATAGCGGACGAGTGGATCCGCATGACCTTCTCCAACGATCAGGGGCTGGTCGCGGGGGTTTCGTCCATGATGATGGCGTCGCGGGAAGCGGCGGTCGATTACATGACGCCCCTGGGCCTCCACCACATCATGGCGGAAGGACATCACTATGGCCCGGGACCTTGGGTCAGCGGAGGCCCTCGCCCGGACTGGACATCGGTCTACTATCATCGGGCCGACGCAACCGGGCTAGGTTTTGACCGCACCGCGACCGGCAGCAATGCCACAGGCCAGTACTTCCCGCCAGTCGCCCGGGAGTTCGAAGATCCGGGGCGCTGCCCCGAGAAGTATCTCCTCTGGTTCCACCACGTAGGTTGGGATCGCCGCATGCAGTCGGGACAGACACTTTGGGACGAACTCTGCCGCCGGTACCAGCGTGGTGTCGATGCGGTTAGACGAATGGATGCAACCTGGGAGTCCGTCCGAGATCGGATCGACCCGGAGCGCTACGAACAAGCGCGTGTCTTCCTTCGCATCCAGGAAGCGGAGGCCCGTTGGTGGCGGGACGCCTGCGTACTGTACTTTCAGACGTTTTCGAAAAAGCCGATCCCTGCAGGCGTGGAGCCGCCCGCGGAATCGCTGGATTACCACAGATCAATCGTGAAGCGTTATGTGCCCGGGACGGCAAGGCCGATCCGGTGAGCGGTTTGTAGCGTCTCGGAGCGTGGACATCTTGTCCTCGGCCCCTCAGCTGCCCCACTCTTTCATGATCTCGCCGAAGCACGACAAGCCGCTCGGGATGACGGCTCCGTAGCCGTGACCCGGCGTCGACCACGCGCCGGCCAGGAAAAGGTTCCGGATGGGTGTCTTGT
>Ga0105092_10000663_pt1 | contig 17959 bp, 18 predicted proteins | sample PPLLak2March2015_FD_87021 | JGI IMG/M metagenome (GOLD analysis project Ga0105092, IMG submission 87021) | Freshwater sediment microbial communities from Prairie Pothole Lake near Jamestown, North Dakota, USA - PPLs Lake P7 Core (1) Depth... | ecosystem: Environmental > Aquatic > Freshwater >... | reverse complement strand
TGTTACGGTTGTAACACGAATTACACGAATTGCGGCGGACGCAATTCGTGTAATTCGTGTAATTCGTGGATAAAAACCGGCATCACACCCCGCTCAGCTCTTCAGCCCTGACAGATCCATTTCCAGATGCTTGTTTTCCTTCAAAACCTGATCCATCGTCAGACGCGCGTGACGAATGCCCGCCTCGCGTCCGAGGATCGTGGTCAACGCTCCATCCACGGCTCGTCGCACCGTCGTATTTTCAAACCGCCCCTGGGTCACGTTCTCATAGAACGTGGCGATGTTTCGAACCGCCCCCGCCTCGTACAGGTTCTCGACCTCACCTCCGCGGTACGGTCGAGTGCCTCCCCGCAGGAAGGAGTTGCCCCAGTAGTTGATTTCGGCGCTTCCCTTGCCGCCGTAGACCTGGCACGCAAGGACGACCTTGCCGTGGTTGCCCATCGCCTCTCCACAGTGATTCAAAACCAGGCCATCGTCGAACTCGTACACGACTGAGCATACATCCCGGCTGTCGCCATGCGGGTCGGGGCGGCAAATTCGGGACGCTCCGGCCGCGGCGACCGGGCGCCTGCGCGCCACCCAGAGGGCGACGTCAATCGCGTGGATGTCGTAGTTTCCGATGTAATCGCACCCCATGGCGATATCGTTCACCCAGATCAGCTTCTGGAGGCGGCTCTCCAGGGTAGCGGTGCGAGGGGGATCCTCGAAGGCGCTCGTGAAGCCCAAGGTCACCAGGTAGTCGAGCTTGCCCATCGTCCCCTCGTGGATGCGTTTCACGACCTCGATGTTGACTGGGTCGGTCGGCATCTGGTAGTCGACGAAGAAGCAGCGCTGTTTTTGGGATGCCTTTCTCCCAAGATTCTCAATGGTGAGGCAACCGGGAACATCGCTGGAAACCGGCTTCGCCATGTATACGTGCAGCCCGGCATCGACGGCTGCCGCCGCGTGCTCCGGAAAGAAGTAGGGCGGGGTCTCGAGAGCGACCGCCTCGACGCCGCTGGCTATGAGCCGTTTGTAGCCGGAAAGCCCTGAGAATTGACGCGCCGTGTCAACTCCGACAGCCTGACCGCAACGGGCTGCGACTTCCGGAAAGTAATCGGCCAGCGCATAAACCTGGTAGCCCGTGTGCTTATGGAACAATCCCGCGATCCAGCTCCCCCTGCCGCCGCATCCGACCACCCCGAGCTTGATCTTCCGGGAGAAGTCGGGGGATGCGCCAATCGGGGTTTGGGGCTTGTCCTGCGGTGAGACTAGAAGGGGCGCCGAAGCCAGTGCCATCGACCGCCCGATGAATCGGCGACGATCAACTCGTGTTGCTGCTTTCCCGGGTTTGTCCATAGTGGCTCGCATTATAACCCGCGCCGCATGCTATACTTCGCTAAAGCGTAAGGCATGAAGATGCGAATCTATGCGCACGCAAGTCGACAGGATGCCGCTTTGACGCCGGACGGCGCCGAGAGGCGTGTGCTTAGTTACGGCGGCGGCCTGATGCTCGTTCAATTTACCTTCAAGCCGGATGTGGCTTCCTTTGAGCACAGTCATCCGCATGAACAGATCGGTTACGTCGTTTCGGGCGAAATTGACGTGTTCATGGAGGGGTCGGACGTGCAGCGGCTGACAACCGGGGGCAGCTACTATGTACCCCCGAACGTCAGGCACTACATCAAGACCTACGCTCCGACCGTGTTGATCGACGCCTTTACCCCCGTTCGGGAGGATTTTCTCGAACAGGCGGTGCATTGACCTGCATGCCTGCTGCCCGGCGAGTCTTCAGTGCGGGATCAGTCCTCTTCCTTCTGACCGGTCTTCTCTTGTCTCAGCCGGCTCAAGCCGACGACTTCCTCTCCGCGTTCAAGCCGGTCAGTCCTCACCCGGTGAATCCTCAAGCATCCGCCGAGGTCCAGCGGTTGATGCAGTACCTGACTGGTATCTACGGAACGCGGATCATCGCGGGCCAATATACCGGCGTGATGGAGGAGCTCGATTATCTCCAAACCTTCACGGGGAAGCTTCCAGCCTTGTGCGGCTTCGACTTCCTTTTCGAGGGAGAGACCGAAAGGGCCCTGGAATGGGCTGGCTATGGAGGGCTGGTCACTTTCTCGTGGCACTGGCGTGCCCCGCTCGGCGGAAATGACTTCTACACCTCGGGCACCTCATTTGATATTCGACGCGCCGTAACGCCGGGGACGCCGGAGCATGACCTGGTTTTGAGGGATATCGATCAGATAGCCGCCCAGCTCGGGCGTTTGGAGGAGGCGAAGGTCCCCGTTTTGTGGCGGCCGCTTCATGAGGCGGAAGGCGGGTGGTTCTGGTGGGGCGCTCACGGCGCGGAGCCCGCCAGGCAGCTGTACACGATCCTGTTCGATCGCCTGACCAGCTATCATCGGCTCAACAACCTGATTTGGGTCTGGACCAGTTTCTCGAACAGCCAATCATACAGGTGGTATCCGGGGAATCAGTTCGTCGACATCGTGGGCCTGGATAACTACCCGGCCGCTGGTAATTACAGCCCCTTCCTCGCGCAGTTCAACGCTCTCGCGGCGTTGGCGCAGGAAGAGCGCATGGCTGCCCTCAGTGAGAACGGCCCGATTCCTGACCCGGACGGCCTGGTTTCCCAGCAGGCGGCATGGTTGTATTTCACAACCTGGAGCGGGCGTTTTCTCCTCGATGAGGTCAACAATTCGGCCGCTCATCTCCAGAAGGTCTACAACCATGATTACGTCCTGACTCTGGACAAGATTCCGTCGGAGTTGATTTATGGACGATTACCGTTGCCCGCTCCGCCGGCCAAGCCGGTCGAATACTGGAACGCTCCTCCTGTCCCGGCGGGCTATGCCGCTCACGAAGCGGAAGAGGGTGTCATGAAGGGGACCGAACTGGCTCGCTCGTTGAAGCGGTATCTCGGGAACGGATATGTGACCGGGTTCGATCAGACCGGCGATTCCGTCGAAGTGCAGATTCGAGTGCGGCATTCCGGGGTGTACCGTCTAAAGGTCAGGTACGCATCGGTGTACGGGGCCAAGCGCAACTACGTGCATGTGAATGGGCAGTCGGCCGGGGAGATAGAGTTTCCCTATTCGCAGGCATTTACCGACCTTGACCTCGGATTAGTGCATTTACAGGTGGGGGAAAACACGGTCAAGATCGAGAAAAGCTGGGGCTATTTCGAGGTGGACAGCGTTCTGACCGCGCCTCTGCTGAGCCGCGAGACCCGGCAGCGATTGCCACGGTGAATTTACAGAGCCGCTTACTTTGCTCGCTTCGCTTTGCGGAACATCGAAGTTGCCGGCAATTCTCTCAGACCTTTTCACCACAGTCCGAAATCCAGAAAAGACTTTTTCAGCACCCTCCCGTCCTGCGCGGCTCTGCAAAAATCGCTAAGCCTACGCCTCCGCCGCCGCTCTTCCGGCCGCCGCCCGCAGGGGCAGCGTCTGTTCCGCCAGAGCCTCGAGCAATTTCTCGTGTATGTCGGGGGCGAAGAGGTAGTGGAGCCGGCCCTCTTCCTGGGCGGTTGTCACCTGACCCTTCCCCACCAGCAGCAGACACAACTGGTGCTCGCCGGAACTCAGATCCGCCGCAGCTACCTGGGGCAGCCCCTGCCGGCCTGGCCGCAGCTTGCGCAGCAAGTCGCGGACGAAGACCTGCTGATCAATCGCATCCAGAGTCGCTCCACCGGCTATCCAGCGCTGTTCCTGCTCGCCATAGAAATAAGGCCCGGCGGCATAGGCGACCAGGAAGACGATCAGATCTATGAAGGCGGCGAGCAGAAGGGAGAAAATGTGGCGCCCGGTTGGCGCTCCGAGTTCCTCAAATGCCCGCATCAGATCCTCCTGGCCGCTCGATGACCGTTCCACGTAGTCGGCATAGGCCGGGGCGGCAGGCTTCTCCACCCTTACGCCGGGCAGCAGTTCCTCGACACTCGCCCACGGGATCGGATCAAACACCGCATGGAATTGCCGAAGCTGAGCGTCAGTCGGGGTATCGGGCTTGAGGCCTGCGCGAAAGCCGGTCAGCGCCGCGCGGGAGTTTTCGAGTTCGGAGACCGTCTGCTCCGTCAGTTTGGTATGGCGGTCGAAGGCCGTATACCGAAGCCCGGAACCGCTCCCTTCGCGGTAGGTCTGGGCGTAAGTACTGGCTTCCCGTGCCACCGATTCTCGGATGCGGTCCAGGTACGGGTCCGAGTCCCGGGCCTGGGAAATGTGCCCGTGAGCTTTCTCTGCTGTGGTCATTTCTTCCAGCGCCAGCACATAACGTTTCCCGTTCGCCACGGCTTGGCTGAGGAGCTGATCGGTTCCGGCAGCCGTCGCCGTCAACTCGTCGTATAAAGCGCGCTGCAGTAAGGCAGGCCGCTCCCGGGCCGTGAACCAGGTATAAAGGCTGACGTAGGAGAAAGCCACCGAAACGGCGGCCGTGATGGCATAGACCGCGATCAGCAAAACCCGGCTCTTCCTTGTAAAGCCGATGAGCCAGGCGACCATCACCAGGGAGATCTGCACGCCGAGCGATGCCAGGATTGAAAACCAGGTGGCCAGGTAAAGGGCCATCCCTTGTTGAGTGGTGTAGAAAGAAACGATCGAGAGCAGACAACTCGCCACAAACAGGACCTGAACGATGGGCCGTCCAAAACCCGCCTGTAGCCGAGCCCTACCGGACGACAAGTACGCCATTCGTCCTCCCTAATAAACAAGCTTGTACCGACTAGTACGCGGTGAGAACGAAAGCGGTTCCATGGGATTGGATGATTGTTGAACACCGGTCAGCGTTCAGCGTTCACCGTTCAGCGTTCACCGTTACGCTGAACGCTGAACGCTGAACGGAGAACGGAGAACGCTGAACGGAGAACGCTGAACGCTGAACGCTGAACGGTGAACGCTGAACGCTGAACGCTGAACGGTCACCGCTCCAGGTCCCGGGCGGCCTGGCTGAGGGGTTTTGTTGTCTGCTTGTCGGGGTTTACCGCCCAGATCAGATGCGTCGCGCGTCCGGTGCCTTTCAACTCTGCGACGATGTGGACCCAGTACTGACCGGCTTCTTTGGGTATGACCTGATATTCGACAAAGCGGTATTGCTCGAGATTTCCATCCACCAATTGTCGTGCCCGCGCGGACTTTTCCCGGAGGATATCAAACGCCTTCTGTTCCTTGGCCAAGTCCTCAGGTTCACGCAATAGTTTCGGCTTGGCTCCCGGCTTGGTTTCCGTCTCACCTGGCGGCTGCGCCTGATTGCCGGGCACTTTGGCCACGGCCGGTTTCCGGGAATCGGTAGCGGGAGCCGGGTTCTGAACCGGGGCCGGTGGTGCGGGTGCGTTCGTTTGTCCGCCTTTGGATACGGGCGGAGTCTCATCCAGCAGATCCTCGGGGTTAGGTGTTTCGATGGGCGGTGGCGGCACCGGCGGAGGGTCAGCCATCTCCAGCGCCGGGCGCTCCTCTTCAGCCAACCTGATCAGCTGTGACGGCTTTGAGCGATAAACCAGGACACTGCCGACTACCGTCACAGTAATTGCGACCAGGACCAGCAACCAGATGGGAAAGCGCCTGGCAGCTCTCGGTCCAGCCGCGAAGACATCCTGAACCAGGGAAGGATTGCGCGTCTGGTCTTCTTCCTCGTGGCTTCTCCCCGGGGCCTTGGCGGGCTTAGTTGAAGGCGCTGAAAAGAGATCGTCGACCAGTGAGGGGCGGTCAGAAGCTTCTGCTGGCCGGTGCGCCGCGGTCGGTTTCGCGTGTCTCGCCCATTCCTCCATCAAGCGATCCGGAACGTAATGCCTTTTGAGCACGAGGTATGCGGCCGCAATCCGGTCGCGGTGCTCATCGGCGCGGCGAACCAGGCGTTCGTCGCCTTCGAATCGTTTCGGATCCCAGACTTCCCTGAGTTCGTGGAAGGCCTGTTCGATGGTTTCCCAAGAAGCGTCCTTCGGCACCTCGAGAGTCTTCAGGGCCTGCTCGAGTTCTTGTGTACTATCGCCTGATTTCATTTCGGATCTCATAGTATAACAGTTGAGCGGAGGAGCGGCTCGCTCTTGGGCTCTTTCTTCTAATACGGGAATAGCACCCCGCACGTTTCGGAAGCGTCGAAGTTCGGCCGTGGCGGCCGCCCGTCGCTTGACTGCGCAGGCGGCTTGACGCTACCGTGATCAGCCAGGAGTACATGAAGGAGAAGCTATGGCCTTTTGGAGAACTGCTATTTTCGCGTGCGCGATTTTCGTCGGATTGCTCAGTCCTGCCGTGGCGGCAGATTCCGTCAGCCTTTTCAGCGGTAAGGACCTGACTGGTTGGAAGGCTTTTTTGGCCGATCCCGCGGTCCCCATGGAGAAAGTCTGGAGTGTGAAAGACGGCTTGCTCGTCTGCAAAGGGGAACCAATCGGTTATCTCTACACGGAGAAGCCCTACACCAGCTTCCAGCTTCTGGTCGAGTGGCGCTGGGCTCCGGGGACCAAGCCCGGAAACAGCGGGGTGCTGATGAGGATCAACGGAGAACCGAAACCCGTTCCCCGGGCGATCGAAGCCCAACTCAAGAGCGGCAGCGCAGGCGACCTGTACGGATTTCACGGGATGAAGATCAACGGGGATCCGGCACGCATCCGGCAGAACAGCAGTAATCAAATGCTGGGCAGCATGACCGGGGTATTGAAAACCGAAGCGAACGAGAAGGAACCGGGCCAGTGGAACACGTACGAGATCACTGTGAAGGGCCCAAGCATCACGGTCTCGGTGAACGGCAAACAGGTCAACGAGGCGAAAGACTGCGAGGTCCTCGCCGGCCCGATCGGTCTTCAGTCCGAAGGCGGAGAAATTCACTTCCGCACAGTCCGGCTGACGCCGCTCGAGTAGGTGACAGGGGGACAGGCATGCTTATGCCTGTCCCCCTGTCACCCTATCCCTACCTCGGCCTCCATCCCCGGATTTGACGGGCGACTTTTTCCGCGGTCGGCGGATCGTAGTTGGCCAGCACCACGATTACGTAATCGCGCCCGGAGTCGAGAATGGCGTTCATGCCAGGGGCGCCGCCGGCGATCCCCAATCCGTCGGCATGAAAATCAGGCGTGAAAACCTTCTGCTGTTTCAACGCCTGGACGAAGCTCAAGAGGTCGCGCAGGGTGGAATACCCGCCTCCCGCTGAGCTCCCTTTCCCTGGCAGGCTTTCGTAATTCGGTCGTCTTTCATCACCGGGTCTCACCATCGGGCGGTCCTGGTACTTGTACCCGATCGCCATATTGGGCGGCAGGTGGTCTTTCTCATACCAGTCGGATTGGCTCATTCCCGCCGGGAGATAGATGTTCTTCTTCACATAAGAGTAGTAATCCATCCCGGAGGCCTTTTCGATGATCGCCCCCAGCACGATGTACCCACCGTTCGAATAGCGCGATCGCGTACCGGGTTCAAATTCGAGCGGCTTGTCGGCGAAAAGCGGGAGGTACGCGCTAATGCTTTTCACCTTTTCCTTCTGTGCCTGTTCATACCGCTCCCCGAAAAAATCACCTATGCCGGAGGTCATTGAGAGCAAGTGCTTCACGGTCACCTTGGCGGCCGCATCCCGGTTGGGGTAATCCGGGAGGAACCGGGAAATCTTGTCGTCGAGCGACAACTTACCCTGAGCGGCCAGCTGGTGGATCGCAATGTTCGTAAAGATTTTGTTGATCGAGCCAAGGTTGAATCTTGTGTCCGCACGATTCGGAGCCTTCGACGTTTTGTCGGCCAGACCGTACGCCTTTTCGAGCACCACCTTGTCGCCCCGCGCGAGCAGGACGGCCCCTGAGAACTCGTCTCGGGCCGCCGCCTGATCGAGGTAGGTCCCGACAGCAGCGACCCATTCCTCATCGTTTGCCTTGGGCTCGACACCGTCTGATTCGCCCTCCTCCCGATCCTCGACCCGGATGCCTCGGAGCATGGGGGGCGAGGTCGACGCGAGCTCAAGCGTGAATTCGAGATTCGGGCCGTTGGAGGACCTGAGGTGAGCGGTGATGGACGAATCGGAGCTGGCAATTGTCTTCACCAGTTCCAGCCTTCCCAATCGTTCTCGCATTTCCCGGAAGCGGGCCAGTCGCGTCTCGATTGGAACACGTGCGCGTTCTTCCTCGCTGACATGTTTGGCGAAAAACTGTTTGATGGCTTCCTCTCCTGGAGCATTGAAGGCCTCCAGATAGGCCGCCATCAGCCTGCCTGCCGGCCCTTCCGGCAACCGGGCGCCGGCTTGCAGCCACATCCCGACAATCAGCATCGCTCCGAGCAAATGACTCATTGTTTTTCTCCTTCGGCCCTGTTGCATCTTTTACGAAGAAAGCGGGTGGCAAGTTTTGAAATTTCAAAGCGCTTGCATTGACCGCGCGGTTGACTTAACGTTGGGACCGCTTAGGGGAGGACGAGCGTGCCAAAGGTTCCAAGTATTCTAACCATTGTGGCCACCGTTTGGCTCAGTACGACACTGTGGGCGGAGGATCAGAAACAGGAGCCGGAGGCCGAACCTCCCTTCAGCTTTTCGTTTGATACGACGCTCGTCAGCAAGTTCATGTGGCGGGGCCAGCGGCTCACCGATGGCTGGAACCAGCAGTCAGCCGGTACCTTCGGAGTGAAAAGCTTCTCGGTTAACGTTTGGACCAAGATGGATCTTCAGGCGTTGAACGAGGGCGACACCTCTTTTCTCAGCCAGAACCCGGATTTTGGGGGATTGGGCGGGAGCGGCCTGCGAGGCAAATTCTCTGAGGTCGACCTGACGTTCTCCTACGCCAAGGAACTGTCGAAAGCGACGATTACGGGGGGAGCTATTACCTACATTTTTCCCTACACTTCGTATCCTTCGACTACGGAGGTCTTTGGTCGTCTCAGCTTTGATTCTGTCCCGCTTGCCCCGGCTGTCACCGTCAACGTCGATGTCGACGAGAGCCGTGGGCGTGGCGATACGGGGCTTTACCTCGAACTGGCCGGCAGTCACTCAGTACCCCTTTCCAGCAAACACTTCAAGTCGGTGGATATTTCGGGCCGGCTCGGGGTGGCCGGCTCGGGTTTCTCGAACTTGTGTTACAAGTTCGACCACTCCGGGCTCCACGATGCCGGTTTGTCTGTGAGTCTGCCTGTTGCTATCGGTAAGGGTTGGTCGTCGACGCTCTTCGTCAGCTACGCCTCGTTGCTTGGCGGGTTTCGAGACTATCAGTACGTCAATCTGCCTGCCTTCTACCGAGGCACCGCCGGTCCGCCTTCATCCTACGCAGATACAGTCTGGGGTGGCATCACCTTCGCCTTCGCGCGCTGAAAAGCCGACAAGGTGACAAGGATGCAACTAACCCTGTCACCCTGTCACCCTGTTACCCTTGTCACTCGGCCGCTTTGATTTCGTCCCAAACCTTCGTGTACTTCGCGTTCTCAGCGCCCAGATCGGTGATGACCTCGGCTTTGCGGCGGACTTCGGTGGGCGGAAACAGGGTAGGGTTGGACCGTGTCTCGGGAGTGAGGTACGCGTAACTGGGCCGGTTCGGGCACAGATACCGGATGAATTCCGTGTTTTCTGCCGCCACGTGGGGATCGTGAAGGAAGTTGATCAGGCGATGGGCCAGTTCTACCTGGCTGCTGTCCTTCAGTACGATCATGTCATCGCAGGCGAGTGAGCTTCCTTCTCGGGGAACGGCAAAAGCCACGTCGTCGTTTTCCGATTGAACTTGCAGGATGTCTCCGCTGTAGCCCTGGACCAGGAGGAATTCGCCGGATGCCAGGCCGGTCTTGTACTGCTCATTCTCGAATTTGGCCAGGTTCTTCTTCCATCGTATGACCACATCGCGCGCGGCTCTCAGTTCTTGCTCGTTCGTCGTGTTCAGGCTGTAGCCGAGGAATTTCAACGCCGCGCCGACTGTCTCGCGCATGTCGTTCAACATGGTCATCCGGCCTTTCAAGTCGGCCCGATCCAGGACAGACCAGCTTGCCTCGACGTTTGGTACGCGGCTTTTCAGGTAGGCAATACCGGTGATGGTGAGCATGTAAGGGACACTGTATTTCATGTCCTTATCGAGGGCGATCTGAAGGTATTCCGGATCGACATGAACGAGGTTAGGCAGTCGTTGCCGGTCAAGATCTCGCAGCATCCCCTGTCGGGACATCGTCCGGGCCATGTAGCTGCTCGGGAATACCACGTCGTACCCGGAAGCGCCCGCTTTCAGCTTCGCGTACATCGCCTCGTTTGAATCGAAGGTATCGATCACCAGGCGACAAGCGCTTTCTTTCTCAAAGCGCGTGACGAGCTCCGGCTTAATATAGTCGGCCCAAGTGTAGACGTGCAGGGTTGGCTGCTCGCTGGTGCACGCGCTGTTCAAAGCGAGGGCGAACGCGACGACTATGCAAAATCGCCTCATTTTCGTCTCTCCTCCACGAGATGCTGGGTGATGAACAGAAGGGTGAAGGTTACCACGAGAAGGACTGTGGAAAGAGCATTAATCAGGGGTGGCGAGCCGTGCTTGATCATGCTGTAGATCCGGATCGGAAGGGTTGTGGAACCCGGTCCGGCTACAAAGAAAGAGATAACGAAATCGTCGACGGACAGGGTGAAGGCCAGGAGCGCTCCCGCCAGAATCCCGGGGGCAAGAAGAGGCAGCAAAACCCGCCACGTGGTAGTCCACCAGCCGGCGCCCAAGTCTCGAGCCGCCTCGACGATCGAGAAGTCGAAGTCCTGGAGGCGTCCGAGGACAACCATCGCTACGTAACTGATGCAGAAAGTCACATGCGCGAGGAATATGGTTACGAGCCCCAGACTCATCCCGGCCGCCACGAAAAGCAGCAGCAGGCTCATTCCCATCAAAACCTCCGGTACTACGAGAGGCGTGTAAATCAGCATGTAGTGCGCTTTCTGCAGAGTGGAGGCGTACCGGTGCAGCGCAAAGGCGGCCATGGTCCCGAGGACGGTCGAAACCGCGGTGGCCGCAATCCCGACGATCAGGGTATTCTCCAGCGCGGACCATATTTCCCGCTCCGACACGAGACGGGCGTACCAGCGGAGCGAGAACCCCTCCCAGGTTCCTCCAAACCGCGAATCGTTAAACGAATTGACGATCAGGACGATGATCGGCAGGTAAAAGAAGATCAGAACCAGCACGGTAACGAGGAGAGGCAGACGGCTCCGCTTCATAGCCCGTCCCCCGTCTTGTCCCTATTTCTGAATCGAACCGGGGCGAACAGAAGCACGAGCAGAGGCGCCAGCACGGCAAGCATCAGGCAGGCTGAAAGCGCGCTCGCATGGGGGAGATTACGGTCGACGAAGGTCCGTTGCGCGATCTTGTTCCCGATCATCTCCGCGCCCGGCCCCCCCACCAGATCGGGAATGACGTAAGACCCGAGCGCCGGTATGAACACCACCAGGACGGCCGTCAGTATTCCCGTCCGGATCCCGGGCAGGAAGACCCTGCGGAACGCCTGAAACGGCGTCGCGCCCAGATCGCGGGCGGCTTCCGTGAGACGAAAGTCGAACTTCTCGGCGGCGGCGAAGATCGGGAGAACCGCAAACGGGAGAAAAGTATAGACCATCACCAGAAGGACGGCCCCGGAAGAGTAAAGGAGGGAAGTCTCGGGAGCCAGCAGATTCAGCGCAACGAGGGTGCGCTTCAGGATGCCGTCGGGATGAAGCAGAACCTTCCACGCGAAAATTCGAATCAGGAAGCTGGTCCAGAAAGGAACAATGACGGCGAGCAGCAACCACCGCCTTTGCCGGAGCGGAGATCGGGCAACATAGTAACCCGTCGGAGTGGCTAGAAGGATGCAGGCCAGAGTCGTCACCGCGCTCAGCCAGACCGTCCGCCAGACGATTGACGGATAAGCAGGATTTCCCAGGCTCCGAATCGTCTCCCAGGTCCAGCCGTCGTCAATTCCGCCGTAGGCGCCGGCTGGTTTAAACGCAATCGCGAGGACAATCACGCCGGGAACGACGAAGAAAACCGTGAGCCAGCCGAGCGACGGCAGGGTGACCAGAATCTCTGGGAGGGACGATCTCAGCTTGTGGTTCATTTTCGTGCTAAGCGGTTCCTCGGCGATCAAAGGACCTCAAGGACCTCAAAGACCTCAACGACCTCAACGACCTCAAGGACCTCAAGGACCTCAACGACCGTCTCTGGGGTCCTTGGGGTCCTTGAGGTCTTTTTCGACTACAAATCCGTCATCCGCATGCCATCTCAGCCAGACCTCGTCGTTCCGGTTTACAATTTTTTCCTGGTGCAGCAGCCGGCTATGCTGGACGAAAACCGAAATGATCGATTCCTGGACCCCGACCCGGTAGCGCGTGTGTGTCCCCAGGTAAATGACATCTTCGACTGTCCCGTTAATGACGTTGTGCACGCCGTCGGGATCTGGCCGGTCGCGCGTGATCTGGAATTTCTCCGGCCGAACGCTCAAGTAAACGTGTTCGCCCGCTCTCGTCTGTTTTCCGTTACGACAGCGGACCGGGCCAAAGCTGCCGACCTCTAAACAGGCATAGCCGGAATCGCCGCACTCCAGCACTCTTCCCCTCAGGAAATTCGTGTCTCCGATGAAGGCTGCCACGAAGCTCGAGCGAGGTGACTCGTAGATTTCGAAGGGGGATCCGACCTGTTCAATCCGGCCGGCGTTCATGACCGCGATCCGGTCGCTCAGACTCATGGCCTCCGCCTGATCATGTGTCACGTACAGGAAAGTGATACCAACCTCGTCGTGAATCTGATCGAGCTCGACCAGCATTCGCTGCCGAAGCTTCAAATCCAATGCCGCCAGGGGTTCGTCCAGAAGGAGGACTTCCGGCTCATTGATCAGGGCGCGCGCTATCGCGACCCGCTGCTTCTGGCCGCCGCTCAACTGGTCAGGCTTCTGACCGGCGTACGCCTCCATCTGAATCAGGTGCAGCATCTTGTCGAGCTCGCGGGCAATTTCGGCTTTCGCCCAGCCGGCGGTCCGAGGTCCGAAGGCGATGTTCTCCCGGACGGTCAGGTGCGGAAAGAGGGCATAGCTCTGGAATATGGTGTTGACCTTGCGGCGGTGCGGAGGAAGATCGGTCAGATCACGCCCGTCCAGCACAATCGTCCCCAGGTCCGGCCTCTCGAACCCGGCGACCAGGCGTAGAAGCGTCGTTTTCCCGCAGCCGCTTGGGCCAAGCAATGAGAAAAACTCCCCGCGCTTTACTCCGAGCGAGACGCAGTCGACCGCCTTGGTCGCACCAAAGGATTTGGAGACATTGCAGAATTGGAGGAAATCCGGGTGGGAGTCGGTCACAGACTCAATTATGGGAATTCCGTGAGAGAGAACAAGGGGAAAGGAAGGGGCGAAGGGGCGAAGGGGCTGAGTCTGACATTTCGCCAGATCTTTGCTTGCACGGAGGCCGGTTTGGCTGGCGGGGCATCAGCCCGAGTCCTTCCCCAAGGTCATCGAGTCCGAGGTAACCATTCGAGATTCACGAGGTTTGATTCTGACAAGGTCCTAAAGTCCGGATCTCCGGTTATGAGGACCGCCTGGTGTTCCAAAGCCGTAACAACGGCAAAAGCGTCCGCATAGGAAATGCGGTGGCTCGCTTTCAGGTGCGCTGCCGCCAACACCGTCGCTCGCTCGACCGGTTCGATCTGCACGGGCAACTGATCCATCGCCGCCAGGGTCCGGTGAACCGCTACCAACCCCCTCTCGCGCTCCGTGATGTAAAGCGCCTCACCCAGATTGATCAGTGAGAGATGGACAGTGTGCGAACCGGCTTTCGCTGCCTCGAGCAATTCCCTCACACGAGACTCTCCCGCCTCACCCTCAAGGTAAGCGAGGAGGGCTAAACTATCCAAGGCGTAAGCTGTCGGGCTAGCGGCCATGTTTCTTATCCCTTAGCCGCTCCGCACGATGTTCTGACACCAGGACTCGGGTGAGTGATTTTCTGCCTTTCAACAGACCGGCCGCCTGTCGCACCGGATCGTCCAATTTCGGCACCAGGGCCAATACTCCACCATAGTCGACGACTTGAACTTCAGAACCGGGGTGCAGGTTATGCTTCTTCCGAAGCTCGGCCGGAATCACGACCCAACCCTTTTGTGAGACTGTGACCTTCATCACTTTGGTCCTTTCGTTATACTTTATCAGTAAAAAGTATAACACGCCCTCTTTGGCCAGCGATACGCTGTATGATGGACTTACTACCCCGCAAGCAGAGGAGGACTTATGCTCAACTCGACTGCCTTACGCGAGGATTGGCCGAGCCTTCCGCTTGATCAATGGATCGACACCTGCACGACTTTGCATCTGTGGACGCAGATCGTCGGCAAGATCCGCCTCACGCAAACTCCCTGGATCAATCACACATGGCACGTTGCGCTTTACGTGACGGCCCGAGGGCTGACAACGACCACGATCCCGCACGGAACCCGAATCTTTCAGATCGATTTTGACTTCATCGACCACGTAGTGGTGATCCAATCGAGTGATGGACAAGCGGGCTCGCTGCCCCTCCAGCCGCAATCCGTCGCACAGTTTTACCGCCGGTTGAATGGGGAACTGGGAAGACTCGGCTTGGGTGTGAAGATCCATCCGAAACCCAATGAAGTTCCGGATCCGGTCCGCTTCGACGAGGATAAGATCCGCCGCGCTTACGACCCCGAATATGCAAACCGGTATTGGAGAATCCTGACGCAAGCCGACCGCGTATTCAAACGGTTTCGGAGTCGATTCATCGGCAAATGCAGTCCGGTGCACTATTTCTGGGGCGCTCCTGATTTGGCGGTGACGCGCTTCTCGGGACGACGAGCACCCGAGCACCCTGGAGGGATTCCGAATCTGCCGGATAGGATCACGCGGGACGCCTACTCGCATGAAGTCAGCAGCTGCGGCTTCTGGGCCGGGGGCGGCTCGGTCGCGTACCCGGCGTTCTACTCTTATGCCTATCCGGAGCCGGCGGGCTTCCCTAAAGCCGCTGTCAAGCCCGACGCGGCGTTTTACAGTTCGGAGTTTCGGGAGTTCATCCTGCCCTACGACAACGTCCGTCAGGCGGATTCGCCGGACGATGTCCTGCTCGAATTTCTTCAGACCACGTACGAAAACGCCGCAAATCTCGCCAACTGGAATCGGGATTCCCTCGAAGCCACCGCCGAGTCAAAGGAGATTGAAAACAATGCTTAAGGGATCGTGCTCTCATATGAAATCGATAGAAACCATCAAACAGGCCAAGCGTCGGCAGTGTGAGGAATGTGTGAAGATCGGGGCTCAGTGGGTCCACCTTCGCACCTGTCAGGAGTGCGGCACTACGCTCTGCTGCGACAACTCGCCAAACCGTCATGCCACAAAGCACGCGCGGGCGGCGCAGCATCCGGTAATTGCCTCAGCGGAACCTGGCGAGTATTGGCTGTACTGCTACCCGGACGACGCCTTTACCGAGTACGAAGCTTCTTGACAGGATTAACAGGACAGGATTCCTCGCAAATCCTGTCAAACCTGTTAATCCTGTCAAGAAGGTTCTGTATACTGAAAGACAATATCCCAGCCAAACTGAAGCAGGAGGTGCATTTTTGTGCAGGAATTGACTCCGCCGATTGCTGCCGAGCGGAAAGATTCGCGCCTTGACAGGCCCGAACTAGCAGGCTATTTCAAGAGGATCCGCCGCACGACCGAGGCGCTGTGCGCACCGCTGGCGACCGAAGACTATGTCGTGCAGCCGATTGCAGACGTGAGCCCGCCTAAGTGGCACCTGGCCCACACGACCTGGTTTTTTGAAACGATGTTTCTCGAACGCCTGAAGTCGGACTATCGGGTTTACCATCCCCAATACGCCTTTCTGTTCAACTCCTACTATCAGTCCCTCGGGGACAGGTGGAACCGCCCCCAACGAGGCGTCTTGTCCAGGCCTACTGTCTCTGAGGTGTACAAATACCGTGCGGCCGTGGACCAATCGATGCTTGCCCTTATCGATGAGATCCCCGAACCGGACTGGGAAGCGGTTTCGAGACTGATTGTGCTCGCAATTAACCACGAACAACAGCACCAGGAGCTCCTGGTCGCCGACATGAAATACATCCTGGGCGCGAACCCCCTGCACCCGGTCTACCGTGCGAAAGGGGCAGAGGCGCCGGTTGCCGGGCGCTCGGGAGGTACCAACCCGGCTCGTGCCGGTGACTTGCAATACGTTCAAATCCCAGCCGGACTAAAAGAGATCGGCTTCGAGGGGGGCGGTTTCTGCTATGACAATGAGCAGCCCCGCCACAAGGTTTTCCTCCAGGATTTTCTGCTCGCAAACCGCTTGGTCACGAACTCCGCATACCTGGAGTTCGTGCTCGATGGCGGGTATTCGGACTATCGGCATTGGCTGTCGGATGGCTGGGACGCTGTCGAGCGGAATGGCTGGACATCGCCTCTCTTCTGGAAGCAGGTCGACGGCGATTGGTACGAGATCACGTTGCAGGGACTGCTTAAGCTCCACCCGGAGCAGCCGGTTTGTCACGTCAGTTACTACGAGGCGGAGGCCTTCGCCAGCTGGGCGGGTAAACGGCTGCCGACCGAACAGGAGTGGGAAGTCGCGGCCAATCTGAACGCGGCTGCGGTCGAGGATGGAAACTTCCTGGACAGTGAGTTGTTCCAGCCGACGCCCCTCGGACCTGCGCCCGGTTCGGGACAGGTGAGTCAACTCTTCGGGGATGTTTGGGAATGGACTCAAAGCGCGTACCTGCCCTATCCCGGCTACAGGCATGAAGAAGGGCCTTTAGGCGAATACAAAGGAAAATTCATGGTCAATCAAATGGTCCTGCGCGGCGGCTCGTGTGCGACGCCTAAAGACCATTTTCGCATCACCTACCGGAATTTCTTTCAACCGGACAAACGTGCGCAATTCATGGGGATTCGTTTGGCCCACGATCGTTAGAACACGCGTCTTATGGATAGAGCCTGCACCGATTGTCTGGTTTTAGCCGAAGACCAGGATGAACTGAGGGCGTTCAAGGCCGAAGTGTCGGCTGGCCTTTCCTGCTCGCCAAAGCGGCTTCACTCCAGATTTTTCTATGACAAAGCGGGCAGCGATCTCTTCCGCTCGATTACGCGGCTGCCTGAGTATTACCTGACCGACTGCGAGTTGGAGATCCTCCGAAAGTCTGGAAGAAAGATCATGTCCCTGGTTGGGGACGGGCAGTTCAACCTGGTGGAGCTTGGTTCGGGAGACGGCAGCAAGGTGATCCACCTCATAGACCCGGTGCTTGCTGAAAACCGGCGGCTGACCTACCTCCCGATTGATCTTTCCGCCTCTGCCCTTGAGGCCCTCACCAGCTTCCTGTGCCGGCACTCTCCGAACCTTGATGTCCGATGCATCGTGGCCGAGTACTCGCCGGGACTGCAGTGGATTAAGAGCCACCTGGATGGCCCCACGATGGTCCTGTTCCTCGGGTCAAATCTGGGTAACTTCGATCAGGCAGCGGCCCAGGCATTCCTCACCGAAGTACGCGAGGGACTCGCGCCTGGAGACCTGCTGGTTATCGGGCTCGATCTCAGGAAAGACATTGACACCATGGTGAGGGCCTATAACGATTCGGGCGGGGTGACGGCAGAATTCAATTTGAACCTGCTGAGAAGGATCAACCGGCAGCTGGGCGGGAATTTCGATATTGGTAACTTTCGCTACTACTCGACTTACAATCCCCAAAGCGGGGGAATCGACAGTTTCTTGATCAGCCTCCGCTGCCAATCGGTCTTTATTCGCGAATTGTGCACTACCTTTGATTTCGAGCCCGGGGAACCGATCTATACCGAGCACTCGCATAAATACTCCGAGACCGAGATCCGGCGCCTTGCCAGCCAGAGCGGATTCGTCTTGGAAGCGAGCTTTTACGATTCCCGGAAGTACTTCGTCGATTCGATCTGGCGTGTGCCGGGAGTGACTGACCACCTGCCGCCGCTTACTGACCGCTGACCACTGAGAAGGTGTGAAAAAATCAAGCGTGTCGACGGGCTTTTATCGTGGCCGGACTCTCCAGAGTCCGGCGCGTACATCGTGCAACCAGCCATCATCCACGCGC
>Ga0105092_10000662_pt1 | contig 17987 bp, 9 predicted proteins | sample PPLLak2March2015_FD_87021 | JGI IMG/M metagenome (GOLD analysis project Ga0105092, IMG submission 87021) | Freshwater sediment microbial communities from Prairie Pothole Lake near Jamestown, North Dakota, USA - PPLs Lake P7 Core (1) Depth... | ecosystem: Environmental > Aquatic > Freshwater >... | reverse complement strand
TCAACGAAAACGTCACAATCCAGGCCGACCAGCCGTTTCGGGTTCGCTTCGAGGCGGAATCACCCCCGCAAAGGACAGGCGACCGGCAGTGCCGGCTTCAATATCGGCGGAACCAAGGTGATTGGACCGATGTCGAGGCCCACGACTTTCCTCACCCCTTACGTGAAATCGATATCGATTTCGCAAGTGCTGACGTCGGCTCGACCGCCGAAGGCTGGCGTACGGTCAGTGGCGATCCGTCAGGGATGACCGTGGCCCTGCAGGACTCGGCGAAGGTTCTGCAGACGCGGGCGGGAGACCAGCCCCTTATCGTCCTCTATGAGACACGCTGGCCCCCGATTGAAACGGCGGCCGAGTTCCGTCTCCCCGCTGGAACCAAGACCGGTGTCGGATTCGTTTTCGGCTACGTCGATGCCAGCAACCACTACCGCGTCCTTGTCGATGCCGCCGCTGGCGCGATTCGTGTGAGTCGTGTCGCCGACGGCGTGGAAAAAGTCATCACGGAGAGAAAAGCCGAAATCGCAGCGGGCGAATGGCTCGAAATCGAGGTTCAGACTGAAGATGGAGCGATTGAGGTCAACTACCAGGACGACCTGGTCGAGTTTACGGCCGAACCTGGCGGCGCCGTGCCGTCGACGCAGTTCGGCTTCCTGGTCCCGGCCGGCGGCAACGTTGCATTTCGCGAATTCAGTCTTTCGGGCGACGCAAAGACGCCCCGCCTCAGCATAGTCTCCTGCCCCGCCTACCAGAACGGCGCAGCAACCAGCGACCTCCTGCGGGGGTCTTCGGCAGGCTTCAGCCCAGGCGTGGGCGTCAGCCTCGAAGAGCGCACCGCGCCGTGGACGGCTGGAGGCGCCCATGGCGAGTTTGAGTGGCCGCTGGTGGTGCGCCGTTGGGCTGACGGCGCCGTCACCAACGAAGAGGGCGACTCCTTCGAGCTCCGTATGGTCGAGGCCGGCGGCGCCTCGCTGGGCGACTATAAGAACCCGGTCTTGCGGCTGGCCATCCCGCCACGCCACGTCGGGGGAACCTTCGTCGAGAACCCTGGGCGAATCGGGCCGTTCAAGGCCTCCAACGGCGATCTGTATTTCATCATGGAGCCGACCGAGACAGACAATCTCTTCTTGATGATCAAGTCCACGGACGGCGGAAGCACCTGGCGGGAAGTCGACGCGGCGAACCGTCCGAAGACCAACGACCTCGAATCCGTGGATGCGCGGCAGATTGGTGACACGATCCACATTATCCACCAGGTCACCCGATCAACGCGGTACCACTCGTTTCGCACCTCCGACCATCCCACCCAGCCCGACTCGTGGGCTGTTCGCGACGAACTGGCTGCTTCGGCGAACTCGGTGGCACAGGCGGCGACGCTGGTAGTCCGGTCCGACGGCAGCATGGTGACCTTCTACGTCGGGGAGACCGTCCACTACAACATCCGCTCGGCAGCCGGCGTTTGGGGCAAGCAAGTTGTGATCGATGCCGGCGTCGGTCCCAGCCTCGCCGGCCCGCGTGCCGTGCTCGGAAAGAACGACACCGTGCACGTCGCCTACTACGGCGTGGACGGCAAGATTTGGTACCGCAGGCTCCTGCCCGACGGGACTCTGACTGCAAGAGAGCAAATCGCCTCGGGTGCGGGAACCACGCGCGCAGAATACGGGGCAGTCTTGCCGCTCGTTTACATCCCTGAAGCAGACACCGCAGTGATCATCTATCGGCTCGCGTCCGGAAGACTTTGGGAACGGCGAATCGTGAACGAACGCCCGCCAACGCCCGCCGTGCAGGTGACGGATCGAGACGTGATCACGGATGCGGTAGACTCCCAGCAGCCGGGCGCTGATGCGGTCCTGGACGGCAAGACGGTTCACGTGTTTTTCATCGAGAAATCCTCGCGCAGCATCTTCAGCACCCATGACAACGGCGGCTGGCAGCCTTCGACACCTCAGGTCGACAAGATTCTGGGCTCCTGGATCCGCGGAACCGTATACACTCGCCCGGACGGGGCGAAGGTTTACGGCTACATCTACGATGCCGGCTCGGATGGCGGGGCCGGGATGAATCGCTTCGGCGAGGTGGTCTTGAGCGGCCGGTAAGCAGCCCGCCTGCCCGCCGGCGGGCGTCTTCAAAAGGGGGTATTTCGATGAGGCGGAGTTGGTTCGGTTGTGCAGTCATCGCGTCGCTGATCACCTTCCCGGTATTGGGAGGCGTGACGTTCGAGCTCCGGGGCAAAATCACGAACCCGTTCACCGAGGAGCAATTCTCTGCGGTCACGGTCCTGGTTACTGATCGTCTCGCGGTCGAGCTGGGTCGCACGCATCCAGACAAAAACGGCCGTTACGAGATGAAGATCAGCGGACCGCAGTACATCATCATCAAAGCCGAGCTGGACGGTTTCCCCACCGTCATCTACCAGCTCGATACCAAGCAGTACAAGGAAAGCACGACCGACCGGGAGGAAAACAGAGTTTTCGGGGAGCTCCGGATCCAGACCTATTATCAGAACATCACCTTTGGTGAGAAAGGGAGCACCCCGTCAGCCGCTGCGCCGTTGACGCTGGAGGACTTGCTGGCGACGGAGGATCCCGACGTCGTGAAGGCGTACCAGGCGGCCAGACGCCAACGAGAGGGCGGAGACCTGAAAAAGGCCCTCGACTCGTTGGAGAAGTTGGCCAAGAAACACCCCGATTTCTACATCGGCCTCATCGACCTGGGGATGATGCTGGCCGCTCAACAAGAGAACGATCGAGCGCTGGAGGTCTTCAAACGGGCCCAGACATTGCGGCCGGAACATTCGTGGGGATATGTCGGCGAGGGATTAGCTCTTAACAACAACAAGGAGTACCAGTCCTCCATGCAGCCCCTTGAGAAAGCGGTTTCTCTCGACCCAAACTCCGTCAATGCGCAGTTCCAACTGGGATTCGCGTTGTTCAACCTGGGCCAGGCGGACCGTGCCCAAGCGTGTTTCCAACGAGTGGTCGAGCTGGACCCCAAGTCCAACCCGATGGCCTACAAATACATATCGTCCATCTGTGCCAAAAAATCGGATAACGACGGCGCGGCCCGCGCCCTGGAGTCCTACCTCGCGCAGTTCCCCGATGCACCGGATCGCGACCGCGTACAACAAATACTCAAAAAACTCGGATACTAGCACCATGGGAGGGTGGTTATGAGCGCGTCCATCTCACGTCGTCCTTTCCTGAAATCCCTCGGGCTCGCAGCGGCCGGGACCTTGCTTCCGGGTCGCGCGGCCCATGCCGCCACTGCGGTTCCCCGAAACATCGTCATCATCTATGCCGACGACCTCGGTTACGGAGACGTCGGTTGCTATGGAGCAACCCGGGTCAAGACTCCGAACATAGACCGCCTGGCCGCCGGTGGTCGCCGCTTCACGAACGCCCATTCTCCGTCGGCAACGTGCACGCCTTCCCGGTACGCAATGCTCACTGGGGAGTACGCGTGGCGGAAGCAGGGGACCGGCGTTCTTCCCGGCGACGCGCGGTTGATCATCGAGCCCGGGCGCACAACGCTCGCGTCCATCTTCCGGGGCGCCGGGTACAAGACTGGGGTGGTGGGGAAGTGGCACCTGGGTCTGGGCGAGGGGAATGTTGACTGGAACCGGGACATCCGGCCTGGCCCCCTGGATATCGGCTTTGACTATTGCTTTCTCATTCCGGCGACCGGGGATCGGGTACCGTGTGTGTACGTCGAGAACCGCCGGGTGGTGGGGCTAGACGCGAATGACCCGATCCAGGTGAGTTACAAGGAAAAAATCGGCAACGAGCCGACGGGAAAAGAAAACCCGGAGCTCTTAAAGATGCACCCGAGCCACGGTCACGATATGACGATCGTAAACGGGATCAGCCGCATCGGGTACATGACAGGCGGCAAGGCGGCCAGGTGGGTGGACGAGGACATTGCCGACGTCATCACCAAGAAGGCGACCGCGTTCATCGAGGAGAACAGGAACCAGCGGTTTTTCCTATACTTCGCCACACACGACATCCACGTCCCGCGTGTGCCGCACCCGCGCTTCGCGGGAAAGACCGGGCTCGGGCCTCGGGGCGATGCAATCGTGCAGCTGGACTGGTGCGTGGGGCAGATCCTCGATACCCTCGACAGACTGAAACTGGCTGAAGACACGCTGGTGCTCTTCACGAGTGACAACGGACCCGTCGTGGACGATGGCTACAAGGACCAGGCGGTCGAGAAGCTGGACGGCCATCGGCCCAGCGGACCTCTGCGCGGCGGAAAGTACAGCCTGTTTGACGCCGGGACCCGGGTGGCCTTTATCACTCGCTGGCCTGGACAGGTCAAAAACGGTGTCTCCGATGCGCTCGTTTGCCAGGTGGACTTCATTTCCTCCTTCGCAGCTTTCGGCAATCGCAAGCTTGCAGAAGGGGATGCCCCCGACAGTCAGGACATTCTACCCGCCCTGGTCGGTGAGACGACGACGGGACGCGACCACCTGGTCGAACATGCGGGTTCTCTCGCTCTGATCCGCGGAAAATGGAAATACATTCAGCCGAGCGGCGGGCAGAAATTCAACCCCAACACCGGCATCGAAATGGGCCGGGACACGGTTCCGCAGTTGTACGACCTGCAGACGGACCTCGGAGAGAAAGACAACGTGGCCGCAGAACATCCGGATCTCGTCCGCGAAATGGAGGCGCTCCTGAAGAAGATCAAAGAGGAGGGTCGTTCGCGGGGTCTCTCGTAACTGGCAAGGAGACCTGGAACGAGCACCAGCGAACCATCCAAGAGAATGTCCGACTTGGAAGTCGGACCAACGGCTCCGATGGTAGGCCGATTGATTTCAGCATTTACGCGGCATTTATAAACACTTGTGGTAATATACGACCCCACCCGCAGGGCGCGGTCGGTGATTCATTGCTAGCCGGAAGTGGAGAATTGGTTAAAAGCAGTTTTCGAACTCATGCTCTGATCTTCGGACTCCTGTCGCTGGCTGTGTCCGGTTCTCCCGAGGCCTGCAATGTCCCGGCGTTTCGCTATGCTCTCGAAAGATGGCCGGCGGATCTTTATCAAGTAGTCGTTTATCATGAGGCGGCGCCCCGGGGAGCGGAGTCTGCCCTGCTGGCGAAAAGTGCCGCAGCACAAGGCGGCGCGGCCAATTACTCGCTCGAACTGGTAGACGTCGGGAGACCCGATGGGAAAGCGCTGGCCGATCGGCGCAACATTACCGCCTTGCCGTGGGTTGAGGTTTACTACCCCGCCTCTTCCGAAGTCACGAGCCCGGTTTGGTCTGGACGCTTAACTTCCGACGCGGTGAGCAAGATCATCGAGTCGCAGGCCCGGTCGCAACTGGTGCGAAGGCTGCTGGATGGCGAAGTGGCTGTGTGGGTCCTGGTCAAAAGCGGTCACAAGGCGAACGACCGCCGGGCGCTGGATTCCCTGACGGCTTCGCTGAAGAAGGCATCCTCGACGCTTCGGATCCCGGAAATCGGAACTGACCTGAATGGGGACCCTGTTGCGGTGACGGACTTCAAGAGCTATCCCGTGCGGTTCAGCCTGGTGGAGATCGGCCGGGATGATCTGGGCGAAGAGCTGTTCGTCAAGGCCCTTCTAGCGTCCGAGCCGGATCTCCAGCGGTATGACGAGCCGATCGCCTTTCCCGTCTTCGGCCGCGGCCGTGCGCTTTACGCGCTCGTCGGCAGCGGCATTCAAGAAACCACGATCCTGGAGGCCTGCCAGTCGCTGGTCAATTGGTGCTCCTGCGAAATCAAGGCGCAGAACCCCGGTACTGACCTCCTGATCTCGGCCGATTGGTCGCGGCCCTACCGCGGCAAGATGGTCAAGGACCCCGAGCTGCCCTTGACCGGGCTGAGTGGTTTTGTTCCAGGCCAGGCCGTTCAGGCAACCGAAAACCCAGACGCGAAAGTGGACATTCCCTCGCCACTTGCCACTCGCCACCCGCCACTCGCCAAACCAACTCCCGCCGCGTGCGACGTTCGTCCGGCGGCTGCAACAACCGTAGCAGCCACCGAACCGGCCGACGGCTCGAAGACGCAACGCCCGCTTTGGCGGAACGTGCTCTACACGGCTGGTGGGGCAGGCATCGTAGTCGTGGCCCTCTCCGTACTTGTCACGCTGAAAAGGAAGAACCGCCTATGACCGTCTGGCAGCTGGTGATCAAGGAGATCCTTCGGAGAAAGCCGAACTTTGTCTCGGGTCTGGTTGCGGTCACGCTGTCCGTCGCCGTTCTGGCCGGTTCACTCACGATCCTCCGGCTTCATGACCTGCGGACTGAACAGATCGTCGTCCGAAAAGAACAGGAGACCCGGCAGCGGATGAAGTTGCTGGAAGACGATTATCGAAAGATCATGAAGAACCTGGGCTTTAATCTTCTGATCATGCCCGCGGACCAACGATTGTCTGACTTCTATGCGGACGAAGTAGTGTCTTCCTATATGCCGGACAGTTATGCAACCCGGCTTGCGCAGGCAAAAATAGTGACCATTCGTCACCTGCTGCCCAGCCTCCAGGAAAAGGTCAAGTGGCCGGAGAGGAAGCGAACCATCGTGCTGATCGGGACACGCGGGGAAGTGCCTTCGCTGTTCCGCGACGCGCGGGAGCCGATCCTCGTCGCCGTTCCCACAGGTCACGCGGTGATTGGTCACGAGCTGGCCGAGACTCTGGACATCAAGGCGGGCGATCCGATCATCCTGTTCGGCCGCAAATTCATCGTGAGCCAATGCAACGAGGAACGCGGCTCCAAGGATGACATCTCCATCTGGATCGATTTGGTGCAGGCGCAGGAAATACTGGGAAAGCCCGGGCGCATCAACGCCATCCTGGCTCTCAAGTGTCACTGCGCGGGGAACGAGCTGGCGATGGTGCGACGAGACGTGGCCGCCGTGCTGCCGGGCGTTCAGGTCATCGAACAGGGTTCCAAAGTGCTGACGAGGGCGGAAGCCCGCGACCGGGCCGCCCGGGAGGCTGTGGAAGCGGTCGCAGCTGAGGTCCTCAGCCGCAAGCAGGTTCGGGAGGAGCAGGAGGAGTTCGCATCGATCCTCGTCCCGCTCGTCCTCGTCATGAGCGCGCTATGGATCGGCTTGGTTTTCTATGCCAACGTGCGCGAGCGTCGCAGCGAAATCGGGGTCCTGAGAGCGCTCGGGGCTCGTTCCAGCACGATACTCCGGCTGTTCCTGACCAAGGCTCTTCTGATGGCGTCCACAGGCGCGGTCGCGGGATACGGGCTCGGGGTCTTGGTGGGAGTCATCCGCCAGGGGGAAGTGAGTATTTCGCTTTTCGAACCACGCCTGTTTGTCTTGGCTGCCTGCACTGCGGTAATCCTCTCGCTCGCCGCCAGTTGGCTCCCGGCTTACTACGCTGCCCAGCAGGATCCTGCGGAAGTGCTGAGGGAGGAGTGATCGGGATGGTTGCGCTCGAGAGGGTGACGAAGACATATCCCAAAGGCAACCTTCGGATTACAGCGCTCGCGCCGCTCGATGTCACGGTCCGGCCCGGTGAATTCGTTGCGCTCCAGGGGCCGAGCGGGAGCGGCAAAACCACGTGCCTTTTAATTGCCGGGGGATTGCTCCGTCCCGACAGCGGGAAGGCGTCGGTCGATGGCCGTGACTTGTATGCGATGTCGCGCAACCAGCTCGCCTCTTTCCGCTCGGGGAACATCGGGTTCGTCTTTCAGCAGTACCATCTGATCCCTTACCTGACCGTGTTGGAAAATATCCTCGCGCCTGAAGCCGCACAGGGGGAAGCCAAAGACCCGGGACGCGGACGGGCGCTTGCGGAACAGTTCGGTCTCGAACATCGGCTCGATCACACACCGGGCGAGTTGAGCGCTGGTGAAAAACAGCGAACCGCCCTCGCGCGCGCTCTTCTGTTTAATCCCAAGGTCCTCCTGGCGGACGAAATCACCGGGAACCTGGACCATGAGAACGCGCAAATTGTCCTGGGTTTTCTCAGGGAGTATGTCGGAAGTGGAGGCGCCGTCCTCCTGGTGACGCATGATCGCGAGGTCGCCAGTCAGGCCGGCCGTGTCCAATACCTTGCCTGCTGTACGGAAACGGAGGCCGCACGGTGAAGAAGTTGGTTAAGCCGGTTCTGTTGCGAGTGCTCGTGTTCACAGCGCTGTTTTCACCGGTCCTCGCTTTGGACTGGCCGATGTGGCGCTACGATGCCGGCCGAACCGCCGCGTCGCCGGAAGAACTGCCTGCCGAGCTGCACCCTCAGTGGATTCGGCAGTATTCCGCGCGCGAACCTGTCTGGGATGATCCCCTGAACCGGGATCTCATGCCTCTCGATGCCGTATTCGAACCAATTGTTCTTGGGGACACTCTCTACATCGGTTTCAACGATCGCGACAAAGTAGTGGCTCTCGACATCCGAACCGGGGCCGAAAAATGGACCTTCTACGCCGACGGGCCGGTGCGGCTCCCTTTGGCTGGCAGCCGCAACCGCCTCTATTTCACCAGCGACGACGGTTATCTTTACTGCCTGGCCGCAGACACCGGAGCTTTGCGCTGGAAATTCAGGGGCGGGCCCAGGGACAGGAAGATCCTCGGGAACAAACGGCTGGTATCCAGCTGGCCAGCGCGGGGCGGCGTGGTTATCTACGGCGAGACGGTGTACTTTGCGGCCAGCATCTGGCCGTTCATGGGGACGTTCATCTACGCGCTGGAGGCACAGACCGGCCGGGTGCTTTGGCGAAACGAAGGCACCGGCGCGGATTACCAGAAACAGCCGCACAACTCTCCGGCGTTTGCCGGCGTTGCCCCGCAGGGCGCTCTGGTGGCCGTGGCCGACCGGCTGCTCATCCCCGGCGGTCGATCGGTCCCGGCCTGCTTTGACCGTAGGACCGGCCAATTCCCGTACTATCACCTGTCCGAGTACAACAAGACCGGCGGCGCGTTCGTCACCGCAAACGCAACTCACTTTTTTAACCATTACCGGGATCGGGAAACGGACCTCTACGAGTTGGGCACCGGCAGACCAGTGGCGCGTCGCCTCGGGAAGTACCCGGTTCTGTCGGGGTCGCGATACTACATGTCCGGCGACTCCATCGTCATCCGCAGAGCTCGCCAGCCCGGGACCCCGTACTTCACGCTGAAAGCGGACGCGACCGGCGATCTGATCCGGTCCGGGTCGCGGCTCTATGCCGGCGGAAACGGCCAGATAACCGCGGTCCAGATTCTGCAGAATGGCAAGTTGGCGAAATCCTGGGTTAAAAAGGTGGAAGGCAAGGTCGGACGGCTGCTGGCTGCCAGTGGGATGCTGTTCGCCGTGACAGAAGACGGCAAGCTGATGGCCTTCGGGAACAACCCGGTCACCGTCCAGACGTATGCCGAAGAGGCGATCGCGTCGCAGCTCTCGCCCGAAAGCCTCGGACAGGCGCGTTCAATTCTCGAGGAGACGGGGGTCAAGGAAGGCTATGCCCTGTTTTATGGCGAGGGAAAGGGAGACTTGCTCGAGGCGCTGGCGTCCTCTTCCAGCCTCGATATCGTCGCCTTGGTCCCCAACGCGGAGGAGGTCGAAATCCTGCGACGCCGTTTCGACAAAGCCGGAGTGCTGGGGAAACGTATCCACGTCCTCCAGGGGGACCCCGGTTCGTTTGAAGCGCCACCCTACATGGCCTCGCTGGTCGTGCTCGCCGACGGAAGCGCCGAGAACGAGGCCGACCTGGCGCGAATCGAGCGCTCGGTGCGGCCCTACGGGGGCAAGATCTGGATGCCTGTTTGGAGTGCGGCGGCAACGAGAGGCCGAAGCTTTGTGAGGCCTCGAGGCGACGCCGCTTTGGCTCGCAGCGAAGCGGACGGGCAGCCGACAATCAAACCCCAAAACCGCGATAGCACGCATGTTGAGGAGGTCGCTCACACTCCCGCTTCGCGGGGAGGGGAAAGCGGCGTCGCCGGGAATCCTCCGGAAACCGTCGGATCCCCTCTGCCGCCGCACTCCATAAGCGCGCTCCGGACGGGCATCGTCATCAGCAGAGAGGGCCCGCTGCCCGGCGGCGCAGCGAATTGGACGCATCAGTACGGCAACATTGCCAACACCGTAAAATCGGACGATCAGCTCGTGAAATTGCCTCTGGGCATTCTCTGGTTTGGAGGCAATTCCAACCTGGACGTCCTGCCGCGCCATGGCCACGGCCCGCCCGAGCAGATCGTGGACGGTCGCCTGATCATCGAAGGGATCGATTGCATCAGCGCCCGGGACGTCTATACCGGCAGAGTGCTTTGGAAAGTGCCTCTGGAGGCTTCCGATACGTTTGGTCAGTACTACGACAAAACGTACGACGAAGCAGCGCCGTTGACCGTTAAGACGAATCAGCAGCACATCGCCGGCGCGAACGCCCGGGGGACCAATTTCATCGCGACCACCGACTGGGTCTACGTGGTACAGGGCAACCGCTGTCACGTCCTGGACATCACGACCGGCGAAACCAGGAAAACCATCTCCCTGCCTGCTCAAAGCGGCGGCGAGCCGGCCAGGTGGGGCTACGTCGGCGTTTCCGGTGACAAGCTTATTGCGGGGAGCGACTTCGTGGCTTTCTCAAGCAGCTTTCCTTTGCCGGAGGTGATCCCGGATAAACCATCCGCCGAGACGGCCCGACAACGCACCAAGCTCGAGATCTTCGGCAAGTTCGACGATACGGCAAGCAGGTCGCTGGTGGTCATGAACCGCCAGGACGGATCGGTCAAGTGGCAGATACAGGCACGCTACGGGTTCATTCACAACGCGATCGCGGCCAGCGACGAGGTTCTGTTCTGCCTCGACAAACTTCCGCCTGCGCTCGAAAAGCGCTTGCGCCGCCGCGGCCAGGACGCCCCAACCGACTATCGTCTGATGGCCCTCGACCTCGAAACCGGGCGAGTCCTTTGGGAACAGAATCGGAACATCTTCGGCAGCTGGCTTAGTTACTCGCGCGAGCATGACCGCCTGCTGCAGGCAACCCGGCCGTCGCGTGACATGCTGACGGATGAAACTGGCGAGCGGATGGCCGTTTACGTGGCGTCGAGCGGGAAACTGGTGTGGGACCGGGAGATCAAATACGCCAATCCGCCAATCCTGCACGGTGACGAGATCATCACGGATCGGGCCGCCCACAGTCTGGCCACCGGGGAACGCCGGCTGCGCGTCGACCCGGTGACCGGGGAAGATATGCTGTGGAGCTACTCTCGCACCTACGGCTGCAACTACAACGTCGCCAGCGAGCACCTCTTGTCCTTTCGTTCCGCCGCTGCCGGGTTCTACGATCTGCTCTCGGATGGCGGGACTGGCAATCTGGGTGGGTTCAAATCGGGCTGTACTTCCAACCTGATCGCCGCGGGCGGGGTTTTAAATGCGCCGGATTACACCCGAACCTGCCAATGCTCTTACCAGAACCAGACGTCTCTCGCCTTGATCTACATGCCCGAGCTCGAGTACTGGACGACGAACGACTTTGTTTGGAACGGCAAGCCCGTCGAGAGGATCGGCATCAACCTGAATGCTCCCGGTGATCGCGTGGCCCCGGACGGTACCCTCTGGCTCGATTTTCCCAGCCTTGGGGGGAAATCCCCCGACATCCCGATTCGGTCCAACACGGCCAAGACCCGCGCCATTCGCAGGCACTCGCTCAGCCTGTCATCGAACGGGCAGGAATGGGTGGCGGCTTCCGGATTTGCCGGGCCCCTTAAACTGGACATTACCTTGTCCGAGCCGGCTGACGAAGGGTCGTATACCGTCAAACTTCACTTTGCAGAGTTGGAAAACAGGAAGCCCGGCGAGCGGATCTTCAATGTCCGCCTGCAGGGGCGCGAGGTCCTGCAACATTTTGACATCGCAAAGGAAGCGGGAGGGGTTGATACCCCGGTCGTGAAGACCTTCACCGAGATCCCTGTGGAGGGCGTGCTCACCGTCGAGTGTCTGCCATCGTCGCTCACTGCCCCCACCGCTCCGCCGCTCCTGTGCGGCATTGAGGTTGTTCTCGAAGATTAGTTTTATGGAATGCATATGCATGCCCGGCCTCCCTTTGGAGTGCGGCGGGGGGCGGAGTCGGCCTTCCGGACCGCGCATGCTCGTCGCCCATCGAGCACGGACATCCGGCCTTCTGGAGCGCGGACATCTTGTCCGCACTGGGATCGCGGACGTCCCGTCCGCGCGGCGGGCATCCTGCCCGCCGCTGATGTTGTTCGATCTGCTGCAAGCTCCGAGAACGCCGGGCAAGATGCCCGGCGGGCGGGCAGGATGCCCGCGAACCCAGTGCGGACGGGACGTCCGCGCTCCAGAAGGCCGTCGCTCTCTTCGGTGGCAACGTCTCCTCCTCGCGTGGGTCCTTCTTCTGCTTGCTCTCTCTCCCGTCGTCGCGCAGGACACAGGCGGTCAAGAGACGATCAGCAAGGTGCTGGCGCCGGTCTATGCCCCGCTTGCAGAGCAGATCGTCACCGATTTTGACCTGCACGAGAAGCGAGGGACCGGCATCGACGTCGGCAGCGGGCCGGGCGATCTGATCATCGAGCTGTGCAAGAGGACCCGATGGATGCACTGGGTCAACGCCGACATTGATCCCCGTGGGTTTGCGGGTTTTCTCCAGAGGGCGAAGGATGCGGGCTTCCAGGGAAGGGTCAGCGCAATGCTGGCCGACGCCCACGATCTTCCTTTTCACGATGGTTTCGCCGACATCATCGTTTCCCGCGGTTCTTTCCCGTTCTGGAAAGACAAGCGCACAGCCTTTGGCGAAGTGTACCGGGTCCTCAAACCTGGCGGCATTGCATTTATCGGGCGCGGGTTCTCGGAAAACGTCCCGGTCGAAGTGGCGCGCCAGGTGAGGGACAGGCAGCGACGAAACGGTAAAGAGCCGGTCTACGACGTTGACGAAACGGCGGCAGAGCTCGGCAAGATAATGCGGGTTCTCAAGATCGAGGACTATCGGATTCGCATCCCCCGGCCCGAACACCGCGGCGATGTCAATTACGGGATTTGGATCGAGTTCCGGAAGCCCGCGGCGGGCCGAACACCTCCGGAGCTCCTCGACGCACCGCGCCGGGAATCGGCCGGCCTGGAGCTGTCCACGACGACGATCGAAAGGTCCGATATCCAAAAGCAAGGCGCGCAGACGCTCGTTGATGCGCTCGAGTTCGCGCCGGGCGCCTGGATCGAATCTCGAGGGCGAAAGGTCAAGCAGTTCGTCTCGCTGCGCGGCCAGAAGTACCCGTACCCGGAATACGCCGTCGACGGCGCCCTGTTCAGGGAGTTTCACGAAGTCCCCTACTTCTTGTCTGCCGCGTCCATCGAACGGATTGAAGTGATGCGCTCCGGGGGCGCCATGCTGGCCGGAAACGCCGGACTGATCGGGGTGATCAACGTCGTCCCGAGGCGCTACGAACGGCGCGAGACAGACGTCCAGATCGAGTACGGCAGCCTCGGGACGGCCAATGCGCGCGTTTCCCATGGGGGCCTATTCGGTGACTTCTCGTACGGTCTGGCTGTAGACGGCTACCGCACCGACGGCCCGGAGGAGCGCCAGGGAGAAGAGAGGTTAACCAGTTACTATGCGGGCCTGAGCTGGAGCGGATCTGACTCGCTGTCGGTCAGGACTCATCTGTTCCACATCGGCGGCAGGCGGGGAATGGTCCAGGCTCTGCCTCCTGCAACCCGCAGACTTCAGACGGCAGTGGAGTCGTTCGATCCCATCCAGTCGAGCTTCGGGACAGTCAACGCCCTGTACCGGCCGAACGAACGCATGTCGACCCAAGTGGTTCTGGGTTACAGCGACCGGCATAATACGGCCCTGGCCGAAACGGCGACCGGAACGACTGCGACCCGCGACTGGGACCGCGAGCTGACGGCCAACGCCATCCAGTCCGTCGCCCTGAGTGACAACAATGTGCTGCGGGTGGGGATCAACTTCAACCAGTGGGTCGCTCCTTACGGCAAGAGGTTCTACTCGGGCCGGCGTTCTGACCTGGAAACATATTCGCTTGCCGTAGCCGATGAGCATCGGCTGGGTGCTTTTGTGTTCGATACCGCTATCCGCTATCAGAGAACCTACGTAAACGAATACGGGGCGTTCAGCATCGAGGAAAACGCTGGTCCGTATCGAAACGTCCCCTCCGTCGTTAACGAATGGGAGCCCCCGGTGCTGTCAGGCAGCCTGGGCGGCGCTTACTACTTCAGCGATAACTTTTCCGTGCATGGCAACCTGGTCGGCGGCACGCTTGAACCGCGACGCGGCACGCTGAGTGCGGAACTCGCGCCTCCAAGGAAGGAAGGGCGCCTGATGGCGGACCTCGGCTTCCGGCTGTCCGATCGCCGGTTCGGAACCGGGACGCTTTCTGGATTCTTCGTGCGAAGAAGCAACGGAATCAATCTGAGCGGGGCCACCCAAACGGTGAACGGGCGCCTCATGGAGCTATACGAAAACCGTGACCAGGACTCCAGGGGTATCGAGCTCGATCTCCGTTCGCGTCGCTTCCAGGGCCTGTTCCAACTGTTTATGAACTTCACCGTTCTGACCGCGAGGATTGAAACCGCAGACATGATGCGGTCGGACGACGAGGTGCCCAATGCCATCGCCGGCGGGGGAATTTCAGCCTCCCGATGGAACTACGAGCTCAACGTGTTCTGGAAATTCATCTCTTCGTATGAAAGCCGTCGCTTTGCGGAACCGGCCGTCCCGCAGCCGCTCGGCGGTTTTCAGACCGTGGACCTGATCCTGGGGCGACGCCTCGGTGCCGACAAGCAGACGCGTATCTACGCGGAAGTGAAGAACATTGCGGACAGAGCCTACTCCACCGTAGTGGGATACCCGGACTACGGTCGTCGGATGATCATCGGCCTGGAACACGGGTTTTAGGGACACGGACAGTCCGTGTCCTTTCAATCATCGTCGCTACTACTATCCGCGTTCCCCGCCGGATCATTGGCCGCGTTGGTTTTCGGCAGCCACCCCGCCAGCTCGTCGCGGGTGGAGCGAAAACGCGGATCTGCGGCGACGTTCGTCCATTCCATCGGGTCAGAACGGTGGTCATAAAGCTCCTCGGTCCCGTCTGAATAGCGGATATACCGCCAGTGCTCGGAACGGACCGAATGGTTGCCCCGTCGGAAAGTCGTCAACGTCGGTCGCTTCCACTCCGCATCGGGTTGCCTGAGAAGCGGCGTCAGGTCGTAGGCTTTCAGTTGAAGCGCAGGCAGCCCACCGAGACTGACGAGCGTCGGATACATGTCCTGGAGGTTGACCGGTCTTGTGCATGTTTTCCCAGAGGGTAGCGTTCCCGGAGCTTGGAAAGCCAGGATGTTTCGAGTTGCTTCCTCCCACAACGAGAATTTCCGCCAGTGCAGTTTCTCACCCAGGTGCCAGCCGTGGTCGGACCAGAGCACGACAATCGTGTTGTCACGGTGTTCGCTTTTCTCAAGCCCGTCCAAAACCCGGCCGACGCACTCGTCCACGAAGGTTATCGAGGCCAGATAGCCCTGAACTGCCTTTCGCCACTGTCCATATTGCAGGACGTTTTCGTGGTCCCTGTTCTGTTTGGCGATCTTCCGGCCGATCGGCGGGATGTCATCCAAGTCATCCTCGTTGACGGTCGGCAGTGTTACCCGGTCGAGCGGATACATGTCGAAGTAACGCCGGGGTACGTACCAGGGGAGGTGAGGCCTCGTGAACCCGCAAGCCAGGAAAAAGGGTTTGTCGTGCTTCTTCTTGAGTTGTTGTATCGTCCAGTCCGCAACCTGCCAGTCACCCATCTCTTCGTTGGAGACATCAAGTGGCCCCCAGTCGAAGTGCGCCGCCTTGGGGATGCCGTTGAACGGCTTGTCCGGTGACTTCGGCCCGCGCGGCACCGGGTCCGTTGCCGACGGCCAGGATTCATCCCAGGAGGCAGCGTGGGCGAATCTGTTGTGAAAGATCTTGCCGCTGGTCAGCGTCCGATACCCGTGAGACCTGAAGTACTGCGGCATCGTGATCGCTTCTCTGAGCCGCCGGTTTTCCCTCCAGTCCTGCTCGTTGGTGTAGAGCCCCGAAGTCGACGGGCGAACTCCAGTCATCAGGGCGGCGCGAGAGGGGTTGCAGAGCGGAGCCGGGCAATGGGCGTTGGAAAAGAGCACGCCACCCGCGGCGAAGCGATCCAAGTGGGGCGTCTTTACGTCGGGATGACCGCCCAGGCAGCCGACCCAGTCGTTCAGATCGTCGATAGCGATGAACAGCAGGTTTGGCTGTTGACTGCGGGCGAGAAGCAGCGGGGCTACCGCGGCGGCCACCGAGGCCGAGCCGAGCCCCTTCAGGAAAACACGCCGGTCCAGGTGTCCAGTCACACTCCCCTCCTTGGACGATCGAGCCATACGTTCCCACGATACTTATCAGAACGAGGAGCGACTATTCAACGCTTGTCTTATGGCCCGCTCAAATTTGCCGTTAGCTCCTTGATCATTTTGATCATTTTCAAAAACGCCCATAGAAACTACGCGGCAGTTCATAGAGATTACGGAGAAACACACGAGAATCAGCGCCTTCAGGAGGACTGGATCTGCTCTGTGAATCAATAAAGAGCCGCCTATTCACTTATACGGCAATTCTTCCCTTTCCTTTTTGCCCCGTTTGGCACGGCGGATGCTTCGGCATGTCTAAACTTCCCATCCTTCAACAGCCATGGGGCGACGGAGAGATCAAATGCGTAACTCAGGATTGTTCCTTGCGGCGGCGGGTTTGCTGGTTGCAGCCGGCGGTTTCCGTTCCGCTTTCGGTCAGGGTTGAGTGGCCGCACGCCAAGGTGCGCCCGTGATTGGCGCCATATGCAGTGCAGGACACGTTTCTGGAGAGAACGGGCTGGGCACCCCGGTTTTCAGGACTATCTCGCCCGAATCTCGGTGGCAGGTGTTCGTCGGTTATCGCTGGCAGAGGTCGTTCCGGCATTTTCGGGGTGACCACGAAGAAGCGAACCGAATTGAAGAAGGCACCGAGGTTGAAAACAAGCTTCATCAGTTCGACGTCGGGGTGAACTACCAGGTTTCGCCGCGCTGGAGCGTGAACGCCGGTGCCCCGATCATGACCGTCGACCGGATCTCTCACGGCCCGGGAACGGTCACCGAAAGCAGCGGCATCGGGGACATGTCGGTCGGCGCGAAATTCTGGATCCTCCGACCACCCTCTGAGTCTCGTCAAAACATTCAGGTGGGGTTCTCCGTCAAGTTGCCGACCGGCAACCCGAATGTGACGGATCGGGTGGGCGACAGCACCGTCGTCGTGGACCAGTCCATCCAACAGGGCGACTCTGGAACCGGATTCTCCCTCGACTACTCGGCCTACAAGTCCATCGACCGGTTCACCCTGTTTTCAACCGGCGCCTGGTTGTTCAATCCTAAGAACACGCACACACCCACCGGTTGGAATGAACTGTCGCGGCCACCCGGTTACCCCGGATACTCCCGGCCGGGCACGATTTATTCAGTGTCTGACCAGTACCTCTTCCAGGCGGGAGCCGCCTACGCGTTACCTAAACCGATCGGACTGGCGGTCACCGCCACCGGACGAATTGAGGGTGTTCCGGCACGGGATATCATCGGCGGATCAAGTGGATTTCGACGTCCAGGCTATGCCGTCTCAGTAGGCCCGGGGGCGACGTACTCACGGGGAGGGGATCTCTGGTCGGTCAGCGTCCCGATTGCCGTCTATCGCAACCGGACGCGCAGTGTCTCGGATATCGAGCGGGGAACTCATGGAGACGCGGCTTTCGCGGATTACCTGATCCTGGTCGGATACTCGAGGACGTTCTGAGAGTCTCCAACATGTTGATCTTTAGGGCTCCAACAGGGCGGCGGGCTCAACAGGGCGGGTAGGTTCGTGGTCCCGGCTTTCAGCCGGTGTAACCGTTGGCAAGCAACATAAGTCCCGGTGAGGAGAAATCTGGAGAAGAGCACAGCCCTGGCCCCTTGGCCTCGCCGACCCGTTCGACCGGCTGAAAGCCGGGACTACGAACCTACCCGCCCTGTTGACTCCGCCAGCTGCTTCGGGTTTCCGTGAGGCGACGAACGGG
>Ga0105092_10000661_pt1 | contig 18006 bp, 17 predicted proteins | sample PPLLak2March2015_FD_87021 | JGI IMG/M metagenome (GOLD analysis project Ga0105092, IMG submission 87021) | Freshwater sediment microbial communities from Prairie Pothole Lake near Jamestown, North Dakota, USA - PPLs Lake P7 Core (1) Depth... | ecosystem: Environmental > Aquatic > Freshwater >... | reverse complement strand
CCTACTCCAATTCTCGCAGCGAGGACAACTGGAACTATTGGACAAATATGTGGCTCAACGGCTTCCCGGATTTAACGTCGAATAGCGATATCAGCGGCTCGGGAACGGCACAGGATTTGACAAAGGTATACGGCACGATGGCTAATCCCTTTGCATATAAGGATCCTCAAGCTGCACTGGAGCTGGCAAACACATACAAGCAGCTGCAAAAGTACAATGCATTATCCTCTAGCAGCGGTGATAATTGGTACTATTGGACCAATATGTGGCTGAATGGTGAATAGTCAACGAGCCAAAAAAGCTAAGGGTTTAAGGGCTTAAGCAAGCCCATTTTTATTTATCTTTCCCTGCATGTCTTCACTATTTTAAAAACTTAGCTAATTTTATTAATGCATTATTTTGATGTGATCTAAAAATTGTTAACCTCGGCACTGCTTTGCACCATCAGCTTTGCGCCATAAGCTTTGCACAATCATATCATCCATTCGGTGCGAGCGATTGGGACTTGCGGCTGAGGACGAGCTGCTCTATCTCTTTATCGATTCGCCTTTCTTCTTCCGTCAGATCGGGATCACTAAGTGCATCAGCAGCCTTTCTTATGGCCACGCCTAAAAATAGACCCTTTATGAAGGCCGGTCGTTCTTCGAATGCTAGAGTGCTGATTACTCTATTCATATACTTTCCCAGATTGGTTCCCGGAATCGATCTGTAAGCATTAAGCTCATCGATGACCGCCAGTTGTTCATCCTTGGTTAACCCAAAGCCCTCCAAGAATCCTGAGAGGTCTTCATCTTCGCTCATGATCTGACAATCACTCTTCAAGTAGTTCTCTTTTACTAAATTCCCATTTTGGCAAATGGTTAAGAACATAGGCGCATATTGTTATACTGAAAAAGGATGACATCCCATGAATCCAAACGACAATGAGGCCCGCGCGATCTTGCAGGACATCGCAAAGAGGGCAATGCTGGCTCGTGGACTTCTCCCGGAATTCTCTCCCAAAGCGCTCGCAGAGCTTGGCCAAATTTCGGCCCCGGCGAAGGCCAAGGGCGCAAAGGTCCGAGACATGAGAAACCTCATTTGGGCCTCCATCGACAATGACGATTCTCTTGATCTGGATCAACTGACGGTTGCCGAGAGCCTGCCCGACGGCAAGATGAAGATCTTCGTTGCCGTAGCGGACGTGGATGCTCTCGTCAAAAAGGGATCGGCCATCGACCAGCAGGCGCGCAACAACACAACATCAGTTTACACGGCAGCGCAGACCTTCCCCATGCTTCCCGAAAAGCTCTCCACCAACCTCACGTCCCTGAATTTTAATGAAGATCGACTGGCTAATGTCGTGGAGATGGTGATCGGCGCCGACGGATCGCTTCAGGACTCGAATGTCTACAGGGCGGTCGTTCGCAATCATGCCAAGCTCGCCTACAACAGCGTTGCCGAATGGCTGGACGGGAAGATTGAATCCATTGCGGAGATCGTTGCCGTCCAGGGGCTGGCGGAAAATCTGCGGCTGCAGGATCGGGCAGCGCAGAGCATGAAAGACTATCGCCATAAAAAAGGGTCTTTATCCCTGGAGACTATTGAAGCCAAGCCGGTATTTGAGGGCGATTCCATCCTCGACTTGGAAGTGGAAGAACAGAACCGTGCCAAAGAGATCATTGAGAACTTCATGATTGAGGCAAACGGCGTGGTCATCCGCTTTCTCGCCTCAAGGAAAATCCCGTCCATTCGCCGCGTGGTGCGCGTTCCCAAGCGATGGGATAGAATCGTCCAGATTGCGGCAGAGCGAGCCTTTAAACTGCCCAAGAATCCGGACTCCAAAGCTCTGGAGATGTTCCTCGTCATGGAAAAGGCAGCCGATCCGCTCCGATTTCCCGACCTGTCTCTTGTTATCATCAAGCTGCTCGGAAAAGGCGAATATGTCGCCGAGATTCCCGGCGTTGACGCCACAGGACATTTCGGGCTTGCCGTAAAGGATTACACTCATTCCACCGCTCCCAATCGCCGGTATCCCGATCTGATCACGCAGCGCCTGCTGAAAGCGGCAATCGAGGGAAGGCCGATTCCCTATACCAGGGATGAGCTGGATGATCTGGCCTCCCACTGCACGGATAAAGAAGATGCAGCCAACAAGGTCGAGCGGCAGGTGGGCAAGTCCGCAGCAGCGCTTCTTCTGAAATCGAGGATTGGAGAGAAATTTGAGGCGATAGTAACTGGTGCCGCCGAGAAAGGAACCTGGGTTCGCATCATCGAGCATCCCGTGGAAGGAATGCTGAAATTTGGCTTTGAGGGCGTCGATGTCGGAGATCAGATTCGGGTAGAGTTGCTTTCCGTGGATGTGGAAAAAGGATTCATCGACTTTGGCAGAGTGGACCAAAAAGGACGATGATCCCTGTCATAACTTTCAGCGGTTATCAGTGCGGTTTTATTTTTTTTAATCTCAATTTTTATTTTGAAAATTATTTTAACATGCTCGTTGGGTTTATATATCAAATGCGGCCTTTAGTTAGCTCACTGACTTAGACTAAGTCAGTATATGATCCAGTCAGCAAGAGGATATGATGAGCAGAGTAATCAAAGATCCGGAAGAGCGGCGTGAAGAGATAATCATTACCGCAGAGCGCCTATTCCTGGCCCGGGGGTATGAAGACACCTCCATCAGTGACATAGTCAAGGAAATAAATGTATCTCAGGGTGCCTTTTACTACTATTTCGAATCCAAGGAGGATGTCTTGGTGGCCGTGATGGTGAGGCAAATCGCACAGATGGAGCGCGACTTTATCGGCATTGCCGGCAGGGACGACCTGGACGAGGCTATGAAGATCAACATGATGGCCAATCGGATGCTTTGCCTCTCCGACGCCGGAAAAAAAATCCACGGTTATATCCACCAATCTAAGAATGCCACTTTGCGTTTGAAGCTCATGAGGGCGAGGCCCTTCGCCGAGATCGCTCCGGTTATGGCCAACGTGATCGCCGCTGGATGCAGCAAAGGTCGCTTTCATGTGTCGCGCCCCCTGGAAACCTCTTACCTCCTGCTAGCTCTCATGGCATCATCCATTCACATCTTCTACCGGAATGGCTGCTCTGCAAGTTCAAATGAATCCCTGGAAAAATCAAATGCGTTCAATATCAATCAACCGGACGAGGCTTTTCTCGAAAATATGCGGGAAGCCCTTCAGGATCTCCTGGCTAGAGCGCTTGACATTAGTGATTTTAATTTTGTCCTGAAAATCTAGGCAATGAAGACGATTTACGATAACACGATACGAATGGCTTAATGATTTATAACTGACTTGCAGTAAGTCAGTAAAGCTGAATTGAGCCTACACAAAATTGAGTAAATGCAGTATTGGGTGAAACTGAGACCAAAATGAGTAAATGTTGAATTGAGAAGGTGTTGGATATTTCAAATGAAGTTGGACCGGCAAACGAATTGCAATCGGCTGACATACTAGCGGAGCCTGCCATCTCCCTGCATAGTCTCACCAAGGAGTTCGGAAGCATGGTTGCGGTAGACCACGTAGACCTGGAAATAAGGGCTGGCGAGCTTTTCGGCCTTCTGGGGGCCAATGGTGCCGGAAAAAGCACCATCATCAAGATGCTCACTACCATGCTCAAGCCCACCAGTGGATCGGCCAGGGTTTGGGGCCATGATCTGATCGAGGAGAGAAATGCCGTCCGCTCCTCCATCGGCGTGGTCTTTCAGGACCCATCCGTGGACAATATGCTGACCGGCAGAGAGAATCTGGACTTTCACGGCAGAATGTACGGCATGGACGGTCCATTGCGCAGAGATCGGATCGATGAAGTTCTGAGGCTGGTGGATCTGGCCGACAAAGCCCTTCTAAAGGTCGAGGAATACTCGGGAGGCATGAGGCGCAGGCTGGAGATCGCTCGCGGCCTGATGCATCGCCCCCATGTGCTCTTCCTGGACGAGCCTACTCTTGGACTGGACGCCCAGACCAGGAGATATATCTGGCAGTACATCCGCGACATGAACAAAGAGAACGGCGTCACCGTCGTCCTTACCACTCATTACATGGAAGAAGCGGATGCCCTCTGCGACCGCGTTGCCATCATCGATAACGGTAAGATCGTCGCCCTGGACACGCCGGAAAAGCTAAAAGACATGATCGGCTCCGATTCGGTCAGCCTGGATGTGCAAAGCGGCGCTGATGTGCTAATTCAGTCTTTGCAGCGCTTCCCCTGGATCAAGTCCGCAACACCTGTCAATGGAACCGTTGTGCTGTTGGTGGATCATGCCCAACAGAGGATTCCAGAGATCATGCTGGAGGCAAATAAATGCTCTGCCGTAGTAACCTCGGTGGGACTGCACAAACCCACGTTGGAAGACGTATTTCTCAAATATACGGGCAGGAAGATTCGGGAGAGCAACGGCTCGGCTAACTCAGCGATGACAATGATGCACAGGAGGGGACAATGAAACAGGATTTGTATGCCGTCTACAGCATCTGGCTTCGAGAGATGCTGCGCTTCTTCCGCTTGAAGAGTCGCGTCGTCGGGTCCATTGCCATGCCGTTCTTCTTCCTGGCATTTCTCGGCACTGGATTCGGCGGCGGCATGAGCATGCCGGGGCTCTCTTCCGGCGTTGGCTACATCGGCTTCCTGACTCCTGGCATCATCGGCATGACATTGCTGTTCTCAGCAACCTTTGCCGGCCTCTCCGTGCTTTGGGATAGGGAATTCGGCTTCCTGAGAGAGATAATGGTCGCTCCCGTGAGCCGTATCTCCATAGTCTTGGGTAGAACTGCCGGAGGCATGACCACAGGCATACTGCAAGCTGTGATCATCCTTGCAGCAGGAATACTCATGGGAATGGCGATGCCAAGCCTGACAGGATTCTTGCTGTCTATAGTATTCATGGTCCTGATTGCTGCGACCTTCATCGGCCTGGGCCTGGCCTTCGCCTCAAAGATGACGGATATGTCAGGATTTAGCCTCATCGTGAACTTCCTGATATTCCCGTTGTTCTTCCTATCGGGAGCACTCTATCCCCTGGATCGGTTTCCGAGCATTGTCAGGCAAATTGCCTATCTCAATCCTCTCACCTACGGAGTGGACGGCCTGAGATACAGCCTGATCGGCTCCAGCGCCATTTCGCCTGCCGTGGATCTGGCGGTCCTTGTCGTCGTCTGCATCGTCATGCTCTCCATTGGGGCCTATCTCTTTGAAAATACCGAGGTAAAGTAAGCGTAAAATTTGCAGCAAAACCAAATGGCGACAGAATGGCGAAACGATAGATGCGCCAGGTTTTGGATTCATGCAGATGCAGATCTGGATCGCCAGATTCAAAACGGCAAATGCGGGACGGAAAATAAGGCGCAGAAATAACAAAAACAACTGAGCAGAAACGGCAGAACGGAAACAACATAACGATATAACAGAATGAAATAACAGAGCAGAGACGACAGAAAATCTACATCGCCCTGGACAGCATCGCCGCCTCATCCGGCGTTAGCTCCTCCGGCCTTTTTTCTAAGAGCTCCGGGTCAAGATCCAGTTCCCCAAACAGTTCTGTCAGCTTCTCTCGACCTATGCCAAGAGCCGCCAGGCCCTTTTTAACCTTCTTGCGGCGAAGCCTGAAGAGTCCCTCGACAAGTCGCATGAACTTTTGCACATCGACGTCAAGCCTCACCTGTCTGGGATGCAGTCGCACGACTGCGGAATTCACTGCGGGAACGGGCAAAAAAGCAGTCTTGGGAACGGTCTCCATGATCTCGACCCGGCATAAAAAACCAACGACCATCGCCAGCCGACCGTATTTCTCGCTGCCCACGGGGGCTGTCATGCGCAGGGCGAACTCGCGCTGAAACATGAGGACCGCCAGATCGAATGGCCGGGATAGCAGGCGGTAAGTGATCTTGGAGGAGATCTGATAGGGAAGATTGGAGACGATTTTGTTGTAGTCCGGAAGCTCGACCGTCAAGGCATCGGCATTCATAACCCCGACATTAGAAAAACGACCGCACAGGCCCTCGGCGAGATTGGGATCAACCTCGACGGAATAGACGCGGGAGACGCGAGGAGCAAGAACCTCGGTGAGGTTTCCCGTCCCCGGTCCGATCTCCAGCACCCGGTCTGTTGACACCAGATCGGCATAGCTCGCTATACGCAAAGCTACGTTGCGATCAATGAGAAAATGCTGCCCCAGACGATCGCGAATCATCTCATGCGGGGCACGGTGGTGAAGATCCGATACTTGATCTTATCGTCCATCAGCTCGTCCTCGACGCGCTTGGCGATGAGCTTCTCGGGATTGTGCAGGCCCTTGACCCGCTCCGTGAGATCTGTGAAGCTCTTGAACTGCCCCTTGCGGCGTTCATTGAGCACAGCCCACATCAGCTTCTTGCCGATGCCCGGCAAAAGCTCCAGAGCATGCATGCGCGTGCTGATGGGCCCGGCGTCATTGAAGTAGCGAAGGAACCTGGCTTCATTATCGAGAACGATATTCTGGATCTGGAAAGGAAGCTCCAGCTTGGCGCTGTTGGAAAGCTCGACATAGTCGATCCTGCGGTTGACATGATCGATCATATCCCGCTCTCCGCTGCCGATATATACTCTTGTCCCGGCAGCCGGCACAACGCCGTCCTTGGGCGTCAGCTCCATGAGAACGAAATTGGTTTCACCGACGCTTTGAACTAACGGCTGTTTTTGGTAGCTTCTGGTGTCAGGAGAACGTCCATAGGGGAGGTAATCGAGAACCCTAGCTACTTCTTCTCTTTTAGGCGGTCTCCCCTCGGGCACTTGGCTCTACCCCCTGAATACTATCTCTAAGATTCCGTCAAGCTCTTCTTCGCTCAGCGTGAACCTTTCCTTAGCGTAAATGGCTCTTAGCTCGTCCTTGGTGATGGGCCGGACATCCGCGATCTTCACGGCTATCTCTCGCGTCATCTTCTCCAGCTTTACCAGTTCCGCAACCATTTGCCTGCTCTCTTCAGCAGTGCCCTTGGCGAAAATCTCGGCATGCCTGATGGCGCGGCGCAGCTCGTAACCCAGTTCCTCTTCTTCGGCCCGGTTAAGCCGGATCTGGTCTAGGAGCTCCTTGACCTCGGCAAGGGTCAGGAGTTCCTCCTGCAATACACTCTTGACAATCATCTGTTATCGTGATCTATTTTTTTTGAGCTACCAGATGTTCGGGTAATGCAATCAGAGTCTTGGTGGCGTCGCCATCGGTGATCTTCAAGACAAAGGCTCTGCCCCTTTTTCCTGTAATCTCTCCCGTCTTTCCGTGGAACCGGGGATGAGGCATGCCCTTATGGATGCTGGGGTCAATGAGCACGTGCACTTTGCTGCCCGGCTCGAACTCCTGAATTGCCCTGACCACTGGGGAGATTCCTCTTGTTCTAACTGTCTTGCTCAGCTTATCTCTTGTCTTCTTGCGCATTCCGTGATGACGTACCATCTGATTCTCCACCTACATGAATTACATCCAGCTCTTCGACCACTGCGTCCACCTTTAGGACATCCGCGAGGTTGGGATGGGTTCTGCCTCCATCACCGGAGACCAGCTCCTTGATGTACAGGCCGCTGTCGCCCAGGATATTGATGCGGGCTCTGTCTCCCGAAACCTCGATCAGATCAATTGCATGAACAACTCTTGCCCGGTGCAGATCCGCCCGGCGGTGAGAGACGCGAGTTGGTGTTCGCTGATCAACCAGACCTACCAATTCACTCAGGGACGATTTAAGCTTTTCTTCTGAAACCTCGGCACCAAACTTCACCAGAGCCTGATAGGTCTTGAGGAAGGCCCCCTCTTTCAGCCGTTCCACCATCGACGAGTGTGCCGGTTTCAGCTCCAAAACCTCCACTTTTCCCTCCGCGCTCCGGCAGATCTCCTCCTGCAACTTCTCCAGGTCGATGCTGCGAATCTTTGGCCGCACCGCCTCAACGATGAAGGGGCGGCCTGTGCCAAGCATTCGGGCGTCGATGTCCTCCCGCCCGGCACCATGAAAAACAGTGTCTTCCGCACCTGTTATTTGCATCACGGCAGGCCGGATCAACTCGTCCACGGACTCCTGGTACATGCGGCCAGTTCCGTGGCAGCGCTCGCAGCCGCGACCATGACATTCGCGACAGGGCCAGCGCGTCTGGGGAATGCCCCGCACCAATTTTCTGTACCTGCCGCGGATGAAGAGCGACGCGATCTGCGTGTCCACTTCACCAGACTCCAAATTGAGGTGAAACACCACATCCGGAGTCTTCAGGTCGACCTGTTTTCCCGTGATGACGGAGAGCCGCTTGCCGACTTCGCGGTTCAGCTCGGATTTGAACGGCTCGGCATACTTGGAGCCGCCGTCCGCGAGCAGCAGCTCCTCGTTCTCAGAGAGCAGCCCACTCATCCTGGTTCCTACGAGATGCGTGGCGTACTCCAAATCCTGCATGGATGCCGCCGCCTTCTTTGCCCATGCCTCCAGCGTCTCCGGCCTCATCTCGCCCAGGCATACGGTGCACGCCTCGTCTTCCTCATTCTTGCGGCCCAGCTTCAACCGGGCAGGCCGGAAGCTCGGAGACAGCGCCTCCAGCAGGGCCTTATCATCCACAGCCGACGACTGCATGGCCAGCACCGTCTTGATTGAGTGCCCGCGCTCGGCATTGGCAAGTCCGGTGGCCAGCATGGCAAACTGGCGACCGAGGCAGTTGTCGCAGATGGGGCCAAGGGCGATGATCCTCTTTGCCGTTTCCAGTATCTCGACGGGATTTTCTTGATTCTCGGAATTCATAGTTGACTCTTCTTTTTCTGTTTATCCGGTTCATGGTTTATTAGAGCTTGCCTGGGCATGAGATGAATGCGAGACGAATGCAAGATAAATTCGAGATGAATGAGAAATCGATGCGATATGAATGAGGATCGATAAGAGATTGAGCATTCACGAACTTCAAAAACTCTTAAATACGATCCTCCGCATTATAATAATAGATGGCTCTCCTTCAAGCCCAGACTGGATTGGACGTCCTGATAAACAATTTTTGGATTCTGCTGTTTCTGTTGTTATTTCTGGTTCCAATGGCGCAGAAGAACTACCTGCAGATGGAGCGTCGGCGCGTCCTGACAAGGCTTGGCAAGAAGCGGGGCACGCAGGTGATCACGCTCATTCACCGCCAGGAGGTCATCAGCTTCCTCGGCATTCCCCTGGCCCGTTACATCGACATCGATGACAGCGAGCAGGTCCTGCGGGCCATCCGTGGTGCGCAAAGGGACGTGCCCATCGACATCATCATGCATACGCCCGGCGGCCTGGCCCTGGCGGCAACCCAGATCGCTATGGCATTGAAAGCCCACCCAGCCAAGAAGACGGTGATCGTTCCTCACTACGCCATGAGTGGCGGAACGCTAATCGCTTTTGCTGCTGACAAGATCATCATGGACGAGCACGCTGCTCTCGGTCCGGTGGACCCGCAGCTGGGAGACCAGCAGGGCGTCTATCCCGCCACATCGCTCCTTCGGGTGGTCGCCAAGAAGAAGATCGACGAGATGGACGACAAGACTCTCATCTATGCCGAAGAGGCCCAAAAAGCTCTGGATCAGATGAAAGTCCTCCTGAGAAAGATCCTGGCAAACAAATGCGGCGGCGAGAAGATCGACGCCATAATCGAGGAGTTCGTCTCAGGAAAATATACTCACGATCATCCCTTCATGGCTGAGGAAGCGCGAGCCCTCTTGGGCGAGTGCGTGGAGACCGATGTGCCTGATGAGGTCTATGAGCTGATGACGCTCTACCGCATGGAAGTGGGCAGGAGCCGACCGGGCGTGGAGTACGTGCCGCTGGCGCGGCGGTAACTGCAAAAAAGATCGTGAATTCGACCCGACTCATATTCGACCTGGCTCAAATCTCTTTTTCTTGAAAATGTCCGAATCCAACCCTGGACATTTTTATTCTGGATAGTTCCGAAAAGACTTATCCACCATGTGATTAGATTTAATGAAAAAAGGCTGATTGAGGTCGTTTTCTTTCGGAACGAAAGGCAGATATCTATCTTAGAATAATGCAAGCCTTGACGATAAATTTAATGCTAAGATTAAAAATAAAAATAATAAAATAAAACAAAAAAAAAACTAAACAAAAAATGAATCCCAATTGATGTGCCCTAAGCTTTTGAATTTCAAAAGCGATTTTTTGGGGGGAAAGGGGGCTTGATCAGTCCATAGGTTCAAGCTATGGTTCATTCTGTAGAGGTGTTAAAAATGGAAAAAGCAAAAGCCGCTCTGAGCTTAATTGTGCTGCTGGTCTTTGCAGTAAGCATTGTTGGTGCGTATCCGACTCCGAATCCCGGCCAAATAGTTGTCACGAAACCAAATCCGCAGATGTTTGCGCCGCTAATAAACATCATTTCAATAAAGATCGCTCCTGCAGCTCCCGGCAACAGCGAGCCAGTAACTGCCGGCGTCAAGGTTCAATCTGCAATAAAGAAGGAGGATATTTGCGGGCTAGATGCTTCCAATTTCAAGCTGGAAACAATCACGGTGCCTCCCGGCGGTGCTGCGGTCGTAATTAAAAATGTCTACGCCACATCCTCGACGGCTGTAAACCAACCTGTGGACTGCAATTTTTGGCTCGAACTGGTTCCGACTTCATTCCAGGGCACCCAATATACCTGGCTGACAGGAACCTATACACTCAAGTTATATTATCTCAAAGATGGGCAACAGCTCGCCGATAAAACGTTCAGCTTCAGAGTCTGATCACAAGATTTCAGGTGACAACGGACTTGTTTTCAGATGCATCAGGCATGGCGATGAGATAGCCAAGCACATGGCGGCGGAAAGGAGACGTGCGATCCCGGTTCCCTTTAGCTCTGCCGATCGTTTACATTTTTGTGAATCTGAATAACACTCAGATCAAAATTCTTGCACTGCTAGGGAAGGAATGCAAAAATTATTACGGGATGAACTGAAAGTGCTGAATGTGGGATGCAACTATTCCCCTACGTATTTATCCAAGAAGTCGAATGGCGCAGGCTTGTTTTGTGCAAGCTGATATGCATCATAGGAGCAGAGAATAACACCGACGATCCAGCCAATCCCAGAGCTCACTATAGCAACCACAACGGTCAGCAAGAACAAGACTATCCCGCGCTTTGGGCGCCCTAGATAAACATGGCCCAAGCCAGCTATGATGAGATTCAATATTACTGCGATTATTGGATTTTTAGCCATTTAATACCCGACTATCTCTTTTTAGCGAAATAGATATATTAGTTTCGCCACGCTCTGGCCTAGAATTGCCCGGACGCCGCCCACCTATCAGTCAAACCTCGCGCGCCCGCACAAGCCCCAAACCCGCGCCGTGACCATGTCCAGCCCATCCCCGCAGCTACACCAATCTCATCAGCGGATAGTTCTTCCCTTCATCAAACTCAAGCCTCGCCCGCACGACCTCGCCCTCGTAATCGATCTCCACCTCGGCAATGATCATGCGCCCCTCCAGCTCGCCGTACCCGAAGACGTTCTCCTTCAGCATATCCCGATTTATCGTAACCTTGACCGCCCGGACATACGGCTGCAGGGAGATGCTCTGCTGCATGGCCGTCTCCAGGCTCGAAGCTGTCTTTACGCTCACGGGCGAACCTACGAACTGGTGGTAGAGGGCACCGAGCTTGATGCCCGCCTCGAAAGCGGCTATTTCCCTTTTTGTAGGCGTGAGATCACCACCGGGCTCATCAGATAAATCACGATGACGGCAATCAAGAGGATGCCGGCATAAACGATGTCGTTCTGCTGCCAGATGAGAACGCAGGCAGCGAGAAAAACCAGTCCGCCCATGACGATCGCCTTTGGATCGCGGACCTTGACGTAAGATATGCTGCTCACCATGAGAAGGGCGAGCAGGACCATCATGAGAAGCGACAGCGTCGGCCTTCCCAGGAGAATGCTGCCGGACAGCGCAATTCCCGCGGCAGGTATGGGAAGGCCCTCAAAAAACTGATCGTTCTTGCTGGTGATGTTGAACCGGGCCAGCCGCAATGTCCCGCAGACGACATAGAAGATTCCCGCCATCCAGGCCACGGTGGGAAAGTGGAATGCATGAAGGGCCATGAACGCCGGGGCGATTCCAAAGGAGACCAGATCGGCCAGAGAATCAAGGTTTGCTCCCAGGGGGCTTGATCCGAATCTTCTGGCCAGTTGCCCGTCCAGGCCGTCGGCGGCTAAAGCGAGAATTATGAAGATGACGGCAATCTGCAAGGAGCCCTGATCTGTTCCCTGGGCCGTCTTCAGAATGGCGCAAAATCCGAATATGACATTGAGAAGTGTGAAGGCATCAGGCAGCCGCATGATCCCAAAGACATTCATGCACTCCTCACCGCAATGACGGTCTCTCCCGCTTTGACCTTGTCACCCAGGCTGATCAGCAGACGGTAGCTCTCCGGAATGCTCACTTCCACCCGCGAGCCGAAGCGAATCATGCCCACCCTCTCGCCTCGCACCACGCGGTCGCCGGGCCGAACGTAGCAGATGATCTCGCGCACAATGGCCCCGGTTATCTGGCGCAGCTCCACGATGCCGTCGGCGGTCTCCAGATCGATCTTGTTCTGCTGATTATTGGTGGCCTGACAGAGGAATGCCGGAAAGTGCCCGCCCTTCTTGTACTCCGTCCTGCGCACGATCCCGTCCAGCGGCGCTCGGTTCACATGCACATCGGACGGCCCCATGAAGATGATGACACCGTCCTTCGTAGCCTGAATAATTCTTCCGTCGGCGGGCGAGACCATGCCGTCACCTCTGGGCAGACGATCCGGGTCTCGGTGAAAGAAGAGCATAAATATGGTCCCGGCCAGGGCCACGGCGGAGATATACCAGTTGCCAACTACAGCCAAAGCTGCCATCAGGAAGATAGGCACGGAGATCCAGGCCGCTGAGTCTTTGGCCAGCTTCAAGACGCTTCGCCTCCGGGATGTCTGATCTCTGCTGCCAGCTCGTCCATCGCGGCCAAGAGTTCAGGCAGGAGGAGAAACACTGCATACGAGATGATCAGGAGGGCCGCCACTGAACCAGCTTTGCCTATTACATTATGGGCAAGCTCAAAGCTATCCACGCCAAACCAGCTGTAGGCATAGGCCATGAGCACAAAACCGTTTCTTGCTATATTAAGAATATAGATGGCCAGGGCAGAAATCGCCAGCGCCACTGCTCTTCTCTTGAGCGGCGCCTGAACGGATAAGATGACCCCTGCGAAGAGAGCGATGCTCTCAATCGCCGTGCAGGCCAAAATCAGCTCCACCGTTTTCCCGTTCAAGGACATCAAGTTCCATCCAACCATTACTGCAGGGACGGAGAGAGACTGCAGCGTTTGAACCGTAACGGCTGTCGTGAATCCGATCAGCGCGTCCTTTAGCGGCTCGATCTCTGCGAAGGGAAAGTAGACAATCCCGCACACTGCCGCGGCATAGCTCGCCCAGGCAAAGCCTGCTTGGGAAAAGCCCTTGCGATAGACCAGCCAGGCCAGATAAAAGCATAAAAGCGCCGCTGCAATGGCAAGAGCTACATTGAAGTAGTCTTCCACTTCCAGATAGCGTCCCGGCTGGCCGAGCCAGAAGACCCCGAAGATGGCCCAGCCAAGAGCTGCCGCCAGGCTCTTTCCTGTCAAAGCCGAGAGCAGCAGCAGAAATAAGCTAATCCAGAGAGCATATTCAGCCAGCCAATCGAACATCATCCAATCAATAGAACCACCACAGGTTTATTTAGCATTATCTCCTTACTTTTAATCCATCGTGACCTGGGGAATTTAGGGGAACGCATCCGAAAGGTTTGATTGATCATGGTTCGAAGAAATTCTATTCTAGTTCTTGCCGCTCTCTTGATCTTAGCGGCTCATGTGTTAGCGGTGCCGTCGCTCTCTTTATCGCAAGAGAACGGTGTGCAGAAAAACGGCATAAGCCAGAAGATAGACACTGCTTTGGCAAAACAACTATCTGCCGGGGACGGCGAGAAGATACCCGTAATTGTGATTCTCAAGAGCGGCGCAGACGCGAAACTTGATGACTCCGGCATATCTTCGAATGATTTTGCCGTCAAATACAAGTATCATCTCATCCCCGGCCTGGCAGGTGAGGCCACGGCCAAAGGCATCGAGACAATCGCCAAGAGCGATGAGGTTCAGGGCGTCTACTTCGATGAATCCGCAAAAGTCTCTGCGCCCGATGACAATGCAAGCAACAATGCCAGTATCAATAATGCCAGTATCAATATTAGTATCAATGCATCCATCGGCCAATCGAAATTTGCGTCTTCGTATTCTTCTGCATCCGATATAGGGTCTGATTCATCCGTATCTTTTGCCAAATACATCAATGCTGATAAGCTCTGGGCGAAGGGAATTGACGGAAAAGGAATAACCATCGCCGTGCTTGATTCAGGAATTGATAAGAACCACCCGGATCTGGTCGGCAGGGTGATCGGTGAGACGAATTTCATCACTGACGAGGTCTCTGCTGACGACCTGCTCGGTCACGGCACAATGGTCTCAGGCATAATTGCAGGCTCAGGTGCGGCTTCCGGCGGCAAGTACAAGGGAATTGCGCCGGGCGCGAATTTGCTCAACGTGAAGGTCATCGACAGCAAGGGAGACGGAAAAGTCTCGGATATCATTGCCGGAATCGAATGGGCCATCTTCAACGGTGCAGATGTCCTGAGTCTGAGTTTGGGCGGCATAAATTTGGGCGAGACCAATCCGCCCATCACGATGGCTGCCGATAATGCAGCTGATGCAGGAGTTGTGGTATGTGTCGCCGCAGGAAACCGCAACAGCTCTCAGACCAGCGGCCAGGTAGCTACAACCTCAGCTCGCCAGGCTGATGACGGCAACAGTCCGGTTGATCTATCCGGGCTACCGCAAAGTGAGGAAAACAATGATGTCTTGCTGCTCCTGGTACCCATCCTCATGGCTCTGCCCCCAGGTCTCATCGATTCGCCCGGCGACGGAGTCAATGTCATAACCCTGGGAGCCTCGGACTACCAGGGCCACATGGCTGGCTTTTCCGGGTCCGGACCCACCCGAGACGATCGCATCAAACCGGATGTGGTAGCCCCGGGAGTGGACATAATCTCGACCGTTCCCACAGGTCTCAATAAGCTGGATTATGTGGATGTCTATTACGCCAAGGAATCGGGCACAAGCCTTTCAACACCAGTAGCCGCTGGCCTGGCCGCCCTGCTTTTGCAGCAGAACAAAAATCTGACGCCTGCCGGAGTGAAGGCGGCCATGATCCGAGGTGCCCAAAAGCTCAATGACACCAACGGTCAGCAGTACGAAGAATACTATCAGGGAGCGGGCCAAATTGATGCGGAGCGCTCAGCGCAATTCCAGGACAGCGGCGTTTGCGCTGCAATTCCGGATCAGTGGAATGCAGGCAGATGGGCTTACCTGCCTTCGGGCAAAGGAGTTTATGTAGGCCTGGATACGGGAGCCGACAGGCCGCAAAAGAAGATTTACGCGCTGGCACCGGGCGACAAAGACTGGAGCCTTCGATTTGTATTCATCAGCAACCAGGAAAGAATGAGCCTGAAGACAGCGGTATCGGGAGAAATCTCTGATTGGGTCAGTTTGCAGGCCCTGCCCGAGCATGTCGCCGCCAATGATCAGGTCGTCTTTGCCGCATCCTTGACGGTCCCTGCCGGAACGCCGCCTGGATATTATTTCGGATCTATCGACATATCGGACGGCGGAGAGAATATCCTCGAAATCCCCATCAGCGTGACCGTGGCCGAACCCTTTAACATCACCAAGGGCCAGGGAACAGTCTCCGGCACGTTAATGGGAAACCAGTGGGATTATTACTATCTGAATGTCTCCTCCGGTGCAAACGAGCTGGACGCCGGGCTTAACTGGGAAACCGACGGCAACGGTACAAACACAGATCTAGACCTATTCTTGCTCTCGCCCACCAGCGAATACTATTCGGGTAAGCAGAGCGGCTCAGGCGAAGAGATAAGCGTGGCGAATCCGCCTTCAGGAAAGTGGATAATGGCGGTTCACAGCGAAAATTCTTCCGAAGCCGTCAACTACTCGCTGAACGGCAGGATGTCGCTCATAAAGACCACTCCGCAAAGATGGAACATCGCACCGGCATATCCGGGAACGAGCGATCACAACCAGTTTGTCGTCGAAAACCAGGGCGAATCGCTTGAGAACCTGAGCTACGTTGGCGTGATCAATAGTGTCGAAATGCAGGATCTTGAAGGCAGCGTGGGCCAAAAAGAGGTTTGGGAGAAGGCCATAAACGTCACAAACCGCACCAAAAAGATCTCAGCGGGCCTGAACAGCAGGGATAAGAGAAATGAGAGCGAGATCCTGCTGGTTCTGGAAAATCCAGAGGGTGAGCCTGCGGATGCATCTTTGGGTGCAGGCGACCTCGGACCTATTGAGATCGTGCGCCCTGAGAACGGCACCTGGAAGGTAAAGGTTTATGGATACAATGTTCCGGAGGAGGGCCAGTCATTTGGCATAACTTTAAAGGAATATTCCGAAGACCAATGGACCTGGATCAAGACCCGCGGCCCCCAGAGAATCGAGAGCGGTTCCAGCGGAACAGTAGATGTCGACATTACGGTTCCCCAAAATCCCTCCGCGGCGAAAGTTGACGGGTCCGTAAAGATCTCATCCGACAACCACACACTGGAAATCCCTGTGAGCGTGTCCGTGGCCGGCACGACGCTGCAGGGCCTCAGCTCGTCCGCAGTATTGGATGCCGACAACGATAGCCTTTTTGACCTGCTCAACCTCTCCTTCGGCGTGAATGTAACCGTGCCTGGAGACTTCAGGCTGGAAGCGGTGCTGGCGGACTGTAGCGGCCATGAAATCGAGCTGCTGAGCCGGAGCGCCACACTTCAAAAGAGCGGACCAATCGAGATGAGCGTCAACGGGAGCCGTATCTGGATGAATGGCATTTGCGGCCCTCTGCAGGTGAACAATCTCATTCTCTACGATAAAAACGGAAACTACATCGACCGCTTTGAGAAGAACATCACCATCGACCTGGACCCCAAGCAGTTCCAGCCTCCGGCGGCATACCTCACCGGCGAATATGTCAACCGCACCACGAGCAGCAAAATAGCCGTGGGCGTCAACGTGTCAGTTACCAAGGCCGGAGACTACCAGATGCACGGCATCTTCGTTGACGACAGCGGTGAAGAGCTTGGCGAAGACAGCGTGGAAAGCAAGCTTGTGCCGGGAAATGCCACACTCGTCTTAGGATTGAATCCTACCAAATTCATGATGCTGGGAGAGCCCTCAAGGGTTTATCTGGTGGATCTGGTCTTCAGCCTGGACGGAAAAGAGCTGGAGCGGGTGGATGAGCCGTGGGCATCCGAGACGATGGACCCGGCCAGCTTCAAAGTGGGCATAGGAGCGGCCAGCGCACTCAGCGACAACGCATCCAATAACAACAGCAGCGACAAGCAGGCAGGAACCCTGAAAATGGAGAACGGCAAGATGGTGATATCTTAACTTCCAATTTTTTGGCCGCTCTCTTTTTCATCTCCTTCGGCAAAGGCTTGGGATAAGATGTCTCTCTTTCACATAACTCGGGAATCGGATATTCCTCTGGTGGGCTGCCTCTACTTCGGCATCATCGACCGGGGCAGCAATCTTTTGCAGATCCGCCCCAGCTGCAGCTGCAACCTCTCCTGCCCATTTTGTTCCGTGGACGCTGGGCCGTCATCCAAGACGCGGGTGACCAACTACGAGGTGGAGCTGGACTATCTCATGGAAGCGGTCGAGGAGATCGCCCACTTCAAGGGGCCGGGAGTGGAATGCCACATCGACTCGCCCGGCGAGCCCATGCTCTATCCCGATATCATCGAACTGGTGCGCCAGCTAAAAGCCGTTCCGGAGGTTGCCGTGGTTTCTATGCAGAGCAACGGCACCCTGCTCGATGAAGAGAAGATCATGGGACTTGAAGCCGCAGGACTGGACAGGATCAATCTCTCCATCCACGCCCTCTCACCGGATAAGGCTCGCTTTCTGGCCGGAGCAGATTGGTTTG
>Ga0105092_10000660_pt1 | contig 18015 bp, 11 predicted proteins | sample PPLLak2March2015_FD_87021 | JGI IMG/M metagenome (GOLD analysis project Ga0105092, IMG submission 87021) | Freshwater sediment microbial communities from Prairie Pothole Lake near Jamestown, North Dakota, USA - PPLs Lake P7 Core (1) Depth... | ecosystem: Environmental > Aquatic > Freshwater >... | reverse complement strand
GACCGGATCGTCGTCCCCTTTCCCATTTCGTGCGGGGAGTGCTACTACTGCAAGGAGGGAATGTTCTCACTCTGTGACAACTCAAATCCGAACGCCTGGATGGCGGAAAAGATGTGGGGTTACTCGCCGGCGGGGATCTACGGATACTCGCACATGCTGGGAGGGTATGCCGGGGGGCAGGCCCAATACGCCCGCGTCCCTTATGCGGACGTGGACCACATCAAGGTGCCGCCCGGAATGCCTGATGACCAGGTCTTGTTCCTTTCCGATATCTTTCCGACCGGCTACATGGCAGCGGAGGCCTGTGGGATAAAGCGAGGCGACACAATAGCCGTCTGGGGGTGTGGACCGGTGGGGCTGTTTGCCATAAAGAGCGCCTACCTGCTCGGCGCGGAACGGGTCATTGCCATCGACCGTTTTCCGGAACGACTCCGGATGGCGAGGGAGAAGGCCGGGGCGGAGACGATAGACTACGAACAGCAGAGTGTTCTCGAGACACTGGCCGAGTTGACCGGCGGCCGAGGCCCTGATTCATGCATCGATGCAGTCGGCATGGAAGCGCATGCGCCGGGTCCCTACGGCTTCTACGATCGGGCCAAGCAGGCGGCCATGATGGAGACGGACCGGCCGATCGCGTTGCGCGAAGCCATCCTGGCATGCCGTAAAGGCGGGACGGTCTCTGTGCCGGGCGTTTACGGCGGTTTCCTGGACAAGATCCCCTTCGGCGCGGCCATGAACAAGGCGTTGACCATCAAGACCGGGCAAACCCACGTGCAACGCTACATGCAGCCGCTTCTGGAGCGGATTCAAAACGGGGAAATCGACCCGAGCTTCGTCATCACCCATCGAATGCCGCTCGAAAAAGCCCCGGAAGCATATCGGATGTTCCGGGACAAGGAAGACGAGTGCATCAAGGTGGTGCTGGCGGCGTGAGGATGCCCCAAGTGCGGCGCACTTGGGGCATCCTCGTCGCGGCTCTGTCTGATCCGGCTCCTACGCCGAGGGAATCTTAAGGACCTGGCCGGGTTTGATTGTGTCCGGGTCCTTCAGCTGATCGCGGTTGGCCTCAAAGATCTTCATGTAGGCGTTCGCGTTCCCGTAAACCTGCTTGGCGATCTTTGAGAGCGAATCGCCTGATTTCACCGTGTAGGTCTGGGCGCCGCCGGGCGCGGGAGGTGGTGCCGCCGCCGGAGCAGCCGCTTTTGGGGCGAGGCTCGGGTCGACGCTGATGTCCGCCTGCAGATCCGAGAAGGTCTTGTCGACGCGTTTGATCTGATCCCAGATCGAATTCTTAATCTGCTCGGTTCCCGCCGATGCTCTCAGGATCAGCTTGTTTTCCTGCAGGTGCAGGTTGTGCACACTGACGCCCTTCTGCTGTTGGACAAAACTTAGAACGCTGTCGTACTTCTTCTTCAGTTCCTCAAAGCGATCCATAGAACCTCCTTGTGCGGTTCGGAGTTAATCGGAGCGGAGACTTAGGAGCCTGAGGAGTATTGTAACGATGTGGAAGTGGAAGGTGAACGCTGGCACCAGATTCGTGGCGGTGCCAGCGTTTTACGGCGTGCCTGCGACAATACCTTTACTGGGTAATCCCCAGCTGGTTCAGCAGAAAGGCGTAATCCAGCGCAAGTTCCCGCAAGCGGTCATAGCGGCCGGACGAACCGCCGTGACCGGCCGCCATGTTCGTAACCAGCAGTAACGGATTTGCGTCGGTTTTCAAGGCTCGCAGCTTGGCGACGTATTTCGCCGGCTCCCAGTACATCACCTGACTGTCGTTGAAGGAGGTCTTGACGAGGATGGTGGGGTAGTTCTTGGCCGCCAGGTTCGTATACGGGCAGTACTTCTTGAGGTAGTCGTACTCATCGTTATTAGCCGGGTTGCCCCACTCCTCGAACTCGCCGACCGTGAGAGGAAGGGAAGCGTCCGACATGGTGTTTATCACGTCCACAAACGGGACGTGACTGATGACGATCTTGAAGAGGTCCGGACGCAGATTAGTGACGGCACCCATGAGCAGCCCGCCGGCGCTCCCACCTACAATCGCCAGCCGGTCCTTTGACGTGTACTTTTTTGCTACCAACTGTTCCGCCGAGGCGATGAAGTCCGTAAACGTGTTCATCTTGTTCTTCATCCGCCCCAGGTCGTGCCAGTTCTTCCCCATTTCACCTCCGCCCCGAATGTGGGCCGTACCGAGGACAAAGCCGCGGTTCAGAAGGCTGAGGTCACTCGAGGAGAATGCGACAGAATTCGGGTAGCCGTACGATCCATACCCTTCGAGCAGCATCGGCGCCTGGCCGTTCTTCTTCAAGCCCTTCCGATAGACAAGCGATATTGGGACTTTCGTCCCGTCTTTTGCAGTCGCGTAGATGCGTTCCGAATGGTACTGCTTGCGGTTGTAGCCGCCGAGAACTTCTGTCTCTTTCAGGAGCTTTGCCTGCCGGGTCTCCATGTTGTAGTCAAAAATCGAGCTGGGAGTGATCAGGGACTGGTAGTTGTACCGTAGAATCGAGGTCTTCCATTCCCGGTTCTGCGTAGGGAATACGGAGTAGGTTGGCTCGGGAAACGAAACGTAGTGGTTCTTGCCTGACTGGAGATTGGTGATCTTTATTTCCTGCAGCCCGTTCTTGCGTTGGTAGAGCACCAGGTAGTCGGCGAACAGGTCGAGATTCTCGAGCATGACCGCCGGATCGTGAGCCAGCAGCTCCTTCCATTTCCCCTCGGAAACATCGTTGATTGGCATCGATACAAGCCGGAAGTTCCGGCCTCTATCGTTAGTCAACATATAAAGACTGTCCCCATGGTGATCGATCGAGTACTCGATCATGTGTTTCCTGGGCAGAATGGTCCGGAACTCGGCGTCGGGAGTTGTCGCCTTCAGGTATCTCACCTCGCTGGTTGTGTGGCTGCCTATGTCGAGAATGACAAATTCTTTGCTGCGGGTCCGGTGCACGCCGATCTCGAACAACTCGTCCTTCTCCTCGTAGACCAGGTCGTCTTTGGTCTGCGCGAGTCCGTGGCGGTAGAGTCGATAGGAGCGTTTGGCGGGATCCTCTACTGTATAAAATAACGTCTTGTTGTCCCCCGCCCAGGCGACCGAGACAACCTTTTCAGCGGTGTCGGGGAGCACTTGACCCGTTTCCAGGTTCTTAATCTGCAGCTTATATTGCCGGAATCCGGTGAAATCCACCGAGTAGGCGAGGAGCTTGGCGTCGTCGCTAACCGTGTACGAGCCCAGCGCCGTGAACTTCTGCCCTTTGGCCAGTTCGTTCAAATCCAGAGTCACCTGCTCCGGGGCGTCGACCGATCCCTTTTTGCGGCAGTGGATCGGGTACTGCCTGCCTTCCTCGGTCCGAGAATAGTAGAAATATTCGCCATCCTTGTATGGGACTGACAGGTCCGTTTGCTTGATCCGGCCGAGCATCTCGTTATACAGCTTTTCCTGCAGGGCCTCGGTCGGTCTTAACACGGCCTTCGCGTAAGCGTTCTCGGCCTCCAGGTATGCAGGCACGTCGGGATTGGACTTCTCCCTTAGCCAGAAGTAATCGTCGGTGCGTGGGTCACCGTGAAGCGTGACATCCTTCGGATGCTTGGCCGCGACCGGGGGCTTCAAGGTGTCAGTTGCCAGGAGCGAAGCCGAAAGAACCAGGCAAACCGCCAGGAACTGAAAGCGTAGATAAGCAGATCGTAGATTGCGGATCATGAAGGTCCTCCGAAGCGGAGAATTGTAGCAAAACGCCTGTCAACTCGCCCGCCTCACTGCTCGGCGAAGCGGCTCTGCGAGGCGGACAAGGCCTAAACCAGATACGGAATACCGATCAGTATCAGAACGCCGAAGAAGATGAGACCGAAGATCAGGCCCAGCCTCCAGAAATCGGGGCGCGCTATGAAGCCGCTGGCGTAGTAGATCGGGGCTGGCCCCGTCGCGTACGGCGAGATGACTCCCATGAGCCCCAAGGAATAGACGAGCAACAGGGAGAAGGGGACAATCGGGATCCGGGGAATTGCGGCGCCGACGGCCAGGACGACGGGCAGCACCGCGGCTGTGTGGGCGCTCAGGCTTGCAAAGAAATAGTGGATGAAGAAGAAGAGGCCAACCAGAAGTGCCAGGGCCAGGATCGGGTTCAGTCCCACAAGGGGGGCTGAGACAAGCTGGGCAAACCACTTGACGAAGCCGACGCGGTTCAGTCCATCAGCCAGTGTCACGAGAGTCGCGAACCAGGCCAGGATGTTCCAGGCCCCCTGGTGCGCCAGGATATCGTCCCATCTGAGAACTCCGGCGAGCAGCATGAGAGCGATTACGAGCAGAACGACGCCCGTGGCGTCGATGAAGTTGGCGCCGAGGTAGGGGAGCGAGATCTGGCTGTTGCTGCCTGCAATCCACAGAAAGACGGCGACGCCGACGGCAACCGCCATTTTGACCTCCTCCCGGCTGATACCGCGCATTTGCCGAAGTTCGGCGGCCGCCCATTGCGGGACTTCCCTGCTGAATCGAATCTCCGGGGGGTAGATCCAGTAAGTGAGCAACGGAACGACGGCAATCAGAAGGAGGCCTATCGGGAGGAACCCGATTATCCACCCCGTCCAGGTGATTTCCACCCCTGTCGTGTTCCTGACGATGCTTAGGGCGAGAACATTAGGAGCGAGCGCGGTGAGAAACATCGAACTGGTCACCGCCGTCGACGCGAAGGCCGTCCACATAATATAACCGCCGATCTTGCGGGCGGTTGGCCCTGCTTGCGAACCATACAGGGCCGGTATGTTCGAGATGACCGGGAAGCTAGTGCCGGCGCTACGGGCGGTGTTCGATGGCGTACCGGGCGCCAGGGCGAGGTCCGCCAGCGCTATCGCATAGCCCAGCCCCAAGGTGCGTCCACCCAGCAGTCGAACCAGGTGCAGAGCGATCCGGCGACCCAGGCCGGTCTTGTTGTAGCCAATCGAGAAAACGTAAGCGCCAAAAATGAGCCAGACGGTACGGTCGGAGAAACCGCTCAAGGCCCAGGTGACTGACGCGCCGGGATTCGGAGCGACATATCTCATAACGGAGGCTATCGCCACCCCAATAATTCCAATCGCGGCTGCTGGAAGCGGTTCCAGGATGAGCGCGAGGATCACCCCTGAAACAAGAGCGAAGTACGACCCGGCCTCATGGGTCAGGCCGGCGGGTGCAGGAACGAGCAGCAAAACAAGCCACAACCCGAGTGGAAGAATGGCCCTCCATTTTGACCGGCCGTCAGCGCTGCCCTGGTCTCCGTGGGTCGAATCGTCTGCGCTGCTCTTCGATGAAACCGAGACGGTCATTTTGCCTGCCTTCTGGCCTCGGCAACGATCGCTTCTGTTACTTGGCCAGTACCGGCCCTGCCGCCCAGGTCCGGGGTGAGCGTTTCACCGGATGCCGTGCAGGCTTTGATCGCCGACAGGATAAGGTCAGCCGCGGATTGTTCGCCCAGGAAATCGAGCATCATCGCGCCGCACCAAATCATGGCGATGGGATTAGCTACGCCCTTGCCGCAAATGTCCGGGGCGGATCCGTGCACTGGCTCGAACATTGACGGGTATTGCCGCTCGGGATTGATGTTGCCGCTTGGCGCCAGGCCCATGCTTCCGCAGACGGCGGCTCCCAGATCGGTGAGGATGTCACCGAACAGGTTGGAGCCGACAACGACGTCAAGTGACTCCGGCTTCAGGACAAAACGGGCCGCCAACGCGTCGATGAGGACGCGTTCGGTTTTGACTTCGGGAAAGTCGAGCCCCGCTGCGTCAAACACCTCATCCCAGAGAGTCATCGCGTACTGCTGCGCGTTTGACTTGGTGGCATTGACAAGACGCTTGCGCCGCTTTCGGGCCAGGTTGTAGGCGTAGCGGATTACCCGTTCCACCCCGGATCGCGTAAAGACGGAAGTCTCGGTAGCGACCTCGAGCGGCAGGCCCCGATGAGCGCGGCCTCCTGAACCGGAATACTCGCCCTCGGTGTTCTCACGTACGACCACAAAGTCAATGTCCCCTGCCCTTTTGCCGGCAAGCGGGCTCTGGATACCGGGCAGAAGCAGGCTGGGGCGAACGCAGGCGTACTGTTCGAAACCCTGACATATGGGAAGCCGCAATCCGCGCAAAGAGACGTGATCTGGAACAGTGGGAAAGCCGACGGCGCCGAAATAAATCGCGTCGAACCGCTGGAGGAGCGTCAGCCCGTCGTCTGGCATCATCCGGCCGCTTTTCAGATAATACTCACATCCCCACGGAAAGTACTCGTAATGGCATTTGTAGCTGCCCGTCAGCTCGCCACCAAGGTCGAGCAGTCGAACACCCTCCGGCGTCACTTCTTGTCCGATTCCGTCGCCCGGCACGACGGCTATGTGGTAATCATGCATAGCGCGGTCCTTTCGTCGCTTTCAGCCAGCCACCCATGTTGCCGCAAAAAGCGGCGGCCAGGCAAATACGTTTCCGCGGCATCCGCACGGGAGTAAACTTGGGACGATGCGTGCGCGAATTCCCGTCGGGCTCGCAATCTGGATGTTGCTCGGCGCAACAACGTCAGCGGCCGACAAACCGCGCTTCTTCGAGTTTCACGGCCAGATCCTGGGAGCTGACGGCAAGTTGATCCGCGATCCTGAACCGTGGGTCTTTTTGCATGGCGGCACCCTGCCCTACAACGCCCATGCCCGGGCGGGTCTTGATGGATCGTTCAAATTTCGGAAGCTTCAGGCCGGCTCCTACGTTCTGATCGTCGCCGTTGCCCGTCAAGGCGAGATGAGACGGACTATCGAGATCGGCCCGACGCTCGCTGACAAGAAGGGACGGGTCAGGGAAGTGATTCAGTTCGCCGGCTCCCGGTCGCCGGACGATGCTGAGGTGATCAGCAAATCTCAGTTGACTGTCCCCAGGGAAGCACGGGAGGAGGTAAGCCGCGCTCAAAATTGCCTGGGAAAGCATGATGTCCTGGGTGCCAAGACGCACCTCTCGAACGCGGTACAGCTTGCACCTCATTTCGCGGAGGCTTGGAACGAGCTGGGAGTGATTGCGTATCAGACCGCCGACTTTCCAACAGCCGAGCATCACTTTCGCCGTGCACTGAAGGAAGAACCAGGCGCTTACTGGGCTTTGGTGAATCTGGGTGGGGCGCTTCTTGCGCTGGGCAAGGATCAGGAGGCGCTGGAAATCAACCAGAGCGCTGTCAGACGCGCTCCGGAAGACGCGCTCGCGCACTCGCAGCTGGGGAAGAGCTACATGCGGATGCAGGATCCGGCGAAGGCGGAAACGCACCTGCGTCAGGCGAAGGCCTTGGACCCTCGGCATTTCTCCTCACCCCAACTCGCCTTGGCTGATCTCTACTACTTGCAGGGCCGCTTCCAGGAGCGGATCAGTGAATTGGAAGAATACCTGAAATACCATCCGGACGGTGATTTTGCCACCCGCGTGCGCATGCTGCTTGAGCAGGCACGAATGGTGGAACCCGGGCCGAAGGAATAGCCCCCCGGATTACAACCCGCGCACGGCCGCGCTCCCAGGCGCCGTGCGGCTCCATAATCCGCCCCCTTCCTCGCGCTAGTCCTTATCGCGGTTTCGTGTTACAACTATGCCCGGGTAAAAGGCGGGGGGGCGGACAATGAAGCTGAACCTGAAGAGAAAGGTGCTTGGACTTGCTTTTCTGGCAGCTGCGCTGCCAGTCGCTACGATGCTTGTCATGCTGACGCAGCTGGAGCAGAGCGTCGCAAAAGAGGCCGAGAACGAGCTGAGTGCAATTGCCGGCCGCACCGTCATTCAAACCGCCAAAGATGCTTACGCCCTCTGCGAGATCGCCAATCAGCTGATTATCCGCAAAGCGGGTGATGATCTGAGCGTGGCTCGCCGCCTGCTCCAGGACCAAGGAGCGGTTCAGCTGTCCTCCGATACAGCCTCTTGGGAAGCAACCAACCAGAAGACCAGCGAAAAGAAAACGTTGACTCTGCCAAAGATGCTCATCGGTGGGGGATGGGTGGGCCAGCAGTTTGATACCCGTCGACCGGTCTCCGTGGTCGACCCGATCAAAAAGATCCTCGGTGCTTCCTGCTCCATCTTTCAGCGAATTAACGAACGTGGGGATATGCTTCGGGTGTCGACGAATGTCGAAAGCACGCCGGGACGGCGTGCGATTGGGACTTATGTCCCCGCTGTCTTTCCGGACGGCAGCTCCAATCCGATTATTGCCGCGATTCTAAAAGGTGAGACCTACCGAGGGCCGGCTGACCTTATTGGGAGGTTCGTGGTCGCCGCCTATGAGCCGATCCGTGATGGCCAAGGCAAGATCGTCGGGATGCTGGGGGTCAGCGACTACCCGGATGCGTTCAATACGATGCGCCGAGTCATCATGGAAATTCGGGTCGGCAGGACGGGATACGTCTGTGTCGTGGGTGGGAAAGGGGAGTCTCGAGGCCGGTATGTGATCTCGCCAGATGGGAAGCGCGACGGCCAGAGCGTTTGGGAAGCACGCGATGCCCAAGGGAGATTTTTCGTGCAGGACATGCTGATTCGAGCAATGAGACAGCCTACCAGTCAGCCGACGCTCGAACGGTATCTCTGGCAGAATCCTGGCGAGCCGGCGGCCCGGCCAAAGATCGCCTCGCTGGTCTATTTTGCCCCCTGGGACTGGATCATCAATGTCGGGACCTATGAGGAGGACTATTACGAGACCCGGACAAGAGTCAATCAGGCCATTCGAAAACTTCTGATTAAGCTTCTGGTTACAGGTCTTGCCCTTCTCGGCGGGGCCCTGCTATTGGCCGTCTTTCTCAGCGGCAAGGCCGCCCGGCCGCTAGGAGTGACAATCGATGTGGCCAACAAGATCGCAGCGGGGGACCTGGGCCAGGCTCGGGCTCAATTGAAGGCCAGCCTGGAGGCAAATGGGCACAAGAAGCACGGGCGATTCATCCAGGATGTCGACGAAACTGCGCAGTTGCTTGAAGCGTTCGGCACCATGACGGGGAGCCTCGATTCTCTAATCGGACAGGTTCAGCGGTCCGGGATCCAGGTCACGACGTCGGGAACGGAAATCGCCGCTTCTGCCCGACAGCTCGAGGCGGCAGTCGCCGAGCAAGCCTCATCCACCAGGGAAGTGACAGCGACCACGAAGGAGATATCTCGAACTGCGGAAGACCTCTCAAAGTTGATGATCGACGTCGGTGAACAGCTGAACGGGACGGCCACCATGGCGGAATCACGCCGAACTGACCTCAGCAAAATGGAATCGGCCATGCGCCAGCTGATGACGGCGACCGGCTCGATCACTTCCCGGCTGGCCACGATCAACGAGCGGGCCAACCGGATTTCAAGCGTCATCACCACGATAAACAAGATCTCCGATCAAACCAATCTGCTCTCCCTTAATGCCGCCATTGAAGCTGAAAAGGCCGGGGAGTACGGCAAGGGTTTCTCCGTCGTGGCACGGGAGATCAGCCGGCTCGCAGACCAGACCGCCGTGGCCACTCAGGACATCGAGTACGTTGTCCGAGAGATGCAGTCGTCCGTTACGACAGGTGTAATGGAGATGGACAAGTTCGCGGAACAGGTCCGCCGCGGAGTCGGTGAAGTGGCGGAAATCGGGAACGAGCTTACGCGGATCATCGATCAAGTTCACAACCTGGGACCTCAATTCGAAAACGTCAAGGAGTCGATGGAGGGTCAGTCGGGGTCAGCTGTGCAGATAAGCGAGGCGATGGTTCAACTTTCCCAGGCGGCCGAACAGACCAAGGACTCGCTCCAGGAATTTAAGTCGGTGACGGACCAGCTGAACGAAGCCGTTCAAGGCCTGCAGAACGAAGTATCGCGATTCAGGATCAGCGCATGAGCATCCATATGAATACCGCCGCATCATTCTTCCAGAGACTTTCAGTGGCGCGAAAGCTTCTGCTGAGCAGCCTGGCGTTTGCCCTGCCTTTCGCCGTATTGCTCTACTTCGTTGTGGCCGGCTTCGACGGCATCATCCGCTTGACCTCGAGTGAGATTCAAGGTGCCCGGCTTTTGCCCGCCGTCCAGGCCCTTTTCGAAGGGCTCGGTAAATTGGAAGTGGCTTCGGATGCGGCTTCGGCTGATGCAGCGAAAGTGGAACAGGCGCAGACCGGTGTTGAACAGGCTATCAACGACTTGGCGCAGTGGACAGCGGCTGTGGAAGACCAGCAGTCCCGGGCCGCCCTGTCCCACGTCGAGAAGGCTTGGCCCGAATGGAGGGATCAGTGGCAGAAGGCCCGGGCCGGGCAAGGTTCGGCGCCAACCTCAATGATGCCCGAAGCGGTGGGGTTCCTGAGGAAAATGGGAGACGAGTCGCAGCTGATTCTGGATCCCGATCTGGATTCCTATTACCTGATGAATCTGGCGTTGGTGCGGCTTCCGCGACTCCAGGAGAATCTGCAGCAAGTGCTCCTTTACGCCCTCTCAGCGGAGGCGGCTGGCGGGTTTCAGGACTACGATCGCCGCATTCTCCTCGGATATGCAGTCAACTTGGACCGCTTGCTGGCCGAACTGCGTGATGATTTGGCCATCCCGCTCCAAGTGGATGAGCGTTTCTACGGGAAGAGCGTTTCTTTGCACCAGCGAATTCCCGTCGTCATGAAACGATTGGAGGACTCGGTCAAGACCGTGGTCCGCCAATCGCGAGACTTGGCCCAACGCCGGTCGACACCCGGGCCGAAGACTGATCTCTCCCAATCAACGACCCAGGCGTTGGAGTCCGGATACGGACTTTGGAGGGTCACAGGGGAGGAGTTGGTTGCTCTGCTCGAGGCCCGTCTGGCATTTCATCAGATGCGACGCGGTTTGGCGATTCTCTTAAGCGTCGTCTCGCTGGCGGTCGCCGGCGGCCTGGTTCTTCTGATTTCCCGCGGTATTACAGTTCCGCTCAGGCGGGCCACCCGGATTGCCGGACATATTGCGGATGGCCAGCTCAGGCAGGCGAAGGAGGCACTCGCGGCCGGCACTTACCGGTACAATGGCGCACAGGCCAGCAACGACGAAAGCTGGCGCCTGAGTCAGGCCATGGAGCGCATGCTGAACAATCTCGATTCGCTGCTTAACCAGGTGGGTGGGTCGAGCGAGCAAGTCACACTATCGGCGGCTCACATCACTGAATCAGTCCTTCAACTGGAGGCCACGGTTGCCCAACAGGCTGCCTCGACGAGCGAAGTCACTGCGACCAGCCGGGAAATATCAAGCACAGTCAGCGGCTTGGCTCAGACCGTGGGACGCGTCACAGAAACCGCCTCTCAAGCGGCCGATCTGGCTGCTCAGGGCATGACCAGCCTGGGGGAGATCAAAGCCACCCTGCAAAGCCTCCATGATGCGAGCACCGACGTTTCGGGCCGTCTGGAAGTGCTTCGCGAGAAAACGGCCAGCATCAACCAGGTGATCACGACCATCACACGCGTCGCCAATCTGACGAATCTTTTGTCACTCAATGCAGCCATCGAAGCGGAGAAAGCCGGCGAGTACGGAGCCGGGTTTGCCGTGGTTGCTCGGGAAGTCAGGCGTCTGGCTGACCAGACCGCCGTTGCGGCCTTGGACATCGAGGGCGTCATATCCGAAATGCAGAACGCGGTCAGAGAAGGAGTAGCGGGGGTGGAGTGCTACACCGAGCAAGCGCGTTTGAGCACTGAGCGGATCGCTCGAATCAGCAATGACCTTAGCCGGATCATCGAGTATGCGACGCAGCTCAGCCCGCAGCTCGAGACCGTCAATCACGGTATGCAGGACCAGTCCGCAAGCGCCAGTCAGATCAGCGAGGCGATGAGCCAACTTGACGAGGCGGCTCGTCAGACGCGCGAGTCCCTGCATGGCTTCTTACAGGTTACCGACAGGCTGCACGCAGCGGCCAAGGGCCTCGAAACTGAGGTTGACCGTTTTGTACTGACTTAAAAACTTATGCTGCTCGTCCTGTTTGAGGTGAATAGAGACCGGTATGGGATTGAAGCCGGAGAAGTTGTAGAGGTTATTCCTCTGGTACAACTCAAGGAAGTCCCTCGGGCTCCGAACTACGTTGCCGGGTTGTTCAACTACCGGGGACGAATCGTGCCGGTTGTGGACCTCGGTGCCCTGATGGGACATGAGAAGTCGCGGCCGCTGCTGAGCACTCGCATCATGGTGGTCCGTGACCCCGGCTCCGGTCCCGACGGCATTCTCGGTTTGATGGCCGGGCACCTGACAGAAACGATCGACTGCCGGCCAGATGAGTTTAAACCGTCAGGTGTGAGCATTGCAGACGGACGCTACCTGGGCGACATATTGCCGACAGCGAAGGGCATGATTCAAAGAGTCTGTGTCGCCAACATACTCAACGAGGATGTGAGGGCTGTTTTGGCCGTACAGGGACGAACCCAAACGGCCGGGATGCCGGAAGAGAAGAATTGAGAATGGGATGAGCCTGTACCCGGAAATCGAGAAGATTCTGTCCGAAAGCCTTGGCTGGGATCTGGAAGCGATCGGCCGAAGGAACGTAGAGAGATTCGTGCAGTCTCGGCTCCAGGGTATTCCCTCAACCAGTTATTCGACCTACGTCGATCGTTTGCTGGTCGATACTGCGGAGCTGGCTCGTTTGGTTGATGCCCTGGCCGTGCCCGAAACCTGGTTCTTCCGGGACAAAGAAGCTTTCGCCTGCCTCGGACGGTCTCTTCGGCCCCGGACCACGTATTTTCGAGTCTTGTCGGCGCCGTGCTCGACTGGCGAGGAGCCTGTTTCAATTGCGATCACTCTACTTGAAGCCGGCCTGCCGGTGGAGTCGTTTCAGATTGACGCCGTGGACGTTAGCACAGCCGCATTGTCCGTCGCCAGGAAGGGCTGCTACCGTCAATCCGCCTTCCGTCACAAGCTGACAGAGCTCCAGGCGCGTTATTTCGAACGGTCTCATGACGGATTTCGCGTAGCCAGCTCCGTCCTTCGAACTATGCGCTTCATTGAGGGCAATCTGGCGAACCCCGAGACCCTGCAAATCTCTGACGGTTACGACGTTATTTTCTGCAAGAACCTAATCATCTACTTGAACGACGCAGCGAGAGTTAAGCTTGTCGCCAGCCTTGATCGCTTGCTCAAGCCCGATGGGATACTGTTCGTCGGTCATTCCGAAGTCCCGCTGCTTCAGAAGCATGGCTATACGCCCCTCGCTTTCGCGCGGGCCTTCGCGTTGACCCGCGCTGGTCGTGCGGTTCAGCGCCCTACGATGGAGGGATCCAAACCCCGGCGTCCTCGCCTGGTTGGTCCCAAGGCGGTGCCGCGACCTGCACCCTCAGCCCCGCCGCCGACCTCACACCAAGTCCGGCAAAGTGAGGAATCATTAATCGATCAAGCTCAGAGGCTCGCCGATCAGGGTGCCCTCGACCAAGCGGCGGAAGTGTGTCGACGGCTGATCGACGGGACCGCTCCGGATTATCGGATTTACTATCTCGCTGGCCTTGTCGAGCAGGCCTCCAACCGGCTGGATGCTGCGGAGGAACTGTTTTCCAAGGCGATTTACCTCGCCCCGGATCACGGCGAGAGCCTGGTTCAGATGAGCCTCCTGTTGGAGCGTAAGGGCGACGGGCGACGGGCTGCTCAGTACCGTGAGCGTTTCCGCCGGCTTGAGGAAAGGGAGCGCGTGTGAGCGAGCTGACAACGGTCGCGTGCTGGAAGGAAATTGGAGTGTTTGGCGACTCGTCCTGCGAACGGCTCGAGGAGTACGGCCACTGTCGCAACTGCGAGGAATACTCGCTTCTCGCGCGTACCCTCTTTGATCGCGCGATCCCGCCTGGAGAGCTGGAAGAATGGACACAACAGCTGGCAGGCGAAAAACAAGTCGCGGTGGAAGAGACGGTTTCACTACTGGTCTTCCGGGTCCGAACCGAATGGCTCGCGCTTCCGACGCTCTGTTTTCAGGAGGCGCTCGACCTCCGGCCGGTGCACGTCGTGCCATTTCGCACTTCGAAGATCTTTCGGGGACTGGTAAACGTGAACGGCGAACTGTTGCCCTGTGTCTCATTGGGAGACCTTCTGCGTCTTTCCGACGAAACCGGTGCGAAATCCGGTGAGACGAAGGTGCGCCCGAGGATGATAGTCGTGACGATGGGTAAGAACACGGAGCGTTTTGTTTTTGCCGTGGACGAGGTCCTGGGGGTCCGCCAAGTGTGTCCGGCCAAGGCATTGAAAGTGCCGATGAGCCTGTCGAAATGTCCAACCAGCATGACTCAAGGCGTAATCCAGTTGGAGGGAAAGAGCGTCGGTTGGTTGGATGATGAGAAGTTCAAGGCTTCTCTCCAGGGGAGTCTGATCACATAGCGGATTCGGAGACAGGCAAGGAAGAACATGACAGCCGATTTGCAGTTGCTTCAGCTTCTTAAGTCTGAGCTCGTTACGCACGGCCGGACGCTGGACTCCACGCTGTGCGAAGGGGCTGACGTCGCCGCCGGCCTGGAGTCCGCGATTCGCGCGGCACATTCGATAAAGGGCGCCGCTCTAATCGGCGGGCTGAAGGAGCTTGGTTCGTTGGGCGGTGCACTCGAAGGTTTGTTGTCCGCCGCGAAACTAAACGGTGTCGGTGTGTTACGACCCGGGGAATCGAAAATTGGCCGAAGCCTGGTGCTCATACGGGAATTGGCGGCCGCTGAGCCGGCCGGGATCGTGGCAGCCCTGAACGAAAGGTCCGACGAGCTCCGGCGGCTGGCAGCGGAGATCGGGGAATTGGCGAAGGGCGCGCAGGCGGGTCCGCCGGCTCCTCCGACTCCTCCGGCTTCTCCGGCACCAAAACCCGCTCCCGAAGTGAAACCGGTTCCCCGGGCGAAAGCCAAGGCGCGAGAAGTTCTTGACCCGGTTATGCTCGACCTGTTTCGGACCGAGCTTTCGAACCACACCCGGATACTCGAAGCCGGTCTCGTCGGGCTGGAGCAGGAACAAACGCCGCAACGCGTGGAGCCGCTTATGCGGGCGGCTCATTCCATCAAGGGCGCAGCCCGCATTGTGGGCCTCGATCCCGCGGTACATTTGGCCCATGCGATGGAGGACCTTCTGTCGGCCGCGCAACGGAACGAAGTGAGGCTGTCAACGAGCGCCATTGACACTCTTCTTGCCGGAAACGATCTCTTCACCGTCTTGGCTCGCGCCTCGGTCAACGCCCTACAGGACCAGTTGGAGAGTAAATCGGGAGAGATCGAGCGGCTCGGCGAGGCACTTCGGGGGGAGCTTTCCGTCGGAGCCGCAGGCGTCGCTGCTCGTCCCGTTGAAGCGGTCACGCCCGTTCCTCGACCGGCCGCAATTCCCGACTCGGCGGGTCGCGGTGAAGATCAGGCGCCGACCGCGCGTTCCGGCCAGGGTCAGGAAAAGCCTGACGAGAACCTGGTTCGAGTTTTGGCCGAGAACCTGAACCGGCTTCTGGGTTTGACCGGGGAGTGCCTTGTCCAAGCCAAGGCCACAAAGCCATTCGCTGCATCGTGGGTCCGGATTAAAGCTCGGCACCTTGAAATAGGCGGGACGTTGGAAGCGTTGTCCGCCTGGGCGGCGGCCGACGAGCGGGTTCCTAAAGAAATCAGGACAAAAGTCATCCAGTCGGTCACCGCGTCGGAGCAGATTTCAGAACAGGTACGGAAGAACATCGAGCAGTTCGAGTTGTTCTCCACGCGGCTGGAGCAACTGACGGATCGGCTGTATGCCGAAGTCGTCTCGACGCGAATGAGGCCTTTTTCCGAAGGAGTATTTGCCTTCCCCCGGATGGTTCGCGATTTGGCACGAAACTCGGGAAAGAAGATCAAGTTTGAGATCATCGGTGGGGCAACCCGGGTCGATCGGGATATCCTCGAAAAGCTTGAGGCCCCCCTGACGCATTTGCTTCGAAATGCCATTGACCACGGGGTGGAACCTTCCGAAGAACGTGTGGCGGCCGGGAAGGACGCCGACGCGATCGTGGTGCTGGAGGCGCGGCACTCCTCGGGTATGCTTCATGTCGCGGTTTCGGATGACGGCCGAGGGATTGACAAGGACAGACTCCGGCGGAAAGTCGTGCAGAGGGGCTACGTCACCGAGGAAATGGCGGCCGAATTGACTCCGGCGGAACTGATGGAGTTCCTGTTCCTCCCGGGTTTTTCCACCGCTGAAAAGGTGACGGAGACCTCGGGGCGGGGCGTAGGCCTGGACGTTGTTCAATCAATGACCAAGGAAGTCGGCGGGACAGTCCAGGTGGAATCCACGGTCGGCAAAGGCACCACTTTTCATCTGCGACTCCCTTTGACCCTGTCCGTCGTGCGGACGCTGATCGTCGAAATTGGCGGTCAGTATTATGCGGTCCCTCTGACCCGGCTCGACCGGATCGTGATTACCCCCAGGGATGAAGTGCGAACCCTCGAGGACAGGCAGTTCTGTTCACTCGATGGAGAACCATTGGGACTTCTGGAGGCCTCGCAGGTCTTGCAGTTGTCCTCGTCGGGGAGTTCTGAACAGGGTTTGAGCGTGCTCGTGGTGAGCGATCGGCTCACTCGGTACGGCGTCGTCGTCTCGCGGATACTGGGAGAGCGGGATCTGGTCGTTCTGCCGCTCGACCCGCGGCTTGGGCGGGTCCCGAACATCAGCGCGGGCGCCATACTCGAAGACGGGACCCCGGTTTTGATTCTTGACGTCGAGGATCTGGTTAGATCTATCGACAATCTCCTCAGCCAGGGTAAGCCTGGCCGCATCTCGCAACTTCGGGCGGCGGCCCGGGCGGCAGTCGGGAAGCGAATCCTTGTAGTGGACGATTCCTTGACGGTTCGGGAGGTCGAGCGGCGCCTGCTCGAAAATCGAGGTTACGAGGTCGTGGTGACGGTTGACGGCATTGATGGCTGGAACGCGCTCCAAACCTCACGCTTTGATCTTGTCGTAACCGATGTCGACATGCCCAGAATGGACGGGATTGAGTTGGTGAGGAAAATCAAGACCAGTACGCCGCTCAAGGATCTGCCGGTCATGATCGTCTCGTACAAGGATAGAGAAGAGGACAAGATAAAGGGAATGCAGGCGGGAGCAGACTATTATCTTACCAAGAGCAGTTTCCATGACGAGAGTCTGTTGAACGCGGTTCGGGACCTGATAGGGAGTCCGTGATCTATGCGGATTGGATTGGCCAACGACGAACCAAGGGACATCCAAGCCCTACGACAATTGATAGATTCTGTCCCCGGTTACCGGGTTGAATGGGTCGCCCGTGACGGAGCCGAAGCGGTCGAGAAGTGTCGGGAAAACAAACCCGATCTGATCCTGATGAAGCTGAACCTGCCCGTTCTCGACGGCGTTCAAGCGACTCGGGTGATCGCGACACACAGTCCTTGCCCGATTCTCATCCTCGCGCCTACCCTGTCGGGACACTCTGCTCAAGTGTTCGAAGCGATGGGGCATGGGGCGCTTGATGCAGTGGCCGTGCCGGTTCTGAGCGCGAAGGGGGAAATAACCGACCCCGAGGAGTTGCTGCGCAAGATCGCCATCATACAGCGGCTGATCGGAGGAAAGCCGGCGGCCCACGCCTCCAAACGCTCCCGGCTGGGCGGACCCGAGCTGCCGTTGGTGGCGATCGGTGCCTCAACCGGGGGGCCAAGAGCGTTGGCAACGATTCTTTCCGGGCTGCCGGGGCGTTTGGGGGCCTGTGTGGTCATCGTCCAGCATGTGGATCTGCAGTTTGTGTCCGGCTTGGTCAGCTGGCTGAATGATCAAACGGAGTTGCAGGTGGAACTGGCTCAGGAGGGAGGCCGTCCCTCGTTGAATCGCGTTTTCGTGGCCGGCGGCGAAGACCATCTTGTTCTGGGGGCTGACGGTGCTTTTCATTATCAGGCCGAACCTCGGGAATACCCGTACCGCCCCTCGGTCGACAGCCTGTTTCATAGCCTGCGACGGAATTGGCCCAGGAAAGACCTGGCCATCCTGCTGACCGGGATGGGCCGTGATGGAGCCGCCGGGCTTCTTGAGCTGCGCCGGGCCGGCTGGCATACGATTGTGCAGGACGAACAAAGCTCAACCGTGTTTGGCATGCCGAAGGCGGCCATTGAGTCAGGCGCGGCGACGGAGATT
>Ga0105092_10000659_pt1 | contig 18017 bp, 15 predicted proteins | sample PPLLak2March2015_FD_87021 | JGI IMG/M metagenome (GOLD analysis project Ga0105092, IMG submission 87021) | Freshwater sediment microbial communities from Prairie Pothole Lake near Jamestown, North Dakota, USA - PPLs Lake P7 Core (1) Depth... | ecosystem: Environmental > Aquatic > Freshwater >... | reverse complement strand
CTGACAGAGGCTGGCTTGCATACAGCAACTTGTTTTGATCGTCGAAGACACAGACAATCGAACTGACATTGAAATGGATATCGTTGATAATGCGTGCCAGAACGACGGTATCCGCGTCGGCCATGATCACGCCAAGCGGCTGATGCGTGTCCGGATCCTTGATCAATCGCGCAACCGAGAAAACCTGGCGAACAGGGATATTACTCAAATAGTCCTCAGGATGTGAACTGATGAAGACCACATTGCCATCAGCCTGCACAGCCTTCTGATACCAATCCTGCTGGGTGTAAACATAATCGGCAACGGGTTCACCGTACGCGGCACCCACGGAGGCGATGTAGGCTGTTCCATCAGGGGTCACCAAGACTGTAGCCAGAATGTCGGTGCGCGAATTTTGCAGGAAGAGTGGAAGCGTCGTCTTGAGTGCACGGTCAGCCAATAATTTGGAATAATCATCTGCCTGACTGTAGTTGGGGCTGGCTTTCAGCTGCATGGCCTGCATGACATCATTGTTCAAGTACGGTGTGATCGTCAAGCGGTTTAGATCATCCAGATATGTCTCGATATTTCGCGAGATGGAAGTAAGGGTCCCTTCTGTTAGAGTTCGGGTTTCATCGGATAGTGATTGCTGGAAGTAATACGGCATGGCAAAGATCATGATCGCCGCCGGGACCAAAAAGATGATCAAATAGAAAATCATCAGACGAAAGCGCAGGGAAAATGCAGATCGCATAGGATGCCTCAACCTGGAGATGCCTGTTTCCTTGTCCGAAAGGTCACCTGCCGAAATAAGCGGGATGTTCACCCTGCTGCCAATCATAAGCCTCTTTGCAAGACATAAACGTTACATTTTTTCAATCAATACACCATTCACCAATCGTCGCGCCTCCACCAGTGCCTCCGCACGGACGCGATACTCCGAAGGATACAAAATCTTGTCACCGGCATGAATTGATGAAAAATCCTGCGATTTCCTGATTAATGCTTTCGCTTGAGTGGCTTTGCTCTTTTCTGCGCGGCTTCCCGAGATAATGAGCGTCTCCGCTTTCTCCAGGATCAAGCTTTGCTGAGGAGTCAAAATCTCTTCCAGCGCCTTCAGAGGTTGAGTCTGAAGGTCCTTCCGATTGATACCGCCGACCAGCATCTCAGCCTTGAGCAGATTGTCGAAACAATACTCATAATTGAAAGGATGAACGATATGTGGCGCCTCGGGCAGAGTCGGGGGCCACTGGCCGTCAGAGTTGTAGGAGTTCGTGAGGTGGAACCGGGCCAGGGTCCGGATCGACTCGTCTAATCCTGAATGTGGATCGTTCAATCTGGTGCGTATCAAATCCTGCCAGGGACGCAAAAGTCGAGCCATGGGCGTGTCTGCCCAGGTGGAGGCTTTCGCGCCATGCCAGGCCGAGTCATTATCGAATGTTAGTTCATCCGACAACGCCGGCAACGTGGTGCAAGCCTGATCGAAAGTGATGAACTCGCCCATCTGCCGCACAGCCGCGATCAGGTCAATTAGATTTTGCCGGGATTCGGGAGTGGCTTCGAATACATCGTCCGGTTTGTTTTGATACTTGAGACGGAACCAGCCGTTCGTGCCGATGTATTCAGCATCGTCGGCAAAAATTATCAACGCGCCTTCCGGCTCCCCCTCCGGCTGGGCTGAATATTTTTTAATCAACGCCAGATATTGATCGAGGCTATAGCCCTCCATGCCCATAAAATATCGCACGCCGAACTGGGCGATACGGTCCGAGCGCAAAAAGATGCGCAGTTTTTCCTGCTCGATTCCATAAATCCTGGAAAATGGAAAGTGAATTGTTTTTTCCGTTCCGGGCAGATCGTACCTGAAACCAAAATTGTAGAAAGCCGCTGCCTCGCTATGCTCTTCCGCATAGATTTCCGGCCGCAGCGGCTTACCGTTCGACCCACACGAGCGACTGTACGCTTCGAAGTCGCCGATCAGATTGATATAGCCGCTTTCCAAGACCTGCCGCGGGAGATAGTCCCTCCAGCCACACTCCGGATTCCAAAAACTTTTCGGCCGCACGCCCAAATATGTTTGGTAAGCTTCGTTTGCAAAACGGATCGACCAGATGCCATCTTCCTCCGGAAAATTGGGCAGCATGGGATGGGCGTACGGTGAGCCCATGAACTCGCACTGACCTCGATCGATCGCGCCCTTTAGTTTTTTCAGCACATCCGGTGTCTTCAAAGCGATCTGTTCCACTGTGTAACCGGAGGCTTCAAAGACAAACTTCATGTCAGGAAAACAAGCCCGCATGGTGTCCAGCACCATTTCGTAAGCGCGGCGGATCACGAATTCATATCGATTTTCGGTAAGGTATGCATAATTTAGATTTGCGTGAAAGATGACGACGTATCTCATGGATTTCCTTCCAAAGCCGGCATATGAAATATCTCTTCAAAACATAACATTTGAGAGTCTGGATCACGTAAAGTCTGCATCAATGCCTGCCAGCGCAATTCCACTAAATTGTGGCTGAGAGCCTCTTTTTGCTGCTGATAGACTTCCAGTTCATATTCACTGCAAACCACCACATCGCGTCCGTTCAGGAAACAACTGATCTGTGTAATGCCAGCCTCACGATAAACTTGCACAAGTTCGGGCCACACCTGCTGATGAAGACGAACATATTCTGGAATACCTTCCAGTTTGAGCCGAAAGGCTGAACACATGCGACATTTCATAATGATTTCACTTTCCAATCTTTCAGTGTAGGAACCGCCTCAAGACGGACGAACGTGCTGTCTCCGTCTCCTTCCAGTTCGACCTCCAAACCGGCATTCATTAATGAAGCGCCGCTGCGCAGTGCTGGACTTCCATTCACCGAGTACCGTTTGTCCGGTGTCAATCCCTGCAGGAAAAGCTTATACACAAAACGCGGCGCGCCCCAGCGAAAAATGTTCTTGACCGGTGCAGGACAGGCACAGTTCGTCCACATAAAAGCAAAGAGCACGGCGTGGTCCGATTGCTGGTCAACATATTGGACTGCGCCGATATGATCGCTGCGCAGAGAACACAAGCGGTACAGGTGGCCTTGCTGAATGATCGGTCGTATTTCCTTGTAAAGCCGGATCATCTCTTTGGCATATTCAGTCTCCTGCTCACTCCACTCTAGAATATTCGATTGGATTCCCATTGCACCTGTCATGGCCATGTGAAACATGAACTTTAATGGCAGGCTGCGATTAGTGAGAGGCGAGGGCACATCGGTCACCCAACTGCCCATCGTTTTCGCAGGAAAGATGTAAGAGTAACCTTCCTGGATCAGGAGGCGGGTCAAAGGATCATGGTTGTCACTCACCAGTGCAAGTTCGCAGTATTTCAACATGCCATAATCCACGCGCCCGCCGCCGCCCGAGCAGCACTCCAGAGAAACTTGCGGGAACTCTTTCTTGATCCGCTCCTTAATTTCGTATATGCCCTGTACGTGTCGTACCCAAATTTCTTTCTGGCGATCGACCGGCAGGCCATCCCAGCCCGGTTCGCTCATATGGCGGTTGAGATCCCACTTGAAATGCCTGATGCCGTACTCCTGTATCAATTGCGAAAGGCACTGCCAGATATAGGCGCGAACGTCCTGGCGTCCCAGATTTAAAATCAGGCTTTCCCGCTGGACACTGGGCTCACGAGTTGGGAACCTATACACCCAATCGGGATGGGCGCGATAAACCTCGCTGTTCGCATTGACGTTCTCCGGCTCGATCCACAGACTGAACTCCATCCCAAGCGATTTCACCGTTTCCACCAACGGTTTGAGACCATTTGGAAACTTCTTCTTGCTGACAAACCAGTCTCCCAGGCCGGAGTATTCATCCCGACGCGTACTGAACCAGCCGTCGTCCACGTGAAAGACTTCAACTCCCAGCAGCGCGGCCTTTTCCGCCAGAGCCATTAATTTCTGCTCATCGAGATCGAACCAGTAGGTTTCCCAGGTATTGTAGAAAACGGGCCACGGTTTGGCGCGGTATGTTTCTGGATATATATAATGGAGAGCGTAATGATGAAGTGAACGGCTGGCGCCTCCAAATCCGTCTTGTGTATAGCCGCCAATACATTCGGGTGTTTTAAATGTTTCGCCCGGTCTCAGTTCCCAGGCGAAATCAAAATCGTTGATCCCAGCCGTGACGCGTGTCTGCCGGTTGGAGGTGCGCTCGACCACCATTTTCCAATTCCCGCTCCAGGCCAATGCCCCGAACCAGACGGGACCGTCATGTTCTGTGGAGTCCCCCTCGGGATCGAAAGCGAACCATGGAGTTTCGTGATGGCTGGTAATTCCTCGGCGGCTTTCCATCACCTTCTTGCCCTGTTGAACCATGGTCCGATTGAGGTTGAACTCATCTGCCCAACGACCCGCAAGAGAGGACAACCGATACCCACGATTATCTGGCAAGTGCCACACAGCCGACTGCACGCTTTCCAGTCGCAAGCTTGCCTCACACTGATTTTCGATCTCCGCCCAGCGAACAAGAATACCCACCTCTGGAAATACACGATAGCCAAGATGCACAAGGAGCGGATAGTAAACATCTCTCAGCGTGACTATCAGTTCGCAATCACTCTTGATCTCATGGGTCTGATACTTTAATACCAGGTCTCTCACTCCATCAGGAAAGTCCACTTTTAAGCAAGGCTCGACAAAGTTTAATCCTCCCCAGCCTGTGTATTCCTCATTGATCACAGCTTTTGTAGCTTCGTACGGATAGTAAAAACTGCTAAGGCTCAGACCTCTTGGGTTTTCCCGGTTCTTTCCGATGCCAACCGTTTGACCGATCTCGTGGCAGCCAGGATAATCCTCGACATAAGGTAATTTCGCGCCCCAATAGAGATGCTGAACATTGCCTTCCGGGTCGATGCCAAGGCAATAGGCTGTGTGATCTGTCGTCAGGATGAACTTCTGATATTTTTCGTAGTAATTTACATTCATTGACGATTTTTCCTGAAGAGACAGGGTCTCTCCTAGCCTTTGACTGCCCCTTCTGCCAGGCCGCTGACGAAATATTTCTGCAAGAACAGGTAGATCAGCGCCATAGGTATCATACTGAGCAGACTGCCGGCAGCTGCCAGGGGTAGATTGTTTTGAAACTGAGAGAAGAATTGGGAAAGCACCAACGGAACCGTTTGGACCGATCTTTTCTGGAGGAGGAAGAGAGAAAAACGATAGTCGTTCCAGACTCCCAACATAATGATGATAATTACACTTGCCGTCACCGGCTTGAGGAGCGGGAAAATAATACGGAAGAAGATCTCATAGCGGTTACAGCCGTCAATTAACGCAGCTTCATCCAATTCTCGGGGAATTGTCCTGATGAAGCCCGTATATAAAAAAATGACGGTCGGCAGACAAAAAGTAGTGAGCACCAAGACCATTGCCCAATAGGTACTGATCCCATGAATGTCTACCACCAGCTTATATAAAGGCACCAAAACGGTCAGAGCCGGAACAATCAGGGTTGAAATTGACAAGGTATAGATAGCGTTATTCCAGCGAGTTGGATACCGCGCCAGGGGATAGGCGGCCAGAACTCCCACGAAAACGACCAGGGCAACCGTGCAAACGGTGATAATCAGGTCATTCAAGAGTGCGGAACCAAGGTGAGATTGAGTCCATACATCGCTAAAGTTCTTTAGATACAAAGCATTGGGTGGGGTCCATCGCGAGCTGGTATCCTGACGTGTTTTAAAAGCAATATTGATCAATATATAGAAAGGGATCAGATGGACGATGAAAATAAAGAGCGCCGTCAAGTAACGCATCAGCTTCTTAAGCATATTAATAATCTTGATCATAAATCCACCTCTTTCCCGCGCAGGAATTTCAATGAACTTATGCCAAACAAACTAATAAGTACGAACATTAAATTTCCCAAAGCGGCTGCGAAACCCGCATCCTGGCCTGCAAAGAACAAATCAGACATCATCGTGGACAAGGAATGTGAAGCATAACCCGGTCCTCCATTGGTCATGGAGACAATTACATCGAACAACTTTAAGCCTTCGATGATGTTGAGGACAATACTGACAGTTATCGCTGGCATCAATAAGGGCAATGTAATATGTATGAATTTATAGAATCCAGAGGCGCCATCCACCTCCGCTGCCTCGAGATATTCCTTTGGAATTGCCTGTAATCCTGCCAAATATACGACCATGGCGACCCCCATATACTGGAAAGTGTTGACCAATGTAATCAACCAAACGGCGCGCGGACCATTCCCCAGCCAATCAACCGGCTCCTTCCCGAAAGCCAGCATGATGTCGTTTAGAGCGCCGCCATCGTACTGAAAGATAAAATACCAAACATATCCCATAATGATGGGCGCAACAATGACCGGAAAGTAGACGATTGTCCTGACGATTCCCCTGCCCTTAAGCTTGGCATTCAGAAGCACGGCGTATGCAAGACCAAGGATATTCTGTAACAACGTGCTGCCCAAACCGTAGATCAGAGTATTGATAATCACCTTGTAGGTCCTCATATCTGTAAACATGTAACGATATTTTTCAAGCCCCACAAAAGAATAATGAGCAGAATATCCGTTCCAATTCGTAAAGGAGATCTTGATTCCCTGGGCGATTGGATAGTAAATAAAAACGGCGAATAAAAGCAAGGCAGGAATGTACATGAGATTAAGTGAAACGGGCGAATCAAAGAAACTTTTCAACCGGTTTCCTTTTGTTCTCATCTCGCCTGGATTCTTTTTCGAAGATTGAACAATGTCCATTTCAAGCTCTCGATATGGAGAGCGGCACAATCACCTGCGCCGCTCTCTACATTCACACTGGGCAAACCTAAAACCCAGAAGGAGAAGATGGTTTATTGGGAGGCGCTCAGTCGATCAAACTCCTTGGCAATGTTGTCGGTGGCTTGTTCGGGTGTGATACCGCCAGCCAGCACATCCTGACCGTTCTTGCACAGCACATCCCACATGCCATTTGGCAGGTAGATGCGATCAAAGTAGGTGAACGTGCGCAAGTCGGCGTATTGGGTGTAGTACTGTGTCAAGTAGCCTGCATCAACCTCAATACCAGTCAATCCCGCCGGGACCTTATTAGATTCGGCCACTGCTTTCACATTTTCTGGCTGGGCAAAGTAGTTCACGAATTTGAGCGCTGCGTCAGCATGCTCAGAGTCTTTCCAGACGCCCCATGTGGTAAGCTCACCGCCTGCAAAAGTAGGTTTGTCACCCTCTACCAGGGACGGAATGGGCATGATTCCACACTTGAAGTCTGGATTCGTCTTCAGTGCTTCATCGCAAATGAAGGGTCCATAGAAACCAAAGGCTGCTTTGCCTTCCGCCAGGGCAGCTGCAGAATCAGTATACTTGGCTGTCAATGCGTCGACATTCAGGTAGCCGTGCGTCTTGAGGTCAAGTAGATTCTGCGAGAGGACCGTGTATTTACTCCAATCATATGTGCCATCCAGGAGGGCATTTGCATCATTTGGAGTGGGGCTGATCGCCAAGGGGGTCGAGAAAAAGTCATAATACTGACCTACGGTCCATGAATCTGCGCCGCCCATATGGACACAGGTTACCTTGCCCTCGCTCTTGGTCTTGATCGTTTCACAGGCAGCCAGGAAATCTGTCCATGTGAGGGGAACCTCAACATCATACTCTTTGAGAACATCCGCATTAAATGCGGGGCCGGTTTTCTCCTGATCCATGGGCAAAACGTAGACCTTGCCGGTATCATCGGTTACCGCCGGCTTAATGGCTGAATCAAGCTGTGCAGCCCAGGGCTGATCCTTCAGATCAAGCAGGAACTCCCCATAGCGAATTTTCGCCCAACCGTGTGTGGAAAATACATCGGGCATGTCATTGGCAGCCATCTTGATCCTCATCAGCTTTTCGTAATCTGCACCGGGCGCTGAAAAATCGACTTTGATATCCGGGTTTTCCGCCTCGAACTTCCTGGCGATCTGCTCCAATAGTTCAGCCTGCGTGCCAACACGGTTTGTCATAACTGAAATAATGACAACTTCAGCCGGTACGTTGGCTTCCGTTGCTTCGGGCTGTGCTTCAGGTTGTGTTGGAGCGACAGCCTGAGGTGCGGGGGTTGAGGGGGCCGTACAAGCAGCCAAAGACAGAATGATCACCAGGCTTAGCAAAGCAGTGATTCTCTTCGTAATGTTCATTTTTTCTCCTTTTCAAAACAAGAAACACCGAAACCTTCGGCAGATAAACTTTCATTCCATCTGCCAATGGATCATGCATATCCCTATCGAATGCAACAAGCCTGTAATATGACATGGAGATTATTGGGGCGGATCCTCCTCTGGAGTATCGTTGTCCATTTGGGTTTCTTACCAAATGGTCCTGTGTTGTTAATTTGGATGCATCCAATTTTTATGATAGCACGCAGACTATTTTTGACAATGACATAAAACTACGCTGGATGTGCTAATTTCTCTACTCCAGGGATCTCCTCTGTAAAAGGGCTATGTTCAGAAACAAATAAAAGAGCGAGTGACCTGTCAGATCGCTCGCTCGCCGCCATTTATTGTCATTCCATGTTGGATAAACATTGTCCAAGTATCTCTCTTACCGGCCTTTATACCTGTCACGGTATTCGGACGGAAGACATCCATAATGTTCCGCAAAAAGTCTGGCGAAATGGCGAGTGCTGAAATAGCCAACTTGATTTGCAACTTGATGAACCTGAATATTGGGATCGCTCAACAGTTCTCTCGCCTTCAGCATACGGACTTTTTTCAAATATGCCATGAAATTAATACCGGTTTTCTTGTGAAATAAAGTGCTTAGGTAGTTTGGCGTGATGTTCAACTGTTCAGCAATCTGACCGATGCCGATATTAGACATAAAGTGCTCATCCATAAAGGCAACCACCTGATCGACAATATCCATGCTTTGAAGTTCATCTCTTGGCAAATTGGCGGCAAACAAAGCATCATATTGTTCAAGTATCTTCACCCATTGCTTTGGGCTTTGATCTGCCGCCAACCGGCATCCCATAGATCGGTTGATAAAATCAACCAGATTCTCCATTTGAGGATCTTGAGACTTGGATCTTTCTTTCTGGAAAGACTTCTTAAGACGTTCCAAGACCCTGATAAAGTTCAGCTTGTTTCTATCGCGATAACTGCGGCCAAGTGCCTGAATTTGGTTCGCAAGATCCTTTTGATCAGGATCTTTGGCATGCTGACTAAGGTTATTTGCGTCCAACAGTCTTCCGATCCCGCAGAGGACACGCAAACAGGCGCTTTCCTGCAGACCCTCAAGCTGATCCAGGAAATCCTGATAGGTAGAGGCTTCCCTGGTCTTGATTAGAGTTAATGCCAGGTCTTTTCCACTCACGTTTCGGATTTCACTCTCCAGGGCCCTGAGGTATTTTTGGACATGCTGTTCAGCGTGCCGATCCTGCACCGGCTCCCAGGCCCCAACTGTTGCCAACTCACCGTTTGGCAGTACGATTAATGCCAGCCTGTTGTAATTATCCAAGTTTTCATCGATAATCTCCTGAGCGCTGCGATAGAAGGCGAATTGCCGTTCCGCTCTTATTTTTTCAGGGAGATGACTATCGAAATAAAAAATTGCGCCGATAAAATGTGCTCTTCTAATGAAGCTCTCTGAATCTTCGAACTCCAGAGATGTCATGCCATAGAGCAACGCCATTAATTCCCGTTCAAACTGTTTGTTTTGAGCTGTCTTTTGTTTCTTGTTCTCCTCCAGGAAGCCCATGAGGATTCTCTTCAATTCATCGGGACTAACCGGTTTCAATAAGTATCCAGACACTCCTAGTCTGATAGCCTCCTGAGCATAGTCAAATTCAGGAAAACCGGTCAAAATGAACCACTTAGTTTGAGGGGATAATGGTTTTCCCACTTTGATTGCATCCAGCCCGCTGAGACCAGGCATACGAATATCAACGAAAGCCACATCGGGCAGGCCTTGCGCAATCATCTTTATCATTTCTTCGCCGGTCGTTGCCTCTTCGATGGAATCGATAGGCAAGTTAACTTCACCAAGCATGCTTATCAGGCTTGCCCTTACGAGGTACTCGTCGTCAACGATCAGGATTCTCATCTTGGCATTGTATCCGTACAAGCGATCATTATAAAACTATGCCGATTTTGGGCAGGCGAATATAAGCGAACTGCAAGCGACCGCATCACCCGGGACGGCAGTCAGCCTTTTACGGCTCCGGCTGTCATGCCTCTCACAATGTAACGCTGGAAAATCAGTGCCACTAAAACAGGCGGGACAGCGGCAAGGATTCCACCGGCCATCATCCCGTTGATATTCACTACATAACGGCCCACAAATTCTGCAATTGCCACAGGGACGGTCTTTGCAGCAAGTGTGCTGGTAAAGATCAGGGCATAGAAAAATTCATCCCAAGCGAGCAGAAACACAAACATGGCAGTAGAAACCAATCCAGGCACAGAGATCGGCATGACGACGCGGAACAAGATACCCAGACGGGAACAGCCGTCTAAACGGGCTGCATCCTCCAGTTCGATCGGAACTGTCTGAAAGTAAGCAGCCATTAACCAGATCGCATAGGGGAGTGCAAAACTCAGGTAGGTAAGAACCAGTACGACAGGCTTGTTGATCAACTGCAGGCGCGAAGCGATGATAAAGAGCGGCAGGACCAGCGATACTTCCGGGATCATGCGCGTTGCGATAACTCCAAGCTGAATCGAACGATTAAACTTGAACGGGATCCGCGTCAGAGCGTAGGCCGCCATGCTCCCCACAAAAACACAAACGATCGTCACTGCTGAGGCAATCTTGACCGAATTCAATAATGCGGTTGCAAAGGTGCGCGGCACAGACGAGGCAGCTTGACTGGGAAAGATAATATCAAGATAATTTTGGAGAGTGGGTGCCTGCGGAATCCAGTGCGGAGGCACCGCGAATAATTCCACCTGTGTGGAAAGACTGGCACTGAACAACCAAAGCAGGGGAAAGAAAATAAAGAAAAACACCGGCAGGGTGAGAAGAGATAACCATAGCTTTTGAGTCAACTTGTGATGCGACATTACTGAGTCTCCTCAGGCCGATAGAAAATACGAATATAAACAAGAGCCATAGTGATAGTAAACGCAGAGATCAGGAAAGACAACGCTGCACCGGTTCCCTGTTTTCCGAACGCAAATGAATTTAGATAGGTCAAATAAGTAATTGTCATTGTTTTATAGGCGGGCCCCCCACTCGTGAGGATGTAAACGATGTCGAATACTCGGAAGGCGTCCACAGTCCGTACGATCAGCGCGACCAGGATGGCTGGTCTCAATAAAGGGATGCGGATCTGCCAAAAACGCTGCCAGGCATTGGCGCCATCTACCGCGGCAGCCTCTTCCAAATCTCCTGGCAGAGTTGCCAGAGCAGCCTGCAAGACCAAAGCGACGAACGGCATCGTGTGCCAGATATCTGCCACAATCACCAGGTTCATTGCCATATTGGGCTGGGCTAGCCAGGGAATATAATGTTTGATCAAACCCAGCTGCATCAACAGACCATTCAGTGCTCCGAAATCAGCACTGTAAATCCAGCGCCACATCGCACCATTGACAATGGTTGGCACAGCCCAGGGGATGATCAGGCTGAAGCGTAAAAACTGCCAACCCCATGGACGTGAATGAATTAACTGAGCAATTGCCAGTCCTAAAATCAACTCCAAACCTACAGAGACAATCGTAAAGTAAAGAGTCCGCCCAATGGTTTCCCAAAAAGTCCGATCTCTTAACATCTCCAGATAATTGCCAAAGCCGACAAATGTCCGTACCTGGTTAATACCGGTTGGTGCGTGAAAAAAGCTCAGGATAAATGTGGAGATAACCGGCCATAACGTGACGCCAAGCAGGATCACCAAGCTTGGGGCAAGCAATAGCCAGGCTGTGCGCGCATCCTGCTGTTGCAAAGTAGGCCGCCTTTTGATTGAATTCATTGCCATATTGAAAATATGAGTGGACCTGCGTAAAAACGCAGATCCACTCATTTTCTGCGCCCAGGTTACTTGCCTGCCAGCTCAATCCATTTGGCAGCTGCATCATCCAAGGCCTGCTGAGGGGGCTTGACTCCTGTTAATGCTTCTTGAATTGCGAGTTGCAGTGCAGCGGAGGCTTCGTTGTAGTAAGGGACGGTTGGACGCTCATTCGCATAAGGGAACTGCGCCAGAAACGCCGGAACGGTCACCGGATTGTTCGGAGTCGCACCTTCCAGCTGTTTCAAGGCCTCCCCTTCGAAGTCGGCCTGCCAGACAGGCAGCATTTCTGCTGAATATCTGGTCTGGACTTCATTACTGGTTAAATAGCTTAGGAATTTCCAGGTTTGATCGGGATAGGGAGTGGTCGCCATGATTGCGAAGGAACTCGAACCATCTACGCTTGAACCTTTGACGCCCGCATCAGCTCCCGCTTGATACACTGGCATAGGCGCAAAGGCGGCCTGCCCAACGATTGTTGATTTGGATGCATCATTCGAATCACTGTACTGGAACAACCAGTTCACAGCGAAGGCAGATTCGCCGGCGATAAAGTTATCTCGAACCATATTCTCATCGGACGATATGGAACTTGGATTGGTCAAGCCATCGTCAAGTGTTTGCTTCATCCAGGTTAGGACTTCAACGCCTTTGTCGTTGTTGAATGCCGGCTTGCCATTGGCGTCCACAAATGAACCGCCGTTTCCGTAGAGTAAAACGGCGTAATCACAGACAACACCCTCCTTCTGATTCCAGGACCAGATAATGGGAAATTCTACAATACCCTTATCCTTAATTATCTTCGCCTGATCAACGAGTTCTTCCCAAGTCTTGGGTGGGTCAGTAATACCAGCCTTCTGCAGCATGTCCTTGTTGTACATGAAGTATTTCACATCCATCAGCCAGGGCATCCCGTAGACCTTGCCGTTGCGAGTGACACCATTCCAGGAAGCCGGGAACATGCCAGACTTCATCTCGGGTGTAATGCGGTCGGTAACATCCAGCAAATACCCGGCTTGGATGAATTCATCCGGCCAGATGACATCGATCATCACTGCATCATAGGCTGGAGGGTTGGCAGCCATGCCTGTAGTGATCTTGTCATGGATGAAATCGTAACCAAGATATTCCATATTTACTTTGATATCCGGGTTCTTGGCTTCAAATTCACGAGCAATCTGATCGATCTCGGCCGGCTTGAGGCCAGCCTGATCCATCGTTAGCACGTGAATGGTAACGGAACCTGCGGCCTGTTTGGATGCACAACCCACTGTTCCCACTACAAACAGAAGGGCTAATACCAGCAGGCTGATTTTATATAACGTACGCATGGCTTCTTCTCCTTCCATCATATATAGATTGAAATGCTCTCTCACTGGTTGTTCAATTCACTCGCTGGATGAGGCGCCTCCTCTCTTATGACAACTTATGCACAACATAAAAATTAGATGTATTATGAAGTACTGTGATGATTGCACCCATGACGGTCGCCCGCGGGCCCAGGCTCGAAAGCACCAACCTGGGTGGTGTTGGTATGACACCCTCAATTCGGCGCAAGATAGGTTCCACCAGCATATTAGCGAAACTGGTCACGCCCCCGCCGAGTACAATCAATTCCGGATCAAAAGAAACGGAGAGATTTGCAATGGCAATCGCCAGGTAATCAACAACCTCGTCAATGATGGAAGCTGCCCACTTTTCCCCTCGTTGAGCGGATTCAAAGATATCATCTGCCCGCAGATCATTGAGTTTAGGCGCATCTTTTCTGGATCTCATAACTGCCCTGGCCATCTTGATCATGGCCGTGCCTGACGCGACACTCTCCAAACCGCCAAAATCCGAAAAACTCTTTCCTAAAAACTCGCGTCCTGGAATCATGTGACCGATCTCGCCAGATGCCTCGCTTGAACCCCTATATAAAGTACCATCAATGATGATGCCAGCCCCAATCCCTGCGCCATCTATGATCATGACCATGTTCTGAATGCTCTGTCCCGCACCAAACCAATATTCCCCCAGCGCGGCTAAATTCACATCGTTATCCACCGTGATCGGCAGTTTATAGCGCCTTGCCAACATGTCCTTGAGGGGAAAATCCCTCCAGTTCAAAGCATACGCCCATTTGACAATCCCTTCGCGATGATGTGTAATTCCTGGTGCTCCAACACCAATTCCTCGCACTTTCCGTCCTTTGAGGCCAGGGCTGGCAAGCAGAGTGTCGATCAGCTTGATTAATAGGCGGTAGCATTCCTCGCCCGACGCACCCTGGCGATCTATATTTGCCTCATTGATGATATTGCCGCCAATTTCTGAGATTGCACCATACATTTTCTCCGTCCCGCCCATATCCACACCCAGGACAACGTACCCATCCGCATTGAATTCAAGCAGGGGACGTCGCCGCCCGCCGCTCCATTCAGTTTCTCCTTGCGGGCGGACAAAACCATCCTCGATCAGACCATCTACAATACGCATCACGGTTGGCAGGCTGACGCCGAGCCGTTGGGCGATTGTAGTACGCGCAATAGGGCTCTCCCGGCGAATGATTTCCAGAATGGCCGAGCGATTTATCCCGCGCATCTCGGCAGAAGTGATGGTAGTCTGGTGTGCCATAAAACCTTTGTAGTTATTTACGACATGTAACAATTACTTACATCAAGTTAATTACTATTGTAATCATTCTGAAGCAAAAGTCAACCATGAATTTTATAGTTCCATAGACAAAATAAGCATTGATGCTGCGGGTTGTAAAATTTATTGGTATCAAGAGGCGGCCACGACCCCTGTTCGTAGGAGTCGATTCCTGACTGCGCACATTTTTAATTAAAAAAGGCACTCCTTAAGTGCCTTTGGGCAGCGAAGGCAAGACTGGCGCGAGGCGTGCGACCTTGAGAGTCTGAGCCCGGCGAATTGTCCACCCTGTCCGCTTATACCATCGATTTGGATCTAAATTAGCGCAGATATCGAGTGTTTTCTGGGTACGTATCGCGAACCCGAAACCCGTCGGGACCGCTGTTACAACCATCTCTCCCCAATCCACACTGGTCGTGAGAGGTAAAAGCGAAAAAGTTGGTTGCAGACCCACTAAAACGCTTCCCTTTATATAGACTGCTTCAGTCGCAATCTGGAGCAGTCTTCTTTTTTCTATTGGCTTTCGTTTATGCCATGCGGTCAAGCCAGACCGCATTTCATGTAATAATGTTATGATAGCAGTACTATCATTTTTGCGCAAGGGCTGGACTGCATTTTCATATCTCGATGTCTCGGCATCGTACAAATCCTTATCGATCTGCCCGGCAATATACAAGTCTTTCGCCCGATTATAACGCGCCTGGAGTTTGCCCAGCTGCTCCTCATCCACAGCATATTCTTCGTCGATGGATTTTTGCTGGACGACTCCCCTCAACCAATTCACAACTTGCTCCTCGATGTACTCAGCCCTCACTCTGCACTGGGGGCAACTGCCGGACTTCTCAATCTGGGTGGTATCACGATAATAAAACATGCCTGGCTTCCCCATTGAGCCGCGCATGGCTCGACCGCAGTAGCCGCAGTACAGGATTCCAGATAGCAGATAGATCCGGGTCTGGTTGGGTCGATGGAACAGAGGCGTCTTTCCCAGTGTCTTGCGGATTTCCTGAACGCGGTTATATTCATCTTTAGTGACCAGCACAGGGTGTTTACCAGGGAACAATTCTTTGATTCGCTTTGTCGTAGGTTCACCTTTCTTTGAGCTTCCATAATATGGAACCATGCCGGTGTAGAAAACATTGGTCAGGATGCTCCGAATTGCATCCCTCTGAAGCGATCCAGCAGGTCTCCGAGCGAGCCGTCCTCTTGAGCGGGCCACCAGTCCGTTTTCTGTAATCGGATAGACTGCCAACCGTTTGGCAATATGACCGTCTGACTCCAAACTCGACAAGTACCAGTCGTAGATCAAGCGGACAACCTTGCTCTCCACTGGATGAAGCATTAGTTTTTTCCCATCGCCCTTGTCTGGCTTGCCAAACTCCGGGCAGTACCCTTTCCCATTCGGCTCCTTGCAGTTGGAACAGAATCCTCGGCAGTAGCCATACGGGATGTTGCCATTCCAGTTGCCATCGCGCGCACGCTGCAGTTTTCCCTTGCGAGTCTCCTGACGCAAGTTGTCAATGTAGATCTCAGCCAACGTTCCCAGAACTGTCAAGGTCAGCTTGCCCCAGACGGTTGTGAAATCCAGACGCTCCTGTACAGAGACAAAGGCAATACTCCAGTTGTTGAGCTGGTCCAAAGCGCTGAGGAGTCCCCGCAGGTGGCGATAGAAGCGATCTACCTTGTCGACAACAATCACATCGAAGCGATGCGACTCGGCATCCTGCATCAGTCGTTCGAGGGAAGGGCGATGGCTGTCCTTCTTGGCGGAGATCCCTGCATCGGTGTAGAGATCGACAAACTCCCAGCCTTGAGACTCGATATACTGGCGGATATTGTTCTCCTGGGCATCCAGGCTGAAGCCATCTACCTGTTCACGCATGGAGACACGGCGGTAGCCAACCGCACGCAGGACAGACTTGCTCATAGTGCATACCTCCGATTGAGTATAATGACGATATCATCGTCGCATTTTATCCTGTTTGGCTGGGAAGGCTTATGAAGGACAAACCTCTGTCAAAACAAAAGAAGGACACCAAGCGAAAAAAGTTCGACTCTGAGCCATTCATTGCACGTCTGGAACAATTGATGGGGGAGAAAAATCTCAGTATGCGCCAGGTGGGGATTGAGAGCGGATTGGATCATCAGGTTATACGAAGATTGAAGGAAGTTCACGCAAAACGCCCGAACATGACGTACTGTATCCTGCTGGCAGATTACTTTGGCGTGAATCCAAATGAGTTTCTGCAGCTCGCAGGTTGGCCCACATTGAAGGTTTTCGATATTAAGCGCGCGAGTATTGATAACCTGCCACCGGAAGCCGTCGATGTAGCCCTAGACATTGCAAAGATCCCTGACCCGCGCACAAGGAAACAGGTTGCCGAAGCTGTACGGGTCTTGCTCAAGAAGTATTTCAACTAAGGCAGTAAGGCCAGAGCCAGTAACAGCATTTTTGTTGTTTAAGTGCATGGCGACCGAATCGCGTCAAAATTATGACAAACGCCAAAAATAGGATTTTATATTGAAATGTTCAATTCCACTTTTTCGGGAGAACCTCAACGCTCAAATTCAGCCATACCATCATCTGAAAGATAGTATTCTGCCATCCAGTCGTCCCTTTGGCTGGATACGCTTGATTCATTTTCTAAAACCTCTTAATCTATTTCCATTGATTCTTATCAATCAATCATAATCAACGATCTTTGAAAGAGCTTCAATTCGCGCTGGATCTTTTCGTCATTCACCGGATCGAGAACTTGTTCCGGGAGTTCATGAATAGCCCAACCTGCAACCAGGCGTAAGCCGGATTTGATTTTTCGATCGACTTCGCTCACTTCGAGCGTATTCCAAAGTGTGGCAATTGTTTCCGTGAAGGTTTTTTGGGCAGCCAGGGCTTTCTCACGATCGCCACTTTCAATCGAGTTACACAGATTCGTAGCAAGCCCGTCAAGCAGGGTTTTGATTTCAGCAACAGGAAGGTTCATTGTTTCAATCCTTCTATCGGGATGGTTCTAGTGCATGACAGGATGGATTATCTGTCTGATTCATCCAGAGTCCCGGAGGGTTGTTTCTTTGTGAAGAGGCGTAGAAACGCCGGTGCCGGACGATGGTTTTGCGGCCAGTGTGACATTTCATTTTTCATGGTCTCATAACCGATTTTGAATAGTTCCCGGTGGCTTTTGAAGTCCCAAAGTGGAACAGCGGGCGTGCTTCGTAAGGAAACATGTCGCACCGGTATACGGCGCGCGGCTGCCAATTCCATCTCAAGATTACGCTGCCGCTGGGTGCTCGCAGAAGCAAGATTCGTAAAAAGCGGATTTATCGTTTTACTCACCTCTCCGTATGCATCGCTATCATGCAAATCCAGCGCGATGATCTCTGTTGCTCCCAGCCTTATGGCGGGTTCAATCGGCAAATT
>Ga0105092_10000658_pt1 | contig 18020 bp, 14 predicted proteins | sample PPLLak2March2015_FD_87021 | JGI IMG/M metagenome (GOLD analysis project Ga0105092, IMG submission 87021) | Freshwater sediment microbial communities from Prairie Pothole Lake near Jamestown, North Dakota, USA - PPLs Lake P7 Core (1) Depth... | ecosystem: Environmental > Aquatic > Freshwater >... | reverse complement strand
TCCTCCGCAAGCCGATCGCCCCTGCCGTTGCCCAGAGTCCGTGTGCCAAGATATCCATAGAACTCCTAAAAACCTACATTGTCACCTCTTGGGGGTGAGCCGAGCCAGTTTTTTTCGCGAAACGGTTCAATTTCCTGGCCATCGGATACACCGAATTCGGGGAAATTCAGGGTCAGTCCTGGAATGAACCCCAAAATTAAGACAATGAAATTAGGGACACTTTCCGACAAATCGGGAAAGGAGAACCTAACTTGTCTCAAAGACGCGTTTTCACTAAGAAGTTTCGAGTAGCGGTGGTGAACCGCATTTTGAATGGTGAGAGCGTCAGTGTGCTTCATCACGAATTCAAGTTGGCGGGTCCACGGCTTATTTTGAATACACTGCTTCCAGCAGATCGACTTTGTCCTGGAGTAGCCGGACTGCGTCTGTCACCAAGCCGGGGTCGTGCAGGTCGATGTCCAAATATCGCTTAAGCAAGACATCCGGGGGAGCGTTGAAGCCATTCCTCATCAATCCCAGGTAACGAGGTAAGAACTGGTTCGGGTCGCGCGTAAACATCTCGTAGTATTTCAGCGCGAGTAATGCGCCATATACATAGTTGATGTCGTACAACGGGTCTTCGTAAAAAAGAGTGCTCGTTATCCACTGCATCTTCAACTCGTCGTGCTTAGCGGACCACGTTGAATAGCGGTTGCTTATCTGCTTCGTGAGGGAGTCAAGGGCGTCGGCATTCTCGATTTTGCCCTGTCCAACCGCACTGTAAATGGCTAGTTCGATGGCCTCCTCCTGAGCAACCGAAAACAGTGTCATCCCTTTACCTTCAAAAAATTGTTCAAGAAAGTAACTCTTTCTCGCCGGATCGGTTTCTCTTTGATAAAGGTAGTCGGGCAAAAGTAACTCATTGAAGATCGCAAACGACTCGAACAGGTAATGCGGACCCTCGGCATAGGCCGGCAAAACGCCATTGTTAATCATCAGTTGACGATGAATCGCGTGAGTCGACTCATGCGTCAGCACGCGCATGTCGTTGTAGTAGCCCGCAAAACCGCCGCTAAAAAAAACTGTCGCGACTCCGGGAAAACCTTTCGAGAAACCGCCAGACTTACGGTTGTTGCCGGGAACGATATCCATGCGTCCATTACTGGGATCCAGCAACAGAGCGAGTTCCCGTCCGTACTCAGAGCCGAGCGGGGACAATGCCTCGCGCAAAACTGCACTCGCCTGTTCAATTGTAAAGCGGGGCAGCCTCTCACCAGTTAGACTTGCAGAAACATCCCACAGATTGACATCCACATAACCCATCTGTTTCTTGACATGGTCGGCACGCAATCTCTGATAGCGTTTATAGACGTCTACCGCCTTCTTGACTTCTTCCAGCAAATTCGAGACTTCTGCCTCGTTCCAATAGCTTTTGAAAAAAGCTTCTTCGACCGCGTCTTCAAAATGATGTAGTTGTGCGAGACGGTTGCGCGCTCTGACAAGATTTATCAGAGCGAAGGCGTAGAGGTCGCGTTGCGAGGCATAGCCCAGGTAGAGTTTTTTGAACCCGGCCTCCCTGACCGCGCGATCAGGATGGCTGGCGATTCCGGCACGTTGTCTCCGGACATCGAGCTGACCGTCCGCGCCGCCAACCGTACCGAACTGTGTGCGGCGCAATAGCTCTTGATAAAGGCCATATTGCCATTCTGTATTGAACGGGGCCGTGATGCTCAGCGCTTCTTCCTCTTGAAGCGAGAGCGCATGACGCTGGTAGCGCCGTGCGGATTCGACAGCGAACAAGTAAATTCTGAGGTCCGGTTCCTGCTCAACGAATCTATTGAGGACTTGGCCTTTGATCTGCATCAGTTCGCGTTGCAGAAAGGCGGTTCGTTTGGAAAATTCCGCATCCAACTTTGAAGCTTCTCTGTTGCTTGCTTCATCCGTCGTGTTGACTGCGTAACGCAGATATAAATATGTGTAATGACGGATGAACTCGATGAGAACCTTGTCGTAGAGGTGGAACGCCCGAAGCAAGTTATCAGGGGAAGCCGTGACCTTTCCTTTCAGACCTTCTAATTCTCTCAAAGCTGCTATGTAGTTGGCGCGCTCAGCTTTTTCGGCCTCCACACTGGCAAAAAAATTCCGTGCGAAGTTAAAGTGGTACTGTTCGGCCGCGCCATTGGGAATGGCTAGGAAGTTATCCTGGCACCGGACAGGGTACGAGAGCAGGGAGAGCAAGGAAAACAAGAACAGGGTGGCACTTGCCAGCTGGGTGAGTAAAGAAGTTCTCGATTTCATCTCTGCTGATCGGCAGTCAGGCGATCTTTTGGAGACAGTTGACGAGATCTTTGCCGGATAAGGGCTTCGGCAATGGTTTTCCGTCACGCTCGTAGAGTTCGACGGTTTCTTTGACGATCGCGCACAGCTGATCAAAAACTTGGCGCTCATCTTCTCCATGACAGCCGCCATAAAACAACTCCGGGCAGCTGCCGATAAAACAGGCGTCTTCGTCTGACCATTCAACGATTTTCAGGTATCTCGATTCGGGATTCATTTCTGTGCTTCCTCGATTGCGAGTCTGACTGCTCGCTCCTGGTAACGTTTGGCGTCGTCACCTTCTGCTCCTGGATATCGTAACGGGTTTCGTGACCTTCGGGTGCACGAAATTCCGGTGATCACCTCTGCCTCCGCGATCCACGAAGCCTGCGCGTTTCAGGTCGGCGATCAGTTCGCGTACTTTTCTCGGCATTCCAGCATCTCTCGGGTAACCTGGGTCTCGCATCAAGTTCAGCGGCCCGCCCGGCCTCACCACCCGCGAACAATGAAAGAGTAGCGAGGGCGGGTCCGCTGCCCGGATGTTAGGCATGCCCCGTAGCACCAGACGGAGGGTCTCGTCAGGGAGTAGAATGTACGACATGGACAGGCATCCTGGCATTCGAATCGACCGCATCCCAGTGACGTGGACGATCGCGGGCCTTCTGTTCGTCCTTGGCACCCTGTTCGTCTTTCTTGTGGGTCTTCCCGTTCTTCGTTACTTCCTGCTGATCGGCCTGGTCGGCGGTCTCCTCGTTGGCGTTTTCCGATACTACTACCTTCGAAGGGACAACCGCGACTCGGCCTAACGTGTGTTGGCATGCCCAAGAGCACCAGCCGCGCCGTTTCGCACTGCACCACATCGCCCGTTTGCCGCTTGTCGGAAACCCCTTGCGTGAGTACTTGCGTGTTTTAGCTTGGCAATCGAATGGGGCGGATTCCCTCACCCCTTGCGGGGTTTCGGTCCGCTGGGGCTACGCCGCCTCGGTCCCTTCGGGACTCCGTTGGTTGCCTACATCCAAGTCACCGGTGGGACTCGTGTTCGGGACTCCGATGTTCGTACACCTTACCGGCCGGGGGCTGACCGATGAGCATGGAGAACCTGCCACTGGCCCTCTTTTCTCGCAAAAACAATGGTTTCGGCGAAAGGAGCGCTGATCTCCCGCCCGTCCTGAAGTGTGGCTGACGCGGTACCCTGTCCCACCCAGAGAACAACGTCCGGCGAGATAACAGTCAGCTCCTTTCTTCCATAGACGTAAGACAGTTGTTTAAGTCCTTTTAAGCCCTGCCGAGTGCTTGCCAGGGCCTCATCCCGCGTCCACCTGACCTGCCCGTCCTCGATGATCACGCCCTTGGCCGAAGAAAGCACGTATTTGAACAAGACATCCGCGTCCAATTGTTCGGCTGCGGTCTTCAAACGGGTGTGCTGGTCCTGAATTGCGCTTTCGATTGCCGTTTGCTGATCAGCCGGCACTTGCTCAGTACCGCCCAGACCGGGCAAAACAGCGGGAATGCAGATGAACAACAATGTTATTCCCAGGAACTTACGCATGTTTTCCCCTCCTCATCTCGACACATCATAACTGATATTGATAACGCCCTCACAATCGCAGCTCGCCGAAATTCATCCGGGTTTCTTGTATCTTCGCGATTCTCATCCATAAGCTGCCGAATCTCCGATGTGCTGAAGAACTGGATGAGGTCCGGCAGATCCTCTTCAGCATCCGCGACCGACACGCCCAGACGCTGGGTCCAGAGAGAATCGACCGGCACCTGATATCGCGGTCCGATGCGATACAGATCATGTGGCGAATGCCGGCCGGAGTGAGTTAAGCTGACGCCGGCTTATGGCTGGCGACTCCACATACCGGGCAGGATGCGAACACCTCGTCGTTCAAGTGGACGACGATTCGGCTGCGAGGAGGATTGTCTCGGACCTCCTGACGGATGCCGGCTGCTCGGTTCGCTCCTTCTCATCGGGGAAGGAGGTCATCGAATATCTGCATGGTCACGGCAAAGCCGACTGCATCCTGCTGGACGTTCGGCTCCCCGATGTTGACGGCTTAAGCCTCTTTCAGCTGCTGCGAAACGACTATCCCGGCATTCCTGTCATACTGATGACCGGCTTCGGCAATGTCGATCAGGCGGTCAGCGCCATGACCCAGGGCGCCTACTACTACTTCACCAAGCCGGTCGACTTGCTGCTTTTGCGTCGAACTGTCTGCGAGTTGCTGGAAAAGATCCGGCTTCAGAGACAGATTTTCGAGATGACCAAAGCCCGGGCGAACTTCGGACTGATCGGGCAATCGAACGCGATTCGTGAAACGATTCGAAGGGTCAAACTGGTCGCCGACCTCCAGACGACCGTGCTGATAACCGGTGAGACGGGAACCGGCAAGGAACTCGTCGCCCGCGCCATCCACGAGGGCGGGAGGCGGTGCGGCCAGCCGTTCATTGCCTTCAACTGCGCCGCTATTCCCGACACCTTGCTGGAAAGCGAGTTGTTCGGTTATGAGAAGGGCGCATTCACAGGAGCCGGACACAGCAAACCGGGGAAGTTCGAACTGGCGGACCGGGGTACGCTATTCCTGGACGAAATCGGAGACCTTCCATCGGCTCTCCAGGCCAAGCTGCTGCGCGTTCTCGAGGACCGGGAAGTGGAGAGGCTGGGAGGGGTGCACATGAAGAAGGTCGATGTCCGATTTTTGGCCGCAACGCATCACAGCCCTTCTGATTTGCTCACTGGGGACCGCTTCCGCCAGGATCTGTATTACCGGCTTGCCTCCTTCGAAATTCGGCTGCCGCCCTTGCGCGAGCGCGTGGATGATTTGCCGCTCCTCGTGTTTCACTTCCTTGGCGAGTTGAACCGGACGTGCCGGCGCACTGTCCAGGTGGTGAATCCAGCGGTGATGGATTTCTTTACAAACTACCCTTGGCCGGGCAATATCCGCGAATTGCGCAATATGCTCGAGACCGCGGTCATCTGCTGTCCAGGCCGGGAAATGCAGCTCGAGCACCTGCCGGGCCCCGCGCGCAGCGCGGCGGTCTGTAACCGGGCGGATCTGCCTGCTCTTTCACAGCTTGAAAGAGAAGCAGTGACTCGGGCGCTGGAGCAAGCCAAGGGCAATCGAACGGTCGCAGCCCGCCTTCTAGGGATTTCGCGCAACCAGGTTCGTTACAGGATAAAGAAGTATGGGCTTGCTGAGGATTCTGAGGAATCGGGCTCCGGCGTCCATACGTCGTGAGATCCTGATTCTCTTTGCTGCCGGCTTGGTCTTACCCATCCTTGTCGCCTTCTGGCTGTCTTACCGCGTCTCGGTCAATGCGATCACGAGCTATTCCATTCAGCAGCAAGAGAAAATCCTGTTGGACCTGAGCCGCGATATTTGGATGGAAGAAGATCAGTCGCGAAGGCAACTGACCCTCCTTGGCACCGATCCGGCCATCGGGACAGGCCTTCGCGCCGGAGCGATACATGAATCGGCAATCCCGGTTTTCCTTCGGATGAACCCCGATTGGTTGCACCTGAAGGTATTCGATCGGCTCGGCCGGGAAGTGTGGCCCGCGAGGGCTTCGCCCACGCCCTTCATGCATGCTCCGCGGCTGGACCCTTTCTTCCTGGAAACTTTCGCTCTGAACCAGAACCAGGGGCCTGTTTTTGCCGAGCAAGGCCGGTACCTCACACGGTTCGGATTCCGAATCGACGGCCCCGACGAGTTCCTCGGCGTTATCAGCGCGTCGCTGGACCTTTCTTTCCTTATGCCGAGACTCAGGCAGATGAGGTATCAACGGGGGATTCGTGCGTTTGTCTGGGATGACAGGGGTGTTGTTTTCGGATCAAACCTCGATGAGGCAGAAGAACGAGAACTGAAACGACTCCTTGATCTTGCGGAAATTGCCAAAACCCTTGAGGGAATGAGCGAACACCGATCCCTGGAATTCTTCGGTGAGGATCTTGTTTTTTCGGCGGCGAGCGTTCCGGAATTCGTCAGTCACCCGGAGCCAATGGCCGGACAGGACTGGTTCATCGGCATGCTCACGCCGTCGAGCGACGCGTTCGCGGAACTGCGCGGTTTTCACCGGAAGGTCGCCGTATTCCTGGCCGTGCTCTTTGCGGCAGTCGCGGTTGCATTTGGTTGGACCGCCCGACGCGTTTCCCGGCCGATGAAGGACATGGCGGCTTTCGCGGCTGACGTTGCAGGCGGCAGACGAGATCTGGTCCTCAAACCAGACGGGCTGAGCGAAGTCAGGTCCCTGTCGGCTGCGCTCAATTCCATGACCCAGTCTCTGCGTGAGTATGAGCACGAACTGGTGCAAAAGGAGAGCCTGGCTTCCATGGGCCGAATGTGCTCCGTGTTGGCTCACGAAATCCGAAACCCGTTGAACGGCATCAAAGGGTGTGCCCAGTATCTGAACATCCGATACCCGGACGACCGCATCATTCAGGATTATTCGACAATCATCGAGCAGAAGGTGACTCATCTGGCTCGCTTCATGGAGAGCCTGCTCCACATGGTCCGCCTGCCCGCGCCCAGTTATCAAACGCTATCCTGCTCGACCCTTCTCCAGCGGGCTCTGGAACCTTATTGTCAGAAAGCTCGCGCCCAGGGTGTCAATGTGGTGGTGACATGCCGACCTGATCTGGTGATCCACGGCGATGAGCACCAGTTGACGGAACTGATTCAGAACCTGGTTGAGAACTCGCTGGAGGCGATGACCCAAGGGGGTGATGTGGCAGTCAGCGTGAAACAGACATCGGACCGCGTCGAGCTCGAGTTCCAGGATAACGGGCCGGGGCTACCCGCTCGGGTACGCGAGAAGCTGTTCAGCCCGTTTGTGACTGGAAAACCGGACGGGACCGGCCTGGGCCTGTCTCTGTGCAAGATGATCGCAGAGAATCATGGCGGTGCGATCGAGTATGTGCCGGCCCCGGTCGGAACCTGCTTCCTGATAAAACTGGGCAGGGAAAGTGCAAATGCAGACTAGCAGAAGGGCTCTCAAATCCAGGACCATTCTGCGATTAGCCGTGGGCCTCTGCTCTTGCCTGGCCAGCCGCTGTACCGACGTCCAACCGCCCCGCTCGGTGCGAGAGCTTGAACTGCTGCTAACCGCACCGACCGCGCTCGAACTCTCACAGCCCGATTCCCGTCCGGTTCTCATGGCTGAACGAGACCGGCTCTTTCTTGTCGTCCAGAGGCCTCACTCCAATCAGGTCCTCCAAAGCACCGATAGGGGGAAGTCCTGGACGCCGCTCTTCACCCTGGCGGGGGATGCTCGGACGCTTTACTACGACCGATCACTGGGCGGATTTCACGCTGTCTGGGTCGACCAGGGAGTACCCATGCATGCGAACGTCATTAGAGGGACGGTCACCGATGAGAGCTCGATCGGAAAGGCGCGGCCCGGGAAGATTGAGAATATTGTCCTCAACTCCAATGCCGATGGTGTTGTTGCAGTTGCCTGGATTGACAGCTCTTCTGGCTGGCCGGAACTCTTTTTTTCCCGCTCTCAGGACCATGGTAGAACCTGGAGCGTCCCGGTCCGCGTTGGTGATTTCGAGCGCCCCTCCGGCCTTTTTGCCCCGATATTGCACTACCAGGCCGACTCCTGGTGGCTGATTTGGCCCGAAAACCGGGGGCAAGCTACGCTCTTTGATTTGTACTTGAGCAGATCGCCCGACGGTCGTTCCTGGTCTCGATCCCTGAAGGTCAACGATGACTCAGCACAAGGCTGGAACTGGTTTCCGAGTTGTACAGGTTCAGAAAACCGGCTCTTCGTTGTTTTCTCCGACTATCGGGACAGGGATTCCTTCAGGCAGCCCGACGAAAATGTCTACTTCTCGCAAGTCTTAATGTCCGACGATCGACCGGGCACCAATGTTCGCCTGAACGATGGCACTCGAGGGTATCAGACGGCTGCCAGGATCGCGTATGACCGAGTGGCGGGCCGACTGCTCTCGGTCTGGAGGGATCAGCGGGATCATCTCAGCTCTGACATATACGCTTGTTTCTCGGACGACGAGGGGAGGAGCTGGTCCGTTAACCAGAAACTCAACGCGAACGAAAGACCCGAGTTTGTTCGGTTTCCGCAACTCCTTCCCGCCCCGGATGGCGGCTTCTACATCGGCTGGACGCAAGGTTCGGGTGGACGCATGGTCTTTTCCGTGCGCAAAGCTGAAGGCGTCAGGGTTCGAAAAGCGCCGGCCGCGAGGCGGACCACCGAAACTCCTCTTAATGAAGCAACGCGTCCGAGCGCCGAGTGTTTCCCTGTTCAAATCAGCGATTTCGAAAGCTCCGATCTTCAGGGCTGGCTCCCGCTGAGCGGCAATTGGGTCAACAACGCCGGAGTCCTCTTGGGGTACGGCAAATCCGTGTCCTACGTCGAATGGCCGGGCGGCGAGCTGGGGGACTTCGTGATTGAGGGCAAGTTCCGACTTAACCCTCTGGTCCATCAGGACGCCTCGATTCTCTTCCGCTACCGCACTCAGGCGGGAAGTCCCACCAGCGGCCTTATGCTCCGTAATCAATTCAGGGAAGGCGTCTGGCTCGTTAAGTCGGACTCTGGCTTCGAACGGTGGGAAGTGGCGACCCAGCCACTCGCAGACGCCTGGTTTCCCTTTCGCCAGGACACCTGGTATTCCTTTCGACTCTCCGTCGAGGGCTCTCACCTCGATTACGAGGTGAACAGCCACGGAATGCTCTCATTCGATGGACTGGAAACACCGCGTAAAGGGAAACTGGGTCTAAGCACAGGTGGGTCTCCGGTCGAATTCGATGACATCAAGATCTATCGGCTAGATAAAGGCCGCTAGATCCCGGCGCTGGCCAAAATTCACCGACCGCTGAAAATTAGCCACAAAACTCAGGCTCGACAATCTAGTCAGAGCCAGGAGCGCAGCGTATTTTGCGGAGCGACCCGGCCCGTGCGGCTGCTACCCGCGCGTTTGCAGCCGCACGGGCCGGGAGGGTGTTGAAAAAGGGGCAATAGGGCTGAAAGGCCGTCACATATTAGCCCAGGCCATGACGGCCCTTCAGGCCTATTGCCAAAGCAGTCGACATTTTCAACACCCTCGCCGGGTCGCTCCGCAAAATACGCTGCGCTCCTGGCTCTGACTAGATTGTGGACCTCAAATTGCTTCGACGACATGACTCTCGACGTGTAGTTCCGGGAGATTAGACTGCCGGTCCCATCCGCGCCGACAGTTGAGGGGGAGTGATGAATAACCGGCTTCGCAGCTGTTGGGCTTTCTTCTTCCTGCTTTCATCGGTGTTTGCTCCGACAATACTCGCCGCCGATCCGACCTCGTGTTCGCTGTTCTCTGAAGGTTTCGACGGCTCTTCGACGCACGTTTGGGAGTACGTTGCGGCAAACTGGCGCGTCGATCAGGGTCGCCTTCGTGTTGATCAACTGGTCGCCGATATGGATGCTTCGGCGTTTACCGATTTCCTGCCGACGCAGGAGTTTCGAATTGAAGTAAACAGCACGATTAACGCAGCTCCCACGCAGGAGTCCTACCTGGGATTTTACCTCTGGGCCGCCTACGACGACTGGTTGGAGATAGACGAGCTGGACACCGACGGAATTGGAGTCATTGTCTTCCCAGACACCAAGTCGGTTACCCTCTGTGCATTTGATCCGGACAGCTGGGATTGGTACTACCCCGGGAAGGAAGTAACCTTCACCGGGACCGCCGTCACCATCGGGCTGGCTTGGAGAGGCAACCGGGTCTACCTGCTCGTGAACGGACAAGAAACCTCTGTCTCCGTCCAAGTCGGTGACCCGAAGAGCTATGTCATTCTGGAGGACCTTGAGCTGTTCGCCGGCGGGCCGAATCTCGACGTCTCTTTCGATGATGTCTGCGCGGGCCCGATCAGCCCCGGCTCCACGACTCGGGCGCTGACCGTGGCGACGGCGGGGAGCGGTCAAGGGACGGTCACCAGCACGCCGGCCGGGATCACCTGTGGCTCGGATTGCTCGGAAAGCTATGCTTCCGGCACGTCGGTGACGCTGACGGCTGCTGCAGGGACGGGCTCGACGTTCGCGGGCTGGTCAGGGGCATGTTCAGGCACGGGTTCTTGCACGGTGACGATGGACGCCGATCGCGCGGTCACGGCGACGTTCAACGCGGTGGCCACAACGCGAGCGTTGACGATATCGAAGGCGGGGACGGGTCAAGGGACGGTCACCAGCACGCCAGCCGGGATTACCTGTGGCTCGGATTGCTCGGAAAGCTATGCTTCCGGCACGTCGGTGACGCTGACGGCTGCCGCAGGGACGGGCTCGACGTTCGCGGGCTGGTCAGGGGCATGTTCAGGCACGGGTTCTTGCACGGTGACGATGGACGCCGATCGCGCGGTCACGGCGACGTTCAACGCGGTGGCCACGACGCGAGCGTTGACGGTATCGAAGGCGGGGACAGGTCAGGGGACGGTCACCAGCACCCCGGCGGGGATCACTTGTGGCTCCGATTGCTCGGAGAACTATGCTTCCGGCACGTCGGTAACCCTGACGGCAGCAGCGACGGCAGGTTCCATGTTCCAGGGTTGGTCGGGTGCCTGCTCGGGGACCGGTACCTGCACTCTCGTCATGGATGTCGATCGGGCCGTCACGGCAACGTTTCAGCCGAGCTCATCCCCCGATACTCAGTACAACTACACCTCGTATTTCCCGCAGTTCGGCGACGGCGCGGGCATCGTCTCGACGCTGATCCTGGAAAACCCCAATCCAACACGGAACGCAAAAGGCGTGATCAGCTTCTGGGACGCGCAGGGTTCGGCCCTGACCGTCGATATCAATGGAGCGGTGAAGACCGGCCAGATGGCATTTGAGATCCCGCCGAAAGGTGTCTCTCGCTTTGCAACCGATGGCGTGGGTACCGTGGCTGTAGGATCTGTTCAGGTACAGTCGGACATGGAGGTCGGGGGAGTCATCGTCTTCTCGGGTGCGTTCGGAGTTGCAGGCGTAGGCGCGGCGACCTTGACCCGGCATGCCTTGGTCCCCGTGCAGATGAGTGCGGGTGTGAGGACCGGAGTGGCCATTTCCACCGCTGCAGCTGTCGAAGTCACACTTCAGCTGCGCGGGGAAGACGGACAGGAGCTCGCGAATGCGAGCACCACCCTTCAGCTGAGCAAGAATGGCCAGAAGGCGCGCTACGTCGAGGAACTGTTCCCGAATTCAGGCATCAATTTGAACTCTTTTCGGGGAACCGTGGAAATCAAGAGTCCGACAGCCGTCGCGGCTATGGCGCTGCTGTCAAGCACCGGCGAGATGGCCACGTTCCCCGTTGCATGTGCGGAGTCCCAGTCAAAGCACTTGACGTTTTCGGAGTTTGGCGACGGGCAGGGCGTTCGGTCCACCCTCATTATTATGAATCCGTCTGCCGAGCTGACTGCATCCGGCACGGTGTCCCTCAACGGCCAGCAGGCTGGTCCCCTGAGCGTCGACCTCAACGGAACGGTCGTGAACGGCAGTTTGAACTTCCAGATACCGCCTCTCGGTATCAAATTCTATTCAACCGACGGAAGCGGTCCTCTGAGTATCGGTTCGGTGCGGGTGACGAGCGACAATGCGGTCGGTGGCACGATCTTGTTCTCGACCGCTTCGGGAGTATCGGGAGTCGGAGCAACACCGGCCCTGCAGCGCCTGGTTGTCCCGATCGAGTCGGACGCTTCCAAGGGAATTTCGACCGGGATTGCCCTTTCGAGCGAGACGGCGGTCGACATGACCGTCCGGCTGCGGGATGACGGCGGAATACTCGTTCCGAATCAGTCGGTCAAGATCACCCTCCCGGCCAAGGGTCAAACCGCAAAGTTCCCGTCCGAAATCTTCCAAGGAGCGAACTTGTCGAACTTCCAAGGAAGCCTGGAAGTCCTTGCTCCCCTACCGGTCAGCGGTATGGCAATACGGCTCTCCCCCGGAAGCTTCGCCACGTTGCCCGTTATCGCGACAAGCGGACAGTGGGACGAGATCGCTCAATCGGTGATCGGGTCGGCAGGCGGAACTGTCTCGGCAACCGGTTTCAGCTTGACTGTTCCAGCCGGCGCCTTTTCAGTTGAAAAACAGTTGAAGCTCTACGCCTCGGACGAGGAAAGCGACAGCGCAGAACCGGTCCGCGACTTCCGTGTCGTCGGAATCCCGAGCAATTACTCCAAGCCGCTGGAAGTCAGGGTGAAACGTGCGTCTGCAACCGGCGAGGCCTACCTGGCGTTCGGCGAGGAGACCTGGGTTCCCTCCCTGGGCCGCCTGGCTCCGACTCATACCATGCTCGACACGCGGCTGGAAGCGGACGTCGTCGTTGGAACGATCCCTATCCCTGCCGAGAACGCGGGAGCTGCGGCCGAGCTTTTAACCGGCCTGGAGAGCCAATCGGTCGACACAAATGCCGCAAGCCGGCCGGCTCAAATGCCGGGTAAGCTGGAACAGGAGTGGTTTTTCCAGCAATACAAATACGCGTACACCACCGAGGAGGGGCACTTCAAAATCTTCTTTCGAGCGAATCTGTTGCCTACGCGGTACATCAACGTTGGGGACGCGCTGGAAATTGCCTACAAAAGATACCGGGAAATGGGTTTCAGTTACGCAGAGAGAACCAAGTGGCCCATGGCGGTCACGCTCGATCCTCTGGACCCTAACGTCACCGGTGTCTATGAAAATTCAACTTGGGGACACAACTCCGGTGCGATGCAAGTTAATCTGCTGAATTTGACGAACTCCGAGGACGTCCGGATCACCTGCGCCCACGAGTTCATGCACTTCGTGCAGTCCCTTTACGATCCTCGTGATCGTTACCGGCGGGCGAAATTTGAGCCCTCATTCGCCTGGCTTAATGAGGCGACCGCCGTCTGGGCCGAAGCGAAACTTGCCGATCAGCCGGCTACTTATGTCTCGGCTGCCCGGGGCGCCAATACCTTACGGGCCCCGCTTGAGGGTTTTGAGGCGGGTAATGAGGCAAACGGCGCTCGGTTCCACGGCTACGGCATGGCGGCCCTCGCAAAGTACGCCGTCGACACGGAAACGGGCAGTACCCCGGAGGAGCGAGAGAAGGTCGTCTCCAGGATTTACGAAAAGATCCTCTCAGGCCGCGATACGATCGAGGCGCTGAACGAGTCGAGGAAGAGCACCAATGCATTCTGGTGTTTCGAGTTCTTCAGCCCGTATCTGATGGGCACCATCTACGGCGTATCGCGTGACACTTTCTGGTGGAACAGAGACGGTGACGTGCAATTCCCAGGGGCGACCAACGGCGAGACAACGCGGACCAACACATACTTCGATCTCTCGGCTCAGTTGTACGGGATGGAGGTGAAGGGAACCAATATCGACAAGCTGAGCAGGCTCACCATCTCGGCCCGCAACCTTTCCGATCCTGTCAATGCGCCGATGCTCGCCATTCTCAAGTATTCCCGGCGCGACAAGCGACTCTATTCACATACCCCATTCAGCCAGGGCCCGGTGAAGATCGAGGATGTTCAGGGCCTGAAGGACCTGGAATACACACTCTGGATCTTGGTCATAAACCCTCGAAAAGCAAAGCCGTATACGGGAAGCACGAACATCGAGTTGAAGGCCGCCCGCGAACAGGCCCCGCCGCCGAAGCAGCAGTACCGGTTAAGGGAGATCAAATGGAGCTTCTCGCGTGAGAGCCCGCCGTGGACGAATACGGCTGGAACGGGCAAAAGCATTACTATTCCTAATCCGCAGGGAGAAAGCCTCGGGACAGTCACCGTCAGTTTGAACATCCCGGACACCGTCAAGGAAGGGGAGGCGTTCCCCGTTACGCTATCAGCCACGGCCCAAAAACTCGTCTGGACAACCGACTTTTACATCGTCGGCTGGGGAAGTGGAGACGATAACTACAACTCGCGAATCGCCGCCAATTCAACAAGCAACGCGACGATCAGCAAGACCATCAGCTACCAGCCGAGAGCCGACGGCGGCTTTTCGGCCCAAGCGACAGCAAGTCCGCAGTACAGGGACGGAACCAAGACCAAGACGTATCCGAATGTTTACTTTCCGCCGGGCTATCCGTCTTTTCAGGTGAGCTTCGGCGCAAATCAGACTCAGATCTTATCGGCCTATGTAGGATGGGACTTGGTCCCATAGAAGGTCAGGCTTCCGGGCGGCGAGGTCCCGAGTGACGCGTCGAGATGCGGCGCGTCACTCGGGTAGCGGGTCCGGGTGAGGGCTGGTGTCTCGCTTGCATAGATCTACAGCAGCGAAATCAATGAAGATACTAGTCGTCGAGGACGATTCATCGAGCGCCCGCGTCTACGCCGATATCCTGGAGTACTGGGGCCACGCGGTCTCTTCGGCTGGGAGCGTGTCCGAAGCTCTCGCGCTGGTTGCCGCCCGACCCTTCGACAGTGCCCTCGTCGACGTCGTCCTGCCGGACGGCGACGGCTTCTCGCTGGTTGAACGAATGCGCGAGGTTCAGCCTGTCCTCCGATGCCTGATTGTCAGCGCAGTCTTTGATCCCGAAGCCCAACGCAAGGCCCAGGCGATTGGCGCCGACTTTCGCCCAAAGCCACTCGATTTTCGCGAAATCGAAGAGTTGTTCACAGCTGGAACAAGGTAGTTCCTTGGGCGGGCGTACCGGTGAGCGGCTGGCTGGAATTCACCGACTGCTCAAAATCCAGCGCCCTTATTTGAAGGGTGTCAGAGCTTCAATTTTCAGTTTCGTCCTCGTCTGAATGAAATTGAAAATTGAAGCTCCGACACCCTTCAAGACGATCAATGGAAGAGGCGCGAGGGCCGATCCGCTGCACGTGTGTTAGGCATGCCCCCTGTCACCAGATGTACCGTTTCGGGCTGCCGTCCAATCGCCGTGCCTGGGAACCCTGCTGGCGTCGATTGCAGCCGATATCACGATTCCTACCGTTGCAGCGACTTTGCACGTGGTCGTAACCGATGTCGCTTTGCGTTGAATTCCGTCCGTTCTGCAAGTCGGGAGAGTAGCATAACGACGATACCGAGCAGAGCGAATGCGGTTCCGCGCCAGGTCAGTGCCCGATTATCAAAAAGTTCAACGGACGGGACGAAGAGCGACCAGACGCCAAACGACCATCCCAGGACGATCAAAAATCGTCGGACGCTAACATTCGCACTCTTGAGAAGAAGCGGTCCAACGAGCAACCCGATCACAGCCGCCAGCGCAAGTGGCCATGCTCTATACCAGACAGGTGTAGTCAGCACGAGGAGCACCGCGAACAGCATGGCCCCAGTGACCACAGCAAAGCAGAGCCCGATTGTTAGCTTAAGCACTGGCTTCGTGTTGCGGTTCATTGCATTCGGTCAAACTCCCGGACGGCTGTCCCCGCCTAACGTCGTGTTCAGCGGCCCCGCCCGGGCCTCACCGCCAGACGATCAATGCAAGAAGCGCGAGGGCGGGTCCGCTGCAACGCATGTCTGGCGGGTGTTACGACTTCGACACTGGCTTCTCCACGGGGCAGTTTTACACCTTCGGCCTTCGCTTCAGGACAAGCAGACGCTCTACGTCGGCCAGCACCTTCGTGCTGTCGACCACGACCGATACCCACTTGCCGTCGTGGAAAGTCCTGGCATTCGTGTAGTCGTCACGAACGTGAGAGGTCAGCTCCGATAGTACCGGCTCCACCTTTTCACGCTCTTCAGCTCCGAAGACCAAGAGGACCCTGAACTGACCGCGCTCTGGAATCAGGTTGCAGAAGGACTTCGACTTCTTAAACCGAAGCGACCAGCCGAATTTCTTGCCCCCAAACCACCACTTGGTCTCGAACAGGCCCGGGTATCGAGAGTCGATGAACCCTGTGAATTCAGTCCACCGACCGGAGTTCTGTGATCCGATCCACTCGGCCACCTGTTCGGAGGTCGGCTCGTTCGCCGCGTCCAGCATTCGCGTGTGCTCGCTCATCCTTTCCCTCCCTTCGTGCTCGGCCGCCTAACTGCTACTTCGTACCGCAATTTGCCTGATATCTGATAATAGACCAGTTTTCAAGCAAATTTGCCGGGGTGCGCTATACCGACCACGAACCACTGACGACCCCTAGACGATGGATTGATTTGATTGTTTTGGAATGTCCGGGGGGACAATCTTGGGCGCTCCGGGCGTCCGCGCCCCGAAGGGTCCCGGTTGGATTTAGTCGGAGGGAACGTTGAAAGTGTCGCCGGTATCGGCGATCCACTGTTTCAGCCGGCCAATCAGTTTCTCGCGTTCCGCGCGGTGCCGACTGTTGTGCGCGAGGTTCACCAGTTCGAAGGGATCCTCGTTAAGGTTGAACATCAACCACGAAACACCTGCAAAGCAGACGTATTTCCAGCCGTCGCGAGTCACCACGCCTCGGTAGGGCTTGTTTACGCTGTGCGCATGACCCGTCGGGACTACACACTGAAGATAGGCGGAATCGGGTTCGCTTGCAGGCGCCGCCTTCTGCAGCCGGTAGTGTGAATAGTCGGTTCCCACCATCCAGGACGGTTGCTTTATTCCGCAAAGTCCCAGCGTGGTTGGGGCAATGTCGACGTGGTTGAGGACAACCGGGAATCGTCCTGATTTCCTTCCGTGGTAGCGCGGAATTTCTCCGCCTACGAGGAAGGGGATTCGGATCGACTCCTCATAGGGGTTGGTTTTTCTGTAGAGGCCGTGAGAGCCGTGCATGTCGCCGTGATCGCTGAAGAAGATCAGGTGTGTATTGAGGGCCAGGCCGGCCTCTTCGAGGGCGCTTCGGACCCGTCCGACGTTCCAGTCGAAATTCTCGATCATAGCGTAGTACCCGGCCAGGTCCCGCCTCGCGGTCTCCTGTACGCTTTCGTTTGCAGGCACATTAGGTCGCAGCTGTAACTGAGTACTCTGGTAGCGTGATAAAAACTGATCCGGCGCAACATACGGGTCGTGTGGCGGCTGCACTGAGAGCACGGCAAAGAAGGGCTCAGCATTTCCCGCCTTCGCCCTCTCGCCCGCTTCCTTGACGTACTTGATCAGGAGATTGGTCAGTTCGTCGGTTTCGTAGCCGGGGAGTCGATAGTGAAAAGCCTCCTTCCCGTCCCCTCCATGCACCCAGCAGTCCCACTGGCTGTTATTGTTGTCGTAACCCACCCAGGTCTCGAATCCTCCCCGCCTCCCGGGTGGGACGACCCTCAGCGCGGAACGGCCTTCCCGCTCCTTGAAACCCTCGAGATGCCATTTCCCGAAATACGCCGTTCTGTAGCCGGCTTCTTTGAAGGGTTGGGCGATCGTCTCCTGGCCTTGCGGCAACGGGTACTCGTGACCCGGCACACAGTGATGCGGGTAGCGGCCCGCCAGAAGCGAACCACGGAAGGGGCAACACAGGGAAAAGCCTGAGAGGGCAGAAGTGAAATTCACTCCCAGGCCGGACAGGTTGTCAAGGTTCGGTGTCCGCGCGTTCGGGTCGCCATTGCAGCTCAGGGCCTGGCCCCTCCATTGGTCGGCCATCAGCCAGATGACGTTCGGCTTGGCGACCTCTGCCGGATGCCGAATCTGAACACTCTGCGCCTCTGAAACTCGCGCCGATGCTGCAAGGGCGCCAACTGTGCTCACCGACTGCTGCAAGAAGGATCTGCGATCCATCGCTTTCTCCTGTCGTCGGCGTCATTATGCACCAGGGAACGCATCACTTCCTGGATAACTTCTTCAGCGTCACCCAAATCGGGCTCGACCAGGCCAGCTGCTTGTCTTCCTGAACAACGCGCAGATGATAATAGGACGTTCCTGGGACAGGGCTTGGATCGCAATAGCC
>Ga0105092_10000657_pt1 | contig 18063 bp, 19 predicted proteins | sample PPLLak2March2015_FD_87021 | JGI IMG/M metagenome (GOLD analysis project Ga0105092, IMG submission 87021) | Freshwater sediment microbial communities from Prairie Pothole Lake near Jamestown, North Dakota, USA - PPLs Lake P7 Core (1) Depth... | ecosystem: Environmental > Aquatic > Freshwater >... | reverse complement strand
GCAGGCCGCCGGGACGCTGGACAAGGAAGAACAGCTCATTCTTGAATGGGAAACGAACGAGTGGCCAACACCCGAGCCTGATGTGGAAAGTGATATACCAACACCAACTCTATATTGCTATGAGTATTCACCCACTGATGCAGCCTATCCAGAACCTGAGGTGGTGAAACAGGAACTCGAAGCAGGGTATCCAACGCCCCAACCTCAACCAGAGCCAGGAGATCTGATCTGTGTACCCGGTCCGACCCCGACCCCAAAGTGGTCACCACTGTCCCTGGACGCGCCTTACCGTGGCTCTGATCCGGCGACGCTACCGCCAGAGGCGTTCGAGATGGATATCCTTTCGATCGAGGTTGATGGTGATATAGCTAAAGCTGTGATTCATCAAAGGGCAGTTACAACTGAGTACGTATTGGTTAAAGTTAATGGGCAATGGTTTATCGCCGGTGCGAGATTACTGGAGTTCTCCCCTTAAAGAATAATGAAAGGAGCAAAAGATGAATAAGAAGCTTTCATTTGCCAGTATCATCGCCGTTCTGTTGGTTATATCGATTATTTTGGTGATCAGGAAATTCGAAACTGTCGATCTCACCTCCGAGGTTGCCGGAGAAATTTACGCCGCATTAGAGCAAGGGCAAACGGCGCTTGCGGTAGGAGCCCTGAACTGGGATTGCGGCCAATATTCAGACATTTTCGTCGACACAACCGATCATCGACTCACCGCCGACACAAAAGCCTATATCGATCAGGTACTTGGGTCAGGAGCATCAACTCACGCGGGTTATTACACCGCGATGTACGCGACGTGCATCCATGGATCCAGGATTATTCCCCTCTATGAAGCTTTGATCTCTCAAGCCAGGGCAGAGAATCGAGATCTGACCGGCGAAGAGTGGGATGAACTAAAAAAAGCGAATTTTGGGGAAATCCCTCCTGCCCCACCACCGGAGGGAGCTACGGTCCCCGAAATAGTGCTTGATATCCAATCCATCAGGGTCACCCTGGGCGGGAAAAAAGCGGTTGTGCTCTTTGACGATGGATCCGCCCTGCTAAAAGCCATCCTCGTCAGAATCGATGGCCGGTGGTGGATTGCCAGTGTGGTCGCTCAAAAAGTACATTTTTAAGGGCATCCACACCAGTTCTCGGATTGGCTGCATGTGCAGGGATTCAGGCAGGTGGGTCAAAGGATTCGGTCAAATAGCTTGAGGAGGGAGTTTGCATGAAAACAAAAGCCATAGCCGTTCTCCTTGTTCTCTCTGTCCTCAGTGTGATCGTTCTATTCCAGGCGAGTCACTCTTTCGCGGATACAGATCCGGTCAACATCATCCGAGAGTTCACGGAACAGCCAGACCTGGCGCTCGAACCAGATCAAAACGCACTTAGCTCAAATATAGATCACGTCGTGACTTACCAGACAACTGACAGGCGGTGGATATTTGAAGTGGATACTGCCAAATATCAGGTTGTATACGCATTCATGCCACCTTTAGCCCCGGCGATGAAGCCATTAATTGATAAAGATGTCGCGCTTAGCTCAGCACAATCATTCCTTACTAAACACGTGGATGGATTTGACCGGTTGGTCCTGATTGAGGAAAAATTGATCGATCATGGAGCCGCCGGTATTGTATATTCCTTCAGTTTTGCCGAAGAACTGGGTAGCCAAAAAGCCATTGGCTTTCATATCATCAATATCAGTGTGGATGCAGGCTCAGGATCGATCACCAACTACTCAAGACTACTGCCTGTGACTGTCACAATATCGACTGAACCGAAGATCAGCCGCGAGGAAGCGATTGCCATTGCTCAAGAGCGATTCAATGCCGGTGTGACTTCGAGCAGCGCACGGTTGTCATTAGGGTGGAAAAACGATGATCGAGCCCAGGGGCAAGTCCTACGGTGGGAAGTGACCTTGATCAGCGACGATCAGGACCAGAAAAAATACAATGTTGATGCTCACGATGGGACTATTCTCGCAACAGTTGTTTATGCCCCACCTTTGCCTGTTGAACTACCATCCCTCCAGGATTTTATCGCACAGATGGACTTGGATCAAATTTATGGCCTCGGCATAACCATACCCGTGCCTATGAATCAGCATAAGATCGTTATCGATGACCCAACAGTTATTGATGAATTCATTCAATTGCTCCTTAACCCTGAACAGGATATCAAGAGTGCACCAACCAGTTCAAAATTCAATCTTGAATTTGAGATTGTGTCAAAATCCCTAGACGGGGAAACTACGATCATACTCGCCCAATATTTCTCTTCCACGAATATTTTGTCCTTAGATACAATGGTCGGTCCTGGTTCCCACTATTCAGGAGACTTTTCAGTTCCTGAAACCTTTGGAAAAGAGCTTTCCTCGATTTTGAATATCTGGGAATACTTTCTGCCCACCTACAGGCTTGTAACAGCTACTCCGAACGCCACCATACAAGAACAATTCATACCAAAGGTATATCCGGTTCCAACAGAGATTTCATCGTATCCATAGTGAGTGAGAGTTGATCATGTCAATATGAACATTGCGTCGATATCTAGACAAATTTAAATCAATTCGCGAGGAGAGTAACTCTACCGGGAACGTCGCATGAATAAACGGATGATCACCCTTGGCCTGACACTGGCCGCATCACTTTTTTTCACTGCCTTCTTTTTTTGGTTATTTGTTGGGGGTATCTCCTTCCCATGGCCTACCCGGCAGGGCATGCCGGTGCATATAATTACCGTAAGACCAATCGATGGAAGCATCTCAAAAGACACGCATGGTTATTGTGTATATTTTTCATATCTAGAAGGCTTTGGCATGAATAATCTCCACGGTAAGAATATCTTCTATTTCTTTGATGGAGTGAATGTGACCTCTGAGATAAATGGCATCGAAACGTTAAATGTACCAACATCGGGTGGCACGATATGTTACCAACAAAAAAATAACTTACCGCCCGGATGGCATATGGCGGCTGTGATTTACAAGGACAGGCTATGGATCCCATATGGTTATCATTGGCGGTTTATAATTGAGGAGTGAGGTGAACATCACGCGCCGGTGCTGCTTGCGGGGAAGGAGATTTACAATGGTAGTAGTAACAAGAACCCTGATGACCCTGTTTTGTTTGTCAATCGTGAGCGTTGTCATTCTTTCTGGATGTACCACGTTGAGAACCATGACCGGAGATGAAACTGAAATCTCCTTCTCGTCTATTACTCAGAATATGTTAGGCAATAAAAATACATATAGTGAAAAGCACCTCGAATGATCGTCATCACAAACTATGAAGAGATCATCAACATTGAAGATATCGTCAACTATTATCCAGAGGTAGAGAGAGAGCTTCTGGCAGTGGATTTTGACAATGAATTCATTATTGGCGTTTTCCAGGGTGTCAAAGGATCGACAGGTTTTGGGGTCGATATCAAGACAATTCTGCTTGATGATCACAAAATAGAGGTGTATGCTGATTTTATCGGACCCGGTCGCTGGACTCCTGTCGGAGCACTGTATACATCCCCCTATCAAGTGATCAGAGTCCCGCGTGAGAATATCAGCGGTACGAATACAGTCCAGTTGATCGTTGGTAATGAGGTGATCATAAGCCAGGATGTAGAATTCCCGTAATCTTTGGATATAACCCTTGAAAGACAGGTATGTGATGCGTTTCTATATTCTCCTGATTCTCATCCTCTCTGTGACGCTCACAGGTTGCCAGGGAGCAATGCGAGATGCTCAAACTCCCACTATGCTACCAACATCAACCCAGTTAAGCCTGAAGAACTTAATCCCAACACAAACTCTTACCAATACCATTACACCAGCCTTTACTGTAACGCCCACTCAACCTGCCCTGGATACACCACCGGCCCCCGCAATACCCGAAGCGGCTACGCCACAAACCACTCCCTGGTATGGGCGTGAGGATCCTTTACTTCCGGCCCCGGTATATTTCCTCTCCAGCCAATCTGGCAGCCAGCAAATATGGCGAGCTGAGGTGGAAGATTTAGCGCTCACCCAGGTCACTCACTTTGCCGAGCCGGTGGTCGAGTTCGGTATCTCGCCGGCAACGGGCCGGCTCGCGTTCATAAAAGGCGATTCACTCTGGCTGGCAGATGAGACCGGTGCAAATCCACAGGCCGTGTCTTTAGCAAAGATCCATTATTCTCAAGAAGACAGGATAACTGGGACGATGTTGGCCTGGTCGCCGGACGGGACGGCCCTTGCCTTGGGAGGGAGAAACGGATTATGGTTATACCGTGTCGATCTCGACTCCTGGGAACAGGTAATGGCATGGGATCGAGAATATGCTTACATTTGGGTAGATCCACGTTGGGCATGGGCCCCGGACGGAACAGGACTTTTAGTCAAAACCATCGCCGAGAATTCAGATTTCGTCCAAATAGTTTACGTATCAATCAGCACGGGCGACATCTTCCTACCAGACCGCCTGGGCGCGGGTCATCAATTTTCCTGGTCAGTTGATGGAAAGTCAGTTTATGCATCGGCCTATTTTGTCAACGTTGACTGGGGTATGGAACCCGGATTATTGCGTTGGAGTGTAGAGAGCAATACGACAACGCCTTTGATTGGCAGCGGCGAGCTGCGAACGGGTAACAACCTCTCGTTTGTGGCCGGGACTCAGGAAGGTCCGCAGGATCTGCTCTATTTTTTCCTCGGAAGCGGTGAGTTCATGGGGTACTTAGACAGGGACGAGACTGCCAGCCTGCGCCTGTATCGAGCCCATCGCGATGACCTCAGCGACCGTGAAGCATTGCGCAGTGACACCTTTGACTGCCTTCAGGAAGTATTATGGGCGCCGGATATGAATTTGGCGGTCATCCTCGAATGCGATGAACCTGGATACTGTTCAGGAGCCATCAGGTTGATTACACCTGACGACCGGCCGCCTATCGCGATCGTAACGGAAGGCATGAGAATTCGCTGGGGTAAGAGTGAGTGACTCTTTGATGTAAGGGCAAAAATGATACTCAATCACAAACTAATCTTCATTGCCTGCCTGTGTTTGCTTTACCTGGCCGGCTCTGGCTGCACTCCTGGTAAGGTAGAACCCTACGCCCGCACCGACTTACCCACCCGGCTTACCGACGTTCCTGTTTACCTTGACCGTAGAAGTAAAAATCTGGATTCGGAGAAAGGGGCCTGGAGCTCGCCAGATCTGGCGTATACATCCCAAGGACAGATTAGCGGCCGGGTCGAGTTTTCCATCGACCGTTCTATCGATCATCCGATTTCATCTGGATCAGGAGAGCCAGAGATCGAATATCTCTTCATCCAACAGATTGCGCATTACAATGAGCTCCGGTTTGGCGATTTCCCCTCCCAGGTCATCGGAGACTTCGTTCCCATTCAGCCCCAGGAAAGCAATATCGATGCGGCAACCTTTTCTGTAGACCTGTCCTTAGAGCTCCCGCCGATGCAGTATTTGCAGCAAAAAGATGTGCCACTTGCATCCTTAGAGCTGCAATTGGTGTGGATTCGCCTTTACCCAAGTAACAACGAGTATTTAACCATGAGCCTGCGCCCATGTACCGGTTTAAATTCGCAACGCCAGGTGAATACCATCTTCATGGACCAGGACCCGCAACCCCGAGAAGGCTGCCTCTGCAGGACCGAGTATAGCGATGATAATTCGTTCGCCTGGTGGGCTAAGGAGCAACATCCGATCCCGACGATGACCCCCCGGCCTTATCCCTTGCCGGAATTACCCACCCTGGCTCCCTTACCCTACCCATACCCTTCCCCGATCCAGCCTACGGAAATGCCTTTTGCTTCGCCTATTCCCCCAGAAGCTCGCTCCACCTCAACCGTGCATGTCATAGAGCCCACCCTGGTTGTCCCAGCCATGTGCAGATAGTCATACCCTTTTCCCTGCCCGACTTTCAGGAGAGTCTATATGGAGGGGATCACACATAGCAAATTCACCCGGCAGCTTCGAGTAGAACCAAAGAAATTTGCCATCTGGCTGACCCTGATAATATTCTTCCTCGCAAGCACCTCTGCGATTCCACCCATCGCTTATGGATCCTCTCCCTCCTTGCACCAATCTGCGCTAACCCCAGGATTGGAAGTTGTGGGTCATCTGGGGGGTGAAGCCGGCGAAGTGGAGGTGGCAGGCAGATATGCTTACATGGCCCAGGCGGCTGAGCTTGCCATCATCGATATTGCTGATCCAGCCGACTTGCGCCGGGTCGGATATGTCCTCTTACCCGGTAAGATTACCGGATTGGCCGTAGAGGGCGAAACTGCATTGGCCGGATGGGAGCAGTGCGAAGTCTGGACCAACACCTGCGCCGGCGGGCTGAGTATCGTGGATGTATCCCGGCCTGACTCCCCGGTCGAGATCGGGTCGTATGACCTGCCCAGTTCTGCTTCCGGACTGACCATCAACGGAGAGTATGCTTACGTGTTATGGATAATCAGGGAAGGTCTTCTTTCTTCTTGGGGAGGTATGAAGGTATTGGATATCTCCAACCCGGCTCTTCCGGTAGAGATGGTCAGTATTAATCTTTGGAATGGCCCGCTCAATGTCGTGGTTGCCGGGGACTATGCATACCTGGTGGGTGATCGTTTTCTGAGAACTTTTGATCTGAGCCAACCCTTTAACCCGATCCAGATCAACGAAGTGGAACATTTCGGTGAGGATATCGCGGTTTCCGGATCGTACGCTTATATTCTGGGCGGAGGGCTTTGGACGGTGAGCCTTGCTGATCCGGCGCAGCCGGAAATCGTCGGTGTTGTTGAAGTTGACGGGGACCCACACGATATAGACATCCAGGGTAGATATGCTTACGTATCCGAAACCGGCTTTTTTTCGAACGGGAATTTCTACTACGGGGGGATGCACATCATTGACATCTCCAACCCCTTCACACCCACCGAAGTGGCGGCTCTACCCCTGCCGTATGGCTCGCGAGGGATTGCAGTACAGGGAACCTTTGCTTTCGTCTCCGAAGTCTATAATGGACTGAGTGCTGTGGATATTTCCACGCCATCAGCCCCGTATGTCGTCGATGCTTACCTGGCCCCAGGCGAGGTTTATGACGTTATTGTCTCTGGTCAACATGTATTTTCCACCTCCGACCGCTTTTTTCCTGGCGCCAGCGGCTTGTGGGTTATCGACCAATCTGATCGATCTAACCAGTACGGAGAGGGTTTTCTGGAGGCATTCAATAGCCGGGCGTTGGATATAGAGTCAGATTATGTTTATGTGCTAAATAGTCTCTATGGCAAGTTTCAATTTGATAATTTCGTTCGCATGGTCGACGTATCCGACCCTCGAAACCCCATCCAGACCAGCATCTATGCATTGCCTACCGACCAGGGTGCCTACAATATCGCCGTCCGGAACCAATTTATCTACGTGACCCAACCGCCACGGCTGACGGTCATCGATGCGCGTGACCCCTACCAGTTATCCCTGGCAAACATCATCACGCCAACCGAAGGCATCATGTGGATGGACATTGCCGGACCATATGCCTACGTCTCCGATGGGGGATTGAGGATCCTGGACAACACCGACCCCTTTCAAATCCGTGAGACGGGGCGATATACCCTGACCAGTGGCTCCGGCCGGATGACGGTTTGGGAAAATTATGCGTATGTGCTGGGGGGTGGCTATCTCCACATCATCGATATTACCGATCCTCGGCATCCCCAGGAATCAGGATCGGTGAAAGCACCGTGGTTTGTTGTCGATCTGGGAGCGAGTGGAGGTTATGTATACCTGGCTGCCTTCACCGATGGATTACGTATCATTGATGCTAGAGTTCCCAGCAACGCCTATGAGACAAATCCATTTTATGGTGCCGGTCGCGCAACTGGGGTAACTGTTCAAGATGAGTCCATTTACCTGGGAAATCTTTGGGGTGGATTATATATCCTGGGCCGTTCTCACATGTGCGAGATAATATACCTTCCGGTCGTCAATCGAGTGAAATAGCGGGTATTCACACCGCCTTTGCCAGGTAGATTGAGTAGCGCATTCCACGTTCAATGATATTAATAAATGTGAATACGGGATAAGGTGAATTTTTGAATGTATTGTGCGGCGTTGCCGCGCAATACATTCAAAAATTCAAGCTCATCTCCGTTATCCCGTACTGACGTTAATAAAACAGTCGTAAAGTTCGGTTACATGGGGAGGGTGTGATATGAGCAGTAACACCGGTCGCTCCAGTCGCAGGACGATCGTTGCCGGGGTTATAGCAAGCCTGGTGATCCTGGTGGGGGTTATCACCGGCACAGCCCTTTATTCGCCGTGAACCACGACAAACGAAGCTCCACCCAATCTGGATGACTCTGACAAAGTGGTGATCACCTTCGCCGTGGAGGAGGGAAAGCAATGGCTTTACACACCCAGGATCCATGAGTTCAACGCCCTTCATACCCAGGTGATGGTCCAGCTTGTGACGCTGCCACCGTCCGCGGCGCGGGCTCCGGGTGATATCCCCTATGGCCCTTCAGCTTTACTATTACGATAACTTATGCACTACATAATAATTGTCCGTATTATGCAGTACATTGACGATCGCGCCCATCGCTACAGCTTTTAGACCCAGCTTCGAGACGACCAGCCTGGGCAGGGATGGAATCGAGCCATTAATGCGCGCCAGGATGGGCTCGATCAGCATGTCTGCCGAATGAGACAAACCCCCACCCAGCACGATCAGGTCTGGATCAAAGGTTGTGGCGAGATTCGCGATAGCAACAGCCAGGTGGTCTATCGTATCGTTGATGATCGACCATGCCCAATCTTGCCCTTGCCTGGCGCAGTCGAATACTTTTTCGGCCAGCAGGTAATCCACTCCCGGGTGGTCGGTGTGCTCTTTCAAAATCTGGCGGGCGCGTTCGCTGATACCCGTTCCTGAAGCCACGCTTTCCAGTGCGCCAAAATCTCGATAATCCTTCCCCAGGGATTCCCGTCCCGTCAGCATATTGCCAATCTCGCCCGAGGCCTCGTTCGATCCGCGATAGAGCATACCGTCGATAATAATGCCGGCGCCAATGCCGGTTCCGAGAGTAATCAAGATCATATTCCGGGCATTCTGGTCTTCACCAAACCACAACTCTCCCAGGGCAGCCAGGTTCACATCATTGTCAACAATGATGGGTAGATCGTAGCGTTCTGCCAGGCGGGACTTAAGCGGGAAATCCTTCCATTTTAGAGTGTAAGCCCATTTGACGATCCCCCTTTTATGCAAGGTTATCCCTGGCGCCCCCACTCCGATCCCGCGCACGCGCTGCCCTTCTGCTTTCGGGCTGGCCAGCAGCGTGTCGATCAGCGTAGTCAGGGTTTCAAAACTCTCCTCGCCTTGGGTAGCATGGTGCCCGATATTAACTTCGTCGATGACATTGCCTCCCAGGTCAGAAATGGCGCCATAGATCTTGGTTCCGCCCATATCAATGCCAATCACGACAAATGCGGAAGCGTTAAATTCCAGGAGCGCCCGGCGCCGGCCGCCACTCCATTGGGTCGTTCCATGCGGGCGTACGAATCCTTCTTCAACCAGCTCATCGACGATCCGCATGACTGTTGGCAAGCTGACGTCCAGCCTTTCTGCTATGGCCGTCCGCGATATAGGGCTTTCGCGCCGGATGATCTCCAGAATCGAAGAGCGGTTGATAGCCCTCATCGCACTGGCTGTTATGGATATGGAATTTACCATTTCGCCTCTCGAATATCTCTAAGATTAATGTGTGTTCGGATTAGAAGAATTTGGGTGTTGTTATGGCCGGCTACGCCCGCCAAAACAACACCCAAATTCTCCGATCTCGGATTGACGTTAAGATTATTGTGAGTTTCACACAGGAAAGAAGTGTAGCATTTGATCTGAGCAAAGTCAAATTAAAGGGCATTTTTTTCTTGCGCCTGCCGCCAATTCCGGACCAGGGTGCGCACGGATGGGGCGCCAGGCTGAGCGAGCGCCTGGCGGGCCAGATCCTTCGTTCCTTCCACCGAAAGCCGGCGGATCAGAGCCTTGGCAGCCGGTATAGAGGCCGCGCCCATGCTGAACTCATCCAATCCTAACCCGAGCAGCACCGGAATCGCATCCAGGTCTCCGGCCATCTCACCGCACATCCCAACCCAGATCTTTGCGGCATGGGCCTGGTGAATCACATAGTCTACCAATCGCAGCACAGCCGGGTGGAGGGAATCGGTCAGCCAGGCTACGGCAGGATTACCGCGATCGGCCGCCAACGTGTACTGCGTCAGGTCATTACTGCCGATGCTGAAAAAATCCACGTGAGGCGCCAGTTGATCAGAGATCAGGGCCGCCGAGGGGATTTCAATCATGGTTCCCACCTCAACCGCCTCGGCAAAAGGCAACCCGCGATTTGCCAGCTCGAGGCGAGATTCTTCAACCAGCCCGAGGGCTGCTTGCATTTCCTCTACCGTGGCTACCATCGGGAACATGATTCTCAAGGTATGGTTGTAGCCAGCACGCAGCAGCGCCCTGAGTTGAGTTTTGAGCATCTCGGGCCGGGCCAGGCCGATCCGGACGGCCCGAAATCCCAGGTAGGGGTTTGCCTCTCCAGGCAGGTTTAAGAATGGGGCTGGCTTGTCGCCGCCGATATCCAGGGTGCGGGCGATGACCGGCAGATTGCCCATTGTCTCGAAGATCGGGCGATAGGCCTCGAACTGCTCGTCTTCACCCGGAGCGACGTGCCTACCCGTAAACAAGAACTCCGTGCGAAGCAGGCCAATCCCTTCTGCCCCGGCCTGCAGCGCTCCAACTTCTTCGCCCGGCAGGCCGATATTTGCAACCACCTCCACCTGCAAGCCATCGAGCGTGACCGCGGGCCGGTGGGCATCGGTTTCATCAGCTGCCCGGGCTCTCATCGAAGCCTGGGCTCGCTGCTGGTAGTCGTTCCACTGCTGCTCATCGGCCTCCGCGATGACCACGCCTTCGTTCCCATCCACGATGATCTGCGATTGATCCGCCAGGGCCAGCACGCCATCGCCCAGCCCGGTTACGGCCGGCAGCCCAAGGTTACGCGCCAGAATCGCTGTGTGAGAGAGCGCTCCGCCGCGAGCGGTGCAAAAACCTCGCACCCTGGCCCTGTCCATTTGAGCAGTATCCGAGGGCAACAGATCGAGGGCAACGATGATCACCGGAGAATCGAGCCTGGCGAGAGACTGTTTTTGGATATGGAGGAGAATACAAAGCAGCCTGCTATGCACGTCTGCAAAGTCTGCCGCCCGTTCTCGAAACAATGGATCTTCCAATTCCTCGAAGGAGCTGATAACACGCCTAAAAACCGTATCGACAGCCGCCTCGGCGGTCGCCCCTGTCTGCAGCTCAGCTTTGAGTTCCTCTTCCAGGTCGGGGTCGCACAAGATCATTTTATGGGCATCGAATATGGCGGCTTCTGCTTCACCGAACTCCAGGGCTGCCTTAGAACGCAGGTCCTGCAGTTGTCCCATAGCCGCCGAAAAAGCTCCCCGGCAGCGCTCCCATTCGACCGGCGCATCATCAGGTGCACGATCGGGTATGGACAGGTCCAGAGGAGCATAAATGAACGCCAGGCCGCAGGCAATACCAGGTGATGCTGCGATTCCTTTGAGCTGCTTCATGGTTCACCAAAATTGGCTGCTACCAGGCGGGACAGAGCTTCCAGAGCCAGGTCCGCGTCCGGACCCTCGGCCCTTACGATGATCTCATCATTTTGATTAACCGCCAGTGCAAGGATCGATTTGAAGCTTTTTGCGTTTACTTCCTTGCCACCTTTGAGGGCGCGGATATCAGATTGGAAGCTTTGCGCCGATTGCACGAACAGCACGGCCGGCCGAGCATGCAAACCGACTTGATTGCGGATGGTCAGATTGATCTCAGGCATAATTGTCCTTTATATAGGGTGATCGTCAGGCCAGATCGTTTCCAAGATTAGTGCAGCCTGGTCCAGGTTCTGTACGAGTGGGTTGAGCACCATCGCCCGTAAGGCTTTATCGTATGACCGTTCTACTACGGCATCCACCCATAAACATTCGCAAGCCGCGTTCAGGCGTACCATCGCCTGAACATCAGGCGGCGCGGCGGGCGCGGGCCGGGGGTGGAAGCCTTGTCCCGACACGTTCACCTCTATTTCAATAATGGCGTACGCAGGCAGCCAGGGTACGGCTATGCGCTGTGCCCCATCTTCCTGGCTTCCGTTACGAATATTCAAAATAAAATCTCTCGGAGTATGGGTCGCATGAGCCAGCAGCACAGGCACGATGATCCCTTGATACCACCCGGCCCCACGCTTCTCGACGCTTGCAGGCAAGCCGCTTGCCGGCAAGCCGCTTGTCTTCAAGTCGCTTGAAGACAGGCTTTCATAATCGGCCAGGATTTCCGCTTCCAGCTCGATCAATTGTTGGGCGCGCGGCGGCTGGCCGCGCTGTTTTTGCAGCTCTCGATCTCGGTGGTAATAATACTTGAGGTATGAAGACGGCACCGCGCCGATCGCACGCACCAAACGGGCATCTACCGGCAGTCCCGGGTATGCTTCGATGTGTTGCATCACCAACGGCATCACGTCCCGGCTTTGCAACTGTACTCCGGTGACCCAGCCGAAATGGTGCATGCCGATGTATTCCATGTGCAGGTCTCCAGGCGATACCCCCAACAGCTTTGCCAGGGCCGCGGCCATTCCAACCGGGGAGTCGCACACGCCAATTACCTGCACCCGCGTATAACGGTCGATAGCATATTGTATATAACTGCTCGGGTTGGTCAGGTTGATGACCAAAGCGTGGGGGGCAACCTGCTCTATGAGGCGGCAGGCATCTAAAACCACCGGGATGGTGCGCAGAGCATTGTTCATCCCGCCAGGGCCCACCGTTTCTTCTCCCGGGATTCCGAATGCGTGGGGAAAGGTCTCATCGTAAGCCCGGGCCGGGTACCCGCCAACACGTATCTGGTTTAAGATATAGCTGGCACCTTTCAACCCAGATGCTATATCGGTGGTGTATGCGACCTGCAACGGTCTCGACGCACCCTTCGCCAGGCCGGCGCAAACGGCCGCCACCCGTCTCAGCTTAGAATCCGTACGGCCAACCAGAACAACTTGCATCGGCGGGCAGTCAGGGCGCTCTATCAAAGCCTGGATAAGCAGTGGTGTTGCCACGCTGCTGCCGCCCAAAACTGCCAGTTTGATCGCTTCAGCCATGTCTTATCAACCCGGTTCCCGTTAACGTCTGTAGAAAGCCAGGATGGCTTCGCATGCACAGCGCGCCTCGTCCTCGCGCAGGGTTTCGAACATCGGCAGGTTCAGCACACGCCGGGCGTATGCAGCGCTGGTGAGGAAATCTTCCTCGCGGCAGCCCAGGCTGGTATAAGCTCCTTGCATTGGAACCAGGGATGGATACATCACATACGATCCTATGCCCTTCTCAGATAGGAAGTGCATCAGCTCGGCCCGCTGCGCTTCGTCAGGCGCCATGGTAGCATACGAGTAATATACATGATGGGCATAGTCGGCCTGGTAAGGAAGCTGCAAGGGCGTGGTTTTTAGCATCTCGTCGTAGATGCCAGCCAGCGCCCGCCGGCGGTCGTTCCATTGATCCAGCCGTTTCAATTTGACGCTCAAGATGGCTGCCTGCAGCTCATCCAGGCGCTCCTGGAACCCGATCACTTCATGGACGAACTTGACTCGCTGGCCCATGTAGCGCAGTATCCTGACTTTTTCATACAAGGCTGGATCGTTGGTCGTGATCGCGCCCCCATCGCCATATGCGCCAATATTTTTTGACGGATAAAATGAGAAGGCCGCCATGTGACCTATAGACCCTGCACGCCGCCCTTTGTAGCGTGCCCCGTGGGCATGGGCGGCATCCTCCAGCACCCACAAGCCGTGCCGCCCGGCTAGCTCCATGAGCGGATCCATATCCACCGGGTGCCCGTACAGGTGAACAGGGATAATGGCCCGGGTGCGAGGGCTGATCTTCTGCTCCACCAGACCGGCGGTCATATTGTACGTACGCGGATCCACATCCACAAAGACCGGGGTAGCACCGGTGTAAGAGATCGCGAACGCTGTCGCCACATAGGTATTGCTCACCGTGATGACCTCATCACCCGGGCCAACACCGAAAGCCTGCAAGGCCAGGTGGAGAGCTGCCGTGCCGCTCGAGATGCCAATGCAGAACCGGCATTCACAATAAGCTGCAAACTCTTGCTCGAAACGAGCCAGATGGGGTCCAAGCGTGTATTTGCCGGTCGGAAGTACGGCTTCCACCGCCTCACGCACCTCTTCGGCAATCTCTTGATACTGGCGTTCCAAATGGCCTTCGCCGATCAGTTTTGCGGGCTGCGCCATTGCGCTATCTCCACTTCCAGGGCTTTTACGCGCTGGTTTAACTTAATATACTGCTCTGTGAAATCCAGCTCGCTCCATGCCAGCAGCAGCAGGTCCATGGAGTGGATCAGCAGGACAGAAAACGGGACGGCTTTTTCACTGGCTTCCAGGCGGATTATATCGGCGTTGATCTTATGCGCCTGGCATTGTTCTGCGTTGGCCTCATCGAGGGACTCTTGGGCTGCTTGCCATTCTCCGTTCTCGGCATATTCAGCAGCTTCCTTGGCTTTCGAACGCGCGTTTCCGGCGTGTAATATGAGCGAGAACAAAACCTGTTCCCAATTGAGTTCCTGGTTTAAATCGGTCAAGTGGGCCTCTTTTCTTTTTTTTTGGCTCTCCCGTTTCCAACGGGATGGTTCCCCAGTATCTAAATGGTATGCAGCTTCAGATGCCTGGTTTCATTCAAACGGATCGGGCGCCAGATCCCATCCTTCAGCTCCACATCCGAGATGCCGCAGGCATCCCACGGGCCATACTTCTTCCACCGCTGGGGACGCCCCTCGAACATGAGGGCCATTAGAAGGCTGAGCACGCCCCAATGGGTCACGACCAGCAAGCGGCCGCCTGGGTGGCGAGCAATGAGCTCTTCCAGGGCAGACCTGACCCTGCCTGAAAACAGTGCCAGGCGCTCGCCAGACAACAAGATCATCAGGCGCATCACAGGCCGGAAGATCGACGACCTGTTACCATTGGGATAAACCCGGTACATCGGCCTGCCCTCCGACCACCCATAGTCCATTTCCCGCAATCCATCCAGCGGGATGGGAGTAAGCCCGGTTGATTTACCCAAGATTGCCGCGGTCTGCATGGCCCGGCCTAATGGGCTGGTGTAGAGAGCATCGAAGGTCACACCGGCCAGGCTGCTCGCAGCCATGCCAGCATGCTGCTTACCAGCCATACTGAGCGGGCTGTCCAGGCGCCCGTGCAAGAGGTTCTTTTCGGTCCACTCCGTTTCGCCGTGGCGGACCAGGGTCAATCGTAACGAGCTCTTTATGGTCAAAGCATCATCCTTTATGCACCATCCTGCAAGGGTGAGGCGCTGTCTGATGCGCAGCGGAACCCCACGAAATCGTTCTTCCGGTTGGGTGTATGCATGCGGCGATAATAAGTCTTTGCTTCCTCCGAGCCGTCCAGCCAATCTCCGCCTCGCAGCGGCATGCGCAGCGGGGAGGTCTTTCCGCCTACCCATTCCCAAACGTTACCGGCCATGTCGGCGGCCCCATAAGGGCTGTCACCGGCTGGAGAATAGAAGCCTACCGGCGATGTCCCCTCAGAACGGATATTACATAGAGTAGGGTGGAAGACATTGCCCCACGGCCATAGGCGGCCATCCACCCCACGAGCTGCTTTCTCCCATTCGAGCTCGTTCGGAAGCCGCTTCCCCACCCACTCGGCGTATGCATTTGCGCTGAACCAGTTGACATTCACCACAGGATGGTTCGCCAGGCCCTCTGGCCAGACCCCTCGCCTCCAGTGAGATGGCGCGTCATGACCGGTTGCATCTACGAATTTTTTATACTCTGTATTTGTAACCGGGAAGCGGTCGATATAGAAGGCCGCGATCGTCATTTGCTCCGCTTCAGCGCCGCACAAGAACTCCCCGGCCGGTACATAAACCATGGGCTGCCGGGTCTTACCGGTGATGAATAAGGTTAAATGGATATCTTCCATGATCACTTCCTTTGATTGGCCTCGGGCGCCCAGGTTTTGATCTGGGCGAACAGCCAGCGCATCGCCAGGCCGAATGCCAGAAGGTAGTAAAGCGCAGTTACAGCAGAGACGGGTAGATCTGTATGGCCTACCAGCACCTCCCCGGCGTTATTTCCTCCTAGCACAAGTTGAAAGGCAGTAATTGCCCACACAAAGATCGTGTTGACGAAGATCGCCAGCCAGAAATATTTCCAGCTTTCACGCAAAGCCCGCCCGGCCAAAACTCCCTGCAGCGCGCTGACCGAAAGCAGCGCCGGGCGGAAAAGGACCAGGGGCAGCAGCCCGACCAGTATCTCGAAAAAACCGGTCTGCGCCAGGCCTGCCAGGGTAGGCGAAGAGGTATCGCCAAACATCAACCGGAAGCCGGCTCCCACCAGGCTCAGCCCGGTGAAGAGCTGGGCAACCAGGCCCACGCCAAAGCCGAGAGCCAGTCCGTTTGGCAGGAGGGCAGTATCCGATTTTTGCCTGCCCAGCACAAGCATCATGGCGCCTGTAACGAAAAAAGCAGTCAGCAGCGCCCCGATCAGAGTCATGGCGTAATCTGCAAGCACCGCAGGTGAAGGGAGAGTACCGGGAGTCTGTGAGCCGAGCAAGATCTGGCGCAGCAGGCTCTGGATGAAAATGCTGGGCAGCAAGGCGGCCAGCCAGACCAGCATGCCCCAGTAAACCAGGTCTCGTTTCACGGCCGGACTGCGCCGTGAAATAAGACTCATGGGCAAGCCAGGGGAGAAGATAAAGAGGAATCCCCCGGCAGCGAGGGCAAAGCCTTTGAGGATCATATGGTTACGACTCCCGGTACGATGTAAACCGAAGCAATGGATGCAGTCACGTAACAGCCAGAAGACCTGTTCCGGCAGTGGCAGGGTTAAGAGTTCTATGCCTTGATGGCATTGTCGCGAGCTTCGATGGCCGCCATGATCTGCTTGAAGAGCTTCTCTCCTTCAACCATACCGAACGAGACTGGATCGATATCCGCTACAATGATGTTGTAAGGAGCTGCCGCTTCAGTAATGCTCTTGCGTTTGTATCGAACCTGGGGAGCGATAAGTACGATATCCACGTAGTTGGCTGCAAAATTCCAGGTGGCTATTTCTGCGGTTGCAATAGCGTGCAGATCGAACGGTACTCCGGCAGCTTGGGCCGCTTCACGCGTCTTTGCCTCCAACAGGCTTGAGGACATCCCCATCGCACACACCATCAAAGCTTTGATTGTTTTTCTTTCATCCATCGCTAACTCCTTGCCATTGTAGCATTCCAACTCGAATCAACAAGTTTCTGCCGCAGCCTAAGCTGGGACTGGTTTTGCGGCTGCTGCTGGAGCCATCTCCTCGACATGCTCTTTTTCGAGCACCTGGCGCTCCCAGGCTTTGAATGCCGGCCACCAGATAATTGCCGGAAGGACAAACTCGGTGATGGTAACCAGGACCGCCGCACGCCAGTCATAACCGGTTGCCATGAACATCAACAGCGGGCTAGGCAGAGTCCACGGCGCAGCGATGATGGTCGGTGATACCAGGTGCAATACGTGGGCAAGGTAAGCGATGCTGGCGTTCAAGAAGGTGATGATGATGAACGGGATGGCTAACACAGGGTTGAAAATGATCGGGGCGCCAAAGGTGATCGGCTCATTGATGTTAAAGATGCCAGGCCAGAATCCCAGCCAGCCAACTTTGCGCAAACGAGGCGCCTTAGAGCGCATGAAGTAGAGCGCCAGGGGTAGGGTCGCGCCTGAGCCGCCAGGAACGACGTACGAGCGGAAAAGGCTGGTATAGATGGCTGTCGGCGTCGCTCCGTTGGCAACTGCCTGGGCATTGGCAGCCAGGTTGGCGGTCCACACCGGCTCGAGGGCGATGCCGATGGTTAAGTCTCCATGGATGCCCATCGTCCACAGGAAGGCGTGGAAGGTTTCTGCGATGGCTACGGCTACATAGGTCGAAGCAGCCGGGACGATCCTGGCCAAGACCTGGAACATTCCCTCTGCAATATCGAGG
>Ga0105092_10000656_pt1 | contig 18074 bp, 13 predicted proteins | sample PPLLak2March2015_FD_87021 | JGI IMG/M metagenome (GOLD analysis project Ga0105092, IMG submission 87021) | Freshwater sediment microbial communities from Prairie Pothole Lake near Jamestown, North Dakota, USA - PPLs Lake P7 Core (1) Depth... | ecosystem: Environmental > Aquatic > Freshwater >... | reverse complement strand
CTATCTGGGGCTCTACGGCGGGTTCTTCCACGTGGTGACCCATCTTCTGGCCAAAAGCCTCCTCTTCCTCTGCGCGGGTGCGGTGATCTACCGAGTCGGCATCAGAAGGATTTCCGAGCTGGGTGGCCTTGCCCAAAAGATGCCGATAACCGCCTTCTGTTTCTTCCTGGGCGCCCTTTCGATGGGAGGAATGCCTTTCCTGGCGGGTTTTATGAGCAAGTACACGATCATTCTCGCCTTGGCCAGGTTGAAAATGTGGTGGGCGTTGAGCATTGCAACGTTTGCTGGAGTTCTGACCCTGGCAGGACTGATCTGGGCGGCAAATCGAGTCTTCTGGTCGGAGGAGTCGCCGAAGGTAGCGGCTTTAACGGCCGAGAATCGCGAGGTGCCTCTTCCCATGATGATCCCGATGGTTCTGATCGCGTCGTTGATCATCTTTCTGGGGATCCTTCCGCAGACTCTATATCCGGTTCTGGACGGTGCGACCAGGTCGATCCTGGCGATGCTGGCCGGCTGAGGAAAGAACATGAACGCGTTTTCGAGACAATTGCGCCAGCTTTTCATGAAAGCCTTTCCCAAATCCCTTTGGGTGTTCCACGTTAACCTGGGCGCCTGCAACGGCTGCGACATCGAAGTCATTAATGTTCTGACCCCTTACTACGATGCTGAACGATTCGGGATCAGGTTGGTCGGGTCTCCGCGTCATGCGGATGTGCTTCTGGTCAGTGGCCCGGTCACGAGGCAGATTGTCCCGCATGTGGCCCGATTGCTGGAGGCGGTACCCGAGCCGAGGCTCATCTTCGCTGTAGGGAGTTGCTCCTGTGGCGGCGGGATCTGGTATGACTCCTACAATGTTGTCGGAGGGGCCAACAAGGTCCTGCCAGTGAACTACTATATCCCCGGCTGCCCGCCGCGTCCCGAGGCTATTGTCTACGGGGTGGCGCTTGCTCTCGGGGCGGTGACCAGGAAAGTGGCGGCGCGGCATGTTTCCGACAACTTCCTGGAGGAATACCGGCGCCTGAATCCGCCGCTGGCTGCCCGTTTGTGATTTAGAGGAGAAAGAGCATGGCCAAGATCCTCATGATTGATGATGATCCGGACATCATTCTTGCCACTCGGATCCCTCTGGAGTTCTGTGGGCACAAGTTCTTCTCAGCGCGAAGCGGCCGGGAGGGGTTGGCGGCGGTGAAGACCGTCAACCCGGACCTGATAATTCTTGACGTCATGATGGAGTCCTTCACTGAGGGTTTTCATGTCTCTTTGACTCTGCGCGACCCGTCGCCCGATTCCGAATATGCTGACTGCCGAACCATTCCAATTCTCGTGCTCACCTCCATTCACGACGTAACTCCCCTTCGTTTTGCCCCGGACCAGGACTATCTCCCCATCGACGCGTTCCTGGAGAAATCGGCGAGTCCCGAGCAGTTGCTGGCGAAGGTGAACGAGTTGCTCGGCAAGCGTGCCGGGTAGGGCGCAGAGCCGCGTTCTAAAGGACCTCAAAGACCTCAAGGACCTCAAGGACTTAATCTGGTCCTTGAGGTCTTTGAGGTCGTTGAGGTCCTTTAGAAAATCAGGAGATCGATTTGGACCACGAACGCACGATCGCCCAACAGGAACTGATCAACAGTTTGGACTGGTTGATCCGTTTACGGTGGGTCGCCGGAGCAGCGGTCATAGCACTCACTTTTACCGTTACCGCCGGCCTGAACCTCAACGTTCGTGCACTTCCGTTTTACCTTGTCGGTTTTGCGGTCGCTGCCTACAACCTGGCACTCAGGCAAATTCTGGGCGCGTTGCGACAGAACCACTTCTCGGATACGGCTTTGGAATGGTTCACCCGGGCGGAGATCGGGCTGGACTGGATCGCCATGACGATCCTGATCCATTACTCCGGTGGGGTTTCGAGCCCCGTGATCTTCTTCTTCGTGTTCCACATCATCATCGCCTCGTTTCTTTTGCCGCACGACCGGGGTTTTCTGTACGTGACGTTTGCCCCTCTTTTGGTTGCCGGCGTCGCGTTCGCCGAGTATCACGGCCAGATACCGCACATTGCGATTTTCGAGGCGACCCTCTATCGGAGTCCCATCTACATCGCAGGCGTCCTTTTCTTCTTCACCAGTGCCGCCTACGTCACGGCCTACTTTTCGATGGCCCTTTCGAGGCGGCTGCGTAGACGTGAGGAGGAGGTGACCGGGCTTTACGAGAGCGCGCGGGCGACTACCTCCACCTTGGACCTGGAGCAGGTCTTGAACCGGCTGACGGAGGCGACAACCCGGGTTCTGAAATGCAAGGCCGCGTCCATTCGGCTTCTGAACTCGACCGGCACCCACCTGGAAATGGTTGCGGCTCACGGCCTCAGCCAGGCCTACATGAGTCACGCCTCTGTACCCCTCGCCAGCTCGGTCATTGACCGTGAGGCCCTCTCCGGAAAGACCATCCTGATCTCCGATGCGCCTAACGACGAGCGCGTCCGCCATCGCGAGCAGGTAAGGGAAGAGGGGATCGAGTCCATCCTGAGTACTCCGCTGGTTGGCAAACAGGGACTTACCGGTGTCCTGCGAGCATACGGCGCCGCCGGCCACAGGTTCCAGGAGGACGATGCGGAGTTCCTCGCAGCGGTGGCAGCCCAGGGTTCAGTGGCGATCGGGAATGCCCGATCATATCGGATACTCGAAGACCTTAACCGGCAAAAATCGCAGTTTGCCAGGATGGTCACGCATGAGCTCCGTTCTCCCATTCAGGTTGCACAAAGCCTGGTGAATGTTCTCCTGAGCGACTACGTGGGCGAACTGAACGAGAAACAGAGGGATTTGATACAACGAGCGCAATGCCGCCTGCGTCATCTTCAGGACTTGGTCGATGACCTGCTCAACCTGGCTGCTGCGAAAGCCGACGTTCTGGCCCGGCCGGAACGCAGCAGAGTACCGCTGGTTGAGGTGTTGAAGGATCTCTACGATCGTTGTGAACCGCGCGCAAAAGCGAAAGGGATCAAGTTGATCCTGAGGTGCGCCGATCCGTGCCCGGAAATCTGGGGTCGCGAGGACGAGCTCGGCACTCTGTTCGGTAACCTGCTGGATAACGCCATCAAGTACACGGATCAGGGTACGGCGTGTGTGAGCGTCAGGAATGAGGACGGGCTTATCAGAGTGGATGTCTCCGACTCGGGCATCGGAATCCCGCACCTAGCGTTATCGCGGGTGTTCGACGAGTTCTTCCGTGCCGACAACGCCAAGGCTCTTGAGGAACATGGGACCGGTCTGGGGCTCGCCATCGTTAAGGACCTGGTGGCACGCTACGAAGGGAAAATCGACGTGCAGAGCCATGAGGGCCAAGGCACAACCTTTACCGTCTGGCTGCCCGCCGCACCGGGGAGCACGACACGGACGAAAAGCAGGGGCGAAGGGGCGTAGGGGCGAAGGGGCGTAGGGGCGGAGGGGCGAAGGGAAAAGCAGGGAAGAGAACTAGATTTCCCCGCTTTTCCCTTCACCCCTTCGCCCCTTCGCCCCTCGGCCCCTGCTTTTCACTCCCTCGCCAACAACGCCCGGTGGCCGTACCTCATCGCTCCGGCCCCGAAGAACTTGCGTGCCATCGCGAGCTGGCCGATGTGATAGGACTCGTGATGGAGCAAGAAGACCAGCGCTCCAAAGAGAGTCGGATCTTCAATCGGGAACGCCTCCTGGCTCTTCGCCTTGAGCTCCTCGTCCGTCAACTGCGGAAATCGTTCTTCAAGAATGTCAGAAACCGTCTTCCAGCCTTCGAGGATTTGATCGAGCGGCGGCTCCCCCTTCTGCTCGACGACGGCCAGGTAGTTCTGGGAAGCGTTATGCAACTGCGTTTCGGTCTCAATTCCCACGAGCCTGGCCAGGTAGTCGCGCGCGTCAACCAGGTGACAGGCGAGGAAGGCCACACTGTTGGTGTCGGAGTTCGGTCGTTGTCGGGCTATCTCGTCCGAAATACCGTCCAGACAGTTGCGGAAGAGCCGGGTGTTGAGTTGCAGGATTTCCAGGAGTGCTTCGAGTCTCAGATTCATGGCCGTCCTCCAGGTTTTGGATACCTTGCAGAGCCAAGTTTCAGATTCTAGACAAGGTGTAATCCCCGGAGGTTCCGTTGTCAACTGATTTGTGGCCTTTCCCCTGGTCGCAGCTTGACGGCTTGCATCCAGCCAGATGTAATGAGAGGACTTAACGAGGTGGACTGTGACTTCTTCTCTGCTCGCTGCGACGATTATTGCCGCTCTCGGGGGCCTGCTCTTCGGCTTTGACACCGCCGTCATCTCCGGCACCACTGACTGGCTCACGTCGGTCTACAATCTCAGTTCCTTTGCCTTGGGCTTCACCGTGGCCAGTGCGCTCATCGGGACCATTCTCGGTGCGCTCGGTGCCGGAAAACCCTCGGATCTGCTCGGCCGGCGCCTGACCCTGTTCTTTATTGCGATACTCTATTTCGTCTCGGCGGTCGGCACCGCTCTCGCCTGGGACTGGTACTCGTTCCTCTTCTTTCGGTTCATTGGGGGACTCGGAGTCGGCGGGGCCTCCGTCGTCTCGCCGATGTACATTGCAGAGATCTCTCCGGCCCGCTTGCGCGGGCGCCTCGTCGCCATTACGCAGTTCAACATCGTGTTCGGCATCCTGCTCGCGTTTTTCTCGAACTACATCATCAAGGAAATGCACCTGGGTCCGACGGAGTGGCGCTGGATGTTCGGAGTCGAGGCCTTTCCAGCCGCTGCCTTCTTTCTGCTACTGTTTCTCACCCCCGAGAGCCCTCGCTGGCTGGTCGGGCAACGACGCAGCAACGAGGCCCGGAACGTCCTCGCTCGGATGGGCACCGACACCGGGAACGCGGAGCAGGAGATCGCCGAAATCCAGGCGTCATTGGATCTGGAACACCACAGCCTGCGAGAGCCTCTCTTTCAGAAGTCTTACACCAAGCCGGTTCTGCTCGCCGTTGCTATTGCGATGTTCAATCAGCTCTCGGGCATTAACGCGGTTCTCTACTACGCGCCGCACATCCTTAAGATGACGGGGGTGGGAGAAGATACGGCTTTCCTTCAGGCGGTCGCCATCGGCGGGACGAACCTGATTTTCACGATGGCGGCTTTGGCCGTCATCGACCACTTCGGTCGGCGGAAACTGATGCTCGTCGGCTCCCTGGGCTACATCCTCAGTTTGGGAACGACTGCCGCTGCCTTCTACAAATACCAGGGTGATTTCACCCCGGCGGGCGGAACGGCTGTCTTGATTGGTCTCCTCGTCTTCATCGCCTCGCACGCCTTTGGCCAGGGTGCGGTGATCTGGGTGTTTATCAGCGAGATCTTCCCGAACCGCGTGCGGGCTCGCGGGCAGGCGCTGGGGAGCTTCACGCACTGGGTCATGGCCGCCCTCATCTCCTGGACTTTCCCGATGTTGGCCGATCTATCCGGTGGCCACGTCTTCGCCTTCTATACTTTGATGATGGTCCTCCAGCTGCTGTGGGTCCTCTTCGTGATGCCCGAGACCAAGGGCATCCCGCTCGAGCAGATTCAGAAGCGGCTGGGAATCAGGTGAGGGGCGAGAAGGTGTGCAGAGACCAAAGTTGCCCGCAACCGTAGGTCCCATCTGGAGATTGGACCTACGGGCCGTCAACTCTCAGCTGGCACCAAACCCATCGCCCGTTTCCTGGCACCAGCCCTTCAGGAGGCGGCGATGTCTCTCCAGTTCTTGGGTGTGGGCCCTGCTCGCCACGAGGCTTCGGGTTTCGCCCGGGTCCGCTTGCAGGTCGAAGAACTGTTCTCTGATTTGCCCCTTGGAATAGACGATGTATTTGTATCGGTCAGTCCTCAGCATCCGCCCTTCCAGCCCGTGGCTCTTCCCGAAGCCGCAGAACTCCGTTTCAACGACTACGAGCTCTCTCGACGGATTGAGGGCACGCCCGTCTGCGCAGGGTCTGAGGCTCCGGCCGGAGAGTTTGGCCGGAGGTGTGACTCCGCCGTAATCGCAGATGGTTGGCATGAGGTCCAGGCCGGCTGAAACCAGGGTCTTCCGATCAACGCGCGCAGCTTCAGTGACCCCTTCCCAACTCACAATGAACGGTACCCGGACGACCTCCTCATAAAGGATCTGCTTCTGATTCCACCGATGAGCGCCGGTTCCGTCCCCATGGTCTGAGGAAAAGATGATGACTGTGCGCTCCTCTTGCCCGGTTCTTCTCAGGGCATCAAGTATGTTGGCGATATGACCGTCTACCATCTCGATCAGCCGGTAGTAGGCCCAGCGATACTGCCGCCACCGATCGGCACTCCATCCGACCGTTGGATAAGCGCCCGCATCCCGCTTCTGTATCTCGCGCAACACTTCCGGTTCGTCAGCCGGAATCTCGAAATTGTGGGGCAGATCAGGGCAGGAGGCCGGCGCAGGGGGAGAAGGAAGGGCGCCATTCTTTAACTCGTCTCCCCGAGCCCACTCGCAAATGTCATGGGGGTTCACGAAAGACGAGACGAGCAAGAAGGGTCTGTCGCGCCGGCGTGATAGGAACTCGATGGAGGCATCCGGGACGTCCTGATCGAGGCGATTCGCTCGCGCATGCTGGAGCGTGGTGAAGCCGTGCACGTCGACCTGGGAAGGCTTCACTGGAAGGTGCCACTTTCCGACGTAGCCGCAGTCGTAGCCGGCTTCGGTCATCACCCGGCCGAGCATGGGGAAGGGAAATGGCCTTTCAGGCGGCTCCATATTAATCGTGATGCCGTTTTCATGCGGCATCCTTCCGGTCATGAGCACGGCTCGTGAGGGCACGCAGAGTGGATTGCCGCAATACGCCCGCTCGAAAACGACTCCCTCGCTGGCGATCCGGTCCATGGCTGGCGTCCGCACGTCGCGATTCCCCAGGCAGCTCATGGCGCCGGCGGTCTGCTGGTCAGTGAGGATAAAAAGAATGTTCGGGCGATCGGCGGGGCGCTGAAAGAAGCCGAACGCGGCGCTAGCAGCGGAAGTTTCGAGAAACTGTCTCCGGTTCATATCGAACCGCAGCATACTCCGACAGAGCCGCAAGCGCAGCGCCTTTCTGCGGAGCGCGTCGGGTGTGTGCCTCCTGCACTTCCGTTTGGGTGGCAGGGGCACGTATCCGACGCGCTTCGCCAAAAAGCGCTGCGCTTGCGGCTCTGTGCCGAAGTCTAGGCCTTACCTCTGGATCCTTGCCGAGCCGCCTTTCGCGAACGCTCGTACCTGCTCGACGGTCGCCATGGTGGTATCGCCGGGGAAGGTGGTCAAAAGCGCGCCGTGGGCCCAGCCGAGTTTCACGGCTTCTTCTGGATCCTCGCCGGACACCAAACCGTAGAAGAACCCGGAAGCGAAACCGTCACCGCCGCCGACGCGGTCGTAGACGTCGAGCTGAGCAGTTGGCGCCACGTAGGTCTTTCCGTCAATCCAGGCCACGGCACTCCAACCGTGCCGGTTGGTGGAATGCACTTCCCGAAGAGTGGTTGCGACGATCTTTACCTGCGGGTGCTGGCTGGTCACCTGGTCGATCATGGCAAAGAAGGCGCTGGGGTCGAGCTTGGATTTTGCCCCGACTTCCGGTCCCGGAATTCCAAGACCTTTTTGCAGGTCCTCCTCGTTCCCGACCAGAACATCGACGTTCTCTACAATCCGGCGAACGACGGATACGGCCCGGTCAGCTCCGCCCGAGATCTTCCAGAGCTTTTCACGGAAGTTCAGGTCGAACGAGATAGTTGCGCCGGCGGCCTTCGCGGCCTTCATCCCTTCAATGATCACTTCTGCGGTTGTCGGCGAGAGGGCGGCGAAAATCCCGCCGCTGTGGAACCACCGGACTCCGCCTTTGAAAATCGCGTTCCAGTCAAAATCACCGGGTTTCAGCTGAGCGGCCGCTTCGTTGCAGCGATTGTAGAAGACGACAGGTGCGCGCATGCCAAAGCCGCGGTCACTGTAAACGGTCGCCATGTTGGGTCCCGTCACGCCGTTGTGCTCGAAGTGCTTGTAGAACGGGCGGACGCCCATGGCTTTGACTCGCTCAGCGATCAGGTCGCCGATCGGATAGTTGACCATCGCTGTAGCGATGCCGGTCTTAAGCCGAAAGCAGTCTGCGAGGTTCGCAGCGCAGTTGAACTCGCCGCCGCTGACATGAATCTGGCACTCGTGTGCCTTGCGGAACGGAATATTCCCCGGGTCCAGCCGGTGAACCAGAGCACCAAGCGAGACGAAATCCAAATCGCCATCCTGACGAATATTTAGACCGTACTTCATTCTTCCCTCCCTGTTGGTAAAGTTGCTGGAAACCAAAAGTATACAAGCTGGGCGAGGCGGTTGCCAGCCGGTGGCGAGCCCCTGCTCTGGCGTATCAGCGCGGTTGCCTTCTCCGTCGCGTGCGGTCGTGCATCCTCGTCCGGGTTTCTTCGTCTCCGAGCGTCAACAGCCGGCTGTCGAACAAGGTGACATACAGGCGCCCGGCGTGAATCACCGGAGCGGATTCGATATTCGAGTTGGCCTGAACCGTCCACAAGCGCTGTCCGCTGCTGGAGATCGCATAGACGGTTCCGTCGCTGTCACCGATGAAGCAGTTTCCGATGCGGTCGATGCTCGGCGACCCAAAGATGTAAGGAGCGTCGGTCTGAAAGACCCAGCGTTCTGTCCCTTGTTGAGGGTCGAGCGCATAGAGCCGGCCGTCCAGGCAGCCGACGAGGATGGTCCCGTCCTGCCGGATGGCGGGTGAGGATAGGACCCCCTTGGAGAACGACTTGCGAAAAACGACTTGCCTGGTGGCAAGGTTTAACGCGATCAGGCGCCCGCCCGAGCCGGCGCAAACACCGATATAAAGTCGGTTGCGACCCGTGTCGATGGCAGGCGCGGAAATGATCCGGTTCGAGCTCGAGCCAAGCGCCTCTTGGAACGTCCAGTCCGGGGTGGGCGAACTGGCGGAGAACCGTTGAATCGCGAGAGCACTTGGGTTTTCAAGGTCGAGACAGGCCAGGTAGACGTTCCCTTCGCCGTCCAAAGCCGGCGCGCTCGACGGGAGGCCGTTCAGCGGAGCCCGCCACCGCAGGTTTCCTTCGGGTCCGAATGAGTAAAGCTCGTTACTCCATGCCGTAACGTAGGAGCTGCCATCCGGGGTGATTGCCGGAGAACCCAGAATCCGACGGTCTGTGCCGCCCGGCAGTTGGTATTTCCACTGCAGCACGCCATCCGACGAGAGGCAATAAAACCAGCCGTCCAGGTCACCAAAGTAGAGGCGCCCGCCGGAGTCCAGGGACGGCGTCGCAAACAGGCTCTCCCCGGCGGCGAATTCCCATTTTCTGGAACCGTCAAGTGTCAGGGCGTACAGGTGGCCGTCGGTCGAAGCCAGGTAGATCGTGCCGTCTGGTGAGACGACCGGCGAGGCGGCGATCGACCCGTCCGCCTGGAACGTCCATAAAAGGTGTGGCCCAATGGGTCCGGCATCCTGCGATCGACCGGTCCGCTGATAATCGGAGTGGAAGGTCGGAGACTGGGCGCACGCCAAGGCGACGAACAGGAATGTCGTTGCCGCGAGCACAGCGAGCTTTCGGAGTGCGCAAGCCATGCTTGCGCCTTTATTGACTTCGCCAGTGTTGCTTGGCTCGCACATAGCCACTCTAAGATCCTTCCTTAAACGACGGCAGGAAGGCGTAGCGCGCCTTGGCGACACTTAACCCGAGGACCGGAATATCCTGTAACCGGTTGCTCCCCAGACCACGAGCCGCTGCCAGCGCCAAGGTGTTGGCGCCGTTGTAGAACGGTCTTTTGCCTTCAGGAGCCTCCGGGTCGTAGCCCATGATCGCCGCCCCAACTGCATCGGTACAAACGCAGTTTCTTCCTGCGATTAACAGGCCGGGAGCCACCAGCCCCACTCGAGTGCCTTGCCAGACTCCTTCTCCGCCGTGCATCGAAACCACCGCGTCGATAATCGAAAGATCGATGGGCCGCGCCCGGACAATATCCACGACTGCTCTGGGAATCCGAAATCCGGGCTGGTGCGACGGCACCGGAAGGATCTCGCCTCCAGCCGGAGAGGGTGCCCCTTGGTGAAGAACCTGCGCGCGGTTACTCAACGAATCTTCGTCTTGACTCACACCTGAATAGAGCGAGCTCGGCGTAATGCCGAACAGGTTCTTCATGGCCAGCGTGATTCCGGCAATCTGATGGTTCTTCATTTTCGGTATCGAGACCATCACGTCGGTGTCGGAGTAGCGGTGATTGAGCATGAAGTAGTTGTAGAGGTACGGTTGTCCTTCCACGTTCCGTTGGCGGTATTTGGCCGCGGTCCCGCAGTTTCGGGTGTTTTCCCATTCGATGGTAGGAACCGTGGACTCGAACGTGCCCACGTCATATCCCGACTTCTGGAATCCGGTTCGCCCGTCGTCAAGATCGTACAGACTTTCGCAAATGACGATGCGGTTGGCGCCGAACTTGTGAAAAAGCGAGGCCGCGGCCAGGACAACAACCGGATGTGTGTAGACTGTCTCGACCGCCGAGAGGGTGTAGATCGGAGCGCTTGAGCCGCCCGTAACATTGACTTTGATCGTGACTGTCTTCCCCTTAACAAGAGACGGGATCCCCCCGATCATGTCGAACATCGTCGCTAAAGTCGATTTCACCAGGTCGAAGTCATATCGGCGACAGCGAGCGACGGCGACGGGCGCAGCCGGCAGAGCCTGGGCCCGAACACTGGCCGCCGAACAGGCGGCCGTAACCGCCGCTACCCGCCCGATAAAAGTACGACGCGAGACAGGCGCAGTCATCGGGCGTAATTTTATCGTAATTGGTGACCGCTCGTAATGCTGACAGCTGACGGCTGACAGCTAACGGCTAACCCTGACAAGAAACCGAGGATTCGTTTTGTCAGCGGTCAGCCGTCAGCAATTACGAGCGTGTCACCAATTTCCCCTTTCCCTGCACCGCACTTTGCGGTAAGACTGGTCTCGCTGTGAGCAATAACACCACCAAGAAAGAATTCTTCAGCGTCAACAAGAAATACCGCAGCCGAGCCGTGGTTTCCGGGCCCAATCGCGCCGGGCATCGCGCCCACCTGCGATCGCTTGGGCTTCTTGACGACGATTTCGAAAAGCCGTTTATCGGCATCGCCAATTCCTGGAACGAGATGCATCCGGGACACGTGCATCTCCGGGGCGTCGCCGAGGAGGTGAAAAAAGGCGTCTGGCAAGCCGGCGGGATTCCCTGGGAGTTCAACACCATCGCGCTCTGCGACGGCCTCGTCCACGGCCAGCCGGGAATGCGCTTTACGCTACCCAGCCGAGATCTGATCGCCGACAGCATCGAGATCATTGCCGAAGGGCAACAACTGGACGGCTTGGTCTGTATCTGCTCCTGCGACAAGATCGTGCCAGGGATGATGATGGCGATGATGCGCCTTGATCTTCCCTCAGTCCTCGTCACCGGCGGGCCGATGATGCCCGGCTCATTTCAGGGCAGGGCAGTCGCGATCCCCGACATGCGCGAGGGGGTGGGTAAGTGGGTCACCGGTGTCTATTCGGACGACGAGGCTTTTGAACTGGAATGCTCGGTCTGCCCCGGACCCGGTTCCTGTGCCATGAACGGAACAGCCAACACGATGGCCTGCGTTGCCGAGATTATGGGCCTGAGCGTCTCCGGCTGTGCGACCGCTCATGCCGTCACCTCGAGCAAGAAACGGATCGCGAAGCGCAGCGGGCAACTGATCGTTCGGTTGGTTGAGGAGGATCGGAAACCATCCGGTTTTATAAACCGTTCGAGTTTTCAGAACGCACTCATTCTGACCGCCGCCATCGGCGGGTCTACCAATGCGACCATTCACATCCCGGCGATCGCCGCCGAGCGGGGATTGACCATTACTCTTGACGATGTCGAAGAAGCCAGCCGAAGAACACCTCACATCTGCAGCCTTAAGAGCTCGGGCCCTCACACGTTCTGGGACCTGGAGCTGGCGGGCGGTGTTCCTGCCTTGGTCAAGGAACTGCTGCCTCTGCTCGCCTCGGCTGAAAAGACGTGTTCCGGTGCCAGTTTGGCCGAAGCCGCCGAGAAGGCGGTGAACAAGAACCGGGATGTGATCCGTTCCATCAGCAATCCGATACATGCCCAGGGAAGCTTTGCGGTCCTGAAAGGCAATCTGGCCCCGCTCGGCTGTATCGTCAAACAGACTGGAGTCGACACCCGCATGATGGTGCATACAGGGCCGGCCCGCGTTTTCGATGCGGAAACCGAAGCGGAGGCGGCCATTTATGATGGTCGAATCAACGCCGGCGACGTCATCGTGATCCGGTATGAGGGTCCCAAAGGGGCTCCGGGAATGCCCGAAATGTTTTCGGCCACTTCGGCCCTTATGGGGGTCGGGCTTGGAAGCACCGCGGCCCTCATCACTGACGGCCGGTTCTCCGGCGCGACGCGCGGCCCTTGCATCGGCCACATAGCCCCGGAGGCCGCTGTTGGCGGCGCGATCGCCTATGTGCAGGAAGGGGACCAGATCCGCATTGATATCCCCGGCCGGACAGTCGAATTGCTCGTCGATGATGAAGTTCTGGAGGCGCGCCGCAAAACGATGCCGATCAAGCAGAAGCAGGTGACCAGCCGGGTCCTCCGGCGGTATATGAAAGGCGTGGGTGACGTGTCTTCGGGGGCGGTCGTTGAGTAACGTGGGACCGCGGATTACGCGGATAAGCGCGGATAACGCGGATAAAGCACTATCCATCCGCGTTATCCGCGCTTATCCGCGTAATCCGCGGTAGAGGCTTCCTAATGAACACAATCACCCCGGTCGAAGTCCAGACTGCCGAGAAGACCCACGTCCGGTACTGGATCCTCCTCGTCCTCTTCGTGGTGACGACCATTAATCATGTCGACAGGGCCACCCTCTCAATGGCGGCGCCGGCGATCAGGAAACACCTGGCCATCGATCCGGTGGCTATGGGCTATATCTTCGCGGCTTTCGGCTGGTCTTACGCCATTTTGCAGATCCCTGGAGGATGGCTGCTCGACCGCTTCGGTTCGAGACTCGTTTACGGATCGGCCCTCTTCTTCTGGTCCCTGATGACCTTTCTGCAGGGACTGTCCGGTTTTCTGTCCGGTTCGGCGGCCTTCGCCGCGCTGCTCATGCTTAGATTTCTCCTCGGCATCGCGGAAGCTCCCGCGTTTCCCGGTAACAGCCGGATTGTCAGCTCCTGGTTCCCGGTCCATGAACGCGGGTTCTCTTCGGCCGTCTTTAACTCGGCTCAGTATTTTGCCTTGGCGGCATTCACGCCTTTGATGGGCTGGATCCTCGCCGTTTGGGGCTGGCAAGCCGTCTTCTACAGTATGGGCGTCGTCGGAATCCTGCTCGGCTTCTTCTGGTTCGCCTTTGTTAACGAGCCGGGCGCCCACCCGATGGTCAATCAGGCCGAGATTGAGTACATCCGGTCAGGAGGCGGGCTCGCTGGTTTGCAGGCGGGCGGATCCGAGCTGCGCCTGGACTACGTCCGTCAGATGTTAAAAAGCCGCATGCTCATCGGCGTCTACATCGGTCAGTTCGGCATCAATACCATTACCTGGTTCTTCCTGACCTGGTTTCCAACCTATCTGGTCCAGGCCAAGGGTATGTCGATCCTGAAGGCGGGTCTGGTCGCTTCGATACCGGCTCTGCTCGGTTTCGCCGGCGGTCTGTTGGGAGGCTACACTTCAGACTGGCTTTTGCGGAGAGGCAGGTCCCTGACCTTCGCCCGTAAGACGCCGATTATTCTCGGCATGACGCTCTCATCCTGTATCGTGCTGGCCAACTATGTCACGGCCGAATGGGTCGTTATTGCCCTCATGTCGCTCGCCTTTTGTGCCAAGGGTTTCGGTGCTCTCGGCTGGGTGGTCGTCAGCGATACCTCCCCGAAGGAAATGGTGGGGTTGAGCGGGGGGATTTTCAACTTCGCCGGTAATCTTGCCAGCGTGGCGACTCCGGTTGTCATCGGATACATCCTCGCTGTCACCGACTCGTTTAACGGGGCGCTCCTCTATGTTGGGTCGATGGGGGCGCTCGGCGCCTTGTCCTATCTGCTTATTGTCGGCGACATCCGCCGGCTGGAACTGAAGAAACAGGAAACGAAAGCCAGGCTGTAACGGAGGCCAAATTAATGGACGTTGACTTCATTCGCGGTGTTGTCCCTCCAGTGATTACTCCTGTCGACGCGCAGGACCGCGTTGACGAGCAAGCACTCAGAAACGTTGTCGAGCACGTGATCCGCGGCGGCGTTCACGGGGTTTTCGTCCTGGGGACGACCGGGGAGTTCTACGGTCTTGATCTGGAGCAGAAGAGGCGTGCGATACGGATTACGCTGAATCAGGTCAAGGGGCGGGTTCCGGTGTATGCCGGCGCCAGTGCTATCACTACCCGGGAATGCGCTGAGCTTGCCCAGCTGGCCGAAAAGGAAGGCGCCCAAGCGGTGACGGTTCTCACCCCGATGTTTATCTCGCCCAGCGAGGAAGAGCTTTACCAGCATTTCGCGACCATCGCTTCCTCGACTCGCCTCCCAGTTCTCCTCTACAACAACCCTGATCGGACCGGAATCAACATGTCCGCGGGGCTGATCGAGCGATTGGCAGACAGCCCAAACATCGTCGGCGTCAAGGACAGCAGCGGCGATTTTACGTTGATGTCCGAGTATATCCGGCGAACCAGGGGAAAGAACTTCCGGGTCATGGCTGGCCGCGACACGCTCATTCTGGCAACTCTGGTCTACGGCGGCTATGGATGTGTTGCGGCGACAGCGAATGTCGCGCCCGCGCTTGTTGTTGAGATCTATGAGAAGTTCCAGGCGGGCGACCTCCAGGGCGCGCTCGAAGCCCAGTACCGGCTGGCGCCGCTTCGGGTGGCATTTACCCTGGGCACTTTTCCGGTCGTCATCAAAGACGCCTTGAATCTCGTCGGAGTTTTCGCCGGAGACCCGATCAAGCCTGTCGGCCACTGCACCGAAGCGAATATGGCGAAGCTGAAGGGGATTCTGGAGAACATGGGGTTGATTGGGCGGGAGTAGGCGTGCCTGCCGGAGGAAAGGACCTCAAGGACCTCAAAGACCTCAAAGACCTCAAAGACCTCAAAGACCTCAAAGACCTCAAAGACCTCAAAGACGCTCAAGGTCTGTCTTTAAGGTCCTTGAGGTCTTTGAGGTCCTTGAGGTCCTTGAGGTCCTTGAGGAAAGAGCGTCTTGTTGATCATCGCTTTTTGGGGGAGCCCTGGACAGGATTTACAGGGTTAACAGGATTTCAACCAGGAAAATCCTGTAATCCTGTAAATCCTGTCAAAAACTCTCCCTACTTCACCTCCTGCCGGGCGATGTTCCAGCCGCTGATCACGGCCTTCGGCTTCGCCGCTCCTCGCGGGGGTTTCAACGAGGCGGTGACGACCCGCTTTTCGCCAGGCAGCAGGGAGAAGTAGTTGTCATCCCAGAAAACCGGCAGTATTTCCTGCTCGCCCGAGACCACCTGCAACCTGACCATGAACGCCAGTGAATTACTCGGATTCTGGACGGTGACGCGAGCCAGTTGGCTGTCCTTCTGGGTCTCAAATCGAACCGCCCCCTTTAACTGGACCTCGGGGAGCGACTCGAGGGCCGTGAAATCAGCGTAGGAGGAACAGGGTGTGTAGTACCACTTGGCTTTCGACTGATCGAGGACGTCCGGTTTGGTCGAGAGCCAATAGAAGTTCGAGCTCCGGACCTGGCCTTTCGCGTCAGTCAGGGTCAGCCGCAGGAAGTGTGTCGTGCTCAGATCCGCGATCTCGGGTAGGGTGAAGACCCTCGCGATGCTGTCCGGGTCCACACTGACATCAGCGGTCTTGGAGAACTTTTCCTTCAAGTCAAAATTCAGCACTTGAGCAGTCGCCTTCAGCCCCTTAAACGGAGTGTAGAAGGAGTTGGCCACCACAATCGAACGGTCGTCGTAGGAGTACTGGATATGCAACGGTTCACAAGCCATCTTTGCGGCGAAATACGTCCCGCCAGGACGCAGGTAGAAGTCATAGAGATGCCAGATCATCGAGGGCCAGGCGTTGTTCTGCATCCACTGGATCACGCCGGTCGATACGTACTTGTTGCGCGCGTAGCCTTCGAACATCGCCCGGTGGCTTTCGTAGGCCAGGGCCTGCGCCTTGTTGACATAGTCCTCCAGCCCCTTCGCCGTGCCGAAGCGAGCGTTGAGGGCAGCCGTAAAGACATCGAGAGTCTTGAATTGCCCGCCGCCGCAATGGAAGCTCCAGTATTCGTCGATCGGCCAAAGGTGCTCGGCGGGCAGCATTGCGCGAATGCTCTCGACCGGTGGGACAGAGGGGCCGGGACTGATCTCGGTGGCGAAGCTGAACGCACCGCCGTTCTTCTTGTCCTCGAGCCAGTACGAGGCGGGCACGTACTCGTACGGGCCGCTCATCTTCACGCCGCTCGGCCCGGTCAGTTCGGCTTTCTTCTGGGTCGCGGATGAAATGACCGGATTCGGCCACTCAAGCTTCTTCAGGATGTCCAAATACATCTGTTCGACCTTGGCCGGCGGAGGATTGTCGCTTCCGTTCAGCCAGACGAGCGTCGAGGCGTGGCTCCGCAGGCGTCGGATTTGGGATTCGAGCGATTCGGCCGCCACTCGGTAGTCTTCGTCCTCCCAGTCCTTCCAGCGCTCCCAGTGATCGCAGCAACACCAGCCGACCATGACAAGAATGCCCTCTCGGTCACAGGTCTCCAGGAAATGGTCATCCTCGAGTTTGCCTTCAAGGCGGATGGTGTTGAGGTTCATGTGCTTGACATATGCGATCTCGGCCTCCTGTCGCTCGGGAGAAGAACGAAGGAGCATTTCAGGTGTATAGCCGGCGCCCCGTATGAGAATCTTCTGACCGTTGATTTTGAAAAGGGTGTAGCCCTCCTGGTTGAGCTCGGACGTTATCTCCCGGATGCCGAAGCGAATCGACTGGCTGTCCGACAACTTTCCGTCAACCAGAAACTGAACCGACAAGGGATAGAGCGGCTGTGCGCCGAGCTGGGCCGGCCACCAGACCTTTGGGTTCGACAGGACAAGCTGCGGGAACGCGGCGTCCTCAAACGAGACTGTCTTAGTCTCGCCAGCAGCCAGCTCGACGGGTTGGGAGAATTCGATTTTCTCGATCACCCCCTTGAGGACTCCCTTGACCGGTTTATCTGCTGCACTGCGCAGTTCGACGTTTACCTTGAGTCTAGCCTTGGCGAGCAAGGGCATCTCCAGCCGGGAGACCACTTGAGGATAACGGACTGAAACGGGGCCAGTTGAGGTCAGGTAGACGTCTCGGAAGAGCCCCATCATCTTGTCGGGGGGGGCCGGGTTCCAGTCCACGAAAGTGATGCCGAGATCCCGAGGAGTAGGGGCAAAGACCTCGACAGCAAGGATATTCTTCTGGCCGAACGAGGCGATCTTGCTGATGTCGAACTGATACGTGCGGAAAGAACCGGCGACGTTTTTGGAGTCGGCGATCTGTTGTCCATTAAGCCAGATGTTGGCTCTGAAGTTGATGCCGTCAAAGTGAAGCCAGAGCGCACGGTCAGGTTCCGCACCACCCGGTAAGCCGAACTCCGTCCGGTACCACCAGGAGGATCTGAAAGGGCTGTCCTCCGGCATTTCGACGTTGGAGAAGTTCTGCCCGACGTTGTATTTGACCCCAGGCATCTGCCGGATATTCATGCCGAAATGCGGGTCGGGATAGACCTTGTTTTGAACCAGTGCGGCGACGACCGTCGAGGGGACCGAGGTCCGGTACCAGCCGGTCGGCTGGAACTGCGGGGTCGAGATAATCTCGCCTGCCTGCTTCACCTCGGCGGATGATTGGATCATCCACCCGTTTTTTAGCGGGCTACGCTTCTGGCCGAAGGCCGGAACGGCGGTCATTACGATAATGATCAGAACAACGAACGGGAGAGGAACGGTCTTTGAGTACGATGCGCAGGTCATCTCGCTGTTATACCGGTTAAACCGCGTTGGAGCAAGAATTCGGTCAATCCTGTTAAGCTGTCAAAAAAGAGTCATCTCGACAGGATTAACAGGATTGACAGGATTACCTTTCCGCCAGCAGATACGCCGAGGCAAATCCCAGGCGAGCCATGGCGG
>Ga0105092_10000655_pt1 | contig 18074 bp, 16 predicted proteins | sample PPLLak2March2015_FD_87021 | JGI IMG/M metagenome (GOLD analysis project Ga0105092, IMG submission 87021) | Freshwater sediment microbial communities from Prairie Pothole Lake near Jamestown, North Dakota, USA - PPLs Lake P7 Core (1) Depth... | ecosystem: Environmental > Aquatic > Freshwater >... | reverse complement strand
GTCGACGGGCTTTTATCGTGGCCGGACTCTCCAGAGTCCGGCGCGTGGATGATGGCTGGTTGCACGATGTACGCGCCGGACTCTGGAGAGTCCGGCCACGATAAAAGCCCGTCGACACGCTTGGTTTTTTCACCTTCTCAGCCGTCAGCGGTCAGCTTTCCCTTTGATCCTCACTTTGACGTGCTATATAATCCGTCTTGCGCGTCCCGGAAAATGCGCATCCAAGGTGTTGGTGTGTCGAGGGGTATCCACCGCGGGTGGCAAGGGAAAACCATGCAAAATCCGGACGTGCTCGAGAGTTACACTTCCGCTGAAACAATCCTGGATAGCGTAACGGACGGCGTTTTTGCCGTCGACACCCAGCGACGAATCACCTACTTCAACAGTGCCGCCGAGCGGATACTTGGTTTAAACCGCTGCCAGGCCATTGGCCGGTCCTGCTCGGCTGTCTTCCGCTCCAGCCTTTGTGGCGGATTTTGTCCGCTCAATCAGACAATGGCATCGGGAGGAAGCGTCCTCGACAGGCACGCCCTGGTCGTCAACGCCATCGGCAACCACATACCGGTAAGCGTATCGACCTCCGTCCTGAAGGACCGATCTGGCAAAACCATCGGGGGAGTCGAGACTTTCAGGGCCTTGAACGGCGAAGACAAGCAAGCGGAGACGGCCGGGGAGTACTCGACTGACTACGTGGCCTCGAGTGAAGCCATGCGGCTCATTGTGGACTTGCTACCGCAGATCGCCGCCTCGGACAGCACCGTTCTCATACAGGGCGAGACCGGAACCGGCAAAGAGGTGCTGGCCCGTTCAATCCACCAGCTGAGTGCTCGCCGTCAGCGACCCTTTGTCGCCGTGAATTGCGCGGCGCTCCCGGATTCCCTGCTCGAATCCGAGCTCTTTGGATACAAGGCTGGGGCGTTTACCGGTGCGGTGAAGGATAAGCCCGGCCGGTTTGCGCTCGCGCAAGGGGGAACTCTCTTCCTCGACGAGATTGGCGACATCAGCCCCTGCCTGCAAGTGCGACTGTTGAGGGTCCTCCAGGAAAGAAGCTTCGAACCGCTGGGCGGGACCAAGTCGATCCGAGCGGATGTGAGGGTGATTGTCGCCAGTAACCGCGACCTGTGGACTCTAGTCCAGGAAAACGGTTTTCGCCACGACCTCTACTACCGGATCAACGTCATTCGTCTGGACCTCCCTCCATTGCGCGAGCGGCGGGAAGAGATTCCTGCTCTCGTGAAGCATTTCATAGCCCGTTTTAACAGGCTGCAGAGGCGAACAATCAGCGGGATCAGCCAGGAGGCCATGGAGACACTGATCGGTTACGATTACCCAGGAAACATCCGCGAGCTCGAAAACCTCATCGAGCGCGCCTTCGTGATGTGCTCAAACGGAATGATTCAAGCTTTCCACTTACCCGACACTCTGGTGCGTGCCGCTGTTCCCGGCAGCCCTTCGCGACTCGAAAGCGCCGTGAAAGCGGTCGAGATAGAAACTCTGCTGCAGGCGCTCTCCCGCCAAAACTACAACCGGGAGGCGGCCGCCCGCGAGCTCGGAATGCACAAGAGTACCTTCTTCAAGAAAATCAAAACGCTCGGGATCATGCTGCCACATCAGGACGGGAGGTCTTCGCGGCGGCGCCGCAACGGCAATGGGACTCACGCCGCGGTATCTTGACTCAAACCACGCTTCAGGGCCATGAGCTTGACCCTGATTTCGTTCATTATGAGTCCGCGTAGTGGCTGACTGATATCGTAACTGCAGTACACCAGCCAGGCAGGACTGAAGACGCAGTCCTGCTTGAAGCTGCCGACCCGGAGCTCGTAAGTCGTTTCGGTCTCTTCGACCCAACGGCCCCGAACATTCCCCAGGCCTAATTCGCCCGCGACCTCGTTGGTGCGGGCCTCGACCCACTCCCGGCCCTTTGCCATAAGGTGCATCATGTCCTATTCGTAAGGCGGGCAACCGGGAGTTGTCACTTAAATTCGGAATTACCAAAGTGCTCAACTGGGTGCGGAATGCGCACAGTGACGCGAGTTCCGCCGCCTGCCGAGGCGTCGATATCCAGCCGCCCGCCGAGAACCGCGACTCGCTCGCGAATCCCAGGCAGCCCCAAACCCGCTGCTTTTCCGGCTGAAGCCAGTATTTCTTCCGCCTGGAATCCGGCCCCCTGGTCCCTGACCGTTATTCGGGTCTCTTCCGCCGATCGTGCCGCTTCCAGCCAGGCTTCCCGGACTCCCGCGTGCTTGACGACGTTCAGCAGGAGCTCTCGCGCGACGCCGAACAGAAACACGCTCACCGAGGGCGCTGCCAGCTCCTCCTGAGTATCCACATGGACGTTGACAGCGTGCATCCGTGCCATGTGATCAGCCAGCCACTTTAACGCGGCACCCAAACCGAACTGCTCCAAGATAGGAGGGCTCAACTCGTAGGCAAGCGACCGGGAGACATTGATCGACTCGGTCAGAAGCTGGTCAACTTTCTCCAAGTCGTCGGACCTCGCACCGTTCTTCGCCTGCTGCGCCCCCGCACAGCTCGCCCGAAACTTCGCGGCCACGAGTAACTGCTGCAGGTTGTCGTGCAAGACCTCCGACAGGCGGCGCCGCTCCCGCTGCTCCGTTTCTGTGAGCTGAAACGCCAGAGACTGGAGCATGGCGTTTCTTGTCATCAACTCGGCGTTGGCCGATGCCAATTGTGCCGTTCTGGCCCGAACCTCCTCCTCGAGCCTCTCAGCATGCTGCTGTTCCTTCAGGTGCAGACAGCGCAGCCGCTCCTCGGCCCGCCTTCGTTCCATGGCAATCGCCAGTTGGTTTGCGAAGGCTTGCATCAAATCCAGTTCGGATCCGGCCAGCCGGTCGCGTGAGCGCGTGCCAAACGAAATCGTGCCCAGCACCTTGTCATCGGCGATCAGAGGATGACATGCGTAGGCGCGCAACCCCAGGCAGCGTACCATTTGGCTGGCGGGATCCTGAGACGACTGGACCGAGTCGAGAACGATCCTCCGACCGTGGATGGCAACCTTCCCGGCGATGCCTTGACCTGGTGCCAGCCGCGCGGCTTCGGCTCGGCTGGCGTCCGTAAGCCCGGCAGACGCATGCAGGCGAAGATGACTCGAGCCGTCCTCGATCAGGTAGGCGAGGAACGTGTCGCAATTCAGTTCCTTCATCGCCTCATCGCACAGTTGCTGCAGAGTGTCTTCAGGCTGAGCCGCTGACAGAAGTTGATTTGATGCCCAAGCCAGGAGAGCGAACCGCCGGCCGTTCCTCTTCAGTTCTTCTACAGCTTCCTTCCGTGACGTTACGTCCGTGAAGTAGACACTCAGACCGACCTCGCTCGGGTAGGCCCGGACCTCGTACCAGGTTCTATGAGGCGGAAAATATTCTTCGAAAAGCACCGGCGCCCTCGTAACGAGGGCACGCCGATACTCGAGCTCGAAGCGAGAGCCCCTGGCCTCGGGAAAAAGGTCCCAAATCGGTTTCCCGATAAGGTCAGCTCTTCGTTTGCCGAGCAGTCTTTCACCTGTTTCGTTCACATACGTAAAGCACCAAGAATAGTCGAGGCTGAAGAAGGCATCGCTGATACTCTCCAGGATGCTCCTGATTTCCGTGCAGGAACGACCGTGCGTTCCGCTGGCCTCCAGCCAACCGAGCTCCCGGCATTCACTGGCCTTTGCGCAGGCTCCTCCGCACCGGAGCTTCCCGTTTGAGGTTGGGTGAGAGAGCGGTGACGGCGAGTCAGATTCGCGGCTTGATACGTTTGGTTTTCGGTCGCGGTACATCTTGCCAACGCCCGGCGTCCGGCAGCGCGGAACACCGGGCCTCCTAAAAGTTCGTGTTCCAGCTTCCTTTCAAACGCTCAAAGGAAGGCAATGCAAGATGATAGGCGAGAGTCGAGCGGAGAAGCAACGGAAAAATTGCCAAATTGATTATTTGTGTGCTGATATTGCCCAATATCTCAAGTGCAGCTTTACAGGTTCTGTCAACTTACCTCTTCTTCTTGAATTCCAGCTCGGTAAACCAGAAATCCTCGTTCGGAACATCAATCTTCATCTCCACGACCTGCCCTTCGTCGTCCAGGAGGAACTGCACCTTGCCTTTCCCGAACCAGGGGAAAGCAGTTCGCCACTTCACTGCAAACGTGTCGAAGTGCCAATGAGTCAGATCCCCGGTCAGCTCCGGGTTGGGCAGAAAGGCCAAGACCAGCCTCCCGTCCTCGACTTTGATTTCGGCGTCTCCGTACATCGGCCCGCCGTAAGTCCCCGCGTAGCTTTGGAGTGGAAGCGAGGGTTTCGTGTCCGCCACTCGCCGGCTGTCAGCAAGCGCCCGCTCCGCCAGAGTCCTTTTCTTGTTCTCCCTGGACCTGGCCAGCTCCTGCGCGCTCCAATCCGTTTGGCTATCGCCCATGTAGGCATCAAGCACTTGATAGACCAAGGCATTTGCGATCGCGGTTGTGCTGTTCGTCAGGACCGCGACTCCGATTTGCTTGTCGGGGACGATGCCGGTGTGGGACACCATACCGTCATAAGCTCCTCCGTGGTGTGCCAGGAGCGCGCCCCGATAAGCCGACAGTTGCCAGCCGAGCCCGTACCCGCTTAATCGCGCGTTCGGATTGCGCTCCTCGCCTCGCTTGCTCGACACAAATGAAACGTGGGGCGTCCACATGACGCGCGACTGTCTTTCCGAGAAGAACTGTTTCCCTCCATAAGTGCCGCGACCGAGCTGAAGGCGCAGCCAGTGCGACAGGTCGGCCACAGACGAAATAATGCCGCCGGCCGGTACGGTGTTAGCCCAGTCGCGCCATGGGAATGTCGAGAGTTTGTTCTCCAACTCCGCGTGCGGAGTCGCGACATTCGTTTTTGCGGCCAGTTCCTTCACCGACAGGACCGTTCGTTTCATCCCGAGCGGGGACAGGAAACGGTCACGGATGAACTGCTCCCAGCGTTGCCCGGTCACCTTTTCAACGACTTCCCCAGCGGCGATGAACATGATGTTCGAGTAACCGTAGCCGGACCGGAACGGGAAGGCCTGTGGGAGGTAACGGGCACGGCGCACTACTTCCTCGCGGCTGTAGGGAGTCCCGTACCAGATGAGATCGCCTCCGAAGGTCTGGATGCCGCTGCGGTGGCAGAGCAGATCCCTGATTCGAAAATCATGGCTGACGTAAGGATCGTAGAGCTGAAAGTAAGGCAGGTAGTCCTGAACCCGGTCATCCCAGGAAACCTTCCCTTCGTCGACCAGAATCGCAAGAGCGGCGGCCGTAAAGGCTTTCGTGTTTGAAGCAATGGCGAACAGGGTGTTTTCGTCGACCTTCGCCGGCTTGCCGAGCTCGCAGACTCCGTAGCCTTTTTGAAAGACGACCGCATCGTCCTTGACGATCGCAATCGCCATCCCGGGAACCTCCCAATCTGCGAGAGCCTTCGCAAAACAGGCGTCAAGCTTCTTCAAATCCGCCTGGGCAAGGACCGGCAACTGAACCAGCAGAACAACAAGCAGCGAGAAGAGGATGCTTCTTTTCATCATGGTCGTTACGCGCTCAGCTCCTTCTTCAGCCAGGCAAACGCCCGATCCTGCATTTCACGATTAAACTCGTGAGGGCCATCGAAGAAGACGCCTTCGTACTTCCCAGGCGCCCCCATCTTGGAAAAAACCCGGCGCAGTTTTTCGACGGCCCGCTGGGCGGCTTCGAGCGGATAGAGCCTGTCTTTGAGCCCATTGATGGTCATGAGCGAGCCAGGCCAATGCAGCGCGGCGACGTCCGGCCAATCGAGGTCGCCATAGAGTCCGGGGACGAGTTTCGTGAATCCGATCCCGTGCCTGACGTTATTGCGCGCCATACCCTGATACTCGGCCATCCAACACACCGGTACTGCCGCACGCACCGCCTCGTGCAGCGCGCCGAGGTAAATCGAGCGCACCGAGCCGAGGCTCAACCCTATACAACCCACTTTACCGGCGTCGACCTCCGGTCGGCTTATCAAGTAATCGGTCACCCGGAGATCATCCCATACGATGATGCCGGACCAGGTCACCCCGCACGTCAGGGCGGTGCGGCTGATCAGTTCCTCATGAGCGGAGGAACGACGGTTGAACTCTTCCACGTCCGCCCGGGTCACTTCCAGCGTCCTCTTCACAATCCGCGGCGGGTCCGCGTCGAAGTAAAGCCCACGCTCGCCCCAATGAAGCATGTCGGGAACGATGACCACGTACCCCTGTCTGGCCAATTCATCGGCAATGCTGCGCCCTGCGTAGTAGGTTTCCTTGTAGCTTGTCAGCTCAGGATTCTCCGGTTCAACGCGGACGAGTTTTTCCTTGCCCCAGAAGTAGAAGCCCCCATGATCGTGAAGAGCGACAATCCCCGGCATTTTGCGGTCCTTGCCCTTCGGGACAAGCAGGTACGTCGACACGCGGATATCGGGTGTCGTGTTGATAGTGACATGTTCCCGTGTGTACTCGCCGCAATCAGTGCGGTCCCGGATCTCGGCTCCCGGCTCGCAAGCGGGAGGACTGTAATGGAAGTCGGCGAGAAGCGTCTTGCGTGCCCGCTCGCACCACGACTTGGGATCGGAGAACTCATCCCGAAGAAAGCTGAGCTTCGGCTGGCATCGAGCGGAGAGTTTCTCGAAAACATTCGTCCAATGTGTTCCCAGGTCAGGGAGCGGGGCTTGCTGAGTGGTGGGTAAGGTTTCGGCTGGAGCGGCAAAGGTACTGCCCGCTGCCGTGACCGCCGTCGACGACGTCGTCAGGAACCTTCTTCGATTCATAGAAACATGGTAAGCGAATCGCGGGATGGCGAATAGAGGCCGTTATTTCAGCGAACCGCGCACGGCGGGCCAACGAATGACACGAATAACATTCCGCGAGCTTTTGCCGCCTCGCAAGATCTTCAGGCCGAAAAGAAGGCAGAGCCGTGCTTGCGCACTCCGAGGGCTCGCTGCACTCGCTACTGCCGAACCAACTCCACTCGTCGGTTCTGAGCTCGTCCCAGCTCGGTATCATTTGGTCCAACCGGCTTCGTCGCGCCTAACCCGACGGGCTTAAGACGAGTTGCGGCAATCCCTGCCGCCACGAGAAAATCTCTGACCGACTGCGCGCGCTTCTCGGAAAGCGTCTGATTGTGCGCCGCTGCACCCGTGGCATCCGTATGTCCTTCGATCGTCATCTGCCAATCTGTTTTTCCCTTCAGCACGGTGACGATCCGCTCCAAAGTCGGCTTCGACTCCTCCCGGATTACGGCCGAATCGGTATCGAAGTTGATCCCGTATATCCGCGCCCGGCCCGACTCCTCAAGATCCCGGGTTAACTGCTGGGCGGCGCCTCCGGCCCAATGCGGGCAAGTGCCAACTTCATCGCCAGCCTTCTCTCCGTTCCACACGCCTGGCGCCCCTGTTGCCTTCTCATGCCACCACATACCAACGAGTCTCTTGCCATCAGCCGATATCACCATGATGGCCGGGCCTCTTTTGTCCCGCTCGATCCAGGTGAACTTCAGAACACGGCCCTCTATCCCGCCGGTCAATACTCCCTCGTTGTATTCGTAGCAGCCGGTTAGGGACGTCCCTTCCTGCAGCACATGGAATTGATTGTAGTCCGTATCGTAGGTACCGGAGACATTGGCAACCGGAGTGCGAGTCAGCTGTTTTCCGCTCGCCCGGAAGTCCATGAGCTCAACGTACTGCGTTGAACCGTGATTCTTCTGAATCGTAAGACGGACCCAGCGCCCGGCTATTTCGGCCTGGACCGGAAAGGTCTGATTGTTGACTTTGTCTTTGAGAGCGACTTGACCGATCTTTTGAAAATCGGCGGTCGCACTGGTATCCGACATTTCAACCAGGATGTCCTTGGCCCCACGGCCGGTCCCGTCGGTACGTCCAAGGTCAAAGGTCAGTGTCTTAAGAACGGTTTTTTCAGGCAGTCCAATGACGATGATTTGGGGCGAAACGACTCCTTCAGGCGTGGCCCAGCCGCTTTCCGGCCTTTCGTCAATGATCGAGAGGGCCGACCAACTGCCGCCGTACTCCGGCGGGGTAACGACAATGAGGGCACCGGCCGAGAATGAAACAAGGCTAGGCTCGGGAGCCGCAGCAGCGGGTTCCTTTTGCACAGGCTGGCCAAAGCCGGCGTCCGGAACCGAGAGGAAACAGAGCACACTGACAGCGACGGCCACGGCAATATTTCGATTTGTCACAGCACCTCCAGAATGCGGTTGAGTGTCCGATTATGGAGGACTGCACCGCAAAGCTCCTAAGAAAAACTCCGCCGGGTCGTCATATGAGTGCGCCAATGAAGCAACTATCTTGGTTGTCGTGGTTCCGACTCTGCTGTCTCGCGTCATTCTGGCTCTGGCCGGGGGGCCCGGCTTTTGGTCAGGAATCACTACAGACACCGGCGGAACCGCCCTACGAGGGGCTGATAGTGGAGAGAACGGGCGGTTTCGCGGGCGGGCCAGAAGAATGGCATTTTTCACCAAGGGGACTCCGGTGGAAGCCCGGGGAAGAAGCGGAACGGGTGCCTGTCGATAAGCTGACCACACTCGTCAGATTGGTATCGGAAAAGCAGGAACCGGCCGCGAACCGAGCGGCCGAGACCGAGACCGTAGCGTGCTTCGACTGCTTCGTCTTTAGAATTACGGTGTGGCGGACTGGAACCCGAATGACCCTTGAGCTCGTCGAGGCCGGTACGACCGCCGATCGACGAGCTCAAGAGGCCCTTCGAATCATCCGCGAACTGGTCAGGGAGACCAAGACCCCGTCCTCACCCTGACTACTTGCCCCGAACTCGGACTGACACGGACGCGAACCCGGACACGGACCTTCACAAGCCGCGAAGGACGCGAGGTCCGGCTCACTCCTTGGAGGTTCGTGCCTTCAAGGCAAATGCCAGCCCGGCAGCGGCGACCGCCCCGGCAAAGGCTCCCACCCAGACCCGATTCTTCGAGAGCCAGAACTGAGGACTACGGGCGTATGCCCGATCATCGAACTCACCGTGGGCACCGTGATCACCGGGCAACGGCGACCAAAGATTGTCTTTTCGATCAGGCTCCGCCGCCCCGTCGTACTGTTGCGATTCGTAGCCCGTCTTTCCTAGATAAAGGTCGCCCATTCCCGGAAATACCTTATTCAAACCAATGACCGCGGTCGTCGAAATGCCCACATTCACTTCGCGGCGGCGATGGTGAGCCGCCCAGTAAATGGCATCGGCAATCACTTCCGGCTGATATATGGGCGGGACGGGTTGGGGCTTCCGGGGCAGACGGCTCTTTACCCACCCGAATTGGGGAGTGTTCACTGCCGGCAGTTGCACCATCGTAATGTGCACCTTGCTCCGATCGTGAATCAACTCGCTGCGCACAGACTCAGTGAATCCCTGGATAGCGTGTTTGGCGCCCGAGTAGGCGGACTGCAGGGGTATCGCGCGATAGGCCAGCCCGGACCCAACCTGTACGATGACCCCGCGGTCCCGGGGGAGCATCCGTTTGAGAGCCGTTCGGGTCCCCCACACGTATCCGTGATAGGTCACATCGGTTACCCGTTTGAATTCTTCCGGGGTCATTTCCTTGAAGGGCGAGAAGACCGAGACCATGGCATTGTTGATCCAGATATCAATCGGCCCGAGTTCTCTCTCGACACGCTCTGCGGCCTTCTCAATCTGGTTCCAGTCGGATACATCGGTCGGAATCGCCAAGGCCTTTCCTCCCGCGTCTTCGACCTCCCGCCGGGCTGCCTCCAAGCCGTCCCTGCCTCGAGCGAGCAGCCCGAGGTGAGCGCCTCTTTGTGCGAACGCTCTTGTCGTGGCCCGACCCACTCCGGCTGAAGCTCCGGTAACGACAACGATCTCCGGCTTTCCATTCGACCTCTGCTCGGATTGCATGTGCTTCTCCTTTGCGATTTCAGGTCTTTGATGGAAGCGCAGCAGTATCCCGCCTTGAAGCTCTGCTCAAGGCGGCCACGGCGACGCCTCCTAGTATGAGTGCACTGGAAATGGCCAGGCGGACGGATAGCCGTTCACCGAGAAAGGCTATACCTCCGAAGGCGGCAAGAATGGGCACCAAAAGCTGAACGACAGCGGCCTGGGTGGTGGTGAGGCCACGTAGCGCTTTGTACCAAAGGACATATCCCAGCCCGGAGGTGAGCCCCCCTGACACGACGGCCAGGATGATCCCAGCCGGTTGGGCGTGAATGAAGGAAAGAGCAAGCAGGCTGGCGCCGGCCGAGATAGGCACGGCACGAAGGAAATTGGCGGCCGTTGACGAGACAGGCGCCGCGGCCCTCCGGCCTCGAACCGAGTAGAGGCCCCAGGCGACGCCGGCTGACAGCATCAACAATACTCCGACCGGATCCGGTGCGGCGATGCCGGGAGAGAAAAGATACGTTAGCCCTCCCAGCGCCGAGATCAACCCGAGCCACTGAACAGCGTGCAGTTGCTCGCCTGATTTCAGTCCCATCCCGACCATGGTCGCCTGCACGGCACCGAACAGAATGAGCGCGCCCATCCCGGCGTCCAGCGACACGTAAGCCAAGGAGAAAGCGATAGCGTATATAAACAACGCCAGGCTGGAGCCCCATGATCCTTTCGCCTTCGCCTCAAGTCTCGATTTCCCGGTCAGCCAGGCCAGCGGAACGAGAACGATGGCGCCACTGACAAGACGAAGGGTGGAAAAGGACACAGGATCGATCAGACCGGCGCCGAGCGCCGTTCGACACAACAGGGAGTTGGCGGCAAAGGCCAGCAACGTGATGCCAGTGAGAAGTGCGTAGAGCATCGATGGTTAACCGCCGCGTGACAGGGGCATGGTATAGCAGACAGCGGTGCCTTCAAGCGCGATCGTTCCGTCACTGCGCTTCACCACGGTTCTCAGTTCGGTAATCGGCTTGTCCGTCCGTACTGAGAGAACTTCTACTATCCCGGTGATCTTGTCCCCTGGACGCACCGGTGCTTTAAAGTTCCACTCGACGTGGAGGAATACGGTGCCCGGCCCCGGAAGATCTTCCGCCACGACAGCATTCAGAATGGCGGTGATAATACCGCCCTGGACGATAATCCCGCCTAACTTCGTTGCCCGTGCGGCCTCTTCGTCGTAGTGCAACGGATTGCGATCGCCGGAGATCGCGGTAAACAACTCGATATCACGCTCGAGGACTTCGCGCGTGCGCTCTGCGCGCTGCCCGACTGCAGGTTGGCCACCAGGCCACACGCCGTTGTCTTCACCCATGTCTCTCCTCCAGGTGCATGGCCGATATCAAAAGGCAGGGTCGCGTAAATATCCCTTAAGTATAACAGTCGACTGAACCCGAACGTCATACGGGCTCCTCCCCACAAAGAAGCCCGAATTGTCTCTGCGGTGGGAGCGAGATGTTCTAATATTTCTTCTGGAGGCGATCCATGGCCAGGCTCACTCTGACTCCCCCACGGGCAGTAGTCATCTATTGCAGTGATAACAGGTTCCAGGCAGCTTTCCAGGAATTCATCAGGGAGCACCTGGGTCTCGCGCCGGGTGAGTTCACGCCGCTTGTCATTCCAGGCAGTGTGTTTCCGATTGGATTAACGGCGCGGCTGCAGCTCCCCAAGCAGTTCAAGATATTCATTGAACAACTGTCGCTGATCCTGAACAACCACAAGGGGCATCCGGTTCAAATCGTCGTCATCACCCACGATGACTGCCGCGGGCAGCAGTTTCTTGTGCAGAAAATCGCGAAGTTCCTTCCGTTCTCCCACGATCGGCATCGCGACGAGCTCCAGCTGTCTCTCAAGGTGCTTCACGAGATCGCCGAACACTTCGTCCCGGACTGCGATGTAGAGCTCTATCATGCAGTAATCGCCGGCGACGAGGTGATATTCGAAGAGACGATCGCCGGTAAGCAGGTCTGGCCGAAGGAAGTCAGGAGATCGGGGGCCCAGCCAGGTAAGAGAGCCGGCGAAGGGAATTGAACCCCCAACCCACGCATTACGAATCCCTTTCCGGCTCCTGGCAAGGGCCGGCTTCCTGCCTCGAACTGAACGCATTATTTCCAACATGACGAAGGCTCTTGCTAAAAAATCAATCTCCAGCGCCTGCTGGCCGATCTTGCCCTCCAGCTCAGCAATCCTCCTGTCCTCCGCCTGCGACCTTTTGTCAGTCGGGGGCCGTCTCTCTCCCTTTTTGGTCTCTCCCCATTTGGTCTCCCTCTGTCTTGGGCGACAGGCATATAATCGAGTCGACTGCTCAGGTGGAACACTGGGCGCTCATTCTTCTCGGGGAGGAAACATGAGTATTCGACATCGTCAGGGAAACTGGGTTCATCTCCTTGGTCTGTCAACGGTCATTTTCGCGGTCTTATTGACTTCAACGACCGCCGCACGTGCTGACCAACCGCCTGGGACCGCGTCCTTCTGTACCGTCGCGCAGAGCGTGGAAGGCGATTTTGAAACCGGTGTCTGGCTGACCGGCATTACCCAAGGCTTCGTGATGAGGGTGCTCCTCGATGAGCAGACCACGCTCCTGAACACCCTTGGTGACGCAGTGGCACCCGAGGCAGTCCCTGCCGGTTCGATTCTTTATGTGAAGGCGGAGTGGACTGACCAAGGACTATTGGCGAAGTTCGTTTCCGTCGGCGATGTCGGCCGAGTGACTGTTACCGGCGTGGTGGAGCAAGCCGCAGCCGGGCTCCTGCAGGTTGCAGGGGTCGAGTTCGTCCCGGAGGGCCTGGCGTTCGCAGAGTACTTCCCGGCGGCGGGAGAGATCGTCACAGTCCATGGTCGGGTTGCCGAAAACGGAGTGCTCGCCGCTACTGGAGTGCAGCCGCAAAACAGCGTCAAATTGTCCGGGAAGATCGAGAAGACCCAAGTGACGAGTGACAGCGAAGGCGTGATCCAGGTCTCCTCAAAGGCTGTACGTGTCACAGCGCAAACCGAGATTTTGAGCCAGGACAAAGTCAAGAAGACAATCCGCGATCTGGCGGTCGGGCAGTATGTGGACATCCTCGGCCAAGTTATTAACGGAGAGATCGTGGCCACCAGGATCGCCGTTGCCGATCCGAACCGGGTGACGGTGGCCGGGGTAGTGACAGCCTTCGACTCGATTTCCGTTTCCCTAAAAGCGGCCGATAAGGTTGTGGTGGTCAAGCTGGGGTCACAGACGAAGATCGCGGGCACCCTGGCAGTGGGCGCGAAAGCCTTCGTTGAAGCCTTGCTGCAGCCCGACGGCTCCCTGCTCGCACTCGTTGTGAGAGTCAAGGGGGCAGACGATAACGGTCAAACCAATGCGTCCGTCCGAGGCGCGATAAGCAGCAGGGGTGCTGATTTCATTGTTGTTTCCGGAGTGACGGTCAAGGCGGACCCCGCTTTAGTTATAGCATCGCCGAGCGCTCAGCAGATCAAGTTCAGCGATCTGAAAGTGGGTGATCTGGTGGAGGTGGCCGGAACCAAACAGCCCGACGGGACGATCCTGGCGCTGAAAATCGCGCTTTTACCGACAGCTTCTCCGGCACGCATAAAGGGCGTCATCATGAGCCTGGGGGCAGGGTTCTTTCTCCTTGGCGATGTCAAGGTTCTCGTCACCGAAAAGACCGTAATCCGCTCGAAGGACACGATTCTCAAATTCGCTGACCTCAAGGTCGGAGATCAGGTGACGGCGAGCGGTTCCAAAGGGTCTGACAGTTCATTTCAGGCCGACACCGTGGAAGTGATGCCGGCGTCTACTGACCCGCCCTACAGTTCGGTCCGCGGAGCGATTGTCAGCATGGCAGCCGATTCTCTCGTCGTGGCCGGTGTGACCGTGAAGGTCAATGACAAGACGGTATTCGGCGCCGGCGGACAACAGATCCAGTTCAAAGACCTGAAGGTGGGAGACTGGATCGAAGTCGCCGGTGTCAAGCAGACTGACGGCAGTCTCCTGGCGGTTAAGGTGGCAGTGATGCCGGCCACAACTTCCAACGTCTCCACGGTCGAGGGTGTCATCGAGACCCTCGGTGCCGATTACCTTGTAGTTAAGGGCATGAAGATTCTGGTAACAGAACAGACCGTCATCCGCCAGGGAGACAAGGCGCTGAAGTTCAGCGATCTGAAAAACGGCCTGACGGTTGCCGTGGGCTTCAGCAGACAGGGTGACGTACTAACCGCACTGAAGATCCAAGTTCGTGCCCCCAGCGCCTAAAATCAGAGTTTCCACTCCATAGAGGGCCGCATCGGGGGAGAGCTTAAGGAACGCGAGACAATCATGGCTCACCTCCATGGGTGGCCGGTCGTAAGGCAGGCCGGTTAGAACGGGCTCACGGATGCCCGTTCTAACCGATGAGTGGAACCGATATTCTCACCATTCAAAGGCTGATGTGTCACAAGACACTCGCCATGACCCTCCGATACAGCCACCTCGGCGATCAGCACGTTCGCAATGCAGTTGACCACCTGACGTTCAAGAGAGTAGAAGAGAACCGGGTGAAAAGGCGAAGTAAGTGCTGATTCCCCACATTAGACCCAGGGTCGAAGTGGGAACCGCCGGAAAGCGAGAGCCGGCGAAGGGAATTGAACCCCCAACCTACGCATTACGAATGCGCCGCTCTACCCTTGAGCTACGCCGGCTCGAGAAGAAATCGTATTATAACCGCGCGGATTCGGATGTACAACTGTGCGAAGGACAGAGTTAGGTAGCGAAGGACAGAGCCGCGCGCGCTCAGCGGAGCGACCCGGCATGCAGAATCAGCAACCAATGGAGGAGGGCTCATGACGCTCGATCGTCGGTCGTTCATAAAGGTTGCCGGCGCGGCCGGCGTTTCTTTGTCCAACTCGACTCCACAAGCGGCGCAGCCGGCAGGTCAAGCGGGTTCGCCACGGGGAGCGAGCGTGAGGGTCACCGGAGACGAGATTCAAGTCGAAACCGGGACCCTCACTGCCCTGTTCCGCAAGGGATTTCTAACGTCACTCAAGAGCAGATCGAGCGGTACCGAGTGCATCCGGCCGTTTGATCTGTCTTCCCGGGCGGCGCTCGACCTCGTTTTTGTTCACGGGGAACCGACCCGCATCGATGAAAGTAAGTTCGGAAGCATTGCGGCCCGGCAGGTGTCCGACACCAGGGCAGAATTCATTCTTCAGAGCTGGGACGGAGACGGTATGATTGCCATCTCGGCCGATCCGGCCTCGGGAGACCTCCTCGTCGAGCCCTCCGGGTATTCCTCGCGGCCCGGAGTTCGCGCCTGCCGCTGGAACATCCGAGGCATCACGGATGATCTTCAGCTGGTCGCGCCGTTCTTCCAGGGTGTCCGGCTCCCGCTCTCTGACTCGTTGGTCCGCAACTCGCACTGGCCGTGGCCGTCATCCTGGGAAGCGGCTTTCGCCGTCCTCGCCGGGGGGACCGGAGGGTTCTGGGTGCGGACCGAAGACACACGGTACCGTTACAAGGCACTCCATGTGGGTTCCGATCCGGAACCTCTCTCGCTCGGCTTCGACACCGAGGCGTACGGGCCAGTCGATCAAAATCTCAGCGCAGGCGGTCTTGCCTGGCGAATCAACTGCTTTTCAGGAGATTGGAAGATTCCGGCTGGCACATACCGCGACTGGCTGTGGCGAGCATATGGTCTCGACAGCCGGGAGAGAGAACGCCCTTCCTGGATGCACAACGTCGCCTTGGCTGTTTCCTGGTGCCCGACGCAGCCCGACGTTCTCGATGCCCTGGCGGGGGTACTTCCCGCCGCTCGAGTGCTGCTCCACCTCCCGAATTGGAGAACCGACGCGTACGATGAGAACTATCCGACTTACGTCGCGAGCGACGCCGGCCGGAGTTTTGTCGAAAAGGCACAGAAGATGGGTTTTCGGGTCATGCCGCATTTCAACTCGATCGACATGGACCCGAGCCACCCCGCCTATCAGTTTCTTAGAGACTTCCAGTACCGGGACATCGAATCCAAACGCGTCCTGGGTTGGAGTTGGTACGAAAGGCGTGTGATCGGCGTTCCCGAATCGAACAACAACCGCATCGGACACCGCGACAAGAAGGTCATGGTGAAAGTCCACCCGGGTTTGAGCATGTGGAGGTCGATCCTGGGGGAGAACATCCTGAAAGCGGCCCAACAGCTGAATCTGGAGACAGTCTTCATCGATGTCACGCTCACCACTTACAACCTCTACAACTCGCTGGTCGAGGGGATGACTTCGACTGAAGGAATGCATAAGCTGATCGACCAGGTGACGGGGCTCGGACGGGGACTCGTGGTGGCGGGCGAAGGGCTCAACGAGATCACCATGCAGGGCCAGTCGTTTGCCCAGGCCCATCTCTTCAAGAGTTGGCAGACCAATGCCCAGGGGTTAGAGCGCGCCGGCGGCTGTCCGCTGAACGAGTTCCTTTTCGGACGGCTGTGCCGCACGATCGGGTATTCCGGGCTTTCGGGGAGAGACGAGGCCGAAGAGCTCCGTATGCGGATTCACGAGGAGCACCAGGCAATTCCGACGATCACTGTACGTTCGGCCGCAGAAATCCTGCAGCCTAACCCGGCGGTGAAGCAGCTGCTCGAGAGAGCCCGCCAGACGAGCACGAAGTAGGCGAGATGGCCCTCTTAGGATTGGGTAGATGCAAGCGGTCATTGCACCGAGCAGGCCCTCTCTAACCAACCGGCGCGCGTCCTGCGCGGCTTCTGCAGGGAAACGCACCTCGTGGGACTTGGCACTGAAACTGCTCACTCAGAGGCAGATAATGCATAGTCGGGAGGAAGAATATGTTTCGGAAAGCAATCTTCGTTGTTTTCGCGGGCGTGTTCTTGACCATCTCTGCCCAGGCGGGCGTCGTTCCTGGGAGATGGGAGAAGGTGCAGGCCGAGAAGCCGGGCACCGAGATGATCATCGCTCTGGTTTCAGGTGAACAAATCCGGGCTGTTTACCAGGAAGTCGGAGCCGATAGCCTGCTCGTGACAGTAGACGGAAGTCCACGCACGATACCCAAGCCCGAGGTCGCTGCCATCACGACTGCCCAACGACGGTCGGATTCCTTAATCAATGGGGCGTTGATTGGCGCCGGAATAGGGCTCGCGATCGGGCTGATGGGCATGAGAGATGAGGACCTCAACGCAGCCATCGTCCCCCTCGCAGCCGGTGTGTGGACCGGGATCGGGCTGGGCGTCGACGCCGCTGTGAGGACCAAGACGACGCTCTACAAGGCGCCAGGAGTGAAGTGACGATCTCTCGAAAGTCGCCAGCAGGGAGGAGGTAGTATGTATCGGAGAGCAATCGCGTTTCTGATCACCGGCCTGTTCTTCACGATCACCGCCCGGGCCGGTGTCGTCCCCGGGAGATGGGAGAAGGTGCAGGCCGAGAAGCCGGGCACCGAGATGATTATCACTCTGAGCTCCGGCGAAGAATTCGAGGCAGTCTTCAAGGAATTGACTGCTGACAGCTTCGTCATGACGCTGGGAGGCAGCGAACGGGCACTTCCGAAATCGGGCGTCAGAAAGGTTACCACCGCGGAGCGGCGGACCGGGCCCCTCTGGAACGGCCCGGTGATCGGTGCTGCGGTAGGTGCATTGATCGCCATAATCGGCGCCAATGTGGATGACGTGTCAGGTGATGACGCCTGGATCGCGATCCCGATCGTTGCGGGTATCGGCGCTGGAATCGGGCTCGGTGTAGATGCGGCCTTCCAAACCCGGATTACGCTCTACAAAGCGCCCGGAATGGATTGAGGGAACGAACGAACTGACAGACTGACAAACTGACAAACTAACAGGCTGACAGACTGACAGGCTGACAGGCTGACAGGCTGACAGGCTGACAAACTGACAAACTGACAAACTGACAGACTGACAGGTTGACAAGTGACTGGTTGACCACCGATAACTGACGACCTGACAACTAGCCACTGACAACTAACCACTGACGACTGACTTTTGACGACTGACGACAGACAAGCGACCGGCCGGACGATACTGATACTTGGTTCTGTCGACTTGTCAGTTCGTCAGTTTGTCAGTTTGTCAGTCTGTCAGTTCTGTCAGTTTGTCAGTCTGTCAGTTCTGTCAGTTTGTCAGTCTGTCAGTTTGTCAGTCTGTCAGTTTGTCAGTTTGTCAGTTTGTCAGTTTGTCAGTCTGTCAGCCGCCTCACAGCTTGTATCCAAAGCGCCTG
>Ga0105092_10000654_pt1 | contig 18082 bp, 13 predicted proteins | sample PPLLak2March2015_FD_87021 | JGI IMG/M metagenome (GOLD analysis project Ga0105092, IMG submission 87021) | Freshwater sediment microbial communities from Prairie Pothole Lake near Jamestown, North Dakota, USA - PPLs Lake P7 Core (1) Depth... | ecosystem: Environmental > Aquatic > Freshwater >... | reverse complement strand
GACCGGCATATTTACCCGTGCAATTTCGGTTCCGTTAAGATAAATTAATGCACCGTCATCCACCAATACTTCCAGTATCAATGAATTCATGCCGGTTGTATCGGTCAATGTGAATTTATTTCTAAAATAGCTCGTAATATATTTATTACCCGCATCAGGCCCGTAATCAATGGTTGTAACCTCATCACCGTCTCCATAGCCGAACTGGGCGATACCTGTTTTCCATGACGAATCGTCAAATTGAAGAGATGTCCACGTCAATGGAGGTTGTGTGCCCAGGTCGTTGTATTGCCATTGTGATGATGCAGAAACTAATTCTTCCCTGGAATCATCGTAAGCGGTTATTTCCCAGTGATTAAATACATGGGAAGCTCCGGAGAGGGCTTTCAGCTTAACATCGCGATTTCCGAAATACAATCCGCCGAAAGCAGTATCGTGGATAACGATATCATTTACAGCAAAATGTTCAGGTTCTGTTAAATTGGTACTCACGGACAGTGAGAAGGAGGAGGATAAGCCAAAATATTCCCCGAGGTATTGCATCATATATGCAGGCCTCCGGTTTCCAAAATCCCGGTCAACATCGATATGGTAATCCCATGCACTCATTGTGCTGCCCCACCTTATAAAATGAAAGGGCATCTCTTTTGCAATATGGTTTCTAAGCGAATCAACGATGGTATTTACACGGGAGGGTTTAAATGTGGAATAAATATAAATATTGAACTTATCGACAAATTGCTTCCTGAATTCGGCATTACCAAGCAACTTCCGGAAAAGCAGGGTTGACCAGGGCGGATTCGGCCAGTTCGGGCCTTGTGCTTCCGCCGCAAAAGAAAGGGTATTGTGATCTGGACTGGTGTACAAACCAAACCCAAAATCAGTATCATATAATAGCCATCGCCACTTTGAACCGGGCTTTTTTGATTTCCAGTATTTTATATTATTGCCGGGCCAGTCGAGATTGGCAAAATAGATCTGCGCAATTTGATAATCTATATAATTATCCAGATCAATCCTGCTTGTAACGTAATTGTAATTTGGTGTGCTGGTAAGGCTGTTTGAATTTAAAAAACTAACCAATGCTGTATAATCAGCATTACTACCTGTGATCACATAATTGAAAGATTCCAGCAGATCAATGCTGTCTGCATCTAGCTTGTAATTTGAGTAAATATAATCCTCGGATGATTTTTCACGGATATTCTGAATTCCCCAATAAACCCCATTCAGATACAAGGCTGCCGGTGTGTAGGCCAGATAGTCAATATCCATCTGACCTATGATCAGTGTTTGCATCATTGCATCCTGGAACTGGGTGCGGTTAAAATCGTTGCCTGAATTCCGCAGCATGATCGATTTAAAACAATCCACATTCTTGCTGTCGAATAAAGGATATCTTATCTCATCGGGGTCGTATTTATCGCGGAAATAAACTTCTAATGACTTTTGGGGAAAAGTCCTGCTGCAACCTCCGTTAATTTTAATTCCTGCATCCGTGCTGATTTTTTTTGTTCCATCCGGCGTGAAATATTCAAAACTGGCCAGCCTTTCCCATTCCCGGTTCCAGTTGGTTTTGCCATAACAGAATCCTTCCGCTCCGTTTGTGCCTTCTACATATATTCCTTTTACCGGGTCCCAAAGATTGGCCGGATCGGTTGAAACCGATACAACGGGAAGCGTGAAATTATGCTCCCGGATAAAAAATGTGTTTGTGACAGTCCTGCTAAATGCCTTTCCCGTCTCTATAATTTTTGCTTTAACGGTACGGGTGGTGCTAACTGGGATAGGACCGCCATATATGGTGGAATTCAAGCCGGGTTCGCTTCCGTCAACTGTATAATATATTTTTCCTGTTGTTCCAGGATTACTTAATGTAAGGGTTTGGGAGGTATTGTATCGTCCGCCCGGGATACCAAATACCGGTTCCGCGGAACGATCGGTGATAATTTCACCTGTATTTTTGTTGCCGGGTGTGGGATTCAGAAATTGTTCCCAGCTTGCTGCCCCGTCTGGATTCCTTCCATATGCTGCATTACGGTATATCTTCCGGATACGAACCGTATCAAGTAAGACTCCGTTCTTGTCGCTGAGGAATATGAGCTCATCATCTGTCCTGGTTCTGAAATTTGTATGCAATCCGGTATTGAGTTTGTCCATCCAGATTACCAGGAATCCCTTGGCAGCAATATAATTACCTGACGGGACCTTCCATAAACTCATATTTGCCGGATCATTGGAAAGGCAGTAACCGGAAATTAAAGCAGACTGTGTACCGGGATTATATAGTTCAATCCATTCAGAATAATTGTAATAAACCGGGTCGAGGACAGCTGAAGCGTTTGCTGTCATTACTTCGTTGATCACAACCTGTTGGGCAGATATTCCTGAAAACCAAAAGAGTAAAAGAACGGTGATTTGAAAGGAACGAATCATGGTCTGAAAATGAGAGAATAAAACAGTGATAATACTTATTTTACAGATAAAAGTTGCATGAAAGAAATGAAATTAGCCTGTATTAATTACTGAATTTTCTCATGGTAAGATTGCAAAATTGTGATGTTCACCTGCGTACCTCCGGGTTTACCTGATTTATCCATTAAGTCGGTAAACCTGGTGGATATTTTGACGTCATGGTATCTGTTGAATAACCCGAATCCTGCTGTTTTCTTTTTAATTGTTTGAATAGTTTTTTCATAATCCTGCCATGCTTGAAAAAATCAGGCTATCAACTTCATATAGACAGCAATTCCGGCAGAGGAAAGCTTTTCAAGGAACCGGTTCAGGCTTCTGGTGAAAACCGGCTTTTTCAGGATTTCCATTTGCTTTTCAATACCTTTCTGAAGTGTTACAAGCGAAGCTGTGCTTGTGTCATATCCGCCGGGTTTGTTCCTGATCATCCATAAACGTTTGTTTTCACCGAGATAGGTTGAACACAACAGGCTCATTTTTTCAAGCTGTTCCAATTGCCCGTCCACCGTCATGCTATTTTTCTCCCGGATAAATAGTTTTAATTCTGATCCCAGTCTGATTAACCGGATGGCATTGCGATATTCATCCCGTATCAGCAGGCTGTCCTGTACATCCATTCTTACCTGGCTAAGAACCACCAACTGTTTATCGAGAAAGGCATTGAGGCCGGCATAGTTATAAGTTCCCCGGTTACTATACCGGTTTACCACTGTGTCAATGAGTTCCGGCGCCAGGTCTTTCATCATTGCAGTGATCCCATGCATTATTTTTTCAAATACGGCATCCACCATTACCTTATCCTGAATGCCAAGCTGAAATGACATCATCGTTGTTGTCATATTCAACATGATAAATTCTTCAAACTGATAATATCGTCCCATATTAAGAGCAAGTCCAGCCATCTTTGAGGCCGGATCCCTGAATACATAGGTATCGAGAAATCGCTGGAGAGGCATCTCATCACGGCTGCCGCTGTTCCAACCGAGGGCTCCGGCTGTGACATAACCGGCATAGCTTACCGGGAGATACTGCCAATGCCCCATATCTCCCCAGTCGGTGACAAGCATTCCTTTTGCTCCATATTTCTTTCCGTTCACCACAGCATTTTCAATATTGTCCAGCATGTTAACGGTACGTCCGGTGATGGACGTCCAGCTGCTTGTTCCGGGACACACATAAAATGACACACCTGCCGAATCAAGCCGATAACTGTTTTTTTCGAAGGGATACATTGATTCATATCCCCAGTCGAGCAGGGTAATATCCTTTGGCAACCGGCCTAAAATATCCCGATACCTGAGTCCGATGTCACCCCACATCAGCATTTTCTTATTCCTGGCAGTGACCATTTCATGCATGTTGAGTACATAATCGAGATACACATTTTCCACTCCTTTTTTACGGCTTAATTTTTTGCTTTTGCCTTTTCCCAATTCAAATGGTTCATCAAGATTTACATTAAAAGACGAAGATGTGAAATTGGGAAGAAGGTCATCGGTCATGCGCTCCACTAATTTCAAACTGCGTTCATCATATGGATCGAGGGTGCTTTTCATGGGGATCAACCCCATCAGCTTATATCCTTCAGGGCATTCAGCCAGGTCCTTATAGTCATCGGTTGCAAGCCATGCATCCATATGACCCAGAGAATTCTGGTTGGGTACAAGATCAATGTGGTTTTCCCTGCAAGCTGAATCCAACTGCCGTATCTCAGGGCCCGTCAGGGGTGTAAGCCTTCCTTCCCATAATTTTTCGAATGACGGGTAGGCAAAGGAAAATCCTTCGGTATATAGTTCAAGGTGATTATATTTCAAATCACCCAACAATTCAACAATGCCCAGCAGGGTCTGCAGGGTGGGAACTTTATTGCGGCTTACATCCAGCATAAGCCCCCTGACGGGCAGATCTGGTGAATCCTTGATATCGGCGCAGGGAATGTTGTTCCCATAATTGATCATTAAAACCTTCAGCGTGATCAGGGCATAGTACAACCCTTTTTCAGAGTTATAGTGAACTATGGCTGTACCCGGATCCAGGGTTAGCCGGTAACCCTGTTCAGTTAGCGATGTATCGCGGATGCAATTCAGAAAAGCACCGGAGGATCTGTATTCAGCTCTGGTGGCAAGTGATCTGTCCAGGAATTTTTCGGCCACAAACCGCAGGGACGGCTCAATTCGAAATGTAAGTACTATGGGTATATGAAATATGCCTGGCCTCATTTCAACAGATTTGGGAACAGGCAACAGGTTTAAGGAAACAGGGTTAACAGAGATCTCAGGGGACATGAACTGGGGAGTCCTTATCCTCAAATCAGCTTGTACAGGCTTTTCCTGTTTTTCAATACGGTTAGCTCTTATTTCGTAATAAACAAATAGAAACACAACCATTATCGTCACCAGCGCCAGAATAAACAAAAGTGAGTTTTTCAGCAATTTCAGAAATTTTTTCATGGATCAGTTTCAATATAGAAGGTTCGAAATGAAGCCAAATACAATATTAAATATAAGTAAAATGTAAATAATCTAATCAAATAATGAATTTTCGCTTGCTATCTTTGAACTGATATTACACCAGGAATGGAACAGCATAAAATGATTCGCGGTCCCCTGACACTTGCCGGCATTCATTCATCCGGTCGCAGCAGGGGCATAGATGGCCATAAAAATATTTACCTTGATTGGGGTATACCTGGCGAAACGGTTACATATACATTAGAACGAAGAAAGCAGGGTTTTCAGGCGGGTAAAACCGTAACTATCCTGGAAGCCTCTCCTTACCGTAAAATTCCCTTTTGCGCTCATTATTCCACCTGTGGAGGATGCCCATGGCAACATATCGGGTATTCGCATCAGCTGGAGCTGAAACAACAGATCCTTACAAATGCATTTGAAAAATACGGCATCACCCACCCTTCCCTGCCTCCCGTAATGGCTTCTCCCGAAACCCTATATTACAGGCATCGGATGGAATATAGCTTCAGTTCATCCGCCTTGCGTGAAAATCATGAAAAAGGTCCCCGAAAACCAGGTCTGGGCTTTCATCCGGCTGGAGAACCCGGAAAAGTGAATGCGATTCATACATGTTATCTTCAAGCGGATCCTTGTCGTGACATATGCAATTTTACGGAAAACATGGCCCGGGAAGAAGGAATGGATTTTTATGACCATGAAAGAAAGGAAGGGTTTCTCAGAAGCATTTCGTTGCGGGTTAATTCCATCGGACAAGTAATGATCGTAGTAGGTTTAGCCCATGACAATCCACATCAGAGAGAAGTTCTGCTTTACCGGATAAAGAAGGCTTTTCCACAGATCGTCTCCCTGAATTACACCATTCACCTTTCTGCCGATCACAGCCAGTTGCAGGGGAACATCATTCCCTTTGGAGGCACAGTTCCATACCTTGAAGAAACCATTGCCGGAATACGATTCCGCATGCATGCCTCCTCATTTTTTCAACCCAATGTCAGGCAGGCCGAAAATATTTTTATCATGGCCAGAGACTGGGCCGATCTAAAGGGTAATGAAAAGGTATACGATTTGTATACGGGCGTGGGCACCCTGGCGCTTTTTCTATCCGGGCATGCCGGTCATGTAACCGGCATTGAGGGATCACCCTATGCCATCGCTGATGCCACTGAAAATGCAAGGCTTAATAACATACACAATGCGGAGTTCCTTTGCGGGGATATTCTCGGGACATTTAAAACCGCTTTCGTGGATAAACACGGCAAGCCTGACCTGATCGTCCTGGATCCGCCCAGATCAGGCACCCTGATCGAGATCAAAAAAACGATCAATGCTTCCGGCGCAAAAAATGTATTATATCTGAGCTGTAATCCCGTTTCCCTGGCATTTGACCTGAAACAACTCAGTGAAGCATACACAATAAGACGAATACAGCCATTCGACATGCTTCCACATACCCATCACCTTGAGACACTTGTTTTATTAGAAAAAATATCCTGATGATGCGACTTACAATCCCCGAATGCTCTTCGAAATCATTCTGTACAATTCCTGCATCCCCGGATGGCTCTTCAAAAGTTCAAGGTGCTTTTCAATTACTTTCACATTACCCCTTACAGCCGGTCCGGTTTGCGCCATTTGTGGGGACACATCCATTGCCTTTGCTGCGGTTTCTGCAATTAAAGGTTTAAGCAGGTCAAAGGGCATTTTATATTGATCGGCTAATTTTTCAGCCAGGGTGTACATGTGATTTGAAAAATTGGATGCGAAAATCGCTGCCAGGTGAAGATATAGCCGCTGTATGGAATCAGCTTCCATTACCCGGTGCGAAACAGATGAGGCAAGTTGGTTGATCAGGCCCAGATTCACCTCTGAGTTTGCTTCTGTAAGAAAAGGGATCTCGCTGTAATCGAGCGAACGGCCCCAGGTAAATGTTTGCAAGGGATATAAAACGCCATAATTGGCTGCATTGTCCCTGAATACATCCAGCGACACACTTCCGGCTGTATGAATGAGCAGGCAATTGCCTGGTTTTAATTGTTTGATCACCGTTGCAATGGCATCATCAGAAACACAAATCAGGCAGGCATCCGTATCGGCAGACAAATCTTCCGGAGGACCGAATGAGGCAACGTGCAGTTCTTCGGCCAGTTGTTTTGCAGATGCTATAGTGCGGTTAAGAATGCGGCTAATGACATAGCCCTTATCCGATAATGCTTTCCCCATGTGCCATGCAACATTCCCGGCACCCACAAGTGTTATTCTCCATTGATCTGCGCTTTTCACAAACGGTATGTATTATAATCCACTTTGTATAACCAGGCTGGTTCACCGGCGTCCTCTCCAATCTGATGCACCAATTTTAGAATTCCCGGATACTTTTGCTCCACAAAATACAGGTAACGCTGAATATTGTTGATGATATTGCCTGTATTCATATTCGGATTGGCACGCAAACTGGCAACAATGACATAACTTACCCTGTTTTTTTTGAGGGTATTCAAAAGCGAATCGGGAGAAACGGCAAAACAGCTCTGGCTGGATACCTTTACCCTATTCAGCAGGGAATCCGTGGTAAATGACGAAACTTTATAATCAGCCGATGCTTTCCTCAATACCGGTCCCAGGGGCTCCTTCAGATCATACAGTCCATACAGCGTGCTTCCCTCGGCAACATAAGCCACAGCAGCTTGTTTAAGGGTCATTCTTACGGCTGGCGGAAAACTCTTGTCAAATTCTGAATTGGGAATTACAAGCATGTCACCAATCCTCGATTTTATTCCATTTACCAGTTCCCGCGGCTCATCGGAAAGAAAACGGTACAAACCATAAAAATCCCTGCCTTTGCTGTAAATATATGACATGGATGGCTTCCTCGCAGCAACCACGGCTGTATCCGGAACATTTTCACCTACCCACCTGCTCATCAGCAAATAGTTCTGCCAGTCGGGAGTAAAACCATAATAAAGGTTACCGGAAAGATTTTTGGCCAGCACCTTTTGATTGACCTTCATTTTTTCCACCGAATTGCCCAAAGTTTTGAAAAATACAAAAACAAGGAATAAAGGCAGCACAACAGCCAAAAAAGCATACCCCTTCCTTTCTGAAAACTGCTGTATTCCCCAGGCAAGCAATACAAGCAGCATGGGAATGTAAATGACGATCATCCGCATCTGATCCCACGATTGCTGCAAAGCAAAAAAGGTAGCGGATATAGCTGCCAGAAGGTATAAAGCCACAAATAACAATATTCTGCTTTTCTTAAAAGCGAAATAAAGGGCAATGAGAAATAAGATGATCACCAGGCCGGTTACAATCCAGCTTTTTTCAATTGAAAATGGGTCATGCAAACCTAATGCAATCATAAAATGCTTTGAAAAGTAGAGCCGGGCGTTTTCAAAAAAACGAACCACCATACCCGAAAAATCTTCATATCCTTCTGCAGGATTATAAAAATTCTTTAATAGAATTTCTGAAAATGGTCGCTGGCTGCCTGTATTCCAGACTATGCTTTTGTATAATTTAAAGGGTATTAAAAAGGCAACGTAAGAAGCAAACACAATAAGGGATGCCATCCATTTCTTTTCAATCAGGAGCACAAAAACAATTGCTGCCAAAACCATAATTCCAATATCCCTTGTAATGCTCATCAGGAAAACAAAAAAACCAAGTACAAACCAGGGAAATGCCTGCACCCTAAAATCAAATGTGCTTTCAGATTTGAAAGCAAGATAGGTTTTGACAAACAGGAAGATGACAAGCGATTGCAAAAACATAAACATCGCTTCACTGTAAGTTTGACTTGAGAAATAAAGAATGGAAGAATTAACCGAAATAATCAGCATGATAAGGGCAAAGAGCAGGGGTGACACATGCCTCTTAAAAGTGAAATAAAATAGTATCAGGTGAGCCAGAATAAAAGCAAAGGAGCATAGTTTCAGTGCAAAAACCTTTACGCCAAAGATCAACATTGGAAGGCTTAGAAAAATTGGGTATAAGGGTCCATGCCATGTGGGAAATGAGCGACCTTTAATAAAATCATTGGCCATTTCGATATAATGAGAATCGTCGCCACCTGTACTGATTTTGACCTCAAATAGAAATGCACCGAAAAAGACTGTAAAAAATAATGCAATGTAAAAAACCAGATTCAGTCGTTTTGCCATCCACCTGTCTATCTTGTTCAGGTTTGATTCTTGTGTTTGCTCTTTTTGCTTTTTGACCGGAATTTGCTTTTGGTTATGTTTAACCTCACTGGAATGTTTCTTTACCGAATTGTTTTTGCCAGGCGAGCCCATATTGTAGAATTAATAATGACCTGAATTTATGAAAAGTTCGTATGTTTGTTGTTATCAGCTGTAATGCACAAATATAGCAAATGAGATTAAAGTTTCAAGGACAAATACCTGTGATTAGATGACATCCAAAATAGCTATTAAAGAATATTTTGATCAAACAGCACACAAAAGGTTACAATGGAATAAACGGAATCGCTTTTATCATCGATCACTTGAACAATATTTTTCGTTTATCATTCCCGAAGGATCCCACGTACTGGAACTGGGATGTGGTACCGGTGATTTACTTGCTGCCGTAAAACCTGATATTGGCGTGGGAGTGGATTTTTCGAACGAATTGTTATCCTTTGCCAGACTTAACCATTCCAAACTGATCTTTATTTGTTCTGATGTGGAAAATATAGATAGTGAAATTGAACTATTCTTACATTCGCAAAAATTCGATTATATAATTCTATCTGATCTGTTGCATGTTCTATGGGATGTTCAAAAGGTTGTCCACAACCTTAAAAAATTTTGCCATCCAGGCACCCGGATCGTTATTTCAAACTATAACTTTTTGTGGGAGCCTTTACTAAAAACTGTTGAAAAACTGGGATTGAAAGAGAAATCTCCCAATTCTAACTGGCTATCATACAATGATATTGTCAATGTACTTGAATTGGAGGGATTCGAGGTTATCACTGATGTTCAAAAGATTTTGCTGCCTTTTTATTTCCCCTTATTGAATTTTATCTTCAATAAGATCATAGTTAATCTACCCATATTAAACCATCTGGGCCTGGTTAATATTATTACCGCCAAACCAGTGCATCTGTCAGAATATGAATTATCCGTATCCATAATTATACCTGCCCGCAATGAAAAAGGCAATATACTTAGTGCAATTAAAAGAATACCTTCATTTGGCAAGTCGCAGGAATTGATATTTGTTGAGGGACATTCGTCGGATGGTACATTTGAGGAGATTATTCAGGTAAAAGAGAAATACCCCGAAAAAAATATTCATGCATTTAAACAATCAGAAAGAGGCAAGGGAAATGCTGTTCGTGAAGGATTCGACATGGCGACGGGGGAGGTTTTGATGATCCTTGATGCGGATCTAACCACGCCGCCTGAAGATCTCCCCAAGTTTTACAATGCAATAGCGCAGGGAAAGGGTGATTTTATCAATGGATGCCGCCTGGTATATCCCATGGAAAAGGATGCCATGCGATTTCTCAATTTATTGGGCAATAAATTTTTTAGTTTGTTCTTTTCATATTTGCTGGGGCAACGCTTAAAAGATACCTTATGTGGTACCAAGGTGCTATTCAAATCAGATTATGAGAAAATAAAGAAAAATCGTGCATATTTCGGGGATTTTGATCCATTCGGAGATTTTGACCTGATTTTTGGGGCAGCAAAATTAAACTTAAAAATCACCGAGATAATTGTCAGATATAAAGAACGAATATATGGATCAACACAAATAAGCCGGTTCAGGCATGGGTTACTTCTCATTAGAATGAGTTTTTTCGCCGCTTTTAAAATAAAATTCAGGTAACAGGTATTAAGCTATTTAAAGAGTCCAAAGAGAATAACATGTATAATATGTGGAGTTTGAATATACCGCAGGTATCGAAGGAATGCGCAAAGTTCTCAAAGTTATATTTTGAGGTGCTTTGCTTTATTGAGGTTGCAGAGTTTAACAACACTGTTTTGCGCCTCTGCTTCAGTCATTTAAAATCTAGTTATATAAAGAATGTGAAATGAATGAGCCAGGGATTGATCAGCATAATATAGAAATACAGAAGAATTTAAAATCCTGGGAAAATAAACCGCTCCTGAGAGAGATTTATAAAGGATTCTATAAAAAAATTCATGGTTGCATCAATTATGCTATTGGGGGCAAGATTGTTGAACTAGGCTCAGGTATTGGTAATATCAAAATCGAAATACCCGAAGCCATCAGTACAGATCTTTTTGAAAATCCATGGATTGATCAGGTAGAAAATGCATATGATTTAAGCTTTGAAAATAATTCCGTTTCAAATCTTATTTTATTTGATGTGTTTCACCATATCGAATATCCGGGAAATGCCTTATCAGAATTTTATCGGGTTCTCAAACCCCAGGGAAGAGTTATTATTTTTGATCCGTCAATCAGTATGTTTGGATACTTAATCTATGGACTTTTACATCATGAGCCTGTGGCGATAACGAAAAAGATAAAATGGAATGGCGATCATTCTTTTGATCCATGGACGACTCCATATTACGCCGCACAGGGGAATGCTGAACGGATATTTTTTGGAAGAAAATTCCTCGGCCATTTTAGTGACTGGGATATCATTGAAAAACACAAATATTCTGCATTATCATATATACTTTCCGGAGGATACAGCAAACCGCAAATGTTCTCTTCAAAGAACTTTAATAAGGTTAAAGCAATCGAAAAAGTATTGGATCATGTTCCACGGATCTTTAGTACCAGACTTCTGATTGTCCTTCAAAAAAAATAACTGTTTGTTTGGTAATAATTTAAGTTACTGTAAATGTAGCAATTAAGTTGGTATTTCAAAACAATAACAAAATAGCGTACAAAGTTGCCTGAGCCGGCATACTTGGCTTATATTTGCAATGAATACATTGTAGTTTATGATAAAGCCTTCTTCATAGTTTTTGATTATTTGAAAGTTGTCGTTGCTGCTTTTGTTTAGGCATTAGCGGCAAGGTCAAAATTGTAATTAATTATCAATATAGCAGGTCAGGGCCCTTCCGGAAACAGAAGGGCCTTATTTATAAACTCACTTTCACTACCCTGAACCTAGCCTTATCCCGCCCGGATGTCACCGTCAGGATATAAATTCCAGCTGGTCCCGGCAAATCCAGATTAGTAACCTTTACCTGTTTCAATCTGTCCTTTTGCAGAATGCGTCCGTCCGGTCCGTTGATGGTGAATACTACTGAAGAATATTCCCTTCCAAGATCAATAGTCAGCGGTCCGGTGGTGGGGTTTGGATAAACCAGAATGTTTCCTTCAAAGGTATTCTCAATTGTTCCGCTGATTATTACAGCATACACCGCAGAAGTATCGATACACTCCCCATTTGATACAATCACTGCATAATGACCTGTTTTTTTAGCTGTGAATATGCGCCCGGTTTCTCCTTCAATCGGGACGCATCCATTGTCGCATTCGATCCATTGATGTGAATCAATTGAATCCTTTGAAATTAAAACCGACTGGTTTTGTATTACGCCTGTGTCCAAGGCATTAATAACAAGGTAAAGCGTGACGATGCTGTCAGCTCCCTGAAAATTGAGAATCGTATCTATATAAGTTCCCGGCTGGGTAAGGACCTTTCCATTGAACTCATAACTCCCGCAGGTTGCCACAGTGATCTCCGCATGAGCATTGGAAAACACGTACAAGCCTTCTCTTTTTTCTGGATCGAATGAAATCAAATATAATCTGCCATTCATAGAAACAGGATCCGGCTCAAAGACCGCATGTGAGGGTTCACTGTTATAATTCAATGAAACCAGCGGAACGGGTTGATGAATACCGTCGAAAGACCATAATTTTAATCCAACTGTGAAATAAAGCCTATTCCCATTCAGGATAAAATTCCCGGGTTTCGAATCATATGCAAGATCCATTCCAAAAGAAGCTTTTTTCACGGGCCTGTTTATACCATCATATTCCCAGATTTCACCGCTGTCAAATTCATCCCTGCCAGAAAAATATAGTTTATTATTAAACACTATCATTGAACTGGGATCTGAATCAGTTGCCCCAATATAGATTTTCGATACAAGGACTGGCAGGTTTTTTTCATCATAAGACCAGAGTCTTCTGCCATGAATACTGTCTTCGGCATTGAAATACAATTTTTCCATGAAAACAAAGAGGGAATTCGGATTTGAGGAAAGGAGGCCCGGATATCGGTCAGATACCATAAACGGGTCATGCGAGCCGTCATATACCCAGAGTTCTCTTCCATGAATTCCATCATCAGCAGCAAAAAACTATTTGTTGTTGTATAAAGTCAGGTTTGAGATATAGCTGTCATCCCCACCCGCATAAATATCCCCGACAAGCCTCGGCGGATTTATTCCGTCATGTTCCCATAGTTCATTGCCATGAACACCGTCTTCGGCCACAAAACAAATTTTATTTCCCAATGCGGTCAGGAAATAGGGATTTGAATTAATTCCCTGTTCACTGTCACCCGAAAGAATATCGGCCACCATACGGGGCGGATTTATATCATCAGCAATCCATAATTCCTGTCCATGGACATTATCGTTCGCATTGAAATACAAATTATTACCAACCACGGTAAAACTATGCGCATTGGAGATATAACCCGACAGGGCAATTATTTCCTCCGGAGGATTAATTCCATCGAAACGCCAGAGATCAGATCCTTCCTGTCCACCATCCAATGAAATGTAAATTTTGTTTTTAAATACGATTGGATCCGAAAGGTAGGGTATTTCAAAATCGGTATGATTTAAATCCGGATACCTTACAGGCGGATTAATCCCGTCATATTGCCAGAAGTTAACACCGGCAGTATCCCTGGCCAAAAAAACCAGTTTATTGTTCAATGTGATCAGGCATTTTGGCTCAAACAACCGATCTGATACCCGGATAATTTCCTGTGCAGAAATTACCGATGATGCCAAAATAAATAGCAGAATTATGAATTGAATCCTCTTCACCATTACCCGAAATGTATATGTCCCCTGGAATCCAACCTGAAAATGCCATCCAAATTATTAATTATTTCTCCGGATTTTAAAATATTTTGACAAGGTCATGTTTATCGTTTACCAATTTTATTCATTCAATTTTCGGGCCAACTGTATTAAATTCCCTGCCGATTTTTTTCACTAACACCAGGTTGCACCGGGGGCTACCAATATTTATCCCCTGCAGTGGATATACCTCCGTCTGCAGAATTCCTTTACTCATACCCACTCCATGCTCTTTACTTCTTCCTCCCTACTCCCTACTTCTTCTTCTTCTTCTTCCTCTTCTTCCTCCTCCATGTCCTTCATTAAGTGTGTGGGCTGGGGTCCTTCATGCCGGTAATTTACCGATAGTATGGCACCTACGATCAGACCCATGAGGTGTGATTCAAACGACATATCGGGCTTATAAGGAAAAATACCCCAAACCATGCTTCCATACATAAAAATAACCAGAAGTGAAATAGCCAGTAAATTGATATTTTTGCGCACGATGCCGCTGAAAAACAGGAAGGAAGCAAAACAGTAAATCTGTCCGCTTACTCCCACATGATAAGATTGGCGGGCGAAAAGCCAAACCAGAATTCCTGTAACCAGCCAGGAATACAGGACCACCCGCCAGGCGACTTTCTGATAAAAATAATAAATGGCAGTGAGCAGAAAAAAGAAGGGAACCGTATTGTTGATCAGGTGACTGAAGTTAGCATGAATGAAGGGACAGGTTAAAATGCCAATCAGTCCACTGAAACGCCGCGGAAAAATTCCGAAATAAAAAAGATCAATGCCATCTGCCACCTGGTATACAAATACCAGCCATATAAAAAAAAGGATAATGGCTGGAGGGACGAGGCTAAGAACGAACCTCTTATATTCAATGTCAGTTTCCTTTGTCAAAGTAATGAGTAATGAGTAATGAGTAATGAGTAGTAACAAGTGATGAGTTTAAAGTCATTCCCTATGGAATGCCCCATGCTCATCACTCATCACTCATCACTCATCACTTAAGCTTCGGGCGGAGATTACGCACCTGCTGACCTGCCTGCCACATTTCGGACTCGCGGAGTTCCTTAAGCTCTACTTCAAGCAATTCCTTGTAATTGGGTTTGCCGGTTGATTCAAGAACCCGTTTCGTCTCTGCGCCGGTTTTTACTCTGTCATATAATTCATTGAAAACCGGCAGTGTGGCATCTTTGAATTTCGGCCGCCAGTCGAGTGCACCACGTTGTGCTGTAGCACTGCAGTTGGAATACATCCAGTCCATGCCATTTTCATCTACAAGACGGATAAGGCTCTGGGTCAGCTCTTCCACTGTTTCATTAAAGGCTTCGCTGGGACTATGTCCGTGCTTGCGCAGTACCTGGTACTGGGCATCCATGATGCCAGCCAGCGCACCCATGAGTACTCCCCGTTCGCCCGTGAGATCACTGTATACTTCACTTTCAAATGTTGTGGGGAAAAGATATCCTGAACCAATGGCAATGCCTATGGCAACAGTTCGCTCATGAGCCCGGCCTGTTGCATCCTGGAAGACAGCAAAGCTTGAATTGATCCCTGCACCGGCGAGGAAATTGCGCCTTACACTTGTTCCGGAACCTTTAGGTGCAACGAGAATAACATCAACATCAGCAGGAGGTATTACGCCTGTTTGATCCTTATAGGTGATTGAAAAACCGTGGGAAAAGTAAAGCGCATCCCCCTTTTTCAGACACGGTTTAAGAATTGGCCAGATTGTGCGTTGGGCAGCATCTGACACCAGGTATTGGATAATGGTGCCCTTTGTGGCTGCTTCCTCAATGGAGAACAATGTTTTACCGGGTACCCAGCCATCTTTAACTGCCTTATCCCAGTCGGATTTGAACTCAGGAGCCTGACCGATGATCACGTTGATGCCGTTTTCTTTCATGTTCATGGCCTGAGCAGGTCCCTGAACACCGTATCCGATAACGGCTACGACTTCATTTTTCAGAATTTCCTGTGCTTTTTTCAGCGGAAATTCTTCCCGTGTAATAACATCCTCAACTACACCTCCAAAATTAATTTTTGCCATAATGTAATAAATATTAATTGATTAAATGATTAAGCATACTCGATTGTGTTATCTCCTGCCTCTTGTAAATAACTGGTAAACAGTTCCTTACTTGATTTAGTCACTGCAATTCGTCCTGATCTTGTAAACTGCAAAAGACCATAATTGTTCAATACATCAAACAAGGCCTGGGTTTCCTCTTTATGACCTGTCAGTTCAATTACCGTATATTCCGGCCTTACTTCGAGGATACGGGCATGATGTTCCCTGATGGTTTGTTCGATTATGTCACCTTCCACAAGGGCTTTTGTAGGAACTTTATAGAGGGCGATTTCCTGATGGATCACTTCGTCTTCGGTATGACTAAAAGCTTTCAGTACTTCCACCAGTTTTTCTATCTGGCGGACCACCTTTTCAACTTTTTCTGGCAAATCATGCACCACAATGGTGAATTTATGGATCCCGGGTAATGCTGAGCCTGATACTGTCAGGCTTTCGATATTTACCTGCCTTCTGGTAAAAATAATGGTGATCCGGTTTAATAATCCGATATGGTTTTCTGAAAAGGCAGAAATGGTAAAAGTTTGTTTTCCATCTCCGTTACTTCCGTTCAGCATTTTTCCGTCTGACATAACAATTACTTTTTAGGTTCAAGAATCACTTCTGAAACCGATGCGCCTGTAGGCACCATCGGGAATACATTATCTTCCTTTTCAATGGATACTTCCAGAATGTAAGGTCCCTGGTAATCCAGCATTTCCTGCACAGCATCAGCTAATTGAGGACGTTCAAGTACTTTTTGTCCCTTAATGCCGAATCCTTCAGCTACCTTAATGAAATCAGGATTCAATAAATATGTTTCCGAATATCTTTTTGCAAAAAACATTTGCTGCCATTGGCGGACCATGCCAAGGTATTTGTTATTCAACAACACGATCTTCACTGCGGCCTGGGTTTGGTTAATCGTACCCAGTTCCTGGATTGTCATTTGCAGTCCGCCATCCCCTACAAACAGAATAACCTGCTTATCAGGTGCCCCGATTTTCGCACCATGGGCAGCCGGCAGGCCAAAACCCATGGTTCCCAGTCCGCCCGAAGTAACAAAGCTGCGTTTATTTTTGAAATTGAAGTATCTTGAAGCTACCATCTGGTGCTGGCCAACATCGGTCACAGCTATAGCATCACCTCCGGTTTTTACATTGATTATATGAATAACCTCACCCATTGTCAATCCGGGTTTATCCGGATGCAGGTCCTTGTTGATAACCTTTTCGTATTCTATTTTATCTGTTTCATGGAATTCATCAATCCATTCAGCATGGTTCCGCTTGTTGATCAATTCTGTGAGCAAAGGAAGTGTCTCCTTTACATCACCATGAACAGCAACATCTGCCCTGACCACCTTGTTGATTTCAGCATTGTCGATTTCCAGGTGGATAATCTTTGCCTGCCTGGCATAGGTTTTAACGTCACCGGTAACCCGGTCGTCGAAACGCATGCCAATGCCGATCAGCAGATCACATTCATTCGTTTTGCGGTTTGTGGAATAATTGCCATGCATGCCAAGCATACCTACATTCAGCGGATGTTCCTTGGGTAATGCACAGGCCCCCAGGATCGTCCAGGCAGTAGGTATACCCGATTTTTCGATAAAGGTCAGAAATTCCTTTTCTGCTTCACCTAAAATGACTCCTTGTCCGACAAGTACATATGGTTTTTTTGCTTTATTAATCAATGCGGCAGCCTCCTTAATGGAATCCGATTCGATCTTCGGCTTGGGAACATAGCTCCTGATCTTTATGCATTTGCGGTATTCAAAATCAAGTTCACCAAATTGTGCATTCTTTGTAATATCCACAAGAACAGGCCCTGGCCTGCCTGAGCGGGCAATAAAGAATGCCTGGGCCATGATGGCCGGAATATCTTCGGCTTTGGTCACCAGGTAATTCCATTTGGTGACCGGCATGGAAATACCTATAACATCAGTTTCCTGGAATGCATCGGTGCCCAAAAGTCCGGCTGACACCTGGCCTGTAATGCAGACAACGGGTGTTGAATCAATCATCGCGTCGGCTATT
>Ga0105092_10000653_pt1 | contig 18107 bp, 13 predicted proteins | sample PPLLak2March2015_FD_87021 | JGI IMG/M metagenome (GOLD analysis project Ga0105092, IMG submission 87021) | Freshwater sediment microbial communities from Prairie Pothole Lake near Jamestown, North Dakota, USA - PPLs Lake P7 Core (1) Depth... | ecosystem: Environmental > Aquatic > Freshwater >... | reverse complement strand
TTCATCCTTCATCCTTCATCCTTCATCCTTCATCCTTCTCTTAGTTCATGTTCTCGATGATGGCCGACGCGAACTCGCTGGTTTTTAGAACGACCGCACCCTCCATTTGGCGCTCGAGGTCGTACGTGACCCGGCGCTGCAGGATCGTCTTGGCCAGCCCGGAATACACAGCTTCAGCTGCTTCTTTCCAGCCAAGGTACTGGAGCATCATGACGCCGGACAAAATCAGCGATCCGGGATTCACCTTGTCCTGCCCGGCATACTTGGGGGCCGTTCCGTGCGTGGCCTCAAAGAAAGCCACCTGGTCGCCGATGTTCGCTCCCGGCGCCATGCCCAGCCCCCCGATCTGCGCAGCGCAGGCGTCGGACAGGTAGTCGCCGTTCAGGTTTGGCGTCACCAGCACCTCGTACTCATCCGGCCGCAGCAGAACCTGCTGGAACATGGCATCCGCGATCCGGTCATTGATCAGGATTTTGCCGTCCGGGATGTGCCCGCCATGCTTTTCCCACAACTCCGCTTCCTCGATGCACAACTCCTTGAATTCCTCGCGGGCCACCTGGTATCCCCAGTCGCGGAAGGCGCCCTCAGTGAACTTCATGATGTTGCCTTTGTGGACGAGCGTGACGCGTTTCAAACCATTTTCCACAGCGTGGCGAATCGCCATGCGCACGAGGCGCTTTGTGCCAAAGACGGATATCGGCTTGATGCCGATTCCCGAATCGGCCCTGATCTGCTTGGAGAAACGGCCGTTGATGAAATCAATGACGGCGGATGCTTCCTGGGACCCGGCCGCCCATTCGATGCCGGCGTACACGTCCTCGGTGTTTTCCCGGAAAATGACAACGTCCAGCTTCTGGGGTTCCTTTACCGGTGAAGGGACACCGGGGATATACCGGCAGGGCCGGACGCACGCATAGAGATCCAAGACTTGCCTGAGCGTAACATTCAGGCTGCGGATACCCCCGCCCACCGGCGTGGTCAGCGGGCCTTTGATGGCGACCAGGTGAGCGGAAACCGTCTCAATTGTCTCCTTGGGGAGCCATTCGCCCGTCTTCTGTTTCGCTTTCTCGCCTGCCAGGACCTCCCGCCACACAATTTCGCGGTTGCCGCGGTAAGCGGCCTGGGCGGCGCCGTCGAGCACGCGGCGCGTGGCCCTCCAGATATCCGGGCCAATGCCATCCCCCTCGATGAACGGAATAATCGGTCTGTCCGGTACCTGGATCTTATTGTCTCGGAAATAGATCTTCTCCCCGCCGTCTTGATTCATCGCAGACGCGCTCCTCCCTTGTGTCAGTTGAAATTGATTCTTCAGGTGCGTATGAGCATGCACCTGACAGGCAACAACAAGTGAGTCTATTTTAACGGCGGATATTAGTCAAACTAGCGGCAGGAACGGGGGTTAGGGGGGAGGACCGGCTGTTAGTTAACCCTGCGGGCAACGGGGACGCAGCTGGAGTCGCGGTTGTGCCCTGAAAGAGAGTGGCTACAGCCTCTCAATCAACCGTGCGAGCAGCGCCAGTCTGGGGGCAAGCGAACTGCGCAGCACGTATTCGTCCCAAGTGTGCGCTCCTTCGCCTTCCGGTCCCAGCCCATCGAGCGTAGGAACACCGAGTGCGGCAGTGAAGTTGCCGTCGCTCCCACCACCGGCTTCCCCTTCCCACAACTCAAGCCCGAGCTCAGCTGCCAGCGCCTGGGCGGACGCAAACACTTCCCGCGTCTTATCCGTCCGGACCATGGGAGGCCGGTCAATAGAGCCGGAGAGAACGATTTGCGCGCCCGCAGTTATCGCCTGGCGCCCGCGCAGCGCTCCGTCAACCCGTTTCCCCTCTCCCACTTCCCGGAACCTCACGTCGATTGCCGCGGAGGCGTGATCGGGTACGACGTTGCAGGCCGTTCCTCCCTCGATGCGGGTGAAGTTAACCGTCGTTCCTTTTTCGAGATCCTCCAGGCGCTTGATTTCCGCTATCTGCAGCGCGATCTCCTCGATCGCGTTGACTCCCTTCTCCGGCTCCAGCCCTGCATGGGCGGCGCGGCCCTGCACTTTGAGCCGGTACATCCCGCTGCCCTTGCGAAAGGTCTTGAGCCCTCCGCCGGGGAGCGCCGGTTCAGTGACGAGGACGACGTCGCTCTGCCTTGCGAACTCCTCGATGACTTCCCGGCTCTCAAAACTGCCCGTCTCTTCGTCCGTGGTGTACAGGAATCGAACGGCGCGCCGCGGTCGAATAGTCCCCCCTGCAAGAAACTCCTGGATCTTCAGAGTGAGCGCCACCCCGGCTTTCATATCGAAAGCACCCGGCCCGTAAATCCGCTCGCCGTCAATGCGGAAAGGATTTCGCTCCGCCGCCTGTGGAGGCCAGACGGTATCCAGGTGACAAAGGACGAGAATTCGACCCTCGGAACGCTCAGGCTGCCACTCGCCCCAAACGATGTCGCCAACTGCGTCTTTCTTGATGAGGTTGGCAGGGATAAGGCTTTTGCCGAGATGAGCGGTAACAAACCGGCTCACGGAATCAACCAGTTGCTTATCGCCCGAAGGAGAAGGCAGGTCAACGAGCAGCTTGAGGGTGTCTGCCAGAGAAGCCTCGGCGTAGACACATCGCTTGAGGAAATCGGTGTCAATCACCCGTCCTCCAACAGAATATCTTAGAGCTTTCGGCCCCGTCCGATCACTTTGTCGAGGATATCCTGGGCGATCTCTTCGATCGATTTCCCCGTCACGTCGATTACGGGCCAAATCGTGTTCTGTTTGAAAATGTTCTCGGTATGCGCGAGCTCTTCCTTGACCCGCTCCAAGTCGGCGTAGCTGCTGTCGTTCACGCCCAACTGCCTGAGACGCTCCGTTCGGACCTCGGTCAGGCGGCTTGGATCGATCGTCAATCCCACGATTTTGTGCTGATCGACCTCGAACAGTTCCTTCGGCGGCTTCATCCCGAGGACCGTCGTCACATTGGCCACTTTCCAGCCTTCCTGTGCCAGATAGATGCTGACAGGAGTCTTCGAAACGCGGCTGACGCCGACGAGAATCAGATCGGCCGACCCGATGTCCTTGATGGATCTTCCGTCGTCGTGGCGAAGGGCGTACTCGATCGCGTCGATGCGGTTGAAATACTCCTCATCGACCCGATGCAGCAACCCCGGTTTCGCGACCGGCGGCTTCTTGAAAAAACCGGCCAGAGAATCCATGAGCGGCCCGAGAAGGTCAACTGACTGAATTCCCTCCTCATCGGCGCGCCCTTTCAAGAAGGAACGCAACTCCGAGCCGACGAACGTGTAGACCACCAGGGTGTCTTCCGAGGAGGCGGCAGATGCTGCTCTCAGGATCTCGCGGATCTGCTCCCTCTCGCGGATGTTAGCATAGCGGGTAATGACAACGTCTTCCTGGAACTGAGCCATCGCCGCCTTCAACATCCGATACGCGGTTTCGCCAGTTCCGTCACTCATCACCAGGACGTGGTAGCTCGGCATCTGTCGCTTCCTTAGAAGTCAGGAGTCAGGAGTCAGAATGAAGAACTTGACGTCACTCCTGCTCGTCATTCCCTATTATTCTTACTCCTTAATCCTGACTTCTCATCTCTTTTTTTATTCTGACTTCTGACTCCTGACTTCTGACTCCTGCTTTTTATCTGACTCCTGCTTTTTAAGCGGATTCCTTCAAACGGTTTTTCAATCCCTCGATGGCGTCAATCTGCGACGGGTCCTCCTGGTTCAAGAAGGCCAGGTAAACGCTCGCATAATCACCGAGCAAGACCAGGGTCCAGAGGCGCTCAAGCCACGTTTCACCGTCAGTCCAGAATTCGAGGACAGCACCGGAACGATCCGCGAGCATCTCCCTCGTGATCTCCGCTCGAATCTGGATGCGCAGGTGATCTTCGCGATCCCTCAAGAAAACCGGGAGGATTTGTCGAAGGCCCGGAGTGGGATGCTTCCAGCCGACAATCTCGTTGTGATTCATCTCCGGCAGCGAAGCCGAATAGGCCAGTTGCTTCGCGTTTTCCGAAACCTGGCAGCGCCACCGAAGAGCGATGACGTCCAATCGATCCTGGCTGCCGTAAATGACCGGAATCTTCCGGTACAAGCTCCGGGCGAGCGCCTTGGCCTGATTCTCCTCCAAAGGACACTCGGGAGCGAGAAGCTGAATCTTGTGGCGGACCCAGCTGATGGAATTCCTCACCTCGGCAGAATAGTCAGGAGCAAGACCCAGACGGGTCAGGGCCTGCAGGATAGGTATGGCGGAGTACGCAAGCGCAGTTCGGGGCGGGTAACCGGTCGGAATCTTGATGCACGGGCAACCGGCTGCCTCGGCCATCCTCTCGATTTGTCCGCCGGAGGTGATGCAGAGCAGCCTTGCGTCGGCGGCCCTGGCTTCCTCGAAAGCCGAGATTGTCTCCTCGGTGTTCCCCGAGTAACTCGACAGGATGACGAGCGTCGACTCGTCGACGAACCCGGGGACCGAATAGCCGCGGTTGACGAGCATGGGCAGTCGCAGGGATCGGCCGAGGTAAGCTCGCAGAAAATCTCCGCCGATGGCAGATCCGCCCAATCCCGAGATCACGACGTTCCGGACGGAACCGGCGTCGGCGGGGAGATCGGCTGAAAGTCCAATTCGGAGCGCTTCCTCGATTTGCCGATCGAAGCGCCCAAGGATATTGAGAATCCCCCGCTCGTCCAGCTCACTCAGGTGTACCAGGTCGTCCAACATCTCGCTCACAATGGCGCCACTCCCCTGTTAGTTATCTTGAATCGACTGAAAACGTTAAACTTTACCATTCAGCCTGTTGAAGCGCAAGGCGGAGGGGGTTGAGGTTCCGGGACCGCTCATACGAGAGCCTTTGCCCCCGGAGGGGGCGGATGTCTATAGTCTCGGTAGTCAAGAGCGGGATTGGCGCCCCAGCGGGGCGCGATGTTCTGATAAATCACGGAACATCGCGCCCCCCTGGGGCGCCCTTTCGTTCCTGCTCGATTTACTACAAACATCCGCCCCCGACGGGGGCAAGCCTGTTTTGTCAGCGACTATCCGCCGTCTGGCGCCAGTAACTTTCCTCCACCCCCCTACAAATACTCCTCCGGCCCGTTACGCCTGAGTTCTTCGACAATCTGTTTGACGTCTTCCGACTTGTCTTTCCTGCAAATCAGGACCACGTCAGGGGTCTCGACAACGACCAGTCCCTCGACGCCAACGAGGGCGACCAGCTTGCCGGAAGCCGAGTGAACGAGGCAGTCGCGGCTCCCATACTGCACGTAGCGGGTGTTTGCCGCAATCCCGCTTTCGTCCTCACAAAGCAGATCTTCGACGGCGCGCCAATTACCCACATCGTTCCAATCGAGCCCGCAAGGAATGGTTGCCACCTTCTCGGCCTTCTCCATCACGCCGAAGTCAATCGAGACCCGAGGAGCGCGTGAGAACAAGGCTTCCCGCTTTTCGGCGTTTTCCCAGTCGGCATCGATCTCGAGAAGGATTTCGTGGAGCTCCGGCATGTGTTGCCGGAACTGCTCGAGGATCGTGCCTACCGTCCAGACGAACATGCCGCTGTTCCAGTAGTACTCCCCGCTCGCCAGAAATTCGGCCGCTTTTTCGCGAGCAGGCTTCTCGGCAAATCTCGCGACCCTGAAGGAGGGTCTTTCCTTCTGCTCGGGGATCTGTTCCGCCCTTTGAATGTAGCCGTACCCCGTTGACGGAAAGGTGGGTTCGATCCCGAAAGTGACGAGCCAACCCTGCTCGGCCAATCGGGCAGCGTGATGCAGGACTGCGTGGAACTCATCCACCCGGCCGATAGAGTGATCGGCGGGGAGCACCGCCATCACCGCATCTCCTACGGTCCGTCGTAAGTGCAGAGCGGCAAGCCCGATACAGGGAGCGGTGTTGCGTGGAACCGGCTCGACGATCAACTGCTGCGGACCGAGGTCCGGCTGTTGCTTGCGAACGAGCTCCACGTATTGCCGTCCGCAGACCACATAGACGTCTTCAGGCCGGGCTAATGGGGCCAGCCTGGCTACCGTCTCCTGGAGCATGGTCCGCGTCCCGGTGATCGCAAGGAACTGTTTGGGGCGTCGCTCACGGCTGAGCGGCCAAAACCTGGTTCCCTGCCCTCCGGCCATAATCACAAACTTCACTGGGTACCTCCGGACTCGACAAAAAACGCGTCAGCGAAAAGCTTCACGTCTTCCGGCTCAAGCTCTTTGACCCCGCCAAGAAACTCACTTTCGAGATCCGGTCCGCCGCCCGCAAAGACATGGAGGGCCAGGCCCGTGAGGAAAGAGTCGACGTTTTGTCGCTGCAGGTAGAAGCGAGCAATCGAGCGCGAAACGGCAGCCATGAACAGGTCGCGCCGGGGCGGTTCCTTCTTCAGCTCCAAGAGCCTTTTCATAACCTCCTGCCGCCCTTGCTGTGGACCGCCGAGTGGTTCAAAACGTACGGTAATAAAACCGCCTCTTAAATAGGCGGCGTGCGAGAAGTCGGTCAGGAGCGCGGCTCCCTGTTTCTCCCAGAGTTCTTCGACGAGTGGGCCGCCCCAGCCGCCCAGCAGGCTCTCGATGACCTGAAGCACTCTCTCGTCCCGGCTCCTGCGAGCTGGCCCGGCGAAAACGAGCAGGTCAGGCTGTGGTTCACCCACCGATTGGGCCGGTTTGGGTTCTTCCTCCGGTGTCTTGACCTCGGCCGGCTTGAGCCGTCGATCGCTCAGGGTCGTGACGAAGCTTTCAAGGAACGAGGTGCCCTGAACGTCTCCGCGCACCAGGATCAAAGGATGGGTCTCGCCCATTTGTGTTTTCCGCCATTCCTGAACCGTCGGCAAATCGAGCTGGTTCAAGTCCTCCGCCGTTCCGAAACGGTGTTGCCCGTAGGGATGCTCCTTCCAGATGGCCCCGCCAGGATTGACCTGGTTCTGATCCTGGTCAAGCCGAAGCCGTGCAACCGCGTTCACCCGGGCGGCATTCACGTCAGTCTCCTCGACCTGCACCTGCCGGGCCCATTCGATCAGGGTGCGAAGCAGCTCGTTCAGATGATTCGAGAGCACGATCGCCTGAAAGCCGAAGAAGTCGGGTTCGTCCACGACCAAGATTTTCGCTCCAATCTGGTCCAGGTCCCCGGCCGCTGCCGTTCCTTTCTTCCGCAGAGCGGTTTTGATGATCGACTCCAGCATCACCTGGGTGATGCCCCGTTTCCCCACGGCCTCGTTGTAACGGCCGCCGGGATAGAACAGTCCCACGTGGACAAGAGGAGCTGAATGGTCTTCCTGGTAATACACGTCCGGACCGCGAACCACCGATGTCTTCTTTAAGTCGTATTTCAGGTACTTCGACTTGAAGGATACAACGGGCGCGAGGGAAGGTCCCTCAGTCCGAATGGCGAGCTCCTTTGTCTCCGTCAACTTCTTGACGGCCGGAGGCAACAGCGTCCGCATCATCTCCTGGTAGGTCTGCTGGGTGAACGTCCGGGCCTCCGCGCTCTCGGGCAACAATTCGGTAACGGCCAGGTTGGAGAGGTCGAGGTACCGGGCAGCTGCCTTCTTGACGTCGTCCATCCCCACAGCCACGATGCGCTGCGGAATCGCTTCACGCTCCAATCCCTTCCCCAGCAATTCATGCAGCCCGAGCAAGGATGCGCGCTCTTCCATGGTGGCCAGGCGGGAATAATGGTCAGTCAGGAAAAGCGCCTTGGCGCTCTCCAGCTGATCTTCATTGAGGCCGTGCGTCCGAATCACATCGACCCGGGCCAGAATGCCGACCTCCATGGCATCAATGACCCCCTCGTCGGGGACAAGCGTGATGACCAGCGATCCATTCTCCTCAAAAGCAGGATTCGAGGCCTCGGCCAGCACCGCGTGGCCTTCCACCTGGACGGCCGACTGGAGCGTCGAACTTCTTCCCTGTCCCAAGGCGTACGTGACCAGCAGGAATGGATAGAAGTCCGGATCACCGCGTCCGGGTCCCCGGTATCTCAGGAAAACATAGGGCTGACTCACCTTGCCTTGCGAAAAAGTATAGGCGAAACCAGTGAGTGCGGGCTCGCTGGTCACTTTCTTGTCTTCAGCCCCGGCCCGGCCTTTCCCGTAGAGCTCAACCAACTTTTCGAGCAGCTGTTCCCGGATCACTCCACCGACTATTCCGAGGATGGCGTTGGGCTTCCGGTAGTGGCGCGCGTGGAATGCGCGCAGCTTTCCGATATCCAGCTGATCGACCGCACCCGGCTCACCCTTCGCGACCAGCCTGGTCTTAGCCAATTCAAGGGCCCCGGGTTGTCGGCGTCGCTCTTCCTGCAGCAACTGCTTCTCGCGGAGCACGATGGGCTCGGCGAGCTTGGGAAACGAAAGCAGCTCGGAGTGAAGCGTCAGGATTCTGGCGATGTTGTCGACCGGAGCAACCGAAGAAAAGACCGTCGTGTGCGGACCTGTCTCAATTCGGGCCGTGCCGCTCAGCTTTTGGACCCCGTCCGCAAAACCAGAATTTCGCAGCAGGAGACGAGCCAGCAGGGTCGCTGCGCCCGGGTCCTGGCCTTCATCCGCTGTTCCAGCCTGAATGGTCGTCTGGACCACGACCAACGGGTCAGCCGCCTGCTCTTCCACGAGCACCACCAGGCCGGATCGCAGGACTATCCGCGCGGTGTTTCCCTGGTCGTCTCGGGATTCGATAGCGCGAAGATACGCGGGCGGACCGGCTGGCTTGGGCGGCGAGGTTGGACGCCGGGCTCCCGTCTGAGGCTGGAGAAAGGACACGACGACTAGCAGAAGGGATGCCCAGACCATGAGAAAATCCTATCAACCCAGGATTTTAAAAGCAATCGGCCCCCCAAGCGCCCAAACATGACGGAGGCCGTTTCCCGGCAACCCGGCGTTCTGCCTCGGTTTCGCAGGCCGGGGATTTTGATGTATCGTATTAAGCGAGGCACAAGAAGGAAGATGACCATTAGAGAAATAGATCAGCACCAGATCATCGAGGGCCTCAAGAACCAGAACGCGGATACCATCGATGAGTTCGTGCATCAGTTTTCCAGACCTTTGTTCGGCGTCATTCTGAACTACACCAAGAACCCTTCGGACGCGGAGGAAATCCTCCAGGATACGCTGCTTAAGATAATAAGGAAGATAGAGACGTTTCGCGAGGAGAGCGATATCTGGCCATGGATCAAGCGGATCGCGGTCAACAATTCGATCATGTGGCTCCGGAAGTATCGCGCCGCGCGCGAACGTGAGATTCAGCTCGATGACTCTCTACCGCAGTTCACCACCGACGGCCAGTACATTAACCCCCCGTTTGGGTGGAGTGTGGACCCCGAAGAAGTTATGCTCAACCGGGAACTGGGCGGCGAGCTCTACGACGCCATTCAGGCACTCCCGTTCGAGTACCGCGTTCCTCTGGTCTTGAGGGATATTGAAGGCTATTCAATTAAACAGATTTCATCTCTTCTCGGGTTGAAGGAACCAACCACCAAGACCCGAATTCACAGGGCCCGCCTTTTTGTCCGGGAAAAGCTCGCTCATTACTTCGAGGCCACCATATGAAAGGCGATATTAGCTGCAGAGACTGCGTGGACCTGCTGATGGATTATATCGAGCACAACCTCGACGCGCGAACGTACACCCGGCTCGAAGAGCACCTTCATTCCTGTCCTCCCTGCATCCATTTCCTGAAGTCCTATCGAAAGTGCTCGGAATTGGCTGGACAGCTGAGAGATCAGCGAGTGCAGATCCCGCTGGAGTTGGAGAGCCGGCTCAAAGGATTCTTGAAAGAGGAAATCAAGAAACCGCAGCAGCCGGCCAAGTAGCAGCTCACAGAGCCGTGAGCGCAGCGTTTTTCAGCGGAGCGACCCGGCCCGTGCCGTTAGCACCGAGCGCACACAGGGTTATTGCCAACGGCACGGGCCGGGTCGCTGCGCTGAAAAACGCTGCGCTCACGGCTCTGTCACCAATCCCTAGCCGCATCTTAGCAGCACGTACATCGCTCCGCCGCCGCCATCGACGAGCCGGGCTGAAGTGTAGGCCGCCACGAAGCGCGAGGAGCGACGGCGTGAGAGCCAGCGTTCCACCCGATTCTTCAAAACCGGAACCGGGCTTGGAGAGTTCTTGCCCCGGCCGTGAATGATGCGCACGCAACTGAACCCGCGCCGGCAGCAATCCTGTACGAATTCCTCGAGTCTCTCGACCGCTTCCTTCTGACTGAACCCGTGAAGGTCCAACTCGGCCTGTACCGCGAAGCCGCCTTCCCGCAGCTTTTTCAAAAGCCGGGGGTCCCAGGCTTGGGTACCGCCTTCGACGTACTCGTTCGTCAGGAAGATTTCGGCATCGTCGGCCTCCTGGAGAGCGCGAAGAAAAACGCGCTCGGGATCCTCGTCCTCCTCGGCGGGCCGTTCGCTGCCCGTTCGGTCCGGTTGGGACCAGTTCGTCCTGGTGACTCGGACCTTCGGTGCTCCGCCAGGCAGAGGAGTCACGCCGGACATTGCCTGTCGAAAAATCTCTTCATCGTCCAGGCCCTCGGCCAGGTCCAGATCAGGCGGATAAAACTTCTCTTCGAAGCTGGTCTTCTTTTTCACCGCAGATCCTCGACTGATCATAGTCGGCTCCCGGGACTCTGGGGCATATATATCACACCGGTCCACGCTTTCGGGATTAGCCGCATGACTCAATATGAGACGTCTTATTTAACAGAGATATAATACCAGCACTTGGTTGCATCCCGCGTTTTTTCAACTCGACGCGCTTGTCCGCTTGACTTATTCTTAAGGGCCTATGGACGAGAACCGGGACCGGACTTCAGTGCAATCCTTAGACTCAGCCACGACTTCGGTCGGGGCGCAGGCTATGGCGCGCGTCGGGCGCTACCGATGGGTGATCTGCGGGCTTCTGTTCTTTGCGACAACCGTAAACTACGTGGACCGGCAAGTCATCGGGATCCTCGCCAGGGACCTCCAGACGATCATCGGCTGGTCGGAACTTGATTACGGGAATATCGTGGCTGCCTTTAACGCGGCCTACGCGCTCGGCCTGCTCGTTTCCGGGAGCCTGATCGACCGCTTCGGAACGAAAATCGGTTACGCCCTGGCGCTGACCATCTGGAGTCTGGCCGGCATGGCGCACGCCCTCGCACGCACGCCACTCGGATTTGGCATCGCCCGGGCCGCCCTCGGACTTGGCGAAGCCGCCAACTTCCCGGCCGCTGTCAAAACGGTGGCCGAGTGGTTTCCCAAAAAGGAGCGTGCGCTCGCCCAGGGGATCTATAATGCCGGCACTAACGTCGGCGCTGTGGTCGCTCCGCTGACCGTTCCATGGATTGCAGTGAACTGGGGATGGCAATGGGCATTTATTCTCACGGGCGCCCTCGGATTTTTGTGGCTCCTGTTCTGGCTCCCCATGTATCGGAAGCCGGAAGAGCACCCCAAGTTGTCGAAGGCCGAGCTGGCTTACATCCAATCTGACCCGCCAGACCCGCCGCAAAAGTGGCGCTGGATTCAATTGCTGCCGCACAAGCAGACGTCGGCTTTTGCCATCGGTAAGTACATGACTGATCCTGTGTGGTGGTTCTATCTTTATTGGGCGCCGAGCTTTCTGCGTGATAAGCATGGCGTCGATCTTTCCAGCGTCGGACTCCCGCTCATCGTGATTTACGTCGTCGCGGATGTCGGGAGTATCGGAGGAGGCTGGCTCTCCTCCAGCCTGATCAAGCGCGGTTGGTCGGTGAACGCGGCCCGCAAAATCGGCTTGCTCACTTGCGCGCTCACGGTCCTGCCTATCATGCTGATGCCGTATGCCGGCTCTTTATGGGTTGCCGTAATCCTGTTCTCGATTGCCGCCGCTTCCCACCAGGGATTTTCGGCCAACATTTTTACGTTAACAAGCGATATGTTCCCACGCGGAGCGGTCGGGTCGGTAGTCGGTGTCGGCGGGATGGCCGGTGCCTTCGGTGGCACGACCATGGCCGTTATTACAGGCTACATCCTGCAGAGCACACGCTCGGAGATTTACCCGCACGGTAACTACATGCCTATCTTTTTCGCCGTCGGTCCCCTGTATCTGCTGGCCTTGCTCGTCATGCATCTGCTCGCGCCGAAACTGAAACCGGTCGACCCGGATGATTTGGCTCACCCGAAACCGTACTCCTTCGGCTCATTCCTGGGGTTCGGCTTCGTCGGCCTGATCCTCGGGTCGTTCTCCGGATGGCTGATCGGCATCATTCTTCGCTGGTCCGGGCTGATGCTGCTTGAGTCCATGGGCATCGGGGCTGCAGCGGGTGTCGTGGTCGGAATCATCCTCGGGAATATCCTGCTGAAAGCCGTGAGACAGACAGCTGCCCAGCAGTGAAACACACGGAGCCGCAAGCGCAGCGTTTTTTGCGGAGCGCGTCGGGTGCGAGCCTCAACCGGGAACGGGACCTAGGGCACCAACCCGACCCGCTCCGGAAAAAACGCTCGGCTTGCGGCTTTGTCCGCCCTTCCCCCGGCGGCACTCCACTCCACATGCTGCGCACGAAGCAGGCTGCGATCCATAGGGTCTAGGTTCCAGGCGGTGGCGTTATGCTTGTCGACCGCCCGCCCGATGAAATAACCACCTACCGCCCCCGCAACCGCCCCGACAATCGCCGCTGTCCAGACCTTTCGATCCGAGTTGATCGCGTCATCGAACTTGTCCAAACCGATTACCAGGCCGAGCACATATCCGCCCCCTGCGCCCGCTACCACCCCGACGGTCCGCCACGTGGCCTTCTCCTTCTTCGGCGCCGTTTGCGGCTGCTGTGCCAAAACCGCTGACGACAGGAGAGCTACGATGCTGGATGCTATCCACACTCTCATGTTTTCACTCCTCCTTTCCTGCCCCGAGAGATTGCAACCGCCATTCCAGAAACGGGGGCGGCGAGAACTGGTCTTTGGCGCGTTGCGTGAGGGTGCTTAAGGAAAGCCCTTCAGGCCTCAGGAACTTTTTCACACCCTCTCGCTCACGCGATCTGCGGTGTTGAGGTGCAAGAAAAGCGGACAGAGGATGCAGGACAATACTTGGCTAGTCGGTCAACGTTTTCTGGAAGACCGGTGAGGGGTGAGCCGTCCCGAACTCTCCTTCCCGGCGGGCTATGACTGGAATTCTTAAGTCTCGCGTTTGCGCTACGATTGCACCGCCACTGCGGGCTGAACGCTGTTGGGTCATTCTTGATCTATGTGCCTGGCGGCGGTTATTGTGTGGTGGGCGCGGGGGTCTACCTTGATGAACAAGCCATCCTTTTCGGTCCTCCTCTTGATCGTCGCACTGGCCGCTTCCCTGTGGCTCGCGGCTCAACAGCCCGGACGGTTGCCCGGAACCATCCGAGTCCGGGTGACGGAAGTCCCCGTGGACGTAATGGTGCTCGATCGCAATAACCGGCCGGTGCTGGATCTCAAGAAAGAAGACTTTGCTCTCCTGGAGAACGGCGTCCCTCAGGAGATCGCTCACTTCTCGATCGAGTCGTATGTCAGTCCGGAGGGAAACGAAGGTGCGGGGGCGACCGCGCCAACGCCAAAACCGGGGAGTCCCGCTGAGCCCTTATTCGGGAATCCGCACCACCGGACCTTCCTGATAGCCATCGGCCAGGGGAGGCATCGATATTTCAACGCGATACCGAAGCTGATCGAGTTTATCCGGACGGGTCTGAAGCCCACCGATCGCGTGGCTTTTATGGCCTACAACCGCGCGACAGATTTCCTCACCGATCACCAGAAGCTTGTCGCCCTGCTCGAGAGATACCAGAGAACTTCTCCCTCGATTGATTCGAAAGTCGACCTGCAAAAGTCCGGTCTCGCGGCGGTCTACCGGCGAACCAGCGTTCTCAGCCAATTTCAGAAAGAGATTGACCAGATCTTCCAAAGCGATGAGGTGGGATCGCGCCGAGTCAGCTCGGCCGATATCCCGGGGCGCAGGGAACAGGCAGCGCAGGATAGGCAGCTCATGGAGGCAAAGACGCTGCTTGAAATGGATAAGATTGCCGCGGCCAATCGGCCGGCAGGCGGCAGCGACTCGTCTCCCATACGCATAAGCGAGAAGGTCCAGACCGAGCTAATGCTCGATGGAATGGAGTTCGACGAGTACATGGGCCTGCGGACCCCGGGGGACCTGGACCTGGAGCGTCTGATGGCCGCGATCGAGTATCTCCGATACAGGGAGGGGGAAAAGCATCTCATCTACCTGAACGACCAGGGATTGCCCCTCGTAAGGCTCGAACACGATCAGGGGCTCGCGGCTAAGGCGAGCGACGCCCGTGTGCGCATTCACACGATCCAGACTGGAGGAACCTACTTGGCCTCCGCGCAGGCAGGCTTCAGCGCGGCCAGCGGAACAGGGCCAAACGTGACCGGGACACAGGCCTTCCCCGGCACCATGTTCAATGCATTCGCTCTTCAGTCAGCCGCTAACGCCGCCCGGCTCACCGGCGGACAAAGTTTCTTACATCGTGACGTAGCCAGTTGCCTGGAAACTGTGGAGAAATCAACCTCGAGCTCCTACTTGTTAGGCTACATACCGAAAGAGGAAGTACTCGACGGCAGGTTTCGAAAGATCGCTGTCCAAGTCCGGCGGCCCGGACTTCGAGTGTTGCACCGAAGGGGCTACTACGCGGAACGGGTACTGAAGCCATACGACCGAAAACAATTTCTGACATACTCCCGGACGACGGTCGCCGCAGGACTCGACGAATTGATACATGACGTGGATTTCTCGCTCCAGGCAAACGCTGTCGCTCGCTCAGGTTCACCGTTCGTTGAAGCAAAGCTCATGATCCGGCCGGAGGCAAACATCTACTCTCTGAAAGATGATCGCTTCGTCGGCCAACTGGCCATCTCCTATTTCTTCTTCGCGGAGAGCGGCGCGCTGCTCGGGGAGACGTGGGACGACCTGGATATGCAACTGAAGCCGGAGACCCACGATCGCGTGCTTAGAGAAGGTTTCCTGATCGAAAAGGGCTATCAACTGCCGCCTGAGGCTAAGCAATGCCTCCTGCGAGTCGTGATCTACGACCCAGCCAACGACCGCGTCGGCTCCGCAGAAGCCAAGCTCAAGCTGCGCAATCGGTGAAGTTGCGCCCCGCACTCCACATGGTCCGGCGCCCCGAATGCCGATTTGGGCAATATGTCAGATTGGTGGACAGGCTATCCGTTTATCTCCCGCGCTGGTCCTTTTCCAGGAGCGTCTTGACCATCTCCTCGAGGGCTCTGATGCGTTCCTCCTGGCTCGCTGCTTTTTGCCTCAGCGCGGCCGTCTCTCCCCTGAGCGCGGCGGCTTCGTCCTTCTGCCGGTCGATGACCTGCGCCTGCTGCACGCTGTAGAGGGTCAGTTCCTCGATCTTCTCCAACAGCTTCATCTGGAATTCGCCGAGGTTGACTCCGTTCTCCTGGATCTCTCTCGCATTCGGCACATTGGGCAAATGCCTTTCGGTCCTCAAGTAGTGCTGCAACTCGCCGATGGGCATCAGCTTGTAGTCAGGAGCGAAAACATAGTCGGGAACAGGAACCGCGGGCGCACCGTAAACGATGCTGCCTCGAACCCTGAGATTACCCGCCACGTCGAGCCGCTCGGTAGGCGCACTGGTACCGATTCCGACGTTCCCCGTGTTGAGGATGACCATGCGTTCGGTGACCAGATCGCGGTCCACAAAGGAGAAGCGGCCGTTTTGGCTGGTGTCCGAACTAATGAAAACCAAGGCGCCGTATTCCGGCATGTTCGCGCCTACTCGGCCTCGGAACTGGACTTTTCCAAGGTAATCGCCCGGCAGGATGTCCAGCGGAGCGGTATTGGTCCCCCGTCCCCGCTCAAACAAAAAGGCCGGGCCGAAGTCTGGTCCGGTCGCGCTATATCGCCGGAACTTGCCGATCGCCTGGCTGCCCTCGACGACCAGCTGCCGATCGGGGCTGGTGGTGCCGATGCCGACAAACGTCTCATCGGTCGCTCCATTAAACCCCTTCACCCCGCCTAGAACCAGGCTGTTGGACCGGGAGACGTACGCACGAGCACCAATGGCGGTCGCATTCCTTACCGGACTCGTCGCGGGGTTGGCCCCCGGGTCCAAATCGGCAGAGTATCCGACGAACGTGTTGAAATCCTCGACCGTACTGGAGTAACCGGCGTCTGACCCAAAGAAGGAATTCGAGTAGCCCTCCGTGTTGGCGAACCCCGCTTCTTCCCCGAAAAACGAGTTCGAGGCGCCCGTAGTGTTCTTGAAGCCGGCCGATCTCCCAAAGAAGGAATTGGAATAGCCTGTCGTGTTGTAGTATCCGGCAGCTTGACCGAAGAAGGCGTTCCACCCGCCTGTGCTCGTGTAAAAGCCGGCGGTTGAGCCAAAGAAGGAGTTGGCCGGGCCGGTCGTGTTGGAGTGGCCGGATAAGCTGCCAAAGAAGGCGTTTTCGCCGGCGGTCGTGTTGGAATAACCCGCTTCTCGTCCGAAGAAGGTATTCAGGAAGCCGGTCGTGTTCGCGTATCCGGAGCCGGCCCCAAAGAAGGAATTAGAGAATCCGGAGGTGTTGGCGTTACCCGATGATCCGCCAAAAAAAGAGTTGTTACCGCCTGTATTCACCGCTCCTGCGCCGGTGCCGAAGAAATTGTTGGAGCCTGTTTCGGTCGCCAGCGGCTGACCGCCTCCCCACAATGCAACTCCTCCAATGGGCTTCCCATTGAGAAGGAATCCCTTGGTCGATTCAATATACCCGTCGACAGTCAAGGTTGCGGTCGGCTCCGTGGTGTTAATCCCCACGCGCCCTTGCCCATCCACCAGCCATTTCGCCTGTCCGGTCGTTTCATCAAAGAGACCTAGGGAGCCGTCGCCGCTTTTCAGGCTGTGCAGGCGGTACTCGCGCCCACCCGCCTGCGTGTCTTCGATGGCCAGGCCCGGGTCAATCCCCTTGAGGTGCAGCTGAGCACCCGGGACCGCGGTGCCGATTCCGACCCGCCCCTGGCTGTCCACATAAAGGCTGTTCTCCGGAGCGTTTTCGTCCACAACTACGGATTGCCTTCCTGAAATCGCTTCTCGTACAACCCTTCCTGACTGGATCTCAAACGAACCCGAATGCACCACACTCACTTGGCCGCCGGCCGCCTCGTCTGACTGCAGGACCAGTTCCCAGTTGTACACACCGTCTCGCCGGGCCCGACCCTGATCGTCTATGAGGCTGAAGCGGGGCGAGTCGCCTGCCCGGCACTCTTCTCTCATATACAGGCCCTGAGGACCTGACACAGTGAGGATGAGACCGCCGCCAGGAACGGAGCCGCGCCACTCGATCGATGACTCTCCGTAGATGATATCCCGGCTCTGAGCCGAGGCCCGTGCCGACTGGCTAAGGGCAAAAGTGGACAGGCCGGCAAACACAAAGAAGGCAAAGAGGGAACGGTCAATACGCATCAACTCACCTCGAACTGCGAAAGACCGGCAAAAAGGCTGGCCGGGCTAGAACTAAACGACCCTGGGAACGCCCGTCACTTCGCCCGGGGAAACGGCGCTATAGTAAACCAATAAGGCGAAAGGGCAAGAAGAAAGCGCGTCGAGAAAAAGACCGAAAGAACTTGGGAGGCTCTGAAATCCGCGAAGTTCAATGGTCGGTTACCGGGCTCGAACCAGTGACCTTCTGTGTCAAGGCGGCTCTGGGGGCTCTTGCCATCCCCTTGTGTGAGTACGAGATAACGGAATAAAGTGAGAAACGGCGACGAGGCACGAACTTCTGCGGGCGATACTGGCAGGCATTGTCCGGCCACCACCCGAGCCCTCGTCGGAGGTCAATCTCATCCACCCTCCGTCGGGCTTCCCGCCTGTCCTCCCAAGCCCTGCTCATGCCTTCTGGCGGGCTTCGCGGATTTACCCAGGGGTGTGTCTGATCCACCCGTGACCGCGCTTCCGTACCTCCCGCCCTTGTCCCTCTGCACCAGCGCCTTCACCGTCTCCTCAAGGGCTTTGATGCGCTCTTTTAGCGCCTTCGTCTCGGCAGCCGCCTCTTCCCTCACCGCCGCCGCGTCTTCTCTCAGCCGGTTATTAGCCTGTTCCTGCTGGAGTGCGTAAAGGGTCAGCTCTTCAATCTTCTCCAGGAGCTTCATCTGGAACTCGCCCAGGTTGACGCCGTTGTCCTGAATCTCGCTCGCCTTCGGCACATTAGGCAAGTGCCTTTTGGTCCTCAC
>Ga0105092_10000651_pt1 | contig 18117 bp, 16 predicted proteins | sample PPLLak2March2015_FD_87021 | JGI IMG/M metagenome (GOLD analysis project Ga0105092, IMG submission 87021) | Freshwater sediment microbial communities from Prairie Pothole Lake near Jamestown, North Dakota, USA - PPLs Lake P7 Core (1) Depth... | ecosystem: Environmental > Aquatic > Freshwater >... | reverse complement strand
TCCCTCTGATGTCTTTTGTGTGTGTCTTTCAAATTGATCGTTCATTTTGCCCCTCCTTTATTATTTCTCTTACTAAATTAATTATTAATTTAGTTTTTTGAGGGGACATATGTCACTATTTAATCAATATCATTTTCTTAGTTTCTCTGAAGCTGTTATCTCCTGTTGTCATGGAATAATAATAAATTCCCGATGCGTAGTTAGATGCATTCCAATTTATCTCATATGTTCCTGCATTCATTTGCTCATTAACCAGTGTCTGAATTTCCCTGCCTGCGGCATCATATATTTTTATCAGAACATTATTTGATTTAGGAATTTCAAACCTGATTGTTGTAGAAGGATTGAACGGGTTCGGATAATTCTGCATCAGGTTATAAGCAGAAGGAATATTGTTAGGATTAGCAACAGAAACAGGGTATTCTAATATTGCAGTCCAGATACTTAATGTACCGCTGACAAGACGCATCCATATCGGGCGGACAACACCGTTATGTGCTGTAATATTTATATAGTCCCCAAAAAATATTGATGCAGAAGGTGTAAACGGAGTTTCACTAATACGGAAATCTGCAAAGGTAGTGCCGCCGTCTGTTGAGCGTGCCACAAATACATCGGTCCTTGTATCATTGTAATTTCTCCTGTCATAAAATACAACATACAAATAACCTGTGACCTGGTCAATTGTCATCCATGTAAAGAATTGTTCTTTGCCTGTGAAATCATAATTTACTTTTAACGGAGTAGTCCAGTTTAAGCCGCCGTTAGTAGATTTCACAATCATTACATCATGGTCACCGGTTGTAACTGAATCGGTATAATTGATATAAATATTTCCGCGGTACGGTCCGTTGCTTACATCACAGCATGTTATCGGAAGACCATTGGCTCTGTATATACCGGCAATGGCATAATCCCATCCGCCTCTTTGATTGCAAACATAGATATCATTGGCAAGCCATGTAACACCGCCATCGGTTGATTTATCAAAGAAAATACCGTACTGGGAATTTCTTACTTTTGGTCCTGACCATGCAACATAAATTTCTCCGTTAGGTCCTACTGCAGGAACAGCACCTTCTACAGTATTATCGCCGTCATATCCATCGCCGCCTATTTGGTTTAACTGCAGCGGGGGAGTCAGCCAGTTCAATCCGCCATTTGTAGATTTTGAGAATAAGATGTTTGAGCTGTCTGATGTATTGTATGAGTTAAACTGTGTCCACGTTGCATAAATCCAGTTACCCCTTGGGCCATGCGTGAAATCAACTGCCGCCCACTGCTTATCCTGGTCTTTGGGTAAATTTAATCCCATATAAGAACCCGGGTTTGACCATGACATACCTGCATTAGTAGATTTCTGGCAAACAATTCTATCTATCCATTGTCCTCCTGAAGTTGGATTGGAGAGGTGGAAATAGTATGCATTACCAACTGTATCCCATATTAATGTAGGGTCACCCCAGACACCATTTTGATTATCTATTAAGGTACCTGATGTCCAGTTAAATCCACTGTTTGTGGAATAATAATAAAAATCGATGTTTGCACCTGCAACAAGCTGGTTTGTATTTTTCGGATTAATAGCAATTGATACCTCTTCCGGTCCGCCTACATTGCTTATCATAACATTCTGGAAGGGCTGTGAATATAATATTGTGGTTGTAAGGGCTAAAAGGCAAAGAGAGAAAAATATTTTTTTCATAACTTTATTATGTTAAGTTACTAAAACATCATGAAAATACTTAAAATAATCAAGATAAATAGAAACACGCAGTTGCAGAGTATTATAATAGAAATGCAGTAAAGAAAAAGGTCATATTTGACTCACAACTCTATGACTCACAACTCTATGCCTCACAACTCTATGACTCACAACTCTATGACTCACAACTCTATGACTCACGACTCTATGACACTCTACTTTTTCGTTGTTGTCTTTGGTGGTGTCTTTTTGTTCATATCCATGTATAAAGTGATTCCTGCATAAAAAGATACGGATGTAAGTTTCTTTTCACTTCCAACATATGGTTTTGAAAATCCGCCTTCATACATATTGGAAAAGTATAATCCGCCTTTATCATTGAAACCAATTTCATTTTTACCAAAGTTTGCATGGTTAAAGTTATCATTGTCTTTGAACAGGAGATTATGGATTGTATAGTTAGCACCAACCACTATCCCGAAATTCTTGCTTGTCTTAATTTCAATTCCGGCATTTCCGCTTACACCCAATCTTACTGTCTCAAGCCAGTTGGTTTCATCAGGAATGGAAGAAGATTGCGCACGCAGGTTTGCAGACATTACCGTAACAACAAAGGCTGCATTTACAAAAGGTGTAAATTTATATTTTGATAATGGTGCTACTTCCAGCCCTGCACCAAAATTTGCAAAGTTCAGGTTCCAATCATATTTTGCAGGAAACAAATACCCGTTTTCATTAAGATATCCTGATGCATTATTGAAGAATGAATTAAACGAAGCAGTTAAAATTCCTCTTGTAATCCCATACTTATCAATACCGAATTTTAAAGCTCCGTTAAAAGCAAAGCCAATATCGGCTCCCATATTACTTTTCAAAAAGCTTGTATCAATGCCGGTTGTGTTATAGCCAACATACATACCTGAAAAATTTCCTTTGGTTTGGTCCATTGGCAGTGCAAGCCCGCCGCTGAGTTGTATGATTAATTTTGGTTGAGATTGAACTGAAGAAATAGAAATAAAGACCAGTAAAAAGCTTAAAGCAGCTTTGATAAATAATTTGTTCATATTTTTTTATTGTTATCTTCCGAAATAATAGGAAAACCCGCCATATATCTGGAGGAATGTAATATTTCTTGCAGGTAAGTGATAATTCCCTTCGGTATACTCACCGTCTTTTAATTTATATTCGCTTGGGCTGTCTCTTTCCCATTTTTTTCCAAGAATATTTGTCCAGCTGTATTTTACACCCGTGATAAATCCAATACTCTGGTGAATCTGGAAATCTATCCCTCCTCCAATTTGTACTCCAAATCTTAAAGAAGGTTTCATACTTAAATCAGCAGATTGGTCTAATGAATCAGCAACATAGTCATCGCTCCATACCAGGCTGCCGGTAAAATAATTAAAACATAATTCTGCTCCAACAAACGGATTCAATTTTCCTCTTTTGGGTGCAAATGCCCATTCGCCTCCAAAACCGATTGTTAGAATATTCATAGTCAATTCGGCATCTTTTGTTACCAACTCCTCTTCAACATGTTTGGATTGTGAAAAGACGGAGAAGTTTATATTTCCGGTACCTCTTAAATTACCTCCCCTTCCATAAGCTTTTTTTATAATAAATCCGAAACTGTATCCATTGTGCATTAAATAAGTATTCGAATCTGCAAGATTATCAAAATCACCTTTTAAATCTCCGATAGCAACATTATAACCGCCATTTAAATGAACTGTTGCTTTTGCCTGTGAATAAGCTTGCACCTGCATTAAACCTAATATAATCGCAATAAAAATTATGCTTTTCTTATACATTATAATTGAATTTTTAAGATTAGTTATTCAAAATTAAAAACTTTTAGCTCAATTACAATTTAAAAATGAGTGTATGAGTGGGGGAGTCTTGAGTTTGAGAGTTGGGGAGTCTGAGAGTTCGGAGAGTTTAGAGAGTTCGGAGAGTTATGAGAGTTCGGAGAGTTTAGAGAGTTCAGAGAGTTCTTTGAGTTTTGTAGAGTTTGCAGATTTTCAATTGAAAAACCTTCATGTATGAATGAAATTTTTTAATTGCCCGGTTGCTTAACTCTTATAAAATTACGGGAACATTTTTCAGGAACGGAAGTATATTTTTATAGATTTATAGAGTGATGAATATTATTGAATATAATTAACCGGAGGTTAAAAATGAGAACGAAAGTGCTGTTATTAATGGCTTTATTATTTTTGTCGTCAAGTTTATATGCACAATCCAACAGGTTTTTCCTGAATTTTGGCACAGGATTAAGTACCCCGATGTCAGAAGAAGGATTTACAAATCTTTATAACATGGGTTTTAACCTGCATGGCGGTGCAGGGCTGGTTTTCAGCTCTTCGGTTGCAGGACGGCTTTCTTTAGAGCACAACAGGTTTCCGCAAAGCTCAAATAATTTAGGACAGAGCGGTACCTTTACAATTACTTCTATAAAAGCTGATATTATGGCAGGTGAAGTTAACAATATTAAAACCGTTAATCCTTATGGCGTCGCCGGTATTGGTGCTTATATCCTTTCAGTCAGCGTTACTGAAAATAATTTTACAAGAAGTGAGTCTGAAACCAATATGGGTGTTGGACTTGGCGGCGGTATTAATTTTAAAGTATCTCCGAATATGGGTATTTATACAGAAGCCCAGTATAACATTATCTTCAATGAAGATGGTGCCGCAAAAGGATTCCTGCCAATTAAAGTTGGGATAAACTATATTCCTTAACGGCAAAAAATAATATTAAAAAAATTAAAGGGATTCTGAAAAGAATCCCTTTGTTTATTACAACAATTCTTATAAAAACAGCTTAGCTCTGTGATAGTTATTATAACTATATCTATTTCTTCGGAGCTTTGCCTAAAATATAACTAACACCAACTTTTGCACCAATTGTGCTGAAACGCTCATATGGCTGAAGCCTTTCGGTGTATTCAATTACTCCGGTTGCTTCATTAGTGTAATTTTCTGTAATCTCATATTCACTTGGTTTCCAGTTCAATGATGTACCGAACAGCTCAAAGTATGTATTAAGTTTTGTGCTGAGCTTTATTTCCATACCAAGTGCTGACTCGATACCCATAGCAATCCCGCCCCGTATAGTTCTTTTATATGCACCTGTTTTCATATTGTTAGTTTCTTCCTGTTTTATTTCAGGTAATCCTATTAATAATCCTATCCGCGTATAAGGAGTTATATTTTTCAGCGGTGCCTGAAGCTTTAATGCAGGATTAATATAAATACCGGAAGATGAAAACTTCTGTGTTCTGTCAGTCAATTCCGGTTCTAAAGTTGTTCCTGATAAATATGAACCGTTTAATTCCATGGCAATATTTTTCGTTAATACATAACCAATTCCAAAAGCCGGCTGAAATCCTGTTCCCCATGACTTTTCTATTGGTGTTTGTGTAGTATCGTAAGCATAAAATTCATTGCCGACCAAAGATGATTTTTCGTAAAATTTAAAACCGTTAATAGGCAGAATTCCATAACCCGCTCCAAGCTTTAAATAAAACTGTGCACTTGTGATTGTTGTTAAGCATAATAACAGCAGAAGTGAATATATAAATGATTTAGTTGTATTCAATTTTTTCTCCTTATTTATTTTACAAAATTAGAAATGAAAAAATTCACATGAACAACATAAAATAAAAGACAGTGAATTGATTTGGAACTTCAGTATAAAGAGGAATTTATGTAAGCTAATATATTGATAAATGTTAGTTTAATAAAGATTGAAATGACAGGACAAAAAAAAGGAGTCTTTTCAGACTCCCTTTCTTTTTTGTAACTTTTCAAAACTATTTATTTCTTTGGCATTGTACCGAACAGAATCTGTACACCAACTTTTGCACCGAATGTACCTAATGCATATGTAGGAGCAGAGAACGGGCCTGTGCCTGTTGCATATGTTCTGGTTTCAACTACAGAACCCGGATAATTTGTTTCTGTTATATCCTGGTCAGTAGGTCTGAAGTTAATTGTGTTGCCAAATAATTCGATAAATACGTTGAGCTTTTTACTTGCTTTAATACCAATACCAAGACCGGCTTCCATACCGATTCCCAATCCGCCTTTATCAGTATATTTAGCAGCATAGTTTGTACTTGCTACTACGTCTGTCCATTCATGTTTTACCTGCGGGATACCTAATAATAATCCAACTCTTGCAAATGGTGTGACACTCTTTAACGGAGCATTTACAACTATTCCGGGAGCAAAAAAGATACCGGAAAGCTGTGCAGTACGTGTTCCTGATGCATCAAAAGCTGCTCCATAAGGATCAATCTTTGTTCCAAGTGTATAATAACCATTTAATTCAATTCCGATGTATTTATTTACCATATATCCAAGTCCTAAATTCGGATATATTCCTTGTCCTAAACCTTTTGCTGTTGGATCATTTGTTGTATCGGTTGGGGTTTCGTCATACGGTCCTGCACCGAGTGGTAGAATTCCATAACCTGCTCCTACTTTTACGTAGAACTGAGCATTAGTACTTGCTGTAAAACCAACAAGAAGTAAAAGAGCTACTACCAATAGTTTTGTTGTTTTCAATTTTTTTTTCTCCTTATTTATTTATAAAATAATAATGTAGCGTTCATATCAAGTATTCAGAAATTAGGACCGGGTCAGTCCTCATTCGATTTCTCCCCGATTTAACTCCTTTCAATACTACAGTAATTTGTTCAAAAATAATTAATAAAGTTCTTATAAACAAGTATTCTTCAAATAAATTATTGTTTTTCCTAAAGTTTACTAAGTTATTTAAGTTCCATGTACTTAAGCCTGAGCGAGTTTCCGAGCACTGTTACTACGTCACTTAGAGCCATAAACATCGAAGCCATTACGGGTGAAATGGAGATTCCATATGGAACAAAAACTCCTGCTGCAAGAGGAATAGCCGCAGCATTATAAAAAAATGCCCAGAATAAATTCTGCTTTATTATACGTATTGTTTTTTTAGAGATTTGCAGCAATGATAATATATTATCTAATTCTCCTTTTACTAAAATAACATCTGCAGATTGAATTGCAATATCCTGTCCTGTTCCTATTGCTATTCCTATATCTGCCTTTGATAACGAAGGTGCGTCATTGATTCCGTCTCCTATCATTGCAACATTCCTGCCTGCCTTCTGCATCTGTTCTATTATTTCCTGCTTCTTATCGGGGAGTACCTGATAATGATAATCGGAAATGTTTAGTTCCCGTGCAATTCTCTCGGTTGTATATTTGCTGTCTCCCGATATTACCGAGACATTGTAGTGCTGTTCCTTCAGTTTTTTTATTAACTGAGGTGCATGTTCTTTTATACGGTCATTTATTTTTAACTCACCGATTAGATTATTGTTTTCGAAAAGATAAATATTGTTCAGCTCCCTGCTGTTATCGAATTCTTTGCTGAACTCTTTATTGATGAGGTTCGCGCCGCCTATCTTATAGGTATTTTCACCGATTTTAGCTTCCACGCCTATACCGGATGTTATCTGGAATTCATTCACTTTGTGCAGTTCTTCATTACCATTCTTACTTGAATAGGTTTTGAAATGTTCCACAATTGCTCTTGCTATCGGATGCTCGGAGTAGTTTTCTATTGATGCGGCTAGCCTCAGAATTTCATTGCTGTCTTTTATCCCGTCAGTTGGAATTACATCTGTAACCTCAAATTTTCCGTTTGTCAGTGTACCTGTCTTATCGAATACAATAGTATCTACCTTATTGACATTTTCAATAGCTTCTGCATTATTGAAAAGTATCTTGTTCTCTGCCGCCCTGCCAACACCAAGAACAACAGCAATTGGAGTAGCCAAACCCAGAGCGCATGGGCATGCTATAATAAGAACAGCCACAGCTTTTAATAATGAATATCCGAATGTCTGCCCGATAGGGAAGTACCATACGGAAAAAGTAACCAGTGCAATTACTATAACAACTGGTACAAATACAGCCGCAACTTTATCTCCCAGCCTTTGAATTTTCGGCTTGGCTTTCTGTGCATCTTTTACAAGATTAATAATCTTTGATAAGAATGTTTCTTTTCCTACCCTGTCTACTTTTATTTTAAGATAACCGTTAAGATTGATTGTACCGCCTGTAACTTCCGAATCTTTTATCTTTTCATTTGGAATTGATTCACCCGTTATCATAGCTTCATCAACAGTTGATAAACCTTCTGTAACAGTACCGTCAACAGGAATTCGTTCACCCGGTTTGACTATAACTATATCTTCTTTTTTTACTTTGTTTATTGGTACCTGGAGCTCTTCATTATTTCTTAATACAGTTGCAAATTTTGACTGCAGGTTCATCAATGATTTTATAGCATATTGTGTTTTATTCTTCAGGTTGGCTTCAAGATAATTGCCAAGCAAAATAAAAGTAATAATCATTGCCGCACTTTCGAAATAAACAGTATGGTCATGCACTCCGCTGATTACAGGGAATAACATTGTGGCAAGACTATATATATATGCTGATAATGTTCCGATTGCAATAAGAGAATCCATGTCAGCAGTTTTATTCTTTAATGCAATCCAGAATCCTTTTAAGAACTTGGAACCGCACCAGAATACAACTACTGTTGAGATAGGAAGTGAAATCCAGTTGGCAGCATCTGTAGGTATATCTGAAAGAAAGCCGATGTGTTCTTTCATACCGAGAGCACCTACAATTACAGACAAAATAACACTTACTATTATTTTAGTCCTGAGGCGTTTTAAAGCTTTTTTTCTCTCAATATCGGCAGATTCTTCAGCTTCATCGTTATCTGGTTCTTTTGCTTTGTAGCCAAGCTTATCAATGGCTGATTTTACATTATCAATTGAAACACCGTCTTTACATATTATTGAAGCGCTTTCAGAGCCTAAGTTAACTTTTATTTCTTCAATACCCTGGATTTTGGCAACAGTCTTTTCAATCTTCATTGCACATGCCGGGCAATCCATTCCTTCTATATCAAGCTCAATAGAACGGGTGTTTTCATTTTTACCGGTTTTAGTATTTTGCATTAAATATAATAAAATTCAAATTTCAAACTTTGATTTCTTTCACGTTACGTTACTGCGCGAATGAATCCGTTTCGTTGTTATTATTCCTAATACGTTGTGTCACTACGTGACTATTTCTTTCTTTTATTATTCTACCATAATATCATCCCTTCGGGATTCTTTTCTCTATGGGATAAATCTTTCTACCATAATATCACATTTTATAAACCATATACACTTAACAAACTTAACGAACTTAACAAACTTAACGAACTTAACGAACTTACTTCCTATTCACAACAGCGGCACTTGCCTGGTTAACAGGAAGCAATATCATTTCTGCTATTACGAAATTCTTTCTTCTTGTTACTGCATATAAAGCGGCATCTGCAATATCTTCTGCACATAAAGCTTCTATTCCTGTATATACTGCTTTTGCTTTATCCGAATCACCCCTGAATCTCACAATGCTGAATTCGGTTTCTGCAAGTCCCGGGTCAATTGTAGTAACTTTAACATCTGTTCCGTTCAGGTCTATCCTCATGCCTTTTGTTATTGCATCTACGGCATGTTTGGATGCACAATAAACATTTCCTTTTGGATAAACTTCATGTCCGGCAATTGAACCTATATTAACAACATGTCCGCTGCCTCTTTCAACCATTCCCGGTATCACAGCTCTGGATACATACAATAAACCTTTTACATTAGTATCAATCATTTCTTCCCAGTCCTGTATGCTTCCTTCGTGAAGCTTGTCAAGCCCTCTGCTTAATCCTGCATTGTTAATTAAAATATCAATCTTCTTCCATTCATCCGGCAGTGATGCAACAGCTTTTTTAACAGCTTCATTATCTCTTACGTCAAGCTTTATAGTAAGGATTTCGGTATTATATTTTTCTTTAAGTTCTTTGGCTAATGTTTTTAATTTATCTTCCCTGCGGGCAGAAATAATTAATTTTGCGCCATTTTCAGCAAATAAGCGGCTGATTGCCATTCCAAATCCGCTTGAAGCTCCGGTAATTATAACGATTTTGCCTTTTATTGATTCCATATATTTTATTTTATGATGCAATTTACAAATAATTATAAATGTATTGAATGATATAATTACTGACAAAGGGGTTTTCATAATAAGGAAAAATACTTCAATATATTGTAATTTTTTGTCCTCACCCCATCCTGTTTCACAGGACAGGCTGACCCCCTCCTATGATAGATGCACGTAGAGGGGGAGCAGTTAATCTAAAATTTTCTATTGAATAACAAAATCTACAATTAATTTCTCCCCCTCTCCTTTCATTCCGCCTAGGCGGATCATAGGAGAGGGGGTCAGGGGGGTGAGGACAAAGATGTTCTCTTAATCTGCATAAGTTTTCTGCCATAGTCGCCCCACTATGCCCCGGTCTGTGTCATAATGATACAATTTTAAATAATTACCGGAAATAAAGTATCATTTTTTCAAAGAAAAACAAACATAGTATTCGAACTATCTCTGGCATAAGGATTGCTTATTAAAAAATATTATTAATACCAAATAAACTTCTAAACCGTTTTATTAGATGATAAGAATTCTGGTTTCTGCGGAAAAACAAATATCACTTACAAATATAAATAATGTATTGACAGATGCAGGATATGATTTTACTGCTGCTTATAATCATGATGAGGTGTTAAAAAAATGCAGGGAATTTAAATATGATATTTTAATAGCTGATTCAAATATAGACACAATTGCATTTATAAACGATGTGCTAACACTTGAACCGGAAATAAAAGTTATCCTTTCAACTGCATCAGAAATTAAGAGAACAATCATAAGGACAATTAATACAGGTGCAATTGATTTTATAACAGAACCGGTTGATAAAGAGGAATTGCTTTTATCAATAAACCGTGCTGTTGAAAAAATAAAACTTGTAAAAGAAAATACCCTTCTGAAGTATAAGATTGAAACAACCGATTATATGGTGAAAACAGATTGCAATTTTATATCACCGCACAAAAAAATGATTGAGATACTGAACAAAACACCGAAAATTGCAGCTTCGGATTCAACAATTCTGATAACAGGAGAAAAAGGAACAGGGAAAAAAACATTTGCAAAATATATTTATAATAACAGCTCAGGAAAAAACCGGCCGTTAATAATAATTAATTGTGCAGATACAAAACCTCATCAGCTTGAGCGGGAGTTATTCGGGTATGTAAAAGGTGCATTTGATGATACTGTAAATGACAGGAAGGGATATTTTGAATTAGCTGATAACGGAACAATATTTTTTGATGAAATTGGTGAATTAAGCCTGCAAACCCAATTAAAGATACTGAGGGCTTTAAAGGATAAACAATTTTCAAGAGCAGGCAGTACCAGGGTGCAATATACAAATGCAAGGATAATTGCCTCATCAAGCAGGAGCCTGTTTAAGCTTGTAAATGAAGGAAAATTCATTGAAGAACTCTATTATATACTGAATGAATTTGAATTTTACCTTCCGCCGTTAAAGAACAGCTATGAAGATATATTGTATTACTTTGAAAAATTTGTTGAAGAATTTTCAAAACAGAAAAAGAAAAAAGTAAATACAATAGATGAAAATGTTATTGAAATGCTTGTGAATTATAACTGGTCAGGCAATATTAATGAGATTAAGAATACAGCAGAAAGGGTTATAATACTTTGTGAAGACGGAAGGATTACACAGGAAATGCTTCCTTCTAAATTTATTGCAAATAATAAACATGATTTTCTGGTTGCCGATTACAGCAAGCAAAAAGAAATAATAATAAGGAATTTTGAAGTTAATTTTATAAGTAAATATTTACAGCTTTACAAAGGAAATGTAGCGGCTACTGCAAGAGCTATTAATTTTCATCCTGTCAGCTTAAGGCAAAAATTAGCTAAGCTTGGCATTCAGCGGGAAAAAATTAAATGTAATTAGAGTCCTCCTTCGTTACAAAAAAAGCCCCGTCTTTTAAATTTAAGCGGGGCTTTTTTATTATCTTTGATTAATTTAGGAGGAAAATTTGGGAAAGAGTGTGAAATTTTAACATAAATACTTTGCTATCCTTCACGACTCTATGACTCCCAACTCCCGACTCTAAAAGTCTATCGGTTCATTATTTATTACCTTCATTGTATCAAGTGCAATAACCAGCTCTTCGTTTGTAGGAACTACAACTACCTTTACCTTTGAGCCGTCTTTGCTTACAACAGCTTCTTTTCCTCTTACATCATTTTTCTTTGAATCGATTTCAATTCCCATGAACTCCATTTCTTTGCAAATCTCTTCTCTTGACCTGATACCGTTTTCGCCAATACCACCGGTGAAGGTTAATATATCAACACCGTTCATTGCAGCACCATAAGCACCAATATATTTCTTTATCCTGTAATGGAACATTTGCAGTCCCAGTTTTGCACGTTCATTTTTCTTATTGTATGCCGCATCTTCTATTTCTCTCATATCAGATGAAACACCTGTGATTCCAATCATTCCGCTGTGCTTATTTATCAGTGTATTTGTTTCTTTTATTCCTATTTCTTCTTTCTGCATCATATAAGTTAAAGCACCTGCATCTATATCACCGCATCTTGTTCCCATGATTACACCTTCAACAGGAGTCATACCCATTGACGTATCAAGTGATTTGCCGTTTTTAATTGCAGCAATCGAGCTTCCGTTTCCAAGATGACAGGAAATTATTTTCATATCACTTCTTTTTACTCCCAGTATTTCACACGCCCTGGCAGAAACATACCTGTGGCTTGTTCCGTGAAATCCGTATCTTCTTATCCTGTATTTCTCATATAACGAATAGGGGAGTGCATATAAATAAGTATAAGGCGGCATTGTCTGGTGGAATGCAGTATCAAAGGCACCTACCTGCTTTACACTTGGAAGGAGATTTTTAATTGAATAAATTCCTTTCAGGTTTGGCGGATTATGAAGCGGTGCAAGTGAAATACATTCTTCAAGCTTTGCTACTACTTCATCGGTAATCAGCATGCTTGAACTGAATTTATCAGCACCATGAACAACCCTGTGACCGACTGCATCAATTTCTTCAAGGTTTTTCAGCACACCATGATTACGGCTGATAAGAATACCAAGTACATATTCAATTCCTGCCTGGTGGTCTACAATTTCACCATCCAGCTTTATTTCGTTACCATCGCATCTTGTATTTTTTACATAAGCTCCGTTCATTCCGATTTTATCAACAATACCCTTTGTCAGGGCTTTCTTTTCATCCATTTCAAATAACTGGTACTTTATTGAAGAGCTTCCGCAGTTTAAAACTAATATTTTCATTTTCTACCTATATTAAAATTTTTATAATTAATCTTCAGCTACACCGGTTTTGATACCGTTTTTATAAGAGTAAAATCCCTCTTCTGAAATTCTGCCGAGACGGTTTGATCTTACAAGCTTTTTAATCAGAGGAGAAGCTATATATTTTTTATCTCCAAATTCTTTGAAAAGGTTATCCATCCATTTAGCAACTTTATCCAATCCTATTTTATCAGCCATTTCAAAAGGACCAAGCTGCAAGCCATAACCCAGCTTCATTGTATCATCTATATCTTTTATATTGCCAACGCCTTCAAGATATAACTCGCATGCTTCATTGATAAGAGGTACAATTAAGCGGGTGCTGATGTTTCCTGCAGATTCATTAACATGAATTACCTTTTTATCAATAGCTCTTGCAAACTTTTCTACAAAATCAATCGCTTCATCGGATGTTACAAGAGACCTTACAACTTCAACTATTTTCACCCTGTCTGCCGGTGCAAGAAAGTGTAATCCTACTGCACGCTCGGGATAATTTAATACAGATGCTAACTCGGATATTACAATTGTTGATGAATTTGTTGCTATGATAGTTTCTTTAGGTACAACATTTTCAATTTTCTTAAATATTTCCTTTTTAACGGGAATAACATTTTCATATCCATGAGTACTGACTGCCTCGATAATAATTCCGCATTTCTTCAGTACATTATAATCAGTATATCCCTTTATTCTTGACATCACAGCTCTTTTTTCACTGCCTGTTATACCCCAGCGGTTTATAAGTTCATCAAGCTTTGCATTGAGCTCATTTATTGCTTCTTTCACTCTCAATGCTGATATTTCAATAAAAACCACATCAATGCCGTGTGAACTGCACAGCAATGCAATATCTTGACCCATTTCACCGCACCCGATTATTCCAATCTTTGCTAAAGGATTGGCTTTCGGTTTTACTCTTTTACTTATATTATAATCTTCTAATTTTTCTATTTTCTCTGCCATTTTTATTTGCTTTTAAATTGTGTTTTAAATACCTGCTGCCTGGTTTGCCGTAATTGCTATTACTTCAACTATCTCTTCAACCGTTGCACCGCGTGATAGGTCACTGATTGGCTTAGCCATACCCTGTAGAATAGGGCCAATTGTCAGAGCCCCTGCCATTCGCTGGACCAGCTTATACCCGATATTTCCCGATTGAAGGTCAGGGAATATAAGTACATTCGCTCTTCCTGCTATATAGCTGTTCGGTGCTTTCTTTTTCCCGATAGATTCAATAATTGCTGCATCAAGCTGAAACTCACCGTCTATTAAAAGATTCGGGTCAAGTTTTCGTGCAATTATTGTTGCATTTCTTACCTTTGTAACTAACGCATGCTCAGCACTACCCTTTGTAGAAAAGCTCAGCATAGCAACACGCGGTTCTATTTCTGCAATATCTCTTGCTGTCTTTGCAGTTGATACAGCTATTTCAGCAAGCTCTTGTTCATTAGGGTCCGGATTTACTGCACAATCGGAGAAGAAGAACAATCCTTTTTCACCGATCGATTCATTATCAAGCTGCATAATAAATGTACTTGAAACAACACTGATGCCCGGTAATGTTTTTACAAATTGGAATGCAGGACGAAGCACGTCTCCGGTAGCGTTCATAGCACCGGCTACTTCTCCGTCGGCATCTCCGTGCTTGACCATCATTGTTGCCAGATACAACGGATTTTTAAGAAGACCTATAGCTACATCTTTTGTGCAGCCCTTAGATTTCCTCATCTCTTCCATTATTTCGGCATACAATTCCAGCTTATCGAAATTATCAGGGTCGATAATTTCAGCCTTGTCAATGTTTTTGATTCCAAGCGATTTGGCTTCTTCGTGGATCTTGTCCTTTTTTCCGATAAGAACAATTTGTCCTACTTCATTCTGCAGAATCCATGAAGCTGCCTTTAAAGTACGTTCTTCCATTGATTCCGGAAGAACAATCTTCTTATTATGTTTTTTCGCATTGGAAATAATTTTATCTCTTAGGTTCATTTGGATATACCTTTAGTTAATTGATTGGTAAATGTTGAGGTTCTTGTGAGGTTAAAAAAATACAAAACTTAATTTTTACATTATTTATCATTACAAAAATAGCACATAGAAAGTTAAGAAGAAATGAGGAAAAAAGGTGAATTATGTGTGAAGAATTACGAATTTGAGAATTGCAGGTTCAAGAGTCAAAAGCTTAGGGGGTTGTATCATATTATATCCCGGTAGTGTGTGAATGTGATAAATTTCCGAATTTTCCATTAAAGTAGTATTATATTAACTCATCAAATATTTCTCTATCAAAAAACTCCGATTTGGTATCATTCTTAAATCCACTGTGAATTATAAAAATAATTTGCATATTATATTTTCAATTATTTATTTTGATATGAAAACACTCGGTCTAATCGGCGGCTCAACCTGGGTTTCAACAGTTGATTATTACAGGATAATCAATCAGAAAATAAATGAACGGGCAGGCGGGGATAATTCAGCAAAACTTTTGCTTTATTCAATGAATTTCCAGGATTTGCGAAGCTTATCGGCAGGTAATAACAGGAAAAGGATTTCCGATATGCTGTGTGATATTGCGGTGAAGCTTGAATCCGCCGGTGCAGATTGCATCCTGCTTTGTGCTAATACTCTTCATCAATATGCTGAAGATGTGCTGAAGCATATTAACATACCTTTAATCCATATAGCGGAAGTAACAGCTATAGAGATTTGCAGTAAAAACATTAACAGGATAGGATTGCTTGGTACAAAGTACACGATGGAAAAGGACTTTTATAAAGATATACTTGCAAAATATAATATTGAAACGCTTGTTCCTGATAAAGAAAACAGGGAATTTATTCACAATTCTATTTATAATGAACTGGGAAAGGAAATATTTTTGGAGGAAACAAAGGCAAAGTATATTGAAATAATTAATAAGCTTGCAGAAAAAGGAGCAAAGGGTATAATTTTAGGATGCACGGAAATACCCTTATTAATAGAACAAGCAGATTGTTCATTACCGGTCTTCAATACAACGTTAATACATGCTCAAGCTGCCGTTGAGTTTGCTTTGAATGATTGATAGGAACAAAACAATATCTTATTAAATGGAAATAACATTATGAAAACTTTAGGTCTTATAGGCGGTACTACATGGGTTTCAACGGTTGATTATTACAGGTTGATAAATCAAAAAGTAAATGAAAAATTGGGCGGAGATAATTCTGCAAAGATTCTGCTATATTCTTTAAATTTTGCAGAGATTAAAAAGCTTATAGATGATGATAACTGGAAGGATGTTTCAACTCGCTATTGTATGATTTCAAAGAAACTTGAATCAGCAGGTGCAGATTGTATTATATTTTGTGCAAATACAGCTCACATAATTGCAGATGATGTCAGAAAAGCTGTTAATATTCCTTTAATCCACATTGCTGAAGAAACCGCAAATGCAATAAAAAGAAATAAATTAAAAAAGATTGGCCTGCTTGGGACAAGATATACAATGGAAAGTGATTTCTATAAAAGTATTTTATCAAAATGTAATATTGAAACATTAATTCCGGATAAAGATGACAGGGAGTTTATTCAGCATACAATTTTTGATGAATTGGGAAAAGAAATATTTTTACCGGAATCCAAAGCAAGATATATTGAAATTATTAATAAGCTAATACAACAGGGAGCAGAAGGTGTAATACTTGGCTGCACTGAAATACCTCTTCTAATAAAGCAGGATGATTGTCCTGTTCCCGTATTTGATACAACAATGATTCATGCTAATGCCGCTGTTGAGTTTGTGGTGAGTAATTGAAAATCTTCGTTCTCTTACTCATCCTATGACTATATTAACTTAATTTGTAGTAATTTTTAATATTAAGGGTAATTTATTAGGTATAGTCATAGGATGAATAAGAAATCTCAGGAACCATTCTTTATTCTTCTGCATTTTCCAAAATAATATTATTGTGATTATATAATTTATTTTGAATTTCATTATGTTTAAGAGGATATTGTTTATATTGTATTTTATGCATAATAGCGCCATACTTTTCCCGCAAACGCAGGAAAATGTATTCGAAATCAGACTTTTCGAAGCAGACCAAAACCGCAATTATTAGCCGGAAAATGTGGTGTTTCGCTGATATTTTATGTTTCACGTGAAACATTTGTATAAATTATGCGACATTTATTTATACAATAATATACATTTGGGTAAGCATCTTTACTCTTTAAGCAAGACTTAAGTATTAAGCGTGTTTTCGCTGATTTCAGACAGCAATTGAGGTTTTTGCAATAAAATGTAAGCTTAAAATATCACGTTATCTTCTTATTTATTTAATAGTTATAAGCAGATTTTAATTACGAAAAATATAATTTACGTATTTAGATTTGAATTTATTGCATTATGATTATAAGAATAACGAATTAGTTGCGTATTTGAAGATATTATGGATCTTGTCAATCTGCCTAGCGGCCAAAACAATCTTCATTCAAGCAATGGGGCATAAATGAGATTATCGATTTGTAACATAGCGGGAGAATTCTAATTCGATATTTATATCCCCAATTCCTTGTCGCAATAAAACATAACACTATTATAATTTCCGAATAACTTAGAGGGCAGTGTCAGGTCTTTGTATGAAACTTTTCCTTAGAGGGCAGTGTCAGTCTTATTTTAATCTTTCTCTCAAGGGCAGTGTCAGGTCTTAGTTTGAAAATATTGATAAACTTAGATTAACTAAAAAACATTACACAAAAAGAAAGAACTTAAATTAACAAAAATTGACCTGACACAGATACGCAGTATCTAACTCAGGAGGATTTATATAGACACCAAAGAACCTTATCTTCAAGCGCAGTGTCAGGTCTTATTTTGAAAGTATGTAAGATATCAGATTAACCCATTAACATAATTTAAAAAGAAAGAACTTAGATTAACAAAAATTGACCTGACACAGATACGCAGTATCTAACTTAAGGGGATTTGTGTAGATAACTATCATTCTTCTCCAATTGTAATATCCTTCCGGTAATATATTTAATAATTAAATCCGATAAATTATATTGCTTTCAGATATGTC